>OGEN01000124.1_pt1 | contig 120662 bp, 79 predicted proteins | sample 1570671 | NCBI WGS metagenome assembly OGEN01 (sample SAMEA2582128, study PRJEB24529) | metagenome | biome: Human gut stool | place: China | collected 2011 | reverse complement strand
TTTGGTTTACACATTTTCTTTTTGTGATTGTGTAAACTTTTTTCAGTACAAGTCATGTATCATTCTGTCATGTATAAAGAACAAATCCCCATGTTTCAAAGAAAAAATATATATAGACCTTTGTTCTTGAAATTTAATACCAATGTTTTTCATTAATAACTTAATTCACATAATTCATGAATATGAGATTACTGGTGACCTTTATTGTTTTGGGGATGTGTATGTTTACTCTTGATTCTTATGCCCTGAATAGTATGCCTCACGACCCGGCTTTAAAAAAAATAACTATTTCTGATCCCAGCCAAAAGCTGGTTCTGCAACTCGATTATTCGAACGGTTGCAAAATAACGCAATTAAAAGTAAAAGGTAAAAACGTATTATCCGAATCAGGTATTTATACCGGTTTCCGAACCAGGGGAGGTTCGTTTACCTCTTGTACCGGTCAGGATGAAATAAAAGTAGAAGAGTCCGGAAATAAGATACTTATAAAGAATATCATTTACGGAGATCATTCGATAAACGTGAATGAATCATGGACTTTTGATTTGAGCGGAGATAAAATAATATGGAATATTAACCGGAAATACAGTAACCTGGCAAAACTGGAAGAAACTGCTTTCCCTCAATGGAACTTTGCAGACCTTTCCGTTTGGAAAGGAGGGATACTGGATAACGGAGGAATGGTCTGGTGCAAATATTTGAGAGATGTAAATGATACATATGGCGTACATACCGGAGGGGTGACTTTCTGGAATCCGGATACGGGAAATGCTTTGCGTATCGAGGCAAAATCGAATGGCAGACATCTGGCGGCAAAATATTCACAAAGTGATAAGAAAGAGTTTGTCTGTACTCATTTTGTAACGGATGAGGAACTGGAACCCCGGTATAATCTGAACCGCTTTGTCCATCAGAAAGCGGATGTGTTTACTCCTTTTGATGTTCAGAAAGGTGATGTGAATATGACACTTGAAATGGAATATGTCGATTATGCCGTAGCTTATTCCAGAGGAAATCTTCCAGGTATAGATGCAGAAGCTGTTCGTGAGTTGATGAATACGACCGGACGGTATGGAGTGGTGGATAATGCGATCGTAGGAGCCAACGGATGGACTACCAACTGGAAATGTCTGCACGAACCTTTCTTTGCCCAGATAGGAATGGCATTGAACGATGGTAATTATGTAAAAAATATGTCGGCGACACTGGACCGTGAAAGAGATTATGCGATAACAGCCGACGGACGTGTTCTGTCCCGCTGGCATAATGCGGATGAAGACCAGATGCCGGGAACATTTAATTACAAAACCGGATATTATGAAGCAAGATGGGGTTATACGGTAGATTCACAGACCGGTTTTGTGATCAATGCGGCAGAACAGTTTGACCTGTGTGGTGACATCGAGTGGTTGAAATCCCATAAAGTCGGTTGCGAAAAGGCGCTGGATTGGCTGATAAAAAGGGATTCGAATGGCAACGGTGTTTTTGAAATGATGAATAGCTCTATAAAAGAAGAGAAGGCAAGCGATTGGCTGGATATCGTCTGGGCTAGTTTCGAGAATGCGTTTGTGAATGCCCAGATGTATGAAGCACTGAATCTGTGGGCCGGTTGTGAACGGGTCTTAGGGGATAAAGCAAAAGCAGATTATTACACGGCGGTGGCAATGAAGTTGAAAGAAAATTTCAACAAGTCTATCCATGACGGAGGATTTTGGTCACCGGAGAAAAAACAATATGTCTATTGGAGAGATAAAGACGGTTCTGTACATGGGGATAACCTGGTTACTCCGGTCAATTTTGCCGTGATAGCATTCGGCTTGTGTGATAATAAAAAGCGGATCGCCCAAGTGCTTGAGCAGATTGAGAAAAGAACGGTCGCTGAGAATCTGTTCCATTGGCCGCTTTGCTTCGACTCTTTCGATAGAGAAGAAGTATCAGCCGGAAACTGGCCTTTCCCTACTTATGAGAATGGGGATATCTTTCCAACATGGGGATACCTGGGAGTCAGGGCTTATGTCGGTTACGACAAGCATATCGCTTTAAAATATATCCGTAATATTCTGGCGCAGTATAAGAAAGACGGACTCTCGTCTCAACGATATAGCCGTAAGACACAAGAAGGACAGGGCTCCGATATTTTGGCAGGTATCTGTACAAGTGTAACAGCTCTTTACAGAGATATCTACGGAATACGTCCTAAATGGAACAGGATGGGACTGGAACCTAATATGTCTGAAATACTTAACGGAACAGAATTTAATTATACGTTGAGGGATACAGAGTACCGTATCAAACTAAGTGTAGATGATTATGAGATGCAGACAGATCGTTTTTCTGTCAGAAGTAAGGATGCTTTCGGTGCATCTTTCGAAGATGGTGGCTTGGCAGTCTATCCGCATAATGAAGAGAAAGCGGTATTGAAAATTTTCGGAGAGTCGTCTTCACCGGTTGGTGTAACACTGAAACAGTGTTCCGGAAACGATATTTCATGGGAAATGAATACAACAGACAATTACAGATTTATTATTGAGGGATTGAATCCGGCTTTAAAATACAAATTAGCTATCCAGAACAAAGTGACTCATGTAGAAGTCGGTGCGGATGGCAAGACGTCCTTTACCCATTCTTGTAAAGGACCGGTAAGAATAAGATTATACGGCAAATAAAATTATGAACATTCTAACAACAAAAACTATGAACGACATTTTAGAACAGATCGCATTATGCGTGGAAAACGGGAAAATAAATCAAAAGTCTCCCTATCCACCAAGCATGAAAGGCCAGTTAGGGGCAGATGAACTTACTTTACAGGCATTGGAAGAGGGCGTGGCTCCTACTGATGTCCTCTCTAAAGGATTGATTGTCGGTATGGGACGCATCGGAGTAAAATTCCGTGAAAATAAAGTCTTTGTACCACAGGTATTGATGAGTGCCAAAGCGATGAGCGGGGCAATGGCGCATCTGAAGAAGTATTTTTTGGATGGCTCTGTAAAAAGAAAAGGGAAAATTATCATCGGTACGGTAGAAGGTGATTTGCATGATATCGGGAAGAACCTGGTGAGTATGATCGCCGAAGGAAATGGATATGAGGTAATAGACTTAGGCGTGGATGTTTCAGCTGAGAAATTTATCGAAGCTATAAAGATGAATCCGGGTGCATTTGTAGGAATGTCAGCCCTGCTTACGACAACGATGGCCAACATGGAAAAAATAAACAAGATTATTAAATCGGAATTTCCTGAAGTTATCACTTGCGTGGGCGGTGCACCGTTGAACAATGAGTTTGCTAAAAAGATCGGAGCCGATTATTATACGGACGAACCACAGGCCCTGGTTGAGATATTGGATAAGTTGGTCGCATAAATAAAAATAATATGAATGTTGATAAATGGATAAGTGATATTATAGCTTCCCGCGAACGTTGTACCGTGCCGATTATGACCCATCCGGGTATCGAGATGATCGGAGCAACCGTAAAAGATGCTGTTCAGAGCGGGGAGAAGCATGCACAGGCGATCAATGAACTGAGTAAGAAATACCCGTCGAAGGCAGCTACTGTGATAATGGACCTGACGGTGGAGGCCGAAGCTTTCGGCTGTTCCATCGCATTTCCGGAAAATGATATGCCCCATATTCTGGGAAGTCTGGTAGATTCGGAAAGTATAGAGGGGTTGCAGATACCTTCTTTATCGGCCGGTAGAGTCCCGGAATATATACTGGCTAATAAAATGGCTGCCGAAATGATTACGGATAAACCGGTTTTTGCCGGAGCTATCGGTCCTTTCTCTTTGGCCGGAAGATTATACGGTATGTCGGAGATCATGGTCGCTTGTTATCTGGAGCCGGATGCTATTGCTTTACTGCTCGATAAGTGTTCCCGCTTTATAGAGGACTATTGTATGGAACTGAAGCGGACCGGGTGTTCCGGTGTTATAATTGCCGAACCGGCAGCCGGACTGTTATCGAATGAAGATTGTTTGCAGTTCTCTTCCGTATATATAAAAAATATCATCGATAAGGTACAGGACGATTCGTTCATGGTCGTTCTGCATAACTGTGGCAATACCGGTCAGTGTACAGACGCTATGATATCCACAGGGGCGAAAGCCTACCATTTCGGAAATGCCATATCGATGACAGAAGTTTTGAAACAGTGTCCGGCTGATACGTTGGTCATGGGTAATATTAATCCGGTGGGTGTACTCCGTATGATGTCGCCGGAAGAGATTGAAAAAGAAGTGACCTCCTTATTGGAACAGACTGCAGAGTTTCCGAATTTTGTACTTTCAACAGGTTGTGATGTACCTCCTTGTGTACCGGAAGAAAATATTCAGGCATATTATAATGCTTTATCAGCCTTTAATCGTAGAATATAAATGATGCTTTGATGGCCACATTTAGTTATTACAGTCCGACGATCCGGGAAACGGGTATTCTGCCGGATGATTTGCTGGAAATGCTGCATGAAGAGGACCGATCTCCGGATAATCCGGTAGTGTGTGAAGTAACGGATGTTTTTGAGCAACTCCCTGTAATCTCAGATATACGGGGAGGCTATGCCATTTTTGAGGACATAGAGCGGTTTCCGGAAACGGGGGAGATACGGATAGCAGGACAAACTATAAAAACGTCCCGTAAAATCTGCAGACTAATGGAGGGAGCAGAAAAGATCGCCGTTTTTATCTGTACGGCCGGACAGGGATTTTCCGATTATTCCGGAAAGTACAATAAAGAAGGTGAGTATCTGAAAGGGTATATCGTGGATACTATGGGAAGTCTTGTTGCCGAAAAGTCTATGGATTTTATTCAGTCTGAACTGGAGAAGCAAGTACTACCGGAAGGTATGAAAATAACCAATCGATACAGTCCGGGCTATTGTAACTGGCCTGTTGACGATCAGAAGCAGCTTTTCTCGTTATTGCCTGCTAATGCATGTGACATCTCGCTTTCAGCCAGTTGCCTGATGGTTCCTATCAAGTCGGTAAGCGGTATTATCGGTATCGGTAAGAATGTCCGGAAAAGTAGTTATTCGTGTGATATCTGTAACAATCTCACCTGTATTTACCGGAAGGTAAAAAATAAAAATAATCAACATTGAACAAGTAATAAATAAACTTTTAATAGATATGGATAATGTGACTCCCAAAGAACGTATTTGGGCAACTATAAACCGTCAGCCGGTCGATCGTCCGCCGGTCGACCTCTGGTGTACACCCGAAGTACTCGATTCACTTCGCAAATACACTTCATTGCAAGATGAAATGGCTGTGTATAATAAGCTGGGAATAGATAAGATCGTTTGGATATTCCCCGGTTACGGAGGACGTTTCTTCGACCCGAACGATAGTGGAGAAATTACGATGTGGGGTGTTCCAACCCGAATGGTAAAGGCCGGTCTGGCAACTTATCAGGAGTATATCGATCCGCCGATTGCCGATTATACGGATCCGTCCGAATTGCTTGGTTATCATTCCTGGCCTGACCCTGATAAATTTGATTATGCAGGTGCGAAAGCATTGGCAAAAGAAGCTCGTTCCTGGAATTTTGCAACTATAGGTCCCTGGATATCTCATTTTGAGATCTATTGCCAGATGCGCGGATTGGAAAATGCCCTGATGGATACGTTGGCAAATCCGGATTTTCTGGATGCAACGGTAGAACGTATCGATGCTATTCAAACCGTCATGCTGGAACGGATGCTGACTGAATTGAAAGATGAACTCGATATCGTGTTTATCAGTGATGATATGGGAATGCAGGATAGCATGTTGATCTCATTGGATTCATGGGAAACGCATTTCAAACACAGGCTGAAAAATTGGTGCGACCTTATCCATAGTTATGGGAAGAAGGTGCTGTATCATACGGATGGAGCTGTCCTTCCTTTGATCCCGGGATTGATAGAATGTGGCGTCGATATCCTGAATCCGATACAGCATGTCTGCCCGGGCATGGACAGAGCCAATCTGAAAGAACAATACGGAAAAGATCTTATTTTTCATGGAGGGGTCGAGAATCAACGAACGTTACCGATGGGGACAGTCGATGAAGTGATCGATGAAACCCGTAAATGCCTTGAAACATTGGGGAAGGACGGAGGCTATATCTGTTGCTCATGCCATAACGCACAGGCAGGAACACCGGTGGAAAATATATTGGCAATGATAGATACGGTGAAAACATATAGGAAATAATGGTATCTTGCAATTGAAATTCTGAGTGCAGAATAATTATTTATAAATTAAAGATGTAGTTATGTCTAAAAACTTAATTCTGTTCACGAAAATATTATTGTTGACACCTTTATTTGCATTAGCCAATGGTCCGGATGGAAAAGACTTGAAGAAGTTATCTTATCCTTCTTTGAAGGGTATTCCGACAGGAGAGAAGGTTACTTGTTCACCGGACCCTTTGGTCAATTACCGGTGGAAAAGCCCGGATGCCGACGATGATCTGGAAGTGTATACGCAGAAACCGGTTTCTGTAACGTGCGATGAGCCGGTGAATATGAAAGCTAAAGGTAATTCTGATCTGACAATTACAGGAGCATGTAATATCATGTTTGATTTTGGTCAGGTAAATGCGGGTTGGTTGGAATTTGAATGCGATGATATGCCGGCAACGGTCGAATGCAGTATCAGTGAGTTCAACGAACCGGCTGTATTTAATCTGGGTTCCGAACATCCGGTAAAAACGGTAGTACCTAAGCAATACGGTAAGACTTATCGTTTAGAGTTAAATAAACAATTGTATGAAGGGGTACGTTTTGCCTGGATTCATTTGAAAGATGTATCCAGGAAGTTCAGGATACGGAATGTCCGGTTGGTTTGCCAGACAAAGCCGACTAATTATGAGGGAAGTTTCAACAGCAACAATGACGAGTTGAATCGCATCTGGTATACGGCTGCTTATACTGTCCGGCTTAATTTGCTGAAAGATTATTTCGGTGCTATTCTTATGGAGCGGAGTGACCGTCATTCCTGGACTGGGGATGCACATACTTCTCAGGCTGCTGCTCTTGTTGCTTTTGGTAATTATGATTTTGTCCGTAAGAACATTCTTTACACGGCCGAGCAGTTTAATGGTATCCTGAGTTATTCTCTTTATTGGGTACAGAGCTTATTGGATTATTACCAGTATACCGGTGATCAGTCTCTTTTGGATTCCTTATGCAATAATGCCTGTAATAAACTGGATATCGCTTACCAACATTATGAACATAGTCCGTCGGTCTCTTTTTACGGATGGGACGAACGGTTAGGAGCCGGTTTTGAGAATCCGAACTGTAAAGAGACACATACGGCATATAAAATGTTGTCTATCCAGACCTGGAAGAGGTTTGCAAAGGCGATGAATGACTGTGGCCGACAGGACCTCTCCCGGAAATATGAAACGTATGCCGATGAAAAACAACAGCAGTTACAATGTAGTCCGGACTGGCAGGAAGGGTTGGATATATTTGCTGCTTCCGATGCGGTGAATGCCGGTGTTGTATCTCCTGAAGATGTGTCTTCTTTGTGGAAGAATGTATATAGCGATCGTTTGCAGCGTGTTTCTTATTCTCCTTTTAACCAGTATTTTGTGATCAATGCATTGGCTCGTCTGGGACGTTATGGGGAGGCGATGAATACGATCGATGATTGTTGGGGAGGACAGTTACGGTATGGTGCGACTACATTCTTTGAAGTATTCCGTCCTTCGTGGAATCTCTGTAAGCTGGAGGATAATGATGCTCCGGTCAATAATCAGTGTGGATACACCAGCTTTACTCATCCCTGGAGTGCCGGTGTAGCGAAATGGTTGAGTGAAGAGATTTTAGGTGTAAAACCGGAGACTCCGGGATTTAAAACTTTTACCGTTTGTCCGCATCTGACTTCCGGATTGACCCGTATCGACGGGACTGTTCCTACTCCTCATGGGAAAATACGGGTTTATATGGATGTAAAGGAAGGAAAAGGTTCTTTGTCTGTTCCTGCCGGAACAACAGGGCAGCTGGCTATACCTCTTATGGGGGCAGGAAATATAGAAATCAAAATGGACGGACAAACAGTACAGCCGGAAAAGAAAAATGCCACTCACGTTTATTTGCCTGTATTGAATGATGGATTGCATACATTTAGTTTTTCTTATGACCGTCCTGCTGAAAGTCCGGTGGTTGAGGAAGATATCAACTACTGTTATCCGGCTTCAACAGTAAAGGAAGATACCCTGACTCAGGGGAATTGGAAAGGTGTATATGGTTCGAAAGGATATGTTTTGTTCAGTTACGACGGGGAAGGTGCACACCGGACTAAACTGCCGAAACAATGTCAAAGCATCATTTGCCAGAGAGAAGAGAATTCCAGATATATGAATACGGCTTCTGACAAACGGGCATTGGTCTCAAATCTTGAAAATGACGAGAGTCGTAGTCTGGGAGCTATAACGACGTTCGATCCTCAGGTCTGCCGTCAGACAATAACAATAGATGTGGATTACCGGCACGATAAACCGTATAAAATATCTCTTTACTTTGTGGATTGGGATAATAACGGACGACGGAGTGCGATCGAATTGTTTGATTTACAAAATAAACGTATTTTGTCTCCGGTCCATATGGTCCGCAATTATGAAATGGGACGTTATGTGACATTTGAAGTGAACCAGCCTGTGCGTATCCGTATATGCCAGGTGCGTGGAGCAAATGCAGCTTGTTCTGCGTTGTTCCTGGATTGATTTAAGTTGAAATAAAAAAGAACTACGGTTTCGTTACGAATACCGTAGTTCTTTTTTTGTTATAAACCTTAATGAGTTGCAGAAATATTGATCGTCGGATTCTTTATCTCGAAATAATGGTAAGATTCATCAGATTTCAGATACTTCACAGAATGTTGATTAATACTGCTCAATTGGTTATTTTCATATTTTCTCCCGTTTATAACTAGAGATTGCTTTATTTTATCTTTAGGAAATGCAATATGAATGATTTTATTATCTGTATTGGTCACATCGATGGAATATAGATGTCCTGTTTGATTTTTTATCGTTGCTGTGATAGTTCCCGTTTTTGTAGGAACAGTACATACCACTTGCTTTAAATTTCCTAACATCGGTTTTATAAGAATTTTATTCCATTCAGCTTCAAGTGGAGAGATTCCTGCTATATACTGGGAAAGTAAAGATAAAGGACCTCCTGCCCAGCCATGGTTGATACTTCCTCCGCCAGCTCCACCAATCTGCCAGTCTTCCCACAACGTGGTGAGAGGATGATCGACCATGTATTTATAGCGTTTTTTCATGCGATCGAGACCTCCCTGAACGTCGCCACTAACAAAGAAAGCTTCTAATATATATTTTTCCATATAAGGGCTCGCATGGAAATTATCAGTTAGAAAAGTCTTTATTGATTTCCATTTATCGGAATCGGCAAAACCAGCAAGTACAGCCAGTCCATTAGCGCGATCATCCGGTGATTCCTGAAAATCCGAAGAACAATAGACCTTCCCATTCCAATAAAATGTATTTACTGCCTGTTTGATTGTTTTTATTTGTTGATGGTAAACGCTGGTATCTTCATTATAACCAAGTAGTGAAGCCATGTTTTGTGCTCCTTCTAAAGCGAGGCAATACCATGCGTTATCTAAAACTGGCAGATCTATATTTTCTCCCCAATCTCCCCAGTCCCAATCTCCGGGACGATGAATGACCAAATTACGTTCATCGGTTTTCCACTTGGCCAAGTAGCGTTTCACTGCCGGATATGCATGCCGGATCGTTTCTGTATCTCCTGTATAAAGATAGTAATTCCACATCCCGAATTTTCCGATAGAAGCAAGCATTTGCAGCGGAAGTTCTCTGGCCCAGGAACCAGCAGGAACCGGAGAATATAATACACTGTCTATCCTTTGCCAGTCAACCAGATTCCGGATCGCTTTTTGTATAAGTCCATGTGCATTACTATCACAGGAATATAGTATTTCTCCTGAAACGATAACTGCGTCTCCCCACCATTGAGACCGTTCTCTGTCCGGGTCCTGTATCGCATCACGCATATTTAGATTCATCGTGTTCAAGGATTTTTGCCAAAGTGTATTCAGAAATATGTCGTCACACTCGAATGAACCGACATGTTCCGTATTGAACCGGGTTTCACGATAAGCAACCTTATTCACTTTTACTCCGGGAGGTATAGTATATATTATTGCGTGTCCGTTTACGTAATTAAACGCTTCAAAGGACTGCTTTCCCTTTTTGGTTACATACTCTGCACGAACATTATATTCACTTCCTCCTTTATAGTTGTCAGAACGGATATCGATGAACAGACCTTCATTGGCTTCTATTTCAAAGTAGGGTGTTACACTGATATTTCGTGGGAGTTTGGCTTTAATTATTAATGTATCCGATTTAAAAGAGCGTTCGACCGAAACATATTCTGTCAGACCGGAATCATACCAGTTAGGGAAAGGACGCGGATGTATCTGGTTCCACGGTTGGCAAGGATAATTACCGGCAATGGTTGCTTGCTGCCAATTGGAGTCATCATATTCCGGTTTCATCCAGTCGGGAATATCTTTCCGGGCATCGAAATGAATATTTGATTCAGGTAACCGATAATTGGGGAGAGGTTCCTGCGACTCTCCGTATGCCGGATGTACTTTAACTTTCCAGCTGGCATCCGAAATTATTTCACGATTACCTGATTGTAATTTAGCCAGTAATCCCGGACTGCCGCTATTTTTATGGCAGAAACCGTCTTTTCCCCAATACCACATAAGTATTGCAATTGTGTTATTTCCCTTTTTCAGGTAAGAAGCAATATCCAAGCGGTCAAAGTAAGTGTCATCAGGGTTGGGACCGCGTTTCAAACCTCCTTCGAAAACAACTAATTTTCCATTTACCCAAAGCCAGTATTTTGAATCGACTGAAATAGTAAGCAAGGCTGTTTTTTCAGTTTTTTCAAGTGTAAACGCTTTTCGGTAACAGATCCATTGATTGGGCTTAGTCAATGTTTTTTCAATGGATATCCATTTTACTCCATTCAAGTCGACGGCTGATAGGTGTAAAGCCGTAAAGATAAACAGGGTTAAAAGAATGTATTTTTTCATTTGTATAAAATCATTTAATAGTTGTAATCAGTTTTACCGGTCCGAACAGTCCCGCATCGTATTGGTTTAGATCAGGTATCCCTTTCCATCCCCAGGTCCGGAGTTTTCCCAGATCTTCTTTCATCCACATTTCATTAGCTATCAGATTTCCTATTTTAATCTTGATTTTATTCTCTCCCCGTTTTAATGTGTTGGAAATGTCAAATTTGAAAGGAGGCCATAAACGAGCTCCTACAGATTGATCATTAACAAAAACTTCAGCCATGTATTTTACTTCACCTAAATCGAGGAAGACTGATGAAGATGCATCGTCTATCGTAATGGAAGTTTCATATTCTAAAAATCCGGTGTATTGTTGAAGCCCGTAAGTGTACCAGGAAGCTAGTTTTTTATTCTCTTCCGTGCCAACAGTAAATTTAAAAGGAGCGACAGTTACTTTTTCATCCTTCCGGTTTAATACAAACGACAGCAATTTTGATTCCGGTGCCAGGTTGATTAAAGAATCTGTTACCTTTATTTTTTTGTCATTAAGCCAGATCTCTTTACCTAACATATAGGAAGGGACTATAACCGATTTTGCTCCTACAGGAATATTCATCCTCCAATAGCCATAGGTACATTTAATCTCGTTTTCATCCTGGCGGGAATAATATTTCCAGTTGGAGTCGTCATATCCTAATCGTAAAAACTCATTTTCTTTCAACCGGCTATCTGAATATAATACTTTTGCCGTTGTTTTATAGATTGTGTTTTCATTCGGATAACTTATTTTCCATGTGGTATCGATTGTTCTTTCTCTGGTGGCAATATCCGGTTTTACCTCTATTGAATTTGTTTTATCAGGATCAAAAGCCAGCCAATAAGCTTCAAACGGATTCAATGTCAGAGATACTTTCTGATATCCATTCTCTGTTTCCGACGGAATATTCTTTTTCTGACCTGTCTCACAATCCCATATTTCAGCAACTCCTTTTCCATCTCTCAACCAGGCGGTGAAATGTTTCAATGTATCGGTATTGTTTGCAAACCAGTATAAATTGGTATTACCTATCTTTCTTTGAGCCGTATATAATCTGCCGGAGTTTTCAAGACGTATCTGAGGCTTCATCTTTTCGTTCAGGACTGTGATCATAGCTTCCATTCTGTCTTTATCGGATGCTAAATTAATCACGTTCGGAAACTGTTTTAATGCTTTTGCCTGTGTCATAATCGTTTTATCGTTCAGCCCTTTTTCGGGAGAGCCCTGAGGTAATTCGCCTAATAAAACGACTAATCCTCCCTGTTTGGCAAATTCAAAGATTTTTTTGAATGATGACTGGGGGATAATATACGTTGCCGGAAGTACGATTGCCTGGAAATTATGATTATTGATTGTTATTGTGGCATTTTTGCCTGAGTTTTGTATTGTTCCTTTCGACAAGTAATATTTGTCGGCTATTAAGAAATCGATATTTCCCTGATTCATTTTTCTCATGGCATCCGAATAGACCTGGTCCGTTTCAACTACACGAGAGTCCCACGGTGCATTCTGTACACCTTTTTCTTCAGAGAAATAATTTTCAGAAAAAGACCAGACGGTTTCAAGCGGATGGACCAGCAGAACATCTGCCACCAGGTTGCTTTGCCGGGTAATAAAGGCGGCACGTCTGGCAAAATCAGTCCATTGGTGTAAATAGTTCCAATATGGATTTTCGGTGAACCAGTCACTGGGAAAAGGAACTGTCTCCAATTGTCTGTTCATATAAATACCATGAGGTACAACATGATTAACACCAAATGAAGTGACTGAATTTATGGTTATTTTCATCATTTCCGGAGATTGTATCCATCCCGCTACTCCCATGATCTCACTCATGAAAGGACGGTCTTCAAATTCGGCAACAGACTGTACTTCCTTGAAGTCATGTACATCCTGAGATTTCATTTCCAGACAGTCGTTGCCTGGCATTGTTACACAGCGTGTCGTTCTCATCAGATCGCCTACTGCGATTGTCTGAAGCTGTAACGATTCTTCCCATAAATTGGAGATGTAATACATATTACGTTCCTTCAACCATTTAACCAATGGTTCGAAGTAACATTCATTATATACATCTGATACGACGTCGAACCAGTCACATCGGGCGACAACAAATAAACCGTCTTTGTCTTTTTCGGTTAATAAAGGTAACCATTCCCTTATATCACGTTTCTTCTTTTTCTGATATTGGGTTGCAAGGTGTTCGGACCACGCCATTTTCCATCCGTAATCACCCTCATTATCGACGAATACGCCCGGTATGCTACAGCCCATATCTTTTTTGAAATGTTTGTCGTATTGTTCATGGACCATTGGGATGAATACTTCCATTAGTTTCGGGTCCAGATAATTAACTTTTCCGCCATCGATACCCGGATGAGTTTTGATAGTGTATGTATAGATCATCCAGTTACCGGAAGGAACTGTCCATTTGATCGTATTCCCTTCACCGATAACACGCAAGGATGAGGCATCGAGCTGGTTATTGATCAGTTTTCCGGCAACAGCAAAGTCAACCGAATCGTACTTCACTTCTGTTTTTCCGTTTACATAATAACGTCTAGGAGCAAGATAGGTGGCTTCAAGTTCCGGATGTTTCTGAAGGACTTTCCCGGCTACTTGGCCGCTTGGCCAGTTATAGTCATCACAATATCCGAGTGTTAATCCGTTTTCCTTTGTTTTTTGCAGTGCGTTGCTAAAACTGTTGAACCAGGGTTCTGCGAGGTATTGTTCGACAGGAAGCGCTGTTACCGTGTTATCAAATCCGGAGCGGGGATGTGCATAACCGGGATTCAGTTTCTGTTTAGCCATCTCTTCAGCCATCGAGGCTGCTGTCTGTTCGTCTTTGATTACATCGTCCCAAAACCAAAAGGTGTGAGGTGCATAGAACATGGGAGGATTATCAAACATGTCATGGATTTCCTTGTCGCTGTATTTTTTCAACCATTCAGGCTGAATGTTTTTTTCTTCTTTATCCTGGGCTACTACTATCGAAGAAATCAATAGGCTGCATGTTGTAACCAGGAGCGTGTTTTTCTTTGATATATTCATGGATATACTTCTTTTTGATTCGTGAGTAAAATTGTTATTATCAAATAGTGCCCACTAAGTTATAGTGAGCACTATGTTTCATACGATGAGTTTTACTGACCGGATGCTTCTAATTCTTCAAGAGAACTGATAGGCGGTTCATTTTTCTCATAACCGGCGTATCCGTAATTCTGGTTTATACGTCCGTATAAGTTCGGATCAATGTTACCTTGCGTAATAGGCCAGAATATATTATGTTTCCCGATTTTATATTCATCTCCATGTAAAGTAGTTACACCTTTGTTATAGTAATTATTGTACTTTACGATACGATGCCACCAGTAACTGTTACTGCCTTCGTCTGCCAGGCTTTTCGGAGACTGATATGTTCCTTCTTCGTTTGCTTTAATATACGAGACACGTACCAGTTCCACATGACGGAATTCTTCATACATCAATTCACGGGCCCTTTCGTCCATAATGACATCCAGACCATCCAGACCGTTCATATCGGCTGCACTAAAGAATGTTGTACAATGAGCACGTTTTCTGATCCTGTTCACATCTTCTGCAGCTTTTGCATAATCGTTCAGCCAATAGTAAGCTTCAGCCCTTAGCAGGTATGCTTCTGCTAATCTATATAGGTACGCATCACCAGGTCCTCCCTTATAATCGACACCTCTGTATCCGTTGGCAACATCCCGGTCAACATCATCTACCCATAATTTGTAATAAGGATAACCGTACCAGCAGCGTATAGTATCTTTACACAATAATGTCCCGTCATCTGCAAATTTCTGAAGAGGTTTTAAATAGTACTTTTCATCATCAGTCCCCAGCAGGTTTACATTGTTGTATTTCAAATCTTCCATCGCCATCCAGTTTCCTGTTTGCCTGTTATGTCGAAGATCGTTCTCGTCTGTCCACATACTTTTTTCAGCAAAGTAAGTCGGTCTTATGAAACATTCTCCTCGTCCGCAAACAGCTCTTTGGTCTATATAATCAGGGTATTGAGCCATGAAATCGGAAGTTCCCGCTTGTCTGCCAATTCCGATATTTTGTTTACTTGGAGTTAAAATACCCCTGTTAACATCGGTCATACTCCAGAATGGGGTAAAGTTATATAAAAAACACGTTTCAACTCTACTGTCTTGATTCTCATAACGGCTGATGATAGTCATAATACTTTCTTTATTTGCCGAAATAGATTTATTGACAGGTCTGTGCAAATCCCATAAGACATTTCGTGTCATTGGACGAACATCCGGGAAAGGATTTTCAAATGTACCGAAAGGCTCTTCCATCAATTCATAACCACAGTTATTTATCAGCGTATTTACGGCAGTAAGAGCTTTCTCAAATTCGCCTGCTGCCAGATAATACTTGGTAAGCAACATTAGGCATGTACCTTTGTTCTCTTTCCCCCAATCGTCTCTTTCCGGGATATTTTCTACCGCAAACTCCAGGTCTTTAATCATTTTCTCAATAACCACTTCCATCTTTACTGAGCGGAAGTCCAATTTGGGAGATGTTATTTCTTTCGTAACCAGAGGAACGTCTCCAAACTGGAATGTGAGATGATAGTAACGCCATGCACGATGAAAATAGGCTCTGGAAAGCATCTGATTTTTAGTTGTCTGATCCAGATCCAGTTCAGGAAGACGTGATATTACTGCATTGGCAAAACTACTACCTGCAACACCACTACTCCAAAAAGCATTGGATAAGTTACTGCCAATCCAACCGTTATTAGATGTAGGGGTTATATCTGAAACAAAATTTTGTGAACCGCTTAAGTCTGTGATTGCAGATACCGCTGCATCTGAAAAAATTAATTCGGTTGACAAGGCTGTTCCATCGGTGCCCAAAAAATAGTAAAGCATATCACTTCTACACCGAGTGAGTGCCCCTTCGAGACCTTCAACTGTTGAAAATGTAATATTGGGCTCATAAAAAGACAGAGGTTCCGGATCCAACCAACTTTCGGAGCAAGAAGCCAATGTCGATAAAGCGAGCGTAAGAGATACTGATTTGAATAAATTATTTTTCATAATAAAATGGATTAAAATGTTATACTAGCACCTAATGTATATGTCCGGGGCATAGAGCCTGTCGTTTCAATATCCCAATAGTTGGCTTTTGACCATTCTTTTGAGAATGCCCATATCGCAACGTTACGGATAGTTGCATATACCCTGATATCCTGGGTGCGTAATAAATTTGTTATTTTCTTCGGAACTCTATATCCGACAGAGATATTCTCCAAACGGATAAAATCTCTACTGATTATTTTTTTAGGTTCTACGTTTGAAGGTAGTGTAGACTTCAGACGTGCATAAGAATTAGACTGATTTTCGGGTGTCCAATATTTCCGTACCGGGCTATTCAAATAATCCCCCTTAAAATCGAAGTAGTTTAAATAATCAGTTGTTGCAGCTTTGTGTCCTAAATAAGAGTACAGGTTAAAAGATATGTCGAAGTCTTTAAACAGAACGAAATCATTCCTTAACGCTAATCTGACTTTAGGATCCTCTTGTCCCAAGAATACTTTATCGTCCTGAGATATCCGATAGTCATTGTTTACATCCCGTGCTTTGGCATCGCCTGGTTTTTGTCCGTATTTGGCGGCTTCTTCCGCTTCATTTTCCTGCCAGATTCCAATCATTTCAATATCCCAGATAGTTCCCATCGGTTTATCGATAAACCAACTTTTATTTATATCATCAACTTCTTTTGAACCGACTATATTGCCTTCTTGGTCTAATACGTCTTCGTAAGTATAATATAAATGTTTAATACGGTTTTTATTATGGGATAAATTGAATGTAGTATTCCAGCTGAAGTTTTCATTCTCGATGTTTACAGAATGTAATGATAATTCAAAACCACTATTAACCACTCTTCCCAAATTTGTTACAACAGAACTGTAACCGCTGATATTAGGAAGCGTTCGGTCCATCAATAAGTCTGTCGTCGGCATGTAATACCATTCCAGGCTACCGTTGATTCGATTATTGAGGAATCCAAAATCAAGTCCGACATTCCATGAAGCTGTACTTTCCCATTTTAGATCATTATTAGCCATGCGGCTAATTTGTAAAGTAGAAAGTTCGTATAATGAACCTGTAGAAGTAGCATATGAATATTTGCTGATACCACTACCCGTTGTCAGCTGAGATAATGCCTGATAAATACCAATTTCGCGGTTACCGTTTTTACCCCAGGAGATACGAAGTTTACCATTACTCATAGGCTCCCAATTAAAAAAGTTCTCATTGGTAAAACTCCAGGCTAAAGCCAATGACGGGAAAGTTGCACGTGGATTAGAACGTCCGAAGGCTGAAAATCCATCCCGGCGTACAGAAGCTGTGAGCATGTAACGATTATCATAGGAGTAGAATAAACGTGCCATCAGGGCATCCCCTGTGTATTTTTCGTCATTTGAACTGAATGTTTTTTCATTTGCACTTTGCATGTTATGCCATTCCAAAATGTCGGTTGGTGAAAACTGTTTACCTGTCATTGTCTCACTCCAGTATTCGCTTTTTTCTGCACTTTGTAACAATGTAACATCGACCAAATGCTTTTGGGCAAATGTATAGTTCCATTTAACTATATTATCCAATGTCCAAACAATGGAGCGTGAACTTGCTCTGGTCGCAGAGCCATGTGTAGTATCGAAAACGCTCTCTGAGCTACTCCAATTTCTGTCTTGTGCCCAGCTATAACGTGGTGCAAAGGTAAACTGATAAGTGATATTGAATGGCAAAGTAAGTTTTGCAAAGAAATTACTATTGACAGTTTGCGTTCCTGCACTTTTGGAAGACATGGATAGATTATAAAAACTATTTGTACCAGGAGCCTGGTGACCTTCTCCCATAGGCCATGGATTCAAAGAACCATCTTCGTAATAAGGGGTAGAATAAGGTGAGTTTTTACACATTCCTTCCCAGTCTACTTTTTGGTATCCTTCGTCGCGACTTTGTAAAATCAGATTTGCACCTACTTCCAGGAAGTCGGTAGCTTTGGCATCTATGCGTAAGTTTGTCCTATAGTTCTTAAACCGGTCTCCTGTCTGATTACCTTCGTTATCCTGGTAACCCAATGACCAATAGTAATTTACACGGGCTGTTTGTCCGGAAAGACTGACATTATAGTTTTGCCGTAATCCTGTTTGCCAGGTCGCATCGTACCAGTCGTATGGAGTATTTGCAAAATAATTGCGGCGCTCAACATCTCCCAAACCAATACGTTGCAACCATACATCTTCCATATTTGTGGAACCCTGACCGATCGCATCATGGTTGCGCCATTGTTCTTCGGTTAAGTTGTATTTCTGTAGATTTTCAGCTGTAGGCTTGCTGTAATATCCTTTATTTTCGAACCCGTTACTGCTGGTTGCATAATCCGACCGGTATTGCAGATACTCATCGGGTTCATAAAATTTGCGGCTTACTCCCATTGTCGCAAATCCTACACTACCATCGAATTGCACAGTCGGTTTCTCACCTCTACCTTTCTTGGTAGTTATAATAACTACCCCATTGGCCGATTTAGCTCCGTAAATGGCTGCCGATGAAGCATCTTTTAAAATATCGACAGATTCGATATCAGTCGGATTTATTTCGGAAAGGTCTCCGTTGAATGGTACGCCGTTTAATACTACGAGAGGTGCTGTCCCTCCTGTCAGGGAGCGTTTTCCACGAATAAGAAACGTAGGTCCCTCTTTTGCATCACTGGAAGAAGGTGCAACAATTAAGCCAGGAGCTGTTCCACGAAGAATATCCTGTACTGTGGTAGGTCTTTCATTAGCTAATTTGTTGGCATCCACGTGACTGATAGCTCCTGTTAAGTCTTTCTTTTTCATGCTACCGTATCCGACTACTACCACTTCGTCCAGCAATCGTGAATCTTCTTTCAGGATGATGTTAAAGATCGTTTGGTTGCTGGTAGGGATCGTTTGTTCTGCATAACCGACATAGGATATCTGTAATATCCCATTCTCTGCGATACTGAGGGAGAAATTACCATCCATATCGGATATGGCTCCGTTGGTTGTCCCTTTTTCTATGATCGTAGCACCGGTAATAGGTTCTCCGTTACTATCTTTAATAATACCGGAAATTTCTTTTTTGCCGGAGGTCGTTTTCTTTTGTTTGTCAGAGATCACGATAGATTTGGCAGAGACAATATTGTACTCCAGATTTTTCCCCGCCAATGCTTCATTGAGTACAGAAGAAACCGGGACTTTTGTTTTGGAAATGGTGATGTCTTTTGTAGCGTCTATCACTACATTTCGATAAGAAAAGCGATAAGTGGTTTGCTTTTCAATAGAAGAAAATATCTCCCTTAGAGAAACATTTTCCAGATGTATCGTTACTAGCTTTTCCTGTGCAAAGAGAGAAACAGAAAAAAAGAATAGTAACGAAAACAAAGTTAACATTCTTAGTCTTAAATGTTTGTTCATCTTAATAGTTTTTAGAATTACACTTAATGGGTTCGCTTAATAAGCGTTCTCGATAGTAATGACAGGGGTTATTTTATTTAGTACCGAAAAAAATATATGCTAAAGAACATAAAATGTATATGTATATTAAAAAAACCGCCTCCTTTAAAGAAAGCGGTTCTATATGAATTGGGATGATGCCTGATTTTATTTCAAAAAGATTTCTTTACCGTTGATAACAGCTTTCAGATGATACGAGCGTTCAAGTACTTCAAGTACTTCATTCAGATTGCTAACAGGTAGAGTGCTGGTGAAGGGATCATTGAGATATTCCTCACTTTCTATTTTTATGCGTACATTATAATTTTCTTCTATAGTACGAATCACCTGTGACAGGGGAGTGTTGCGGAATACCATGTCACCGCGCCTCCAGGCTGATATATCTTTTATATGTTCGTCGTATATGACTGTTATATTCCCGGTTGCGTAATCCAATATAGCTTTTTGGTTCTTATTTAAGATCACCTGTTTATTGGTATGGGTAGACAGCAAGGAAACACGTCCTTCTTCTAATGCTAATTCGGCTGTCCGGTCTGTTTTCCGGACAAGCAGGTTGAATTTAGTACCCAATACTTTTACTTGGAGTCCTTGTGCATCGATCAGGAAAGGAATATTCATATCGTGTTTGACCTGGAAATAACCTTCTCCTCCAAAGTGAATGTTTCGTTCTTTTTTGTTGTAATCTTTGGGGAGATAAACGAGTCTGGATTCGGAATTGAGTGATGCTATGCTTCCGTCAGGCAATGTGACACTGGCACGTTCCCCTAGTCCTGTTTCCACAACAATTTTATTAGATAGCAAAGCCGTATTTTCATGATACAAGTAGAAACTTAGTATGACAAAGACCGGCAATAGGACAGCCGCGGCTAACTGCGTCCAACGAAGTATCAGAGAAAAACGATTACTTTCGGGTTTAACTTCCTGGTCGATTTTACCTTTTATTTTCTGTAGCAGTTTGTCGTCGACAGAAGACGTGTCGATCTCTTCATGCAGCCAGTCGTCAAGAATCAGGTTTTCCAGGTCCTGATTATCCATCGCGTTTGCATTTCCTCTAAGTACCGACAGATCTTCAGGACTCAGTTCGTTTATTCTATATTTTTTTATCAAGTCATTCATTCTATTCTGTATGTTAAGACAAACAATTATCTGATTTGTACTAATTGAATCGATTTAATTAATAAATAATAACATAAGATATACTCCCAAGCTTCCCAATTTCTCTTTAAGAGTTTTAAGTCCGAGGGAAAGCTGGTTTTTTACCGTCTGTTCACTCAGTGATAGTTTGTCTGCTATCTCTTTATTCGAGAACTGTTCTATTTTAGACAAAGTAATTACCTTTTGTTGCGTCTCCGGCAATGTTTTTAATATAGCACGGAACTTTGCTACAAATTCCTGATATTCCAGTTGGCATGAAGCGTCATCTACTGACCGTTCATTTATATACTGAATATATTCTTCGTATTCAGGTTGATTGATCTTTGTGCGGAATGCATTGATAAGGTAATGTTTTGTCATAATAAAAAGAAGCGATCGAAGTGTATCTTCCTGTCGTATCTTCGCCCGGTTTGTCCAAAGCCTCATAAATACATCCTGTACAATTTCTTCTGACTCTTCCTGAGATTTCGTAAATTGTATGCTATACGCAAATAGACGTTTTGCGTACATCTCGTATATCCTCTCGAAGGCTTTATAAGAGCCGTTTTTCAATGAAAGGATAAGTTGTGGTTCATTATATTGCACTTGTTTTTCCAAAATACTCAATTAGATTAATCCTAGTATGTCTCCTTTTTCCTTCTGCAAACTTACATAAAAACTTTATTTATTAGTGTATTTGATAAAAATAAAGATCAAGCTGGCTTTATCTTTGCCGTCTGGCATATAGCATCCCGCAGATTGCAAACAGAGCGAGGAATCCGGTGATAACAAAAGCCCAGATATTTGGGACTCGTGACTGGGCTTCCAGTATATAATCGCCCGGTAACATCCGGTAGGCATCTACCTTCCAGTAAGGAGCATCTCCTTCCCGCAAAGAAGTATTGGCTGTGATCAACCGGCCAGGCATATTGAGCTCATACTTAATTTGGTGGCCGAATAATTCTATCGGCTGACATTTCTCTTCAAACAACAGGTTTATCTGATCTTTGTCTTTTTGATATGCTGTGGAGAAATAAGTTGTCTGGTAGAAAGTATCGAGTAACTCACCCATATCTATCGATTCCAGGTCTGTATCTTTGGCCTTGTCCATGGCAGCTCTTTTGATCGCATCTTTATCCGCTTTCAATTTTGAAATAAAGACTTTGTTGCCTGATTTGCTTTCCCACTCTTCGATGGTTTCAAAGCGAAGTTCGTACAAACTCTCATCGTACCATTTCATGAAACGTTCTGTTAAGTCATTCAGTTTATCGTTCAGTTCCAACCCATTCATACCCTGATAGTCGGTCAGGTCACCTTGAAAGAGCAGTCTTTGTTCCTGCTTGTTCAGGAACTGTTCGATAGGGATAGGTCCTTTTTCTTCGATTTGACGGTAACTACATGTAAATGTATAATAAGTATAAAACCATCTGAAATGTTTTTCCAGCTTTTCCTGCGGAACGGCCAATGGCTCCAGCCACTTTTTTTCGGGGGTAAGGAGAGGAGGATTTTCCCATATATTCCATGTGTGTTTGACTTTCACATTCAATTTGTCTTCTTTACCGAGTGAATTGCTTTTCTCGCCCAGAATGACAAAAGGGATACTGGCATCCAAAGGGATCTGCTGCCAGCCCCGGATAGAGAACAGGAAAGGCGAATGAGTATTATCGCCAGCCATAAAGGCAGAATCGCCATAAGCATATACTTCACGGCTGATCTGTCCGTCCGGATAGATCTGAGTCACCATTCGATGATTGGATGAACAGGATGCCATAAGAAGCAATCCGGAAATGGTAAATAAGTATCCTATAGTTTTCATGTTTTCTTCGTTTTAGTGGATGATGTTTTCTACGGAAATTTTTTTGGACAGGAAGAAGGTCTTTCTTTTCGATAGTTCCTTCTTGTATTCCTTCCATTGTTCGGATAGATAACGGCTCTTTTCAAGGAAAGAACTTTCAGTGTTCCAGTCATCGGGCAGGAAGGATGCCTTTCCTTGCCAGACGGCGTTAGCAGTGGATGGTTGTTCCGTAAACTGTTTGTCTTGCGGAAATAATACCGTTTCGCTGATCAGGAAACAAAGTAGAAAAGCTGCGGCAATACCGGAGATTCTACTGACTAAAAGCAGTATCCGTGAGGGATTTCCGGACGGTAATGCGTCTATCCTGTTCAGGATATCGTTTGTCAGCTCTTCCGGGTTGTCCAGACATGGTTCGGTTGTTTTTATCTTCTCCAACCATTGTTCGTATGTATCTTCTTTTTTTGTCATAAATTGTCCTCCATCAGGTTTATTTTTATTCGTATCTGTTTGCGTGCCTGGTAAAGATTGCTCTTGATCTTTTCGGCAGACATTCCGGTGATAGCTTCTACTTCGGATACTTCAAGTCCTTCTATTTCCCTCAGCGTGAATACCAGCTTTTGCTTCGGGGTCAGTTCATGGGTAAACCGGAGTATCAGCTCTTTCAGTTCCTTATTTATCAGGCTTTGTTCCATATCCTCCCCGGAAGAAAGGGAGATATTGGCGAGAGAGATTCCTTGCATACTCCCCGAAGGGGAATGCTGTAAAGAGCGCAGGCGGTCATAACAAACGTTTCCGGCAATTGTATAGATCCAGGTGGAGAAGCGGTATTCCCGGTTATACTTGTCAAGGCTCAACCACACTTTTACAAATGTTTCCTGTACCATATCTCTTGCCTCTTCTTCGTCGCAGAGTAAGCGGAAAGCCAAGCGAAATACAAGTTGCCGGTATTCTGCAACCAATGCGGCAAAGGCGGCCGTGTCCTGCTTTTTGCATTTGTCGATAAGTACTTGTATTTCCCTTTCATTCATCATATTCTGCTCCTTTATTATATGATACGTAAAAAAGAGGGGATGGTCGAATTAAAATATAAAAAAAGAGGTCCACCTATAAAGTGAACCTCTGTGAGTGTCTTTCTGTGGAGAATATCGGACTCGAACCGATCACCTTTAGACTGCCAGTCTAACGCTCTAGCCAGATGAGCTAATCCCCCGTGTGTGGTTTTCGGTTGCAAATATAGAGGTTTTCCTGAGATATTCGCTATCTTTGTGTAAGAATTTTGGAGAAAAAGAATATGATCGTTTATAATACAACATTCAATATAGAGAATGATATCCTTACCGAGTGCATAGAATATCTGAAAAAGAGCTATATACCCCGTGCCTCGGCGAGCGGATTTTTGAGAACGCCTTATCTGCGCCGTATCTTACAAGATGAATCGGAGGATGCAAGCAGCTACTCTATACAGTTCCATGTAAAGAATCCGGAGACGCTGGAATACTGGATGCAATCGGAAGGCCGTGCCCTGCAGGAAGAATTGATTACACGTTTCGGAACCAAGATCGTTGGTTTCAGTACCTTACTCGAAGAAATAGACTGGGAGAATGACTAAAGACCGCATTATATTAGGTATAGACCCCGGAACGATCGTGATGGGATACGGCGTACTGAAGATCGAAGGGAATAAACCGAAACTCGAAGCGATGGGCGTACTGCAGTTGAACAAGTACGAAGACCATTACCTGCGTCTGAAGAAGATATTTGAACGGGTGCTGGCGCTTATCGACCAGTATCATCCTGACGAATTGGCAATCGAGGCACCGTTTTTCGGGAAGAACGTGCAGAGTATGCTGAAACTGGGAAGAGCACAAGGCGTCGCGATGGCGGCGGCTTTGGAACGGGAAATTCCTATCTTCGAATACGCACCGTTGAAGATCAAAATGTCTATTACCGGTAACGGTAACGCTGCAAAAGAACAGGTAGCAGGCATGTTACAACGTTTCCTGCATATTCCGGAAGAGTCGATGTTACCGCAGTTGGATGCGACCGACGGATTGGCAGCCGCTGTATGTCATTATTTCCAGACAAATAATCCGATCTCGGAGAAGAAGTATACCGGTTGGAAAGACTTTATGGCAAAGAATCCCGGTAAAGTAAGAAAATAAAAAACTCCGGTTCCTGATTTAACAGAGACCGGAGTTTCTTTATTATGGAAAGAAATTATCTTTTGCCAAGCTTGTGATCCAGAAGAATAGCATGATGTTCTCCATACATTTTCAGCTGATCTACGATTGCCTTTGCCGATGATTCTTCTTCTACCTGTTCACGAACGAAACCATATAAGAAGTCTTTTGCTGCATGATCGTTATCTGCTTCAGCGATGTCAACCATCTTGTCGATCAACTCTGATACATGTACTTCGTGTTTGTAGACATGTTCGAATACTTCCAGCGGAGTGCCCCATGCAGTCGGAACAACATTGATCTGGTTAATTTCGATGTCACCCCCACGGTCGATAGCAAAATCGATCATCTTGTGGGCATGTTCCATTTCTTCTTCTGCCTGTTTTCTCATCCAGTGTGCACAACCGTTCAGGCCTGCTTTCTGGAAATAGATCGACATTGACAGGTACAGGTTTGAAGACCACATTTCTGCTTCTACCTGTTCATTGAAAGCTTTTGATAAGTTCCTACTTAAGATCATAATGTTTACTTTTATTGAGTTGTATTTGTATAAAAGTAATTACAAAAAGCATGCCAGACTCTTTTATACAATACCTTGCGCCATCATGGCTTTGGCGACTTTCATGAAGCCGGCAATGTTGGCACCTTTCACATAGTTCACATAATTACCATCTTTACCATGAGCAAGACATTGCTCGTGGATAGCACCCATGATCTGATGCAGTCTGGCATCCACTTCATCGGCAGTCCAGGAGATATGCATGGCATTCTGCGTCATTTCCAGTCCGGAAGTAGCGACACCGCCTGCATTAACGGCTTTACCCGGTGCAAACAACTGTTTGTGTTCGATGAACAGATCGACAGCTTCTGCCGTACATCCCATGTTGGAGACTTCGGCAACACATAAGGTCTTGTTCTCTATCAGCTTGCGGGCATCGTCGGCATCTAGCTCGTTTTGTGTAGCGCAGGGCAGGGCAATATCCACTTTCTGTTCCCAGGGCTTCTTGCCTGGATAGAAAGTTGCGCCGGGATATTCGTCGGCATAAGGTGCCACGATATCGTTACCGCTGTTACGTAGTTCCAGCATATATTCGATCTTGTCGCCCGAGATACCGTTCGGATCGTACACATATCCGTCCGGACCGGAGATCGTTACGACTTTGGCTCCCAGTTCGGTTGCCTTCTTTGTCGCTCCCCAAGCCACGTTCCCGAAACCGGAAACGGCAACTGTCTTACCTTTTATATCTATACCATGGGTTTCGAGCATCTGATGTACGAAATAGAGAGCACCGTAGCCGGTTGCTTCCGGACGAAGGATAGAACCTCCGAACTCCATGCCTTTGCCGGTGAAAGTACCTGTGTTTTCGCGGGCCAGCTTTTTGTACATGCCGTACATATAACCTACTTCACGTCCGCCAACGCCTATATCGCCTGCCGGTACGTCGCGGTCCGGTCCCAAATTACGCCACAGTTCCATAATGAAAGCCTGGCAGAAGCGCATGATCTCCGCATCGCTTTTACCACGGGGGGCGAAGTCGGAACCGCCTTTACCGCCACCCATCGGCAGGGTAGTCAGGGCATTCTTGAATGTTTGTTCAAATCCCAGGAACTTCAGGATGGACAGATTTACGGACGGGTGGAAACGAATTCCTCCTTTATACGGGCCGATCGCATTATTAAATTGTACGCGGTATCCTAAATTGACTTGTACTTCACCTTTATCGTCTACCCAGGGCACACGGAAAGTAAAGATACGTTCCGGTTCGACCAGCCGTTCGATGATTTTGGCTTTCTCGAATTCCGGATGCTGGTTGTAAACCTCTTCTATTGATAAAAGAACTTCTTTCACGGCTTGCAAGTACTCTTTTTCACCCGGGTGCTTTGCTTCCAGTGCAGATAAAATAACTTCTGTCTTCATAGCGTTTCTTGCTTTTTTAGGAATAACAATGTGTAGGCAAATGTAGCGAATTCTATGGATTGACCAAGAGTTTTGCTTTCTTTTTGATAGTAGATTATATGTTTTTGATGCATGTCTTTGTGCCGATACTGTTTTTCTGCCGTCTCTCTAACGCCCGATTAAATACGGGCATGCCGGAAAGTATAAGGCCAAAGGGAGGAAAATATTAAAAAGTAAGTAGGGAAATAATAGAATATAGGGAGAAAAATACTAATTGGCGGCATCCAAACTGATTTTTTCCTTACATTTGGGCGCATATAATTCTATGAAATCGTTATGAGCGGAATACCGGACTTTCAGAACCTTGTGTTTAAAGACACATCATTCGCCAATCTAATGAATAAGCGTATATATAATGTACTGCTTATTGCCACAAAATACGACGCCTTCATGCTGGAGGACGATGGACGTGTGGACGAACAGATATTTAATGAATATACTTCACTCAGTCTTCGTTATCCTCCCCGTTTTACCCAGGTGACAACGGAAGAAGAGGCGCTTGCCGAATTAAAGAATCGTAATTTTGAGTTGATCATCTGCATGCCGAATATGGATAACCGCGATATTTTTGCGGCGGCAAAGGAGATCAAGATACATTATCCGAATATCCCTATCGTTGTGCTTACCCCCTTCTCGAAGGAGGTTTCCAAGCGTATCGCCAATGAAGACCTGAGTGCGATCGACTATGTATTCAGTTGGTTGGGTAATGCCGAGTTGCTGCTGGCCATTATCAAACTGATAGAGGATAAGATGAATGCGCCCGACGATACGGCGAGTGTCGGCGTACAGATCATCCTGCTGGTGGAAGACTCCATCCGCTTTTATTCGTCAGCATTGCCCCACTTATATAAATTCGTGCTGGAGCAGAGCCAGATGTTTGCCAAAGAGGCGCTGAACGGCCACCAGCAGACGCTCCGGATGCGCGGACGTCCCAAGATCAAACTGGCACGTACTTATGAGGAAGCTGTCCGTATCTTTAATCAGTACCGGGACAATATGCTCGGTATCGTATCGGATATGAGCTTTATGCATGATGGGGTGAAAGACCCTTATGCCGGGTATAAGTTCGGGCAATATGTCCGTAAGACAGGGCTGATCATTCCTTTTGTGCTCGAGTCTTCCGAGTCGAACAATAAAGTGTATGCCAAAGAATTGGGTGCCTCGTTTATCGACAAGAATTCAAAGAGCTACCCGCAGGATCTGCGTAAGAAGATCATGCAGCGTTTCGGCTTCGGTGACTTCGTGATACTGAATCCGCAGACGAAGGAAGAGATTATGCGTATCAAGGATTTGAAGGATCTGCAGAGGAAAGTATTCCAGATCCCTGACGATTCGCTGGTTTACCATCTTTCGCGCAACCATTTCTCCCGTTTCTTCTATTCGCGTGCCATGTTCCCGCCAGCCGAGGTGTTGAAGCGGGTCGATGTAAGCGATTATAAAGATATGGATGAGGCTCGTAAACTTATTTTCGACCTGATCGTCCAGTATCGCCGTATGAAGAACTCCGGAGTGGTAGCTATTTATCAGAAAGATCGTTTCGACGAGTATAGCAATTTTGCCCGTATCGGTGACGGTTCGCTGGGAGGAAAGGGTAGAGGTCTTGCCTTTATGGGGGCGATGGTTAAACGCTATCCCAAGTTGGAGACGGAGAACTTCAATACGAATATCCCGAAGACGGTAGTAATTTGTACGGATATCTTTGATGAATTTATGGAGACGAACGAACTGCTGCCTGTTGCGTTGAGCGATGCGGATGACGAGACGATCCTGAAATATTTCCTTCGTGCCAGTCTGCCTGCCAGCCTGATAGATGACCTGATGGCTTTCTTCGATGTGGTGAAAAGCCCTATTGCTGTCCGTTCGTCTAGTCTGCTGGAGGATTCGCATTACCAGCCGTTTGCCGGAATTTACTCTACTTATATGATTCCGCGGCTGGATGATAAATATGAGATGCTTCGCTTGTTGAGCGATGCGATCAAGGCTGTCTATGCATCTGTCTTTTACCGGGACAGCAAGGGATATATGACTGCCACGTCGAATCTGATCGATCAGGAGAAGATGGCGATTGTCCTGCAGGAAGTGGTCGGTAACCGTTACAACGATCATTTCTACCCGACCATCTCCGGTGTGGCACGTTCGCTTAATTTCTATCCGATCGGTAATGAGAAGGCGGAAGACGGCATAGCTAATATTGCCCTGGGATTGGGTAAATATATTGTGGACGGCGGTCAGACATTACGTTTCTCTCCGCGCCATCCGCACAGTATCCTGCAGATGAGTTCGATGGATTTCGCACTTCGTGAGACGCAGACCCGTTTCTATGCGCTCGACCTGAAGAACCTGGCGGAACAGTTCTCTATCGATGATTCTTTTAACCTCCTGCGTCTGAACCTGAAAGATGCTGATGCGGATGGTTCTTTGAAATATATCGTTTCTACTTACGACCCCTACGATCAGATCATTCGTGACGGTTACTATCCCGGCGGGCGGAAGATCTTGTCTTTCGTTAATATCCTGCAACATGATGTATTCCCGCTGGCAAAGACGCTGGATGAATTGCTTCGCATCGGGCAGGAGGAGATGGGGCGTCCCGTAGAGATCGAGTTTGCCGTGAATGTCGATCCCGCCAATCACGACAAGGCTACTTTCTATCTGCTTCAGATCCGTCCGATCGTTGATAACAAAGAGATCATGGATGAAGACCTGACGCAGATTGAAAATGAAGAAACGATCCTTTCCTCTACCAGTGTCCTGGGGCATGGTATCGTGACGGACGTACAGGATATTATCTATGTAAAGAGCGGTGCTTTCAACTCGTCTAACAATCAGTTGATCGCTTACGAGATAGAGAAGCTGAACCGCCGTTTTACGGAAGAGGAAAAGAATTATGTGCTGGTTGGTCCCGGACGTTGGGGCAGCAGCGACTCCTGGCTGGGTATTCCGGTGAAGTGGCCACATATCAGTAACGCCCGTGTTATCGTGGAGTGCGGATTGGAGAACTATCGTGTCGACCCGAGCCAGGGAACGCATTTCTTCCAGAACCTGACCTCTTTCGGTGTCGGTTATTTCACGATCAACCCGTTCAAAGGCGATGGCTGGTTCGATGAGGCTTACCTGAATGCTTTGCCCGCTGTGGAAGATACCGAGTATCTGCGCCATGTCCGTTTCGACAAACCGATCGTTATAAAGATGGATGGAAAAAAGAGTTTAGGGGTGGTGCTTAAACCGGAATAAGAATAAAAACGGGGTCTGTATTACAGGCTCCGTTTTTATTTAGATATATCTTTAATCATTGTCTCAATTGTTGGAAGTAAAGGTGGAATGTCTTCTTTTATTGTGGTGTAAACAATGCCTGCATCAATGTCGAAATAGTGATGTGCTATTTTATCACGAATTTGCATTACACCTTTCCAGTAAATATTGGGATATAGGGGTAGTATCTTCCCTTCCGTTATTTTATCAAAGTTTTTAACTGATTCTCCCAAGGCTATCAGATTCATGCAAATAGCGTCTAATCGAAGCATCCCGTCCGGAGTCTGTAGAAAATCGTCCATACAAGAAATCACGTTAGCACGTTCTTCGATCATTAATAAAGCTTTCCTTATATTATTCAAACATTGGATATGTAGTTCTTTATTAGACATAGATAGCTTCTTTACTGATGCGTTCTTTCAAATAATCATTCATATGTTCGCGGATGCGGATTAAGTCTACTGGACATCCGAACAGGTTTCTCAATTCAGACTGTATTTTGTCTAAAGTAAGTAAGGACGGTGCTTTCCCCTCATAACAAATATCAACATCACTACCTTCTTTTTGTTCTCCCCGTGCTACTGAGCCAAAAATCCCCATACGGGTTATACCATAATTCCCGGCATGCTGAGTTTTATAGTTCTTTAATATGGCGAGGTATTCTGCTGTTGTTTTCATATTATCTTGTTTTAGGACAAAGATAAAAATATTCTGGAATATATCATATCAGATATATTCGTAACCAACTATATTAATACATTTCTCATTTCTGTATATCTTTTGGAGTATCTATTATATAAATAAGTCCTCTCATGCACTAGGCAGAGAGGACTTTATTGTTTGATGATACAATAATCAATCAGTCTTTTTTCTTAATAAAGTCCGAAGGATAATTCACCTTATTGATGATCTCATTGTCTTTCAAGCGGATCCAGGTCTTGAAGCCATTTTCACCTTCTGTCATTTCGATCACACGTGCACCGTTGGTCAGGTTGTTATAAACCGTGTCGCCACCTGTATAACGACCGTAAGCCAGTAAGATGCCTTTCCAATAAACGGCATAATCGTCATCGTGGTCGTGTCCGACAAATACCCCCTGGATATCACCCATCTCTTTCATGGAAGTGAACAGGCCGGAGTTCAGTTGCGGAGCGCAAGCCCTTTCCTTACGTGTTCCTACCAGAATAGCGGTTTCGTCGGATGCAGCCTGGTTGTATTCCGGTAAGGCGATGTGAAAGAATGCCAGAGATGGAACAGGCGTTCCGCCGTTCTGTCTTGTATATTTGGCACTGTTCTCACGATACCATTGTATCTGGTCGAACTTGATGTAATCGTATCCGCCGATTCCTCCGATCTGTGAATAAGAATGAGAGTCCATGCAATAGAGGACGGTTGCATCCTTCTTTCCGTCGGATGATTTGACCGGCAGGATATAATTGCTGGCACCTGATACGCCTGCAACAGAATCGGTCAGGTTGTAAGGGATCGTTTTGATGATATCGAACAACTCCGTACGTGTCAGCCCCTGTTCATTGTCATGGTTACCGAATGTCATACCAAAAGGTATTTTGCGTTTAGAGGCCAGGTTGAGAATGGTTCTCATTCCTTCTTCCGCCGGTTTACCATAAATGACATCGCCGGTAAAAAGGACCAGGTCCGGTTTTTCAGCATCCAACACTTCATTGATCCTTTCAATCGAGATAGCCGATTTCGGGTTGTTATGAATATAATGTACGTCGGTAAACTGAACGATCTTGAATTTTCCGTCCTTATTGAATTGAAGTGCCGGTTGCTGGGCGTTTGCATTTAACAGACCACCTAACAGGCATAAGATACTTATAAATAATCTTTTCATCTCTTTTCTATATTATTTGAATACCGGCATTGGACGACCGATCCAAACCTGAGGCTGGGTCAGACCTAATAAAGCTGCAAGGGTAGAGGCGCAGTCGAACTGCATCATGCTGACATTGTCGAAGCAATAACCTTTCTTTACGTTCTTTCCGGAGATGATGAACGGAGTCTCCATTTCCAGCATGGTCTTGCCTCCGTGTCCCTTATTGATCCCACCGTGGTCTGCTGTGATAACAAAGATTGTTTCGTCCAGCATACCGGCCTGTTTAACGGCGTCGACGATTTTTCCGATGTTTTTATCCAACTCTTTCAGCGTATTGTAATAAGAAGGTGTGTCGTGTCCGTCGGCATGACCTACATGATCCGGATTATCGAAGATAACGGCAAACAGGTTCGGCTTTTTCTCTGTGATATACTTCACCGCCATTTCTGTCAAAACGGTTGGATATTTATTATAATCCGGTCCCTGGGCATGATAGCTGAGTGCCAGTGTATCTACCAGATATTTGATGCCGTCCCAGTCATAGACACAACCGATTTCTGCTTTCGGGGCAGCGTCGCGGTACAGTTGGAAAACTGTTGGGAAAATACCATGTTGATTCAATTCACGTGAAGGAAGTTCAGGAGTTTTTGATCCCCATTCGGTGTATCCGTGAAGCTCCGGTCCCGCACCCATAAACATAGAAGCCCAGTTCACAGCACTGGAAGAAGGCAGAACGGAACGTTTTTTCAATGTGTAAGAACCGTCTTTCATTAATTGTTTGGTCACCGGCATCTCTGCTTTTTCTACGCTGTAAGCCCCCCAGCCGTCGAGACCGATCCAGATTACATGTTTTGCTTTTGGTTTGGCAGCAAAAGCCGAACTGATCGTTACAATGGTTAAAACCAAAATAAGAAGTAAGTTTCTTTTTTTCATGATATGTGTTTAATTTTGTATTAGTTCACCAAAGGTATGTATAATTGGAGCTACTCCCTAATTATCATAAGTTCTTTTATTATTATTTTATAGTAATATCGAATTGGTCATACGATTCCGTTCTCCAGGATTTGTCGGCTGTTGTCGGCGAAATGGCGAAAAGCGGAGAAAATGTTTTGATCTTGATCGTCTGTCCGTCAGGCATAAATTCCATGATACGGAGCCAGCCGTCGCCGCCGTTGCCATGCCAGAAACCATCGGCAGTCTGGGCGTTGAACATCATTTGCGGGATATCCTTACCGGCTGCATTCTTTTCGATGCTGAAACCGACATTGTCTTTATGCGGAGCGATTTCACATTCATGTCCGCAAACAACCAGGCAGATATTCTTCGACGGATAAACCAGCTTTTGCCAAATGGCTTCTCCATAGTTGGCCGGAGATATCTTATAGTTTTCTTTCAGGCGCCGTTTTCCGTCTGCAGTCAGGAAGGAGTGGGTCAGCAGGATCACTTTGTGATTGGCATATTTGGGTTTCTCTGTCACAGCTTTAGCCCATTCGATGGCTTCGTCGCGTGGCGCGAATTCCAGAGAGACCACCAGTATTTTACCCCATGTTTCAGTGTTAAATTCATAAGCTGCGTTTTCGAGTGTCGGGATTCCCTGATAATTGTTACCTACTTCAACCAGCGAATTTCTCCAGCAGGAATTTCTTTCTGACGGGAAATACTCCGGTAGACGGCACAGACGGTTCTCAGCCTTTTCGTATCCGTAATCATGGTTTCCGGTGCAGACCACGTAAGGCAATTTATTATCCAGCCGGGCAAATGCCTGTGAGGCTGCTTTCCATTGTTCTTCGCTGGTCTGGTTGCCGTTCACTCCGTCAGGAATACGGATTTCGTTTTGTTCTACCAGGTCGCCGGTACAAAGAACGGCCTCGATATTCAGTCTCTCTTTGTTGTTGGCGGTCCATGCCGTCATCAGTTCGAATAGTGGCTGGTTTACATCGAATTTGGTGTAACTCTGGGGGTCGGGCAACAAGATCATGGAGAATGATCTGTCGTCTGTCAACTTGGGTTGCACAGGCTGCACCTGTGCATTCATTGTCATCAGGTTCAGTAAAGCGATGACTGATAAAAATAATCCTTTTTTCATGCGTATTTAGTTTAATGTATTATTTGCCTGAAAGAGGCGTCAGTTCAAATGTTGTCAGTACAGCGGCATGGTCTGATGCCCATACATCGTCGATCTCCGGAGCTGTTTTTACAATTTTGGAAGAAACAGCCCGGATATTATTTCCTTTATAGTAGAGAAAGTCGATCCGGCTAACCTGCAAGTGTCCGTAAATAACAGCAAAGGTCCCTTCCGGGCGAGCTATTTCATCCGGATTTATTTCCCTGAAACTATCTTTATAACCTTGGTCGAGCATATATTGGGAAATAGGGAAGGGGACAGGTCCGTAACCGAAATGGATCGGCGCTGCTTTTTTTGTCCAATCCAGATGGCTGCAAGAATTGAAATCGCCTCCTATGATGATTGGAGTATCTTCACCTTCTGTCAGATAAGGTTTTGTATCCTTTTCCAGAATATATTTCATGTCTTCTAATCCTCGGGCGGCATCTTCTGCTACCCAGGTAGAAGTATTATGTCCTATGCAAGGATAATTGCAGGAATATTCCGGTTGATAGGCATAACGTAACCAACAGGCGTTGACTAACAAGGGGCGATTGCCTGGCAGTGTTAATTTGACAGGATTGGAATTGAATGTTTTCTTTGTCGGTATGTCTGTTATAGGATACCGGCTGAAAAGAACCAGATTATCCTGGAGCGATGGTGTTTGCATATAATATCCCAGTGAATCTTGAATGCGTTTCTGGCTACCGTAACCTTCCTGCATCGTGATAATGTCAGCATTTGTCGCTTTTACCAGATCGATGACACGTGCCTGACCGTCGTCTCCGACGTGGTTACCTCCATGCCAGATATTCCATTGCAGTACTTTTATGATGTTGGGATTGTTCTGGCTGTTTTCGCTGATCCTTTTATCGATATTCCTTTCACTTGTCTCCGGTATATAGGTCGTTCTTCCCAGCTTGAAGGAGGGGACGGATATTTTGATCTTGTTACCAACGGTGGCTTTTTCGGCTATGTCCGCTGTTACTAGCAGGTAATTGATACCCGGTGTTAATGTCAGAACTCCTTGTTCATCTTTAAATATCATTTTCTTTTTAGGTATTTCCCCCTGACCGAATAGTTCTGTTTTAATGTTTGACCGGGCGGTTTTCCCGGTATGATAGATATGGATCTGCGATATGTCGGACAGTGTTGTGACATCAGACAGGTCGAGTTCAAGTTCTGTCAGGCGTAATGGATTTCGGTCTCCGGTTACGGCGATTCGGAGTTTAAGGATCTGGTCGTCCGAACTACCCTGATCTGCATCCCATTCGCTATCTATTACGATTGCATTGAATAATTCTTGCTGTTTAGCGGGTTTTACGAATTTTGGATTGTCATAGGGCACTGCGTATGCCATTGGAATGGAACCTTTATATTGGAGCCTTCCGTTTCTGATATGGTATGCCTGGTCTCCTTTACCGACCCAGTTTGTCGAAACATCTTCTATGCCGTCGTCAAAGTTATAGTATGCGACCAGTGTTTTAAATTGCGGGTGAGTGGGTTCCAAAGGTTTGCCCATCCATTCTTTGAGTGTTTCAGTCGGCACGGCGGAATTCCAGATACGGACTTCATCCATTAATCCTCCGAAGGTTGTAAGATCGTCTTCATTTACTCCTAATGCTCCGGGAAGAACAGACATGGCTGTTATTTTACTATCGATGACTTCTCCGTCCAGATAAAGCCGGGTGGCAACACCGTCACAACTTAGTGCTACATGATGCCATTGGTCGTCCAGTACTTCTTTTGACCACAGATCGGGCCATGTACTGTGAAGTCTTCCGTTCTCGATAACCAGAGGCAGATAATCTGCCCTGTTTGTCAGGCTATATTCGCCTCCGCCAAAAAGAACTTCCTGTTCTTTCCAGGAATTGTCATCGCCTTTGACCCATGCTTCGAGGGTCCATGAGCCATTGAGATATCCGATACCGGTGCGGACATTATTGTCTTTGCCGTCCAGATGAAGGGCCAGGTTTTGAGAGGGTTGTTGGGCTGTGACCGGAATAACAAATAAATAAGCAAAAAGAAAAATGATAATATGTTTCATGGTGATGTGTTTTTTTGATCATCTAAAAGTAGTTGATTTTATACAATAAGCAACTGCTTTTAAGTGTTTATTTTTAGAAACAAATTTACCGAATAGTAGGTTGTTCATCCATTCTATTCGGTAAATTCAAAAGTAACAGTGAACTATATTATTTTAATACCCACATAATTTTATTCACGTCTTCGGCTCCTCCCCATTGGCGGTTAACTGCATTGATCAGTTGTTCCTTATTGTAATTCGTTTCTGATTCAGGATATAACCATCTTACCGGAATTTTGTACTTATCGTCATTCAGGTTTGTTTCCGGGTTGATCGGTAATTCCGGATAACCGGTACGTCTGTAATCATAATAAGAATCCCAGGCCAGGTGGAAATAAGAGGCTAAGAATGCCTGCATCCATATTTGTTTCAGCCGGTCGAGTGATGTCCCGTTTGTAGCATAGGCTACATCTTCTCCCTTTAGATATTGGGTGATATACTCGTCTGTGATGGTCATTCCCTGATTATATTCCGGAGAAGAAACCGTCGTACGTACGAATTCAAACGAGGCGCGGATACCTTTTTCATAATAATTTTGAGCAGATCCGCTGATCCATCCTCTTTCAACCGCTTCGGCCAATACAAAATTCATATCAGCATATCCCAATCGTATAGAAGGAACTCCGACATAATCTGTGCGATAAATATCGTTGGGGCGGCAATGCATTTTGTTAGAGATCTTTTTCTGTTCCGTGTTGAATAATCCTGCGGCTTCAACTCCCTGATAGGCATTCCAATCGTTTTTTTCTAACAAGGTTTCACCTTTCGGCAGATATATTGGATCTGTCAGAGCCTGCATCGGGGCAAAATAAGAGAATAACCGATAATCTTTGTACTTTTTCAGCGGATCGATCAAAGTGGTTGTTCCTGCATACACATTGATACTTCTTGTTAGATCCTGATGAAAAGGATTTTTCTGGCCATCTTTATTGGAATAAGTAACCTGGAGGTTATCATCATTCCCTTCAAAAAGATTCCCTTCTTTTACAATTTGTGCAAATTTTTCTTTGATCTGTAACTCCGGTGTGTCATCCGCTCTTTTCTGTAAAGCCATTAATACTTTCAGGCGGAGCACATTGGTCGCTTTTCTCCATTTAGCAGGATCGCCGTTGTAAAACGGATCACCGCTGATACCTTCCGTCGCTTTGGCAAAATGACTGTCTGCCTGTTCCAGATCGTCGAGTATCCCTTTGAATACCTCTTTTTGTTCATCATATTTAGGATATCTGAACTCATTGACCTGAAGCGCTTCGCTATAGGGAATGTCTCCCATATCCATTGTTGTCCGGTAAAATGCCCAGCCCTTTAAATAATAATAGAGACCTGTATAAGCATCTTTATTGGATTCGGAGGATAATTCAACCATTTTTTGTGCATTGGTAAGTCCCTGTATGGCACTGAAGCTTCCTTTTTCCACACGATTGTATTGATAATTATCCATTTGTTCTCCCCAGAACATGCGTTTGCACATGAATTCACCATTATCACTGCTCGCTGATTTTACATGATCCAGTATCACTTTAGTTGCAAGCATTGCCGGAGACACTTTTGTTGTTGCATCCGGATTGGTATTCAGATCATCAAAAGAAGATGTGCAGCCATTCCAGATCATAGATATTCCTATTGCACTGAAAGCAAATAGAGATTGCTTTATATATTTCGTTGTTTTCATATATTCTACCTTTAGAAGTTTGCTTTTATGTTAAAACCTATGTATCGTTGAGAAGGTGAATTCAAGCTTTCGTAACCACTGCTATCTCCTCCTTTGTCAGGGTCTGCGTATTTGTATTCTTTGGCCCATAAGAATAAATTCTGGCCTGTCAGGCTGACCGATGCCGCTTTCATTCCTATTTTTCCACACCACAATTGAGGTATGTCATAAGTAAATGTCAGATTTCTTAGTTTGAAGAATGTTTCATCCAATACATTCTGGCGGCTGGGACGACTGGTTGAGTCATGGTATTTTGAAATATATGCTTCATAAGATACTACAACATCATTAGGAGCGAAAACGCGGGTATCGCTGAGGATGTTTCCATCCGGGTCACGTTCAACACTACCGGATACAACTTTGACACCTTCTCCGATGAATGTTTTGTTTCCATTGACCACCTCTTCATATCGCCATTGATTGTCGGAGTCTTTATGTGCACCGGAGTTCCATAACATTTGGTGGGTACGTGAGTATGACATGCCTCCAATACGTCCGTCGATGGTGAAGTTGAGTGTAAAGTTTTTATATCTGAAAGTATTGGTGATACCCCAAACCAGGTCGGGGGTCAGATTTCCTACTTTGGTTTTGAAGTTTTGTTTTACCGGAATACCTCCGTTATGTATGATATTTCCGTCCGGATCTCTGTCCCAGTCATATATATCGAACCAATCCCAGCTTTCACCTTTTTTTACCCAGGTTTTTTTAGTTGAATAATCTGGGTCGATTTTGAAGTAAGAATATTTATCATGTCCCCAGTTTGTAAGAATGTCCCACTGGAAATCTTTATTTTTTATAGGACTTCCCCCTATGGTCAATTCATAACCGTTTCTCAATCTTTCTTCTTTAAAGTTGACCTGAACGGAGCTGAAACCTGTTGCAGAACTTATACCGCCGGAAATGATAAAGTCTGATTCAAGTTTTCTGAAATATGCAAAGTCTGCGTATAATCTGTTATTGAAGAAATTAACAGCTGTACCGACTTCATATACCATAGATTTTTTAGGACGTACATTACCTCCGATAACAGATGAAGGATAAGAAGCCGTACCTAATCCATCCCAAACATTGGTAGAGACAGAGTAAACATTATTATTATCGTAAACTGCAGCATCTTGTTTGGAGGTTGTCCATGAACCTCTTATTTTCCAGAAATTCCAAACTTCAGGTAATGTGATAATCTCTGAAAGTACTATACTTCCAGCTAAGGAAGGATAGAAATAAGAACGCGTCTCTTTGGATAGTGTGGAAGACCAGTCATTACGTCCGGTTACGTCCAGAAAATAAGTACTAGCCCATGACAATGAAAGTTTACCATATAGACTGTTCACTCTTTTCCTCTTTAATTCACTGCTGGCAGAAATAGGATCGACGCTGGCTTTCAGAGAGTAAAATCCAGGAATAGTGAGTCCTCCGGCTGTTGTACTTCTCAATTTGTCATCAGAATAGAAGTAGATATTTCCTCCGGCTAAAACATTCATGTTTAGTTTACCCCATGTTTTATCAGCCATCAACATAGCATCGGTGTTAATACTATACCCCGAATTTCTGCTGATTCCGAAGAAACCGTTTTTGTCCCATGCGTAGTTTGCGCTTTTTGCGTTTCTCCATTGATTTTTCTTAGAATAAAAATCAAGGCCTCCCCTTAACATGGCTTTTAACCACGGAGTAATTTCATAGGATGAGTTCATATACACATTCAATATATCGGTGTCATAAGCATCGACTACTTCATTCGCTTTAAACCAGGGGTTATCATACCAACTGTTATCGTACCAGTTTTGCTGTTCATCTTCTTTGCCTTCAACCCAATAGTTTTTATAATCACGTACGTCGTATTCTGTGCCACCCCAAATTACCATGTCGTAAATATAGCTACCGCTATAACCGGAACCGTTGTCGTTTGATGATACACGTTTGTTGTATGACGCTGATCCTTCCAGTTTGAAGTTTTTGTAACTCATTTCACCTCCGGCTGTATAAGTTATTTTGTTCAGTTTCTGGTTCGGATATTGTCCCTTGTTGAATACGTGGGTCAATGATGTTCTGAACGAGCCGTATTTTCCTTTTTGCGAGACACTGACATTGTTGTTTGTGATCGCACTGAATTGGAGGAAGTTTTTAAAGTTATTTTTACCTTTGGATGTTAACTCCATTTCCCTCCACTCGAATGTTTCCGGATCGTATTGAATAGCCGTTCTTCCGATATCCAATTTGTCTCCCCATACATAATCGCTATTGTATTTTCCACCATAACCTCTACTATAAGATGATTGTACTTCCGGAAATGCCAGATATCCTGCGAAAAACATTGTGTTACTGTTGATCTCTACATTGATACCTTCATTTTGTGAACCTCTCTTGGTAGTGATCATGATCGCACCGGTCGTACCGCGTGCTCCGTACAAAGCAGAAGCGGTGGCGCCTTTTAAAACATCGATGGATTCGATATCGTCAGGTGCAATTTCGTTCAATGTCATATTTCCATATGGGATACCGTCGATGATCAATATGGGAGTTTCTCCTCTTAATTTCAAAGAGGGAGCTTCATTGAATTCGGTACTGTTCTTAACATTTAAACCTGCCACTTTTCCGGTTAATGAAGTTCCGACATCGATGCTTTTTGCAGAGGTTAATGCTTTCGCATCTACTTTTTGAACTGCATATCCCAAGGCTTTTTCTTCACGTTTGATACCTAACGCCGTTACAACTACTTCATTTAAGTTTTGAGTGTCTTCTGTCAATTGTATGTTGAAGACTGTCTGGTTTCCTACGATAATAGCCTTGGATACGTATCCGATATAGGAGATTACCAATGTCGATTTATTGGGCACGGATAAACTGAATTTACCGTTGATATCGGTCACGGTACCGTTTGTAGATCCTTTCTCCAATACATTTGCTCCGATGATCGGTTCGCCGTTGCTATCGGTAATAGTACCGGATATGTTTTTTATGGCTTGCTGTACGACAGCACTCATCAGCATCTCTTTGGGTGAGAGGATAATACTTTTATCCAGAACCTTATAACTGATATCCGTTCCGTTAAATAATTGTTCAAGGACGTTGAATACATCCTTTTTTTTACTTTTAATAGAAACAACACGATTTGTATTTACCTGTTTGTTGTTGTAGAAGAAATGAAACTCAGATTGTTTCTCAATTTCATCCAGGACCTCTTGTACCGTTTTGTTGTTAACGTTCAGAGTTAATGTTGCAGATTGACTGTAACTTTCGGAAGCATATGCCAGTCCGATGCATACAAATAACATTATTGCGGTGAGTCTCATACATAATGGTATTTTTTTCAGGACAATAAACGATGAATTCACCATCCTGAAATGTTGGATGCTAAAATAATTTGTCATAGATTTGTAAGTGATTTTAGAGTTAAAAAAATTCATTTGCTGGAGCTTGTCGCCAAACAAGCTTTCAGTTGTTTTTCATACGGGGAAATACGCCAATATTTTCCCGTATGTTTTTTAAGGAGGTTCGAATGTTTTCATTTTAGTACTTGAATTTAGGTTGTTCATACTTCTATACATTTAATATAGTTCAACAATTGTTTTTTCTGATATTTTATCTGTTCCTGTTTCCGGATCAACGAACTTATATTGAATGCCGGATGATAAGCGGAAGTGTTCAAGTATAAGATGCAGATGTTGCCCGTCGAAAGGTCCCGTAAATGAGTTTTCATATAGAAGATCATTCTTTACGATGAATTCAACATTGAATCGTTTACTTAATACATTTAATGCGTCTTCAAATGGAGTGTTTCTGAAAATAACCAAACCGTCTTTCCAGGCTGTTAGCGTAGGAAGATAAGGTTTGCTCAGGCTGACTCCTCTGGTTTTTGAGTTATAGGAGATTTCATCATTGGGTTTCATGATCATCGTCTCTTCTGTATTGTTTTTGTTTTGGAATGAGAGTCTTACAGAGCCGGAGATCAGCGTCGTGACCACCTTATTACTCTCTTTATAAGCTTCCATATTGAATTCTGTACCCAACACTTCCGCTTTCAGATTAAAAGGAGTGTTTACTATGAATTTTTTCGATTTATCTTTTTGTACGGAAAAATAAGCTTCACCTTCCATTTCAACGTTTCGTGTGTCTCCTGTAAATTTCTGCGGATGCTTCAGGTAAGAGCGGGAGTTGAGCCATACCTTGCTGCCGTCAGGGAGATTAACGGTTGCAACCATTCCCGGATTAGTCCTGATTTCTATGAATTCGACCGGTTCTTCTTTTGTTGCATAATAGAGAGTGCTGATTAATAAGGGTATAACAAAAATAGCCGCGATCCGTTGTAATTGGAGAATGAAAGATCGTTTACTATTCTCTTTTTTGCTGAATCTGACTTTTACCTCCTTTAATGCTTTGGTCGAATCGATGGATTTGATCGTATTGATCGTATCTGTGGCAAAGTAGATGTATTCGATATCCCGTGCTATTTTCCGGTTTTCTTCAGTTTCCTGTATCCAGGCTTCCACCTCCTGTTTTTGGACAGGGGAAAGAATACCGGAAAAATAGTCCAATAATGCTTGTTCGTCTATATGTTTTTGTGTGTCCATTTTGTCTCTTTTATAATTAAGACTAATGAACCGGGAAACCTCCTAAACGAAAAAGTGTTTTTTTGTGATAATTTTTTTTGATTACTGAAAGAGTTCTAGTAAGACTATGGTTAATATGGTTGATTTTGTGGGTGTTGATATATCTAAAAGCTTGTATTTCTTTAACATTATAAAAACTTAATCGGAATGTAATAGGTCAATGTGTTGAAAAATGTTATTTTTGCACAACTATATACATGAGTCTTACTAGAACTAAATACTTTTTATATGCTTTCAACTGTAACAGACAAAACAAACGACGAGATTCTTTTTCAAAGGATCCAGGTTGGTGATGTGAAAGCATTCGATGTTTTGTTTATGCGTTACTATCCTTTGTTATGTGCGTATGCTAAACGATTTGTCGATTTTGATGACGGACAGGAGATAGTACAGGATGTGATGGTTTGGTTCTGGGAGAATAGTTCTATGCAGGTGATCGAGTCTTCTCCTAAAAATTATCTGTTTAGGGCCGTAAAGAACAGATGTCTTACATTGATTAATCGTAACGAGCTGAAACAGCGGATAGTCGATACTATCTCTGTAAATATGCAGGCTCAGTATGAGGATCCTGATTTTTACATCGTGGAAGAACTGGCTAGAAATATTGAAACAGCCTTGTCCCGCTTGCCGACAAGCTATCGGGAAGCTTTTGAAATGAACCGGTTCCAGAATATGACTTATAGCGAGATTGCAGAAAAACTGAATGTTTCGTCTAAAACAGTCGATTACCGTATTCAACAGGCATTGAAACTTCTTCGTACCGAATTGAAAGACTATTTGCCATTGTTGATGGCCTTAGTCAGAATTGTTTGAATACATTTCCAGCTAAAGCCACCCACCTTTTTATTGATTTTTCATCCATTCTTCCGCTTTAGCCAGCGCATCCGGTTTTCCTATATCCAGTAACCGCAGGTTTTCGGCTGCATAAGCGTGGATATTCGTCTTGGCACAGATCGAGAGATAAAAATTGATGATCGGAAATTTTCCCGTCCACTCTTCCATCCAGTCGAATATTTTAGGCGATAAGACATGGATACCGCTAAAAGCATATTCGTTGTACTGATTAGGGTCGAAATCCGGATAGAAAGATTTAACTTCTCCGGTTTCGTGGTTACGCCATCCGCATAACCGGTTCTTTTCATTGAACAGGAGATAACGTGATGTATTGCGTTTACTGACCAGCAAGGTGGCAAGTGGATTAGTTTCCAGGTGACGATCATATAACTTTTTCAGGTCGACGTTCGACATGATATCGACATTGTGTACCAGGAACGGTTCGTTTCCCTGGAGAAATTTGGCTGCCTTTTTTATTCCTCCTCCGGTGTCGAGCAGATAATCCCGTTCGTCGGAAATATGGATCTGAACGCCAAAATTGTTATTGGCGGCCAGGAAATCAATGATCTGGTCTCCCAGGTGGTGAACGTTGATAACGATTTGATGAAACCCTGCATCCTTTAGTCTCAGGATCACATGCTCCAACATTGGTCTTCCATTTATTGGTATCAATGCTTTTGGGGTATTGTCAGTCATCGGCTTGAGGCGGGACCCCATACCGGCTGCAAAAATCATAGCTTTCATAATATTGCGTCAAAGATTTGTTCTATATTCTGTTCCCTGTGGGTCAGGTCTACTTTTACTCCGAATTTCGCATGCAGATGCTCTGCCAGATGCTGTGCCGAATAGACAGAACGATGTTGTCCGCCGGTACAACCGAAAGAGATCATCAGGTTCGTGAATCCGCGATCCAGATAACGTTTTACCGAAGCATCGACAATCGTATATACATGTTCGAGGAACTGGGTGATCTCTCCGTCTTCTTCCAGAAAACGGATCACCGGCTCGTCCAGCCCCGTAAAGTGGTTGTATCGTTCATATTTCCCGGGGTTATTGATTGCCCGGCAATCGAAGACGAAACCACCGCCGTTTCCACTCGGGTCGTTCGGTATCCCTTTTTTATATGCGAAACTGACGATCTTGACTTCCAGCATCCGTTTTTGTATATCGTCCCTGAATTGAGTCAGACCGGTCAATTCTCTCAGGACGGAACACAGATACGGATATTCCGGATAATCGTTCTTTAATAACTGTCGCAGGTTGTTGATGGCAAAAGGGACGCTTTGGATAAAATGTGGTTTCTTTTCAAAGTATCCTCTGAATCCGTAAGCGCCCAGCACCTGTAAAGTGCGGAATAAGACAAAATGACGTAGTTGACGGAAAAAATATTCTTCGTCTACGTCCGTATATTTTCGTAATGCCTGCAAATAATCGGCTAGCAATTCATTCCTTAAATCTTCCGGGTAATTGGCTTTGGCCTGCCAGAGGAAAGAGGCTACATCATAATAGACTGGCCCTTTCCGTCCTCCCTGGAAATCGATAAACCAAGGTTCGCCTTCTTTGATCATCACGTTACGTGACTGAAAATCACGGTACAGGAAAGTAGGAGAGGCGTCTTGTAATAAGACATCGCTCATTTTCTGGAAATCATCTTCCAGACGGTCTTCCTGAAACTCCATGCCTGTTGCTTTCAGGAAACAATATTTGAAGTAATTCAAGTCCCAGAGAATGGAACGCTCGTTGAATTCCGGTTGGGGGTAACAATTACTGTAATCGAATCCGTCGGCTCCCGCATACTGGATAGAAGGGAGCTTCGTGATTGTCTTGTGTAACAGACGACGTTCTTCTTCATCGAACACACAGCTTTTACGTCCTTTTTCTATGGCGTTGAAGAGCATGGTATCTCCCAGGTCTTCCTGCAGATAAAAGGAATAATCGTCCGAATGGAAATGTACCTCCGGAACGTTGATACCTTTTCCTTTGAAAAATCCGGCCATATAAATAAAAGCTTTATTCTCTTCCTGGGAAGAGCCGCTGACCCCGATCAGTGTCTTCGGTCCGGATATTCTGAAATACCGGCGGTTAGAGCCTGATGAAGGAAGTTCAGTTATATCTTCGGCCTGTGAACCTGTGTATCCGTAGTAGAGTCTTTTTAATTCTTCTGTTACCATAATTTTTTGAATTACGGCACTAAGGTAAGTGTTTTTTGTCAGGGGAGGAAACTTATCAAAGACATTCGCTATTGTATTTGGTTTTTGTTACGATGTAATTTGAATTAGTATACGTGGTAAATAAAATTACATGCCGTACTAATCAGTGGTTGATAACCATCAACCGATCGGTTCACAAATATCAACCGTATGGTTGATAATTATCAGCCGTATGGCTGACAATTATCAGCCGCTGAAAAGTATGGGATGAAAATGAAAAGAGTATAGGTGGAAAGGTACACAATATCAGGCAGTTTTGTCGCTGAAAACGGTAGTTTTTTTACTTGTTTCCGGCTTCCTTGAAAAAAGTTTTTTTATTTATGTATAATGTTTGTATAAAGAAGGCTTTAATAATGACTGGAATAGGTTGACATAAAAAGAACTGGTTTTGTACAATATAGATGATTGTAAGCATCTTTTAGTGTTTTTATAGCTGTTTGATATTTAAAATAATTTATCTTTGTAGCTAGTATTATATGGAAGTATAAACCAAGAATGAAATAATATATGAATAAAAAATCTACTTTATTGGCTGCTGCTTTGATGGCAGTAAGTTCATTCACTATAAATGCTGCAGAAGTCACAGATTTAGGGTCTACAGATAATTTCTATTATTTGAAGTCTGAAGGAGGTTATCTGTCACTGTCTGGTATCAAATCGGACTCCGTTGTGGTGAAACCGATTGATGAAACATCAATGACTAAAGCTGCTTTAGATTCTGCCTTGTGGCAAATCATGGAAAAACAAACGAGCTTAGGTGTTACTACATATTCAATTAGGAATAAAGTTACTTTACAATATCTGGCTTTTGCATCGGCAGAAAAACCTGTTCCAAATTTGGTATCGGTAGTAGATGGAGTGGCTCATAGATGGATTTTTGATGAAAAAGATGGTTTAAAGGCTTATTATAGTGGAGATAAGTATTTGTCATTCTCTATTACTAATACAGATTTGTCTATTCTTGATTCTAAATCAGGTGAAGATTTTTCAGTAATAGCTCCTACTGAGAAGTTTGTTTTGAAAGCTGATCAATTAGGTGGTGGCTTTACAACTTTTCAATTAGAATTCGGTGCAATTTATGAGGGAGATATCTTTTCAGGTAAAGATCTGATAGCAAAAGATGTTCCTGGAAAAGCTGGCTACGTCGCTTTGCAGTCTAAAGAAGATAGAGCCTATCCGAATGGAGTTGCCAAATATTTTGGAATCGATACATTGAAAACAACCATTTCCGGAGCGAAAGATGTTTTCGGATATAGGTTTTCTTTAGATTCTACTCGTACGGTACAGAGGCCGAATGCTGCATGGCAACAATTTAAATTTACAATCGATTTGAAAAATGATTCGTTGGCTATGTTCGTTGCAGCTACTCCATTGGCTGCTGAAACCCCGTTAGATGCTGACACCGTTCAGGTTGTAGTTGCCAGTGTAGATACAAAGCAGGTTTTGACAGTATCAAAGATTGACGAGTCTGGCAAAGTATTGCAAGGAGCTGTTCCTTATGTGGCACTTTCTAAAGGTACTCATGCTGATATACCGACAGGTTCAGGTGTTTATTTCCTCCAGAGTGCAAGCAAAGGAGCCAATGGCGGTAAATATTATGTTAAGAAAAACTCTTTTATGGGTGGAGACAGTGTTCCTTCTGTGAACTTGCCGAGAGGACAATGGTATATAAAGACTGAAAATGGTAAATATTCTGTTGTCGACCGTGAATCGGATAATGCTTTTATATTGAATCAGGAAATATTTGAAGTGGCAGGAATGGAGGATACCTATTTATTTGATGGAGACTCTGTAACAGTTACTGCTATGTCAGTCGATTTGAATGACAAATATCTTGGTTCAATGGCTTTTACGGAGAAAGATTTGGCTGAGAAAGGTTTTACGCTTCATCTGATACCAGGAACTCCGATAGGTATATCTTATCTGTATACATTTACGAACGATTCTATTTTGAAACAAACCGGTGAAAATATTTCAGGTGAAATTATGTTTAAACTGGTACCGAAAGATACGCAAATAGTAGCTGGCGCAAAACAGTTAGGCGATGAAATCTCTGTTATATCGTATCAGTTGCGGACATTGTTCGGAACAGATAAGATTGCTGCTCAAAGTGATAGTTTGAAATTGTCTGCGACAGGCGATCCTCTTTTATTCCGTTTTGCTTATAATGAGACAAAACAATGGTATACAATGAAAGTTGTGGGTGATGCTGAGGGACGCTACGTTGGAATGGATATGCAGACAAGTTGTCTTCAATTGACAAAAAATCCGGCAAAGGTTATAATCTTGTCTGCCGATGCTCCTGAGTATGCAACCATGGAAGCAGGCCATAAGCGTTTTTCTACTGCTAATAATTCGTTGGTGATGAACCCGAATACATTCCTGGCTGAATTGAAGATCGAAGGTAATGAGATTACGAAATCCGGTTATACGGAAGATAATTTTAGCCTCTGGGTTGAGAAAGCAGAAAATAGTCCGTTGGGTAAACAGTTGTATTACATCTCTTGTGAGGCTATAGGAACGAAAGTAGGTGACGAACCCCGCTATTATCTGGCAGCCAGTGATACTTTGGGCGGACGTGCCGTGTTTACTTCCGATGAATCTGTTAAAACGATGGAAAATAGTCCGACTCTTTTTGCTTTAAAAATTGTGGAAGGTGGCACTTATTATCTGGAAAACCAGAGTGAGTTCAAAAAGAATGATGCTAAACCGTATGTCGGTATGGTGAATGGGTTTGCTGTGATGCAGCCTGTTCCGATGGCTGAGTTTACGATCGAGAACGCTCCCGCTCCTGTGGCTAACGAAGAGATCGAAGCACCGAATACAATTAAGGTAATCGGTAGTACCGGTGAATTCCAGATTCGTAATGCCAGAGGTAAGAAGATCACTTTGTCGAATATTCTGGGTCAGACGATCGGTTCTCGTCTTGTATCATCCGATAATGAATCGGTTCAAACATCCAGAGGTGTTGTGATTGTTTCGGTTGAAGGTGACAAAGCTTACAAGGTGATCGTGAAGTAAAAAGATCGAAAGATATAACCAATAAAAAACCGGTTCCTATTTTAGTGGGGACCGGTTTTTTTATGAAGTAAAATGAATTTTATTCTTCCGTATTACTATCCAGTTTGCTTTTCAAATAAGCAATTCGCTTGGTTGCTTTTTCTTTTTCTTTCTGGAGATTTTCCAGGTCGCTTAAAACCATTGCCAGTTCAAAAGTAGCGGCAATGGCTTTTTTATCTCCATCGGCAATATATAATGTATAGGGTTTACCGCCCGTGTATTCGGCTTTGACACGCTCTTTTACATTTGCAGCAATGAACTTGGCGGCATCGAGGCCTTTTTCGCCTTTGTAAGTGACAACTTCTGTTGTTTTACCCAGGTCTTTGAAACGATAATTCACGCCGCCGTCATATGGGATAGAAGCCGTTTCTGCGAACTGTCCGTCCTGGGTACTGACCTTTATTCCTGTATGATTGATCGGGGCACCGCCGTAAAAGACGCTGGCAAGGTAGATTTCTCCTTTTTCGTTAACCCCGCTACGGATATAGCAACGCTGTACGTTCCGTTCTACCGTTTGTTGTTTCCATATATAATTACCGATCTCTTCGTAGACACTGTCTTTTTCAAAAACGAATCCTTTTTTCAAACCTTCGGCCTCTTCTGTCTTAATAGGAATAAGGCTGTCGCAGAAGGCGATATTTCTTTCCGCTTCTTTTACTTCAACGAGCCTCATAAGGGAAAGACCTTCTTTCAAAACTTTGAATTCTTTCGGATAGAGTGTGCGGATACTGTCTATTTCACTCTTTGCGGCGAAGAGTTCATTTCGTTCATACATGCTTTTTGCATTGTTCAACCGGGCCTGGGCTTCCTTCTCTGCATTGTTGCAGGCTGCCAGTGTTACAGCGGCAAGTGCGATACATATTGCTGACTTCTTCATGTTGTTTATCTTATTCGTTCTGTGTGCAAAGATATATTTTTTATCTTTGCAGTCTCAATGAGTGAGATAAATAAAGCGAATGTATATAGATCAGGAAGATATTTTAAATCATATATCGGCAAAGCCGTTCCGCATAATTTCAGAGGCTGCAGACGAATTGAGTGTTGAAGCTTACGTGATTGGCGGTTACGTCAGGGATATTTTTTTATACCGTCCGTCAAAAGATATTGATGTCGTTGCGGTAGGCAGCGGGATAGAATTAGCAAAAGCAGTAGCCAATAAGTTGGGTAAAAAGACGCACTTGTCCGTTTTCAAAAACTTCGGAACGGCACAGGTGAAATCAGGTGACCAGGAGATTGAATTCGTGGGTGCCCGGAAAGAGTCGTACAGCCATGACAGCCGGAAACCAATCGTGGAAGACGGTACGCTTGAAGACGATCAGAACCGGCGCGATTTTACCATCAATGCACTGGCTCTGTGTCTGAATAAAGACCGTTATGGAGAACTGGTAGATCCTTTCGGAGGTTTGGAAGATATGGATAACTTGATTATCCGTACACCGCTCGACCCTGATATAACGTTCAGCGATGACCCCTTGCGTATGATGCGTGCTGTCCGTTTTGCTTCACAACTGGGCTTCTTTATCCATCCCGATACGTTTGAGGCGATCGAACGTAACAAGGAGCGGATCTCTATTATATCTAAGGAACGGATCGTTGATGAGTTGAACAAAATCGTGCTTTCCCCGAAACCTTCCATCGGTTTTGAATTATTGGATAAAAGCGGTTTACTGCAACTTATTTTCCCGGAACTTTGTGCGTTGAAAGGTGCGGAGACAAAAGAAGGTATCGGGCATAAGGATAACTTTGCCCATACGTTAATGGTTCTGGATCGTCTGAGCAAGACAACGGATAATTTGTGGCTCCGCTGGAGTGCTATTTTCCATGACATCGGCAAACCTGCCACCAAACGTTTCGATCCTCGTTTGGGTTGGACATTCCACAACCACAACTTCATCGGTGAACGTATGTTACCGGGGATTTTCCGTCGTATGAAGTTGCCGATGAACGAAAAGATGAAATATGTGCAGAAGATGGTTACATTGCACATGCGTCCGATTGCTTTGGCCGATGACGAGGTGACTGATTCTGCAATCCGCCGTTTGCTTTTCGATGCCGGTGACGATATCGATGATCTGATGAAACTTTGTGAAGCGGATATTACCAGTAAAAATCCGGATAAAGTCCGTCGCTTCCTGAATAACTTCCGTCTGGTCCGTGAAAAGCTGGCGGATATAGAAGAAAAAGACCGGGTCCGTAATTTTCAGCCTCCTGTTTCCGGAGAAGAAATCATGGAAACTTTTGCCCTTCCTCCTTCACAACCTGTAGGAGTGATCAAAGAAGCCATAAAGAATGCCATCCTGGATGGTGTTATTCCCAATGAATACGAGGCTGCCAAGCAATTCATGCTGGAACGGGCGGCAAAGATGGGGTTGAAGCCGGTTGGGAAATAATTTCCGACGTTTTTTTACTTTAGTATAAACAGTTATAGAACATAATATAAATAATAGGATCCGGTTTATTGTCCAATAAGCCGGATCTGATCTTTTCAACAGATAAAAATATCACTTTCCTTTTAGCAATTCTGCTGCTTCATCTCCGAAAACGATTTTTAGCACCTGTTCTTTTTTATCGTTGTCCAGTTTGATTTGTAATATTGTTTCTGTTGATATATTACTTTCCTTGCTCAGAACATATTTATCCGGATATGCAATAATATCTATTACTGATTCTTGTAGAGCATTTGCAATTTGTAATAATGTGTTGTATTTTAGTTCCCGCTCTCCCGACATGATAAGGCTTAATCCTGCTTGTTTTAAGCCAATCTGACTAGCTAGATATTCCTGCGAATATCCTTTGTTCCTGCGAATTGTATCTATGTTTCTCAATATATCGTTCATGTAAGCAATTTAGTGTTTGTGGTTTGAATAAATAAATGATATTTGTAATAAAAAATTGCACTTATATTTGCTAATATAACAAAATGTAATATCTTTGCTGCTGTGATTTTCTTAATTCTCTTAATAGACCCTATGTTCCCATTTTGAAACATTTTGCTATTAAGTCTAATAGTTAACCTAATTTGTCTGAAGATAATGTTGATGTATAGAAAGTTATGCTTAGTAGGCAAACGAGGTGTCCGGTATGTGTATGAAGGGGGCCGTTTCCCTTAGTAATACGGTTGCCAAGGCATATGCCAGTTGTTTCTCTGTAATAAAGATTGCACTTTGTTAAGTAATGGAGAAGATAAAGTTTAAGTTTATATAATTCACTAGTATTCATTTTAATATTGCTTGCCTATGATTATGAATTTTTAATTCCAATGTTTTCTATTCGGATATGTAGTCATATCCATTGTGTTTTTTAACCTTATATTCATTTAATAACAGAAGGAAATGAAAGAATCTTTTTTAGACATACATTTAAAAGGATGTCGTGTTAAAAGTAAATTATTCAGAATGTTAACCTTATTGCTTTTAACTTTTTGTACGACAAATGTATTTGCACAGCAGAAAAATGTCAGGGGAACGGTTGTTGATGCTTCAGGGGATCCTCTTATTGGTGTAAATGTTTCAGTAAAGGGAATGACAATCGGTATAATTACCGATATGGAGGGTAAATATCAATTGGAAGTACCGGCCAATGCCATACTTGTCTTTTCTTATATAGGCTACCAGACGCAGGAGACTGTGGTGGGTTCTCAATCATCGATCAATGTAACATTAAAAGAAGACACTCAGAAACTGGACGAGGTTATAGTAGTCGGTTATGGAGTACAGAAAAAGGTAACGGTAACAGGTGCTGTTGCCAGTGTATCGGGAGAGGAACTGAAAGCGTCTCCGACGAGTAACTTGACCAGTGCTATGGTCGGTCGTATGCCGGGTGTTATTGGTTTTCAAACTGCTGACGAACCGGGTGGCGGTAGTACGACAATTCGTATACGTGGTACTAACTCCTTGGGAAGTAATGATCCGTTGATTGTAATTGATGGTATACCCGATCGTGATGGTGGAATGAATCGTTTGAACCCGACTGAAATTGAATCTATTTCAGTATTAAAAGATGCTGCTGCCGCTATTTATGGTGCCCGTGCTGCCAATGGTGTAGTTTTGATTACTACCAAACGCGGTAAAGAAGGCAAACCGGTTGTTTCGTTCAATGCAAGTGGTGGATTCTCTAAGCCGACCCGCATACCGGAAATGACAAACTCGTATGAGTACGCAACAATGTTAAACGAAGTACTTCCGGGTTCTTTCTCAGATGAACAAATCGAGGGTTTCCGTACACATACTGATCCATGGAAATATCCGGATACGGATTGGTTTGATGAAATTGTAAAACCAGTTTCTCCTATCTATCGCGCTGATATCGGTATATCCGGCGGTACGGATAAAGTTAAATATTATGCTAATTTCGGTGCAAACGGGGAAGATGGTTTGTATAGAAATTCAGCCAACCGCTATGACCAGTATAGCTTGCGTACAAATTTAGATGTCAAGACCAGTCAATACGTAGATTTTCAGCTTGGAGTAGCTGCCCGTTTGGAAGATACCAAATATCCGGCTAAACAATCTGGCGATATTTTTGGTAATGCACGTCGTACCCGTCCGGATCAACCGGCGTGGTGGCCAACAGGTGAACCGGGGCCGGCTATCGAACGTGGTGACAACCCGGCTGTGACGAGTACAGACCTTGCAGGTTTCGACCATTACAAAGACCAGTATATCCAGAACAACCTTTCCGTAAATGTAAAAGTGCCCTGGATCGAAGGTTTGACGTTGCGTGGTAACGCTTCTTATGATATCCATTTCCAGAATCGTAGAAAAATGGAAAAACCGGTTTATTTGTATTCCTGGGATGGAGTAAACGAAAGCAGTGAAGGCTTGAGCTCTTCCAAGCAATGGATAGATTCTCCGACATTGGAACGCAAACATACCGAACAACTCGGCTGGATGCTCAACGGTTTGATCGACTACAACCGTACATTCGGGAAACATACGCTCGGTGTTACATTCGGTATGGAAGGTCAGAAAAAACAATATGAAGAAACCTTCGCTTATCGTCAAGGGTTCATCTCTGATAGCAAACCTGAACTGAATTTAGGTGGTGAAGAAGGTCAGAAAGCAACTGGTTACTCCTGGAAAGAGACTCGTCTGAACTATTTCGGCCGTGTGTCTTATAACTATCTGGAACGTTATTTATTCGAATTCGTTTGGCGTGTCGATGGTTCCTACCGCTTTCCGAAAGATCAACGCTACGGTTTCTTCCCTGGTGTATCTGCAGCCTGGCGTGTATCAGAGGAATCATGGTGGAAAGAAAATGTTCGTTTCATCGACTATTTTAAGTTGCGCGGTTCCGTGTCTCAGACTGGTAATGATGCCCTCGTAGATTCAGATAACAAATACGACCATTCCATCCAATATCTGACAACATATGCATTCAACAACAATGGTATAGCATTTGGTGGAGTTGAAAATAAACGATTGTATCCAAGCCGTACTCCGAACCCGAATATCACATGGGAAGTTGGTACGACCTATAACGTAGGTTTAGATCTCAAATTCTTACAGAACCGATTAAGTTGGGAGACAGATGTATTCTACCACAAACGTACGAATATGTTGATCTCACGTAATGCGTCTCTGCCGGAAATTACCGGTATCACCTTACCGCGTGAGAACCTGGGGGAAATGAAAAATCGAGGTTTTGAATCTTTGGTAAGTTGGCAAGACAAAATCGGCCAGGTAGAATATGGAGCCTCTTTGAATATGACATACGCAAGAAACCAGATTACCTTCTGGGATGAAGTGCAAAATGTCCCTGGATACCAGTTATCAACAGGTAAAGCAGTGGGTAGCCGCGACTTGTTGTTTTATGTAGCAGACGGTATTTTCCATACCCAGGCAGAAATCGATGAGGCGCGGGCAAAAGGTCTGTTGTATTCAGATAACACGGTGCCGGGCGATATTCGTTTTAAGGATATGAACGGTGATGGTAAAATCGATGGTTTGGATCGCGTCCGTCCGGAGAAAAACCAGGAGCCGCGCTTCGTTGCCGGTTTGACACTTACTGCCAGGTGGAAAGGCTGGGATATCATGTTATTATTCCAGGGTGCAACAGGGGCTCAGGTATACATCGAAACATGGTCCGGTCTGGTTGGTAATTTCCTGAAGAGTGACTTCGATAAACGGTGGACACCGGAAAATCCGTATTCGGAAGGGCCACGTGCATGGGACCGTGAGAATCAGTACTGGATTAACAATGATAACACCTATTTCTTACGAAATGCCGATTACCTGCGTTTGAAGAATGCCGAGCTCGGATATACCTTTAATTTCGGAGGATTGAAGAAGGCAGGTATTTCCAATTTGCGCCTCTATGCAAACGGTAGTAACCTGTTTACCATTGATGGTGTAAAAGATGCCGACCCGGAACAGCGCAGTAAAGACTTAGGAGATTATCCTCTGAGACAAATCATCAATTTTGGAGTTCAAGCAACATTCTAAAACGTAATTATTATGAAAACAAGACTAAAATATATTTGTCTTTCGGCTGTCGCAGGACTAACATTTTCATTCAGCTCCTGTTCCGACTTTATGGATCTGACACCGGAAGACCAGTATGACGAAGCAACCGTCTGGGCAGATGCCGATTTGACAAAATCAGTTGTTACCGATGTTTATTCGTATGTATGCGACATCGCACAAGAAGTAAATCCTGAAGCATGGACAGATGACGGGTTCTTTACACACGTATATGGATGCCGTGATATAAACGAAGCAACCGTCTCTCCTAGCAACTTGGCCGCTTACGATCGTGACGACTGTCCGTTTAGATGGAGCAAACAGTTTAAAGCGATCTACCGTGCCAATCTGGTATTGGAAAATATAGACAACGTTCCTCAGAAAACAGGGGTAGACTTAAATGTCCTGAAAGGTGAAACTTATTTTCTTCGGGCGTATATCTATACGGAACTGCTCCGTGGCTTTGGTGGCGTGCCTATAGTAGATCATGTGTACAGCATCGAAGAGGCTTCAGAAATGGAACTGCCACGTTCCAATGTGGCTGATGTTATGGATTTTATATTAAAAGACATTGAACAAGCTGTTAGCTTATTGCCGGAACAACAGACCGGTGCAAACTTAGGCCGTGCAACGAGGGGAGCCGCTAAAGCGTTGAAGGCTCGTTTATTGCTGCATATTGCCAGTCCGTTGTTTGCAGACCGTTCTGTTAACACTTTGGCATGTAATCAATACACAGGCGACCGGCAAGCTTTATATCAAAAGGCACTGGATGCAGCTAAAGAGGTAATTAACGATGGTAATTATTCACTTATCGACTGTAATGCAGGTACAATCAAGGATATTGCAGAAAAATTCCATAATATCATTATCACGAATAATGACGAAACAATCTGGTCCAAACAGTATGTAAACAAAGATAAGGATGCCGACAACTGGGTTCGTAACCGCGTAGCCTTACTGCATGGTCCGAATGGATACCACAACTGGGCAGGTACTGCTCCGACTCACGATTTGGTCATGGCATTTGAGACGGAAGACGGAAAGATCCCGAACACCTTGCTGAAAGTCGGCGAAGAAACAACTGTGAATCCGTATACAAACCGCGAACCACGTTTCTATGCAACAATCGGCTATGACGGAGCAGAATGGGGACGTCCCAGAGCCTCTGATGGAGCTGTGTTCGATGCAACTCCATTGGGTAACCTGCAGTTCGGATATTATGAATTGAGTAGCGGTGGTGCTGAAGTCAATGCCATACAATCAGTGGATGATGAAAATAATGCTATCAAAAAGCAACAATTCAACGGTATGGTTGGTGTAGATTCCCGTATGTCTAATATCGAAAACTGGAACGGAACGTACACAGGTTATCTGGAAAAGAAATTAATCGATGGTACGGTTTCTGCGACCGAGCATAATTTCCAGATCTGTCCGATGCCATATATTCGTTTGGCCGAAATGTACCTGATTGCAGCCGAAGCTTGTATTGAACTGAATAAGTTGGATGAAGCGGTTATTTATTTGGATGCCCTCCGTGGTCGTATCGGACGTCCGGATACAAGAGCTACTTTGGCTGTTCGGGGACAGGCTTTCAATCAGAATGATCTACGTGAGTTTTTGCGTCATGAACGTCGTGTAGAATTAACTTACGAGCATTCTCGTTATTATGATGTACGTCGTTGGATGATAGCTCCGGAGACAAGCAGTAAAAAGTTGACGGGTATCACTATTGTAGGTCGTTTGAAACCGGGTAAGACTGCTACGTTACCATATGTACATGATGAAGACGTTTATAATTATACCTGGACCGTCCTCAATCTGAACTACATAGAGAAACGTAAATGGGATAACAAGATGTATTTTGCTCCTATCAAACTGGAGGAGACATTACGTAATCCGGCATTGGAGCAGAATCCGGGTTTCAAATAGAAGCATAAAGGTTTATAAATATTATTATGGCACGTTGATCGCGCAGGTTACTCTGTGGTATCAGCGTGCCATGTATACAATTGAATAGGTAAAGGAAGCGAAGTAATAGCTGTTTATAGATCAATATCAAATATTAATATTACGAAATTTATTGTACATATTACAGCATTTTGTAACTTTGGGCAATCTCTCAATTCGTAATTCGTAAAATAGTATTATCATGAAAAACAGAAAGCTAAGAATGGGCATGGTAGGTGGTGGAAGCGATGCTTTTATTGGAGCTATCCATCGTCGTGCGGCCTTTATGGACAATCAGATTGAATTAGTTTGCGGATGTTTCAGCGTAGACCCTGAAATTTCCAAGAGTTCCGGACTCTCTTATTTCCTCCCGGAAGATCGTATTTACAGTACTTATCAGGAAATGTTCGAACATGAAATGACTTTGCCGGAAGGCGAACGGATGGATTTTGTGACCATCGTGACACCTAACCGCTGGCATTTCGAACCTGCTATGATGGCTCTTGAAAGAGGGTTCCATGTTGTAGTGGATAAACCGATGACATTCTCGCTGGAGGAAGCTAAACAACTTCAGAAAAAAGTGGAAGAAACAGGACTGATCCTGGCACTTACACATGTATATTCTGCTTACCCGGCTGTGAAAGAGGCCAAAACCCGTATTGCCAGAGGCGATCTGGGTACGCTTCGCCGTGTTTATGTGGAATATCTGCAGGGCTGGCTTTCCGACCGCATCGAATTGCAGGGAGGAAATAATGCGGGATGGCGTACAGACCCGAAACGTTCAGGAAAAGCGGGTTGTATCGGTGATATCGGTACGCATGCCTGGCATTTGAGCGAATATATAACCGGCCTGAAAGTACAGGAGGTTTGCGCTGACCTGAATGCGTTTGTACCCGGACGTCCGATCGATGACGATGGCGCCGCTTTCCTGCGTTATGAGAACGGGGTTGTTGGAACGCTTACCGCATCGCAGATCGCTGCCGGGGAAGAAAATAACATCCGTATCCGTATTTACGGCGATAAAGGCGGTCTGGAATGGCAGCAGCAGGAACCGAACACTTTATACGCCAAATGGTCGAATAAGCCGACTGAGGTGATCCGTATGGGAAACAACGGTTTTATCGGCGATACGGCTAAAATGAATACACGTACGCCGGGTGGTCACCCGGAAGGTTTCATCGAAGCTTTTGCTAATATCTACCGGAATTTTGCCCATACCGTGATGAGTATCAAGAAGGGAGAAACTCCATGCGAAGAATGTCTGGATTTCCCGACTGTTTATGACGGTGTGAGAGGTATGCAATTCATTGAAACAATGGTGGAAGCCGGATACAATGAAAATGTGAAATGGCAGAAATGGGTGGATTGATTACCGCCACAGTAGTAAATCAAAGATAGAAATGAAATTTAAAATGTTAGTTTGCTGTTGTTCCCTCGTTGGAATAACAGCATTCGCTCAAAAAAATGAGTGGAGAGATCCGAACGTGAATGCGGTGAACCGTGCTCCGATGCATACTAACTATTTTGCGTTCGAAACAGAGGATGCAGCGTTAAAGGGATGTAAGGAATCGTCAGGTAATTTTATGACTTTGAATGGAACCTGGAAATTTAACTGGGTGAAAGATGCCGATGCCCGTCCGACAGATTTTTATCAGGTCGGTTTCAATGATAAAGGCTGGGCGAATATGCCGGTTCCGGGGATATGGGAACTGAATGGTTTCGGTGATCCGTTGTATGTAAATATAGGATATGCGTGGCGGAACCAGTTCAAGAACAACCCGCCTGAAATTCCCGTAGAAAATAATCATGTCGGTTCTTACCGTAAGGAAATCGTAGTTCCGGCAGACTGGAAAGGAAAAGAAATATTCGCTCATTTCGGCTCGGTGACTTCCAATATGTATCTTTGGGTGAATGGCCAGTATGTCGGTTACAGCGAAGACAGTAAGCTGGAAGCTGAGTTTGACCTGACGAAATATCTGAAACCGGGTAAGAACCTGATCGCATTCCAGACTTTCCGTTGGTGTGACGGTACTTATCTGGAAGACCAGGACTTCCTGCGTTTATGTGGTGTAGGGCGCGATTGCTATCTGTATGCCCGTAATCCGAAGCATATCCAGGATATCCGTGTAACTCCGGATCTGGATGCCCAGTATAAGGATGCTACGTTAAATGTGAGTGTAAACCTGAAAGGTAGCGGCGTTGTAGATGTGAAACTGCTGGATAAACAGGGCAATTCTGTGGCTACTGCATCTTTGAAGGGGGCTGGTAAGGTATCGACTGATATCGCAGTCGCCAATCCGCTGAAGTGGACCGCAGAAACTCCGAACCTGTATACGCTGGTTGCCACATTGAAAGACGGTAATAAAGAGTTGGAAGTAATTCCGGTGAAAGTCGGCTTCCGTAAGATCGAACTGAAGAACAGCCAGATCCTGGTGAATGGCCAGCCGGTATTGTTCAAAGGAGCGGACCGTCATGAGATGGACCCCGACGGAGGTTATGTCGTATCCCGCGAGCGTATGCTGCAGGATATCAAAGTAATGAAAGAGTTTAACATCAATGCAGTCCGTACCTGCCATTATCCGGATGCAAACTTATGGTATGACCTGTGCGATGAATATGGTATCTATGTCGTTGCCGAAGCCAACGTAGAATCTCACGGTATGGGATATGGCGAAGAAACATTGGCTAAGAATCCGGCGTATGCAAAAGCTCATATGGAACGCAACCAGCGTAATGTACAACGTGGTTTCAACCATCCGTCCATTATTTTCTGGTCGCTGGGTAATGAGGCAGGTTTCGGGCCGAACTTTGAAGCATGCTATACCTGGATCAAGAATGAAGACAAGAGCCGTGCCGTTCAGTACGAACAGGCAGGTAAGAATGAGTTTACCGATATCTACTGTCCGATGTATCTGGATTATAAGAGAAGCGATGAGTATTGCAATAGCAATGTAGATAAACCGCTTATCCAGTGTGAATACGCACATGCAATGGGTAACTCGCAGGGTGGATTCAAAGAATATTGGGATCTTGTCCGTAAGTATCCGAAGTATCAGGGTGGTTTTATCTGGGACTTTGTCGATCAGTCTTTACGTACAAAGAATAAAGAAGGTGTTGAATTTTATGGTTATGGGGGTGACTTTAACCGTTATGACGCTACCGATAATAACTTCCTGGATAACGGTTTGATCAGTCCGGATCGTAAGCCGAATCCGCATATGCATGAAGTAGGCCATATTTACCAGTCGATCTGGGTTACTCCTTCGGACCTGGCGAATGGCGTTGTGAATGTTTATAATGAAAACTTCTTCCGTGATCTGGATGGCTACTATGCTGAATGGGAACTGCTGGCTGACGGCGAAGTTGTACAGACCGGTATGATCAAAGATATGGAAGTGGCTCCGCAGCAAACAAAATCCGTTAAACTGAATTACAGTACGGAGGGAATCTGTAAATGTAAAGAATTGCTGCTGAATGTCGCATTCAAACTGAAAAAGGCGGAAACGATGTTGCCTGCCGGATATACAGTCGCAAAGAATCAGCTGGTGGTTCGTCCATACAAAGCGCCGGAACTGAAACTGGCTAATGTGGAGAAAGTGAACATTGCCACTGTAACTCCGACGATCAGGGAAAACGATTATAATTATCTGATCGTTTCCGGCGAAAACTTCCTGATCGAATTTAGCAAACACGACGGATTCCTTTGCAAATACGATGTGAAGGGGTTGGCTTTGATCGATGAAGGCGGTAAACTGACACCGAATTTCTGGCGTGCTCCGACCGATAATGATATGGGAGCCGGTTTGCAGAATAAATATGCGGCATGGAAAGAACCGGGGCTGAAACTGACTTCATTAACGAATAAGATCGAAAACGGTCAGGCGGTAGTCAATGCGGAATATACGATGGATGCCGTATCGGCAAAATTATCCGTTTCCTATACTATAAATAATGAAGGTGCAGTGAAAGTATCCCAGAAGATGGTTGCCGATAAGTCGGCTAAAGTATCCGATATGTTCCGTTTCGGTATGCAAATGCAGATGCCGGAAGAAATGTCGCTGATCAAATATTATGGACGTGGTCCGTGGGAAAACTATTCTGACCGTAACAATGTGACCGATCTGGGTAAATTCAGCCAGACAGTTGATGAACAGTTTTATTCTTATATCCGTCCGCAGGAAACTGGTACGAAAACAGATATCCGTTGGTGGAAACAGACGAATAAAGGTGGTAATGGTTTGATGTTCGTTGCCGAGGCTCCGTTCTCTGCTTCTGCATTGAATTATTCGATCGAATCGCTGGACGATGGTGTACAGAAAGATCAGAGACACTCCGAACTTGTTCCGAAAGTCGATTATACCAATCTTTGTATCGATAAGGTACAGATGGGACTAGGTTGTGTGAACAGTTGGGGGGCACTTCCGTTGGAGAAATATCGTTTGCCTTATGGTGATTATGAGTTTACTTTCATTATGACACCTATCCAATCGAATCTCTGATATAATTATAACAGCTGGAAGGGTTGATACGGATGTCGACTCTTCCAGCTTTTCGATTTTATTTCATATTCCTGAAAATAATTAAAAAAAGCATAATCCGTTTACGTATTACGTTAAATCGCCTCGTATGCTTTCTTTATATTAAGGAAAATACTACTTTTATTGCCGATTTTTAAATCTAATCTTAGACTAAGTGTAAAATTGAATACCATAAAACAGATGGCTACTAACAAAAATTCTAATCGATATTCATCAGACCAGAAGAAGAAGAGTTTTTTTAAAGGAAAGACCTTTATGCTTCTTGCAGGAGTGGTTTTTGGTGCCGGGGTAATGATCCTGGCTTATAATACTTCTGTCTATTTTTCCTCCGACGAATCCTGTATGATGTGTCATGTGCATCCGCATGTGGAAAATAGCTGGAAGTTATCAAAGCATGTCAATAACAGAAGCGGTGTGAAAGTACATTGCGTGGACTGTCACCTTCCGCCTAAAAACGATACCTGGAACCATTATACGGCAAAAGCTAAGTTGGGTTTGAAAGATGTTTGGTCTTATATGACCAAAGACAGTGCCGATTTTGACTGGGATGTAAAGTCGGAACTGGACCATGCCGTTAAGTATATCCCGAACGAATCATGTAAAGAGTGTCACCAGAATTTGTTCCCGGAAGGAATAACAAACGATGGGATTACCGCGCACCTTTATTATGATGAGAATGAAAAGAAACTGGACTTACAATGTATCAGCTGTCACTTGGATGCAGGACACTATAATCCGAATTACAACCATTCGAAGCTGACCGGTATTCCCGGACTGGCAGCCGGCTCTTCGGTTGTCGATACCAGTTTGTATTTTAAAGCACCTGCGCAGGTAACAAGTTTCTCCGACTATGTAGAACAGATACCCGGAACTCCGGTGTCATTCAAAATGGTTGCCGTTCCCGGCGGTTCATTCAAAATGGGTAGTACCAGCAAGGAACCGTTCCATCAGCCGGATGAAGCTCCTGTCCGTAATGTGACAGTCAGTCCGTTCTTTATGGCAGAAGTGGAAGTGACCTGGGATCAATACTGGTCATTCTATGGAAGTACGATGAGTGAAGGACGTACTCCTCCCGAAACTGTATATGCAAACAACAGCAATCCCGATGTAGATGCCATATCCGGTCCGACACCTCCGTTCGGATTCCCCGACCAGGGTTGGGGTGGCGGTGACCGTCCGGCTATCACGATGACACATTATGCGGCAGAAACATTCTGTCAGTGGTTATCGAAGAAGACAGGTAAGAAATATCGTTTGCCGACTGAAGCCGAATGGGAGTATGCAGCCCGTGGCGGTACGGAAACTCCTTACTTCTTTAGCGGCAGCCCGAAAGATTTCTCTGATCAGGGATTCTGGCGTAAGTTCTTTGATGCAAAAACCGACAGCATCAGCTCGTTCGTTATTTACAGCAAGAACAGTAAGAATAAGACACAAGAACCGGAAATGGTGAAAGCCAATCCGTTCGGTTTAAAAAATATGTTGGGTAATGTCATGGAATACTGTGCAGACAAGTATGATCCTGAAGCTTACAGCAAGGGGGGCGAATCTGTAACAGATCCGTTGGTAACCGATGGAACAGAATGGGTAGTACGTGGAGGTAACTATACTTCCGATGCTGCAGATCTGCGCTCGGCAGCCCGTGATTATACAAAACATGAAGCGTGGTTAAAGACCGACCCGCAGCAGCCAAAAAGTATCTGGTGGTACTCTGACATACGTGGTATTGGTTTCCGCGTAGTTTGCGAGCCGGATTCATCAATCAAGTAGACTAGTGTAAAAATAATATCAATTCTTTAAAATTTTGCTATATCATGAAAAAGGAAAACAGTATCAGTAGAAGATCATTTTTAAAGAGCTCAGCGATGGCCGGTGCCCTGGGTGCAATCGGTACAGGTAGCGCAGCAAGTGTGGTTTTAACCTCATGTGGCGGAGGAGAAAAAGCAGATGCTTTGAAACCGCTGAAAGAACCGGGTACTTATTATATTCCTGAATTGCCCGACCTGGCAACAGACGGAAAAGAACTGAAAGCCGGTGTTATCGGTTGTGGCGGACGCGGTTCCGGTGCAGCTTTCAACTTCCTGAATGCAGCGAATGGTCTAACGATCATAGCATTGGGCGATACTTTTCAGGAAAGAGTAGATGATTTGGCAGGCAAGCTGAAAAAAGAAAAGAATATCGATATACCGGCCGACAAGCGTTTTGTAGGTCTGGATGCTTATAAACAGGTAATAGACAGTGGGGTAGATGTTGTGATCATTGCAACTCCTCCCGTATTCCGTCCGGTACATTTCCAGTATGCAACAGAAAAAGGAAAGCATTCGTTCCTGGAAAAACCGATCTGTGTAGATCCGGCAGGTTATCGTACGATTATGGCTACAGCTAAACAGGCAGAAGCTAAGAATCTTCGCGTAATCACAGGTACACAACGTCATCATCAGCGTTCTTATGTAGAATCTTACAAAAAGATCATGGAAGGTATGATCGGTGAGATCACTGGCGGTACGGTTTACTGGAACCAGAGTATGTTATGGTTCCGCGAACGTCAGAAAGAATGGAACGATTGCGAATATATGATCAAAGACTGGGTGAACTGGAAATGGTTATCCGGCGACCATATTGTTGAGCAGCATGTACATAATATCGACGTATTTACCTGGTTCAGCGGGCTGAAACCTGTTAAGGCTGTCGGTTTCGGTTCTCGCCAGCGTCGTATTACCGGTGACCAGTATGATAATTTCAGTATCGACTTCACTATGGAGAACGGTATCCATATGCATAGTATGTGTCGTCAGATTGACGGTTGCGTGAGCAATGTAAGCGAATTTGTCCAGGGTACGAAAGGCTCATGGGACAGCTCTACTATGGAGATCAAAGACCTTGCAGGCAATGTGATCTGGAAATACGATTACGAAGCAGAGAAAGCAAACTTCAAGCAGACTGACCCGTATACACTGGAACATGTAAACTGGATTAACAGCATCCGTGGCAACAAACCGCTTCAGCAGGCATCTGAAACAGCTGTTTCAAATATGGCTGCTATTATGGGACGTGAATCGGCTTACTCCGGTGCAGAAACAACATGGGATTCCATGACTGCATCTCCATTGGATTATACTCCGAAAGACCTGAATCTGGGTAAGATGGATATGAGCACATTTACTGTTCCGGTTCCGGGTAAACCTCTCGATCAAAAGAAATAAGTTATGACTCTGAATAGAAGAAACTTTTTAAGAACAACTTTATCCGGTGCTGCGGTAGCAGCCGTTAGCACCGGTGCGTTGGCTTCCTGTGCCGGTAAGGCTGCTTCGGACGAGAAATGTCCGGAGACAAAGTCTTGCTGTAACACGAAGGCTAAACTGAACATCTCTTTCCAGGAAGGCATTGCGCCGGGTGAAAACCTGAACCAGAAGCTGGACTATATGGAGAAGCTGGGTGTTGTCGGTTTCGAGCCGGGCGGACGTGGTTTGAAAGACCGTGTAAGCGAGATCAAGCAAGCTCTGAATGGTCGTGATATCAAAGTCAGTGCCATTTGTGCAGGTTTCGACGGTTTTATTCTTTCTACCGATCCGGCTATCCGCAAGCAATGTATGGATACGATGAAGGAAATCATCACGGCTGCCGGCGAACTGGGGTCGACTGGTGTTATTATCGTTCCTGCTTTCAACGGCCAGGTTCCTGCGCTTCCTCATAACCAGGAAACCCGCGACTTTCTGTGCGAACAGTTCACGGAGATGGGTAACCATGCTGCACAGAACGGAACGACAGTAATTTTTGAACCTCTGAACCGCAAAGAATGTTTCTATATGCGCCAGGTGGCCGATGCTGCTTCCGTATGCCGGGATATCAATAATCCGGGTGTGCGTTGCATGGGTGACTTCTGGCACATGACCTGGGAAGAAACTTCCGATATGGGAGCGTTCATTTCGGGTGGCGACTATCTGCAACACGTGCATGTGGCAAGCCGCAAACGTCGTAGCATGCCGGGTGAAGACGGTGACGCAGATAACTATGTAGACGGCTTCAAAGGATTGAAGATGCTGGGTTATGACAAATACGTAAGTTTCGAATGCGGATGCCAGGGCGATCGTAATATCGTTGTTCCTGCCGCAGTGGAACTCTTGCGCAAACAATGGGAAGAAGCATAAATTATGCCTTTAGTATATCCTAATATGCAAATGAGTGAGGTGGTGGAAGAACATCCCTCACTCATTCCTGTAATCAACCGGTTCGGTATCCGCCTCGGATTAGGGGATAAATCGGTGAAAACGATCTGTGACGAATATCAGCTGGATACGGATTTCCTGCTGACGGTGATCAACACCTTTCTGAATGAGGAATATTTCCCGGAGAGGAAGTTGCAGACATTCCATACTTCACAGATTATCGATTACCTGACCAAGACCAACCAGTATTATTTACGTTATCAACTGCCGAACATAGAGCGGCATCTTACTTCTTTTATCTCTATGAGTACCCCGGGAAATAATACGTTGAACCTGATCGGCAAGTTCTTCTCTTCTTTCAAAGAAGAACTGACAGCGCGTATCGAGAAAGACGACAAAGTATGGTTCCCGTATTGCCAGGCATTAAGTGAAAAGATCAACGGTTGCCAGGCTTCCGACGAGACCGGAGTGCTCCAGCTTAGTGGTGAACAGCGGTTGGAGGATCCTATCGAAGCACTGCTTTCCGACTTGAAAGGCATCATGGTCAAACATCTTTCGGGCGATTATAATGAGAATTTATGTTATGCCGTGATCTTCGGTATCAGCAGCCTTGAAAAAGACATCAAACAGCATAACCGTATCCGTTACCGTATTCTGACTCCGATGGTTTCAGCTATGGAGAAATTATGTAAATAGTCCGTATTGATGCATAAAACCAGGCAAATAGCGATCATTTTATCCGATACTTTACAGAGCATTGGCCTTCAGAGCTTGTTAACCGACTATTTCCCTCCGGTGGAAGTGTGTTGGTTCCCAACGTTCGAAGCCTTTAATGTTGCCGGTTGCAACGATACGTTCGATTACTATTTTACCTCTCCCGAAACCCAGGTTATGAATGGCGACTTTTTCCTGCCCCGCCGTAGTAAAACAATCGTCTTGATCGATGGTGCAGAAGGTGACGGAGGTATATCCACTACAAACCATATTACAGTAAAAGCCTCCCAGGAGATCATCATCGAGCAGTTGCAGCTCTTATTAGCCAACGACAATTCCGGCAATCTATCCGGCGACACGAACAAAGACCTCTCCACCCGCGAAACCGACGTTCTCCAGTTGATCGTAAAAGGTATCACTAACAAGGAGATAGCGGACAAACTAAGCATCAGCCTCAACACAGTCCTTACCCACCGTAAGAACATCACTGCTAAATTAGGTATCAAAACCGTTTCCGGTTTAACGTTCTACGCCATCATGAACGGGATTATTTCGGGAGATGATATAGAGTTATAAGTTTTTCCTCCACTACCTTCCACTCTTCTATATTCCGTGTTTTATTACTGAAGTTCACACCTAATCCCCGCTTCGTATTTCCCGTACGAATTTCTGGATCTGAAAAGACGAATCCACTTTGTTCGTATTGGCATAGAAAGGCAGTAAGAACTTCATGAATCCCTCTTCCACTTCGCGGTTGGGAAATCCGAGTCGGTAGATTCCAAATTCGCGGTCATATCCTTTAATGGTCAGGTACCCGCTCTGGTAGATCACGGGGATGGGGTTGGTCGAGGTCGAGTCTATACTGTTTAACACATCCGCATCAGTCTCCGTATGAGCCATATTATACAGGTTGTAGTTTGAACGCTTCAGTAGTGTTATCAGATAGGTTGGCGTGCCTGTTTCAAACCAGTAACTTCCAAATTCTTTTTTGGCAAAAGTATTCAGTAAACTGAATGGGTTATAAAGTCCGATGCTGTTATGAGTAAAATGATATCCGTCGTAATTCTCTTTCAATTCTTTGCAGGCATCCTCGTATGTCATATCCTGAGTGGCGGCTAACTCGCGAACCCCTTCCTCAAGACTGGTGTGTATTTCATTGTCCGTTATCCCACATATTTCTATATATCTTCTGTCCATCGATATATCCATCAGATTGTTCAGGTCGCTGAACACGCTCACTTTCCCGAACTTGGTTACCCCCGTCAGAAAAGCGAACTTAATATATCCGTCCATGCTCTTCATCACGCCGTAGAAAGCCTTCAAAGTCTCACGATATTCCCGCTGGAGCTCTTCGTTATCTAAAGCTTGCAGCATCGGTTTGTCGTATTCGTCTATCAGGATGACAACACGCTGTCCGGTTTTCTCGTAAGCCAGTCGGATCAGGGTGAAAAAGCGGTCATCAATCGTTTGGTCGGCAGGGCTGGAACCATATTTTGCTTCATAGATCAGCAATTGCCGGTCGACCAACCGTATCAGATCTTCTTCTGTATCGAACTTCTTGGCATTCAGGTCAAGATGAATAACCGGATACTGTATCCAGTCCTTCTCCAGCTTTTCGATAGCCAACCCTTCAAATAGCTCTTTCTTTCCTAAGAAATAAGCTTCAAGCGTAGAAATAAGTAAACTTTTACCGAAGCGACGCGGACGACTCAGAAAGTAATAACGTCCGGTTGTTACTAGCTGATAAATCATTTCTGTCTTATCAATATATAAATAATTATCTTGACGTAGACTTTCGAAGTTCTGTATGCCGATGGGATAAAGCTGTGCCATAATTTACCTGATTGAAAATGATACTTTCACAAAGGTAGAGAAATATTCTTAATAATATGTTTCTCTTAATGCAACGATTACCGAATTGGAAATCCAGGTTCAGTGCATGCCATGTTACGTATGTGATTCGGTGCTCATATTATGTATTTCTCAACATATCTTCACCGATTTTCAAAAAGAATCCTTACATTTGCGCACTACCCGCTATTGGGTGGTAATATCCAAAATCCTAATAATTATGGGAAAGTTTATCAATCCCTTTACCGATTTCGGTTTTCACCGTATATTCGGTCAAGAAGTACACAAAGAGTTATTAATTGATTTTTTGAATGAGTTGTTGAAAGGTGAGCGTCATATTATTGACATATCCTTTCTGAATCCGATGCTGCATCCTGAGACAGTGGAAGGTCGTGGAGTCATCTTCGACATTCATTGTAAAGATGAAAAAGGAAACCTTTTTTTGGTTGAGATGCAAAATGGTTCCCAGCCTTACTTTTACGATCGTGGCCTTTATTATTTGGCTCGTTCTATCAGTAACCAGGGTGAAAGAGGGAAAGATTGGAAGTTTAGTCTTTGTCCTGTCTATGGAATATTTCTGTTAAACTATAAAATGGGCATAAACTCCAAGTTCCGTACCGATGTTATATTAGCAGACCGTGAAACAGGTAAAATGTTCAGTAACAAGATCCGCCAGGTTTATCTGGAATTACCGTGGTTCACGAAAGAAGCAGATGATTGTGAAACAGATTTTGAACGTTGGTTATATTTATTAAAGCATATGGATACATTAGACAGAATGCCTTTCAAGGCACAAAAAGCCGTATTCGACAAACTGCTGGCGGTTGCTGACGTGGCTAACCTGAGCAAAGAAGAACGTATCCAGTACGACGAAGCACTGAAACGTTACCGAGACTATAAGAATACGATCGACTATGCCGAAGAGAGAGGAATAAAGAAAGGCTTTGAACAAGGTATAGAGAAAGGTTTGAAACAGGGTATGAAGCAAGGCAAAGAGCAGGGTATGAAACAAGGACTGAAACAAGGTCATAACGAAGGTCTCCGTCAAACCGCCCTCAACATGAAAACAATGCAACTTCCTCTGGAAGTCATCATGCAAGCCACCGGCCTTACCGAATCGGAGATACAGGCACTATAATCACTATACATTTATATATAGCAGGCGATCTATACCAGGTTGCCTGTTTTATTATCACACTAAAACCTTATTCATGAAACAGCCAGTGTATAGCTTGTCTTATGCTCTATTTATAGTTTTCCTTGCAACGTCCCTATTGCTAACACTGTATTTCCAAAAATCATTACTGCATTTTTCAATGGATAGATAGTCGTAATATAAGCTGTTTTAGAACCAGTTGTTTTATAAGCAATAAAATAGCCGGAAGAAGTACGAAACGAATGATGTTCTTTTGTTCTAGTATGATTTTTGACATCCTTTAGAAAGTCTGACTCTTGAATCAATGTTGTAATAGTCGATATTAATGGAGTCTTAGGTTGAAAAAAGGAAATCTGCTGACCATCTGAATACTTATCAAAGCCATCACGACGCATAGCTGTTGCATAATCAATATATTCAAAAGTGTGTCCTGCTGCTATGTGAACAATTCTATCAGGCTCAATGAGCACCTTACAACTTTGATTTGTAAACTCAATCTGGGAAGTAGGAGTAGACAATGTTCCGATAAAATTAGTTAAAAAAATATTGTAATAATCGTATACCTCACTCCAATTAGGACTATAGGACTTACAAGCCATTACCGCCATTTTGACATTTGGCGGTAATAGTGTATAAGTGGCAGTCAGATCAAATATATAAGTCATGTCGTTGGCAGTGGTAGACGTAAGGCACATCTCATTGAATACATTTGCTATATCAGTCAGGGGCCATGTTTCTAGCAGAGTCAGGAAATGAGTACTTGATTTGCATAAGTTAACCAATGCTGCCAACCCTTCCGCTTTTTTGAGCAATGGAATCATCTCCGAGATCCGCTCCAGTTTATTCTTTTCTAATGTTTTTATCAAACAGTCAATAATCTCATACCTGTTTTTGAGCAATGAGAGTTTACACAACTTTAATAAGGTTTCTTCGGATGGGGAAGTCTGCTCGAAACTTTGGACAATTTTAATCAATGCGGTCATATCCCAAGATAGCTTAAGGAGCTCTATTACGGTATCCGGCTTATTCGCCAGGCGTTTGGGAGCTGCTTTCACTAGTTCCACGATAGTCGAATATTCATTGGAGTACATATTGCTCCCGTTCATTAGTTCGATTACATGGTCTATATCCCATTCTGGGGGCATGGCGGCAAAAGAATAGATTGCTTTCTGCCATTTATTCCAGTTCTGTGCGCATTGAGCCACTTTTATGATGTCCTCGAAAGGACGTAGTCGCAGTCTGGGGGGAAAATCATGAGCAAACAACCCGTAATAATTCGGTGTTGTGAAATTAACAAGCAGTGTAAAATCGATTATCTCATCTATTGACAGAAGGAAGTTGGCATTTCTTTTCGATGCCATTGCTGTAATGGCATTGATCTTCTCTTTAGCTCTTTTTTGGAATACTCCATCTATCAGTTTATCTACATCTGCCTCCTCCATCGTTTCGATAGCAGCAAATCTGAGTACCTCATTTGGAAGGTTTAGCAATAGTTGATTTTGTGTTATTCGGAGGATATTTGCGTACCATTGTTCTTGGGACAAAGAGACCGGATTAACAGTCGTATTACTGCTGGTGAGTGATTTCGTGTTCTGTTGTTCTTGGATAGTTACGTTCTGTATCAACTGGATAAGCAACTTAAACTCCCAATCTTTAATACCCTTCAATATCGTAGCAAGCTTTGTCGATAGAGCGTAACAGACCCTTCTTATATCCTTCTTATTGTTTTCTGTCAATATACGAAGCAATTCTTTGTGGTATGCAGGATTACAGTTTTCTAATACTTTTTCCGCTGTAGGGGTATCCCCTTTTTGAAGCTTTGCTTGTGCAGGTTTAAAAAATGTATTTATGTGTTGTGCTATTTCTTCTTGGATAGTTAATTGTTGGGGATTCGGTGCCGGAGATGTTCCCTGTTCCAATATACTGTTAACTTGAGCCTTGCTTTCTGGATTGGGAACGGTGAGATCTGGTATTTCTGGTTGTAATGAGGTGAGAGTCGGTGCTTCTGTTGGCTGTCCCAGCACCTGATGAATACTACGGGTTGATCCGGTTGGCATTGGAGTTCGACTTTCTGTTTTTATTGAAGCTTGTTGATATTTGTGTTTTTTACCCATAATTATACTGCTGATTTTAAGAGATAATAAAATAAGTGTATCCTCCTATTTTTTCAGCCTGTAAGACTTAGGAGATATAACTTCGCAAATCTATATAAAATACTTTGAATTATAAGCGATGTAGGCATATATATGTGTGTAATGTATTGAACTGTAAAGAGATGGGGAATTTGTTTGCAGGCTTAATAGTGTCGTTTACAAACAATATCTGTCGTTTGTAGGGATAAATTGCAAAATCGTTCACAATCTTTTGTATGGCATATAGCTCATCTGTATCTCTGTCTGGTAATATACTATGTGTTCAAAAATAGATGAAGTTAGTGATTGTTTAAATATTCCTATATATGAAGAATTATATTTTAGTAAGAATACTTTAATTATCAAAATGACTAGCTAAAACGATCGTTTTTATTTGTCTGTAAATCTATGCTTTTTATAAATAGCGTCCAAATTTTTATTTGTTTATTATCGCCTAAAAATCAAGAACTTTGGAATTTCCCCTCGAAAAATGCCAGCTTCGCGAAAATGACTAAAAAAAACGATCGTTTTTTTTAGTCATTTTTATTTTTTACAAAACGGTCGTTTATTATTCGGATCAGTTACAATAATCCATAAAAAACACTAGTATGCAAAACAAATTACGCGGATGGCTGGCAGACAACAGCTTAACGGCAGATCCGAAAGACCGGATTCTGGTACTGGACCCCGCAGGTGATGCCGGGCTTGAAGAAATCTACAAAGAGATGCTTGAAGAAGATACAGGGCTCAGGCAAGAGACTATGACTCATGTCGTTACACTCTTTCAACGTATTGTGGCACGCTTCCTGATGAACGGCTTTAACGTCAATACCGGACTCTTCCATGCAGTGCCCCGTTTTACCGGAATTATCGAACAAGGCATCTGGAACCCCGAAAAGAACGGGATTTACGTCTCTTTCATACAAGATAAAATGATACGCGAAGAGATCGCAAAGACAGAAGTTGTCATAAAGGGTGAAAAGGCCGACGTGATGTATATCAGCGGTGTGGAAGACCGCAGCAACAATATGACCGACGGCAGCATGACACCCGGACGCAACTTCGCTATTTTCGGTGCTTACCTCCGTGTGGTGGGCGACAATGAAACGGTGGGGATCACTTTTCGCAATACCGCTACCGATGCCGTTGTCAAACTCGGCAACGACATGTTCAGCACCAACGATCCCGGCAAACTGATCTTTATCGTTCCTTCCGAACTAGGGAACGGAACTTACGAACTCACGATAACTACCCAGTATATGAAAGGGAAGAACGCTTTACGCAAAACTCCCCGTGTCATTTCCACCTCTGTATTTGTGGGCGACGGCAGTGGCGGCGGCGACCGTCCCGAGATCGAATAAGTACGCCCCGTCCTTTCGCCGTACCCGGACCCCCGGCGTTCCCCTTGCAGGAACCGGGGCGTTCCCGATGCAGCGAAAGGATGGTTCCCGGCAGGGGAACCTGTGCGGTTGCACCGAAGGGAACCAATTTTCGGATAAATAAATTCAAAACAATAAAAAGATGAACAAACAAGAACTTATCAGGCAACTGGCTGCCGATACAGGCATCGACACCTGTCAGGTGCGTGCCGTGCTCGACAGTCTGCTCCGGACGACTACTGCCGTATTGCAGCAGGGCGACAAACTGATGTTTCAAGGCTTCGGCGCCTTTTATCCGGTACAACAAACGGAACGCCCCGGACGTAACCCCAAAACGGGCGAGCCGAAAACGGTCCCTTCCCGCCGGACAGCGAAGTTCCGTCCGGGAATTGCTTTTCTAAAAGATTTGAACAAAGATAAAATAGAATAGAAGTGTTTACTAAAAAAATATAGGGAGTATGAATATGGTAGATAAGCAGCAATGCGACAGGCAACGAAGTGGCTTGTTGCTTTTTTTGTTTTATATAGGGTGGTGGTTTCATAAAGTGGAAAAGATAATGGCTACAGGCTCAACCGACCTGTGGCGGAGAACTTCAAAACCGGTAATTGCCTTTTTGATGGTTTCGATGCTGGCTCTTGTCAATATGGCTGCCGTAGAAGCAAGGACGGTTACGATCGATTTGGATCAATTGAAAGATGGGGATAGCTCAGAAGCGGATGGGTGGTCGTTGGGTAGTGGAATTAATCTTTGGTTAGAAGCTCAAGTACCGGATGTTGATACCTATATCATTAAAGGTAATGCAACTAAGTATCGAATGAGGATAAGCGCATTCAATAAAAAATGTATTTTTCAAGGTAATGTATCTCTTACACATATAACTGTAGAATCGTATAATTCAACTTTTACTATCGAGGTTCAGGGTAAGTTGACAGTTAGGAATACAGAAAAAAGACCTGCTATAGCAATATCCAATAAATCTGTGGTATTGATTATTACGGGACCTGGTACATTAGACGCAATAGCAGAGTCTGATTATTGTCCGGGCATAGGTTCTCTTATCAATTATAATACTAGTAGTGGTGTGCCGTATGATAATGGTACTGTAATTATTAAATCCGGTACGGTAAATGCTACAGGAGGAAAGTATGGATGCGGTATCGGTAGCGGAGGTAATTCTTACCGAAATCTCTTTCAACCTGGAAAAATGAATGCCGGATCTGGTGGTACCATTCGGATTGAAGGCGGTACCGTTAATGCTACAGGAAACGGTGGTGCTGCGGGTATTGGCGGAGGATTTAGTCTGTATGGTAAAGGAGGACAAGGTGGTAATATCATAATATCCGGAGGCACTGTCAACGTTACAGTTACCGGTGGTGGAGCCGGTATCGGTGGCGGGAGTACTGGGATAACTTCGAAAACAGATTTACGTGGTGGCCTTGCCGGTAACTACCTCCAGACAGGCGGAAAAGTCACTGTTCATTCGGAAGACGGGGCAGGTATCGGCTCGGCAGCCTATTGCAACGATAAGAGAGGCGACGATAACCGGGTGCAGATAAGTGGCGGCTCCGTAACAGTCACATCTACTGGCAAAGGGGCCGGTATAGGAGGTGGATATGCCGGGTGGATGCCAGATGTTTGGTTGACAAGTAATGATAATGTCAGTGCTGGTACTGCCGTTGTAAAATGTACAGCAGTAGATGGAGCAGGTATCGGCGGAGGAATGGAGATGCACAGCCTTGGTGATCTCAATATTAATGCAAAAAGTGTCGATTGCTTTTCTGAAAATGGGGCCGCCATCGGGGGAGGAAAAGAGGGTGGAAGCTATAACCAGGCTTGTAATTTATTTGGAGGTAATGTGAAAGCCTATTCAATAAATGGATTTGGGGTTGGAGAAGGGGCTAATTCATATAATGGGAACAATGATATTGTTTATTTAGGTCATACTACAGAACTCGGAAAATTGAATGCAGATATCCATTCGGTGAATAATTATGCAATCGACAAGTTCTATAGTTATTATGGAACATCCAGAATTAAATCTGATACGAAAGCGGTCGATATGGACAATACCGGTGGCAATAGTGATATTTCCGATATAAACGGTGGTTCTGTTTATATGTCCAAACCAATGGCAAAAATGCGTGATGATTATGGTGTTGATCTGTATCAGGTCAAAGTTCGTGCCTTCGGTCTCTCGAATGATAGGGATTATCAGTGTTCCTATATAGTAAAAAAAGCGCCTGTACAGTTCCAGACACGTACCTTCTATGCCCGTCCCATCGACGGATATTTTTATTTCTGGATGTGTGAAGATGAGGATGTGGGAGAAATGACGATCAATGGAGAAAAAGTTTACGTAGATGTCGTAAAGAACAACCATAATAATCAGGCTCCAACGATCGTCTATAAAAAAAAGGCTGCAACCGACTATTATTATTTCTCGATCAAAGAAGCACTCGATGCTTCTACGGAAAACGATGTACTTACTCTCAAACACGATTATCCGTTATTGTCTGCTGAAAAAAACATATCGACCAAAAATATCACATTCGACATGAATGGCCATACGGTTACGAGCGACGGTGGAGGAGTGTTGGAGATCAATAGCGGCTTGCTCTCGATCAAGAACGGCGTGTCGAATACACCCACTTCATTTAAGCCGGCTATAGTGATGCAGGGAGGCTACCTGAAGAAAATAGAATCGAGCGCATACGGCGTTTTGAACCTTCCTGAAGTCACATTGAAAGAAAATGGTGGCGATAAAGTGCCTGTTTACTGGACTAAAGTGAGTAATTCTGCTTTGGGAACTGCGAAAAACTTCCGGCAGGGAACGACAGTGTTGACGGATAATCAACGTAGCTTTAGTTCGGCCTCTACCTATCCTTACTATTTCTGGTTGGTAAAGGGTACGACAGACGAGTTTTCGATGGATGCGACACCTCTTGGAGGAGTAACCAAATATTATTATGCAGATGTTCCTGCCGGTACCAAACACGGCGATGAATTGGACTTGCAAACCTACAAGGCCCTGATTGAAAATGCCTCGTCGGGAACATTGAGCCGTTACAAAACGATATCCGGAGCGTTTTCAGGCGCTGCCGACGGGCAGACCGTTAAACTGATCGACAGCTATGCCGCCTCCAACGAGGTGATCACGCTGCCGCAGGGAAATGCAGACATGACGTTCGACCTGCAAACATATACGTTAAGCGGTGATAAAACGATAGATGCCGGCAACCACAGGCTGACTTTGACGAGTAACGGCAGCGGTAAACTGGAAGGTACTACCACCCTCGGCGGCCTGGTCTATACCGAGATCGATGCCAACAACCTGGGTGCGATGAAGATGAACGGCCAGCAAGTCTACCGGACTACCGTAACCAATCTGCCGACTCAAAACAGCGGACGGTTGACCTATCGCATAGGCAACGCCCAGACCGTCTATCAGGCAGGAACGAATACGGCAAAAGGCAACGCTTGCCTCTGGCTGCCGGCCAACCAGCAGACGGTCACCCTTTCGGACGTGCTTCCTACCACGACCGAACAGTTTGCCGAAGCATCGCTTGCGGTAGCTGCCAACCATTCAAACACGGTGGCCGCCTCGCCGCTGCTCAACATCGGCAACGGGACGATCACCATTACACCCAACGGGACAGGGAGTGCCGACGTGACCTACGGATCGAAAAGCTACGTCTCTTCTTTCGCCGGAACCAATGCGTCCAAACGCATCGCCGTTTACGGAACCGTCGACCGCGATAGCGGCAAGGATAACCGGCTGGTGATTGCATCCGGTTCGGAAACTGCTTACCTGAGCCTGAACGGTATCGGCGTACAGACCGCTTCCGACAAACCCGCACTTGAAATAAGTGCCCCTGCCGATATCGAATTGATCGGCGACAACCGGTTGAAAGGCAGCTATAGCGGTTCGGCCACTTCGCCCGCCGTACAGGTGAATGCCGGTGGCAAACTGACCTGGAAGAACTGTGCCGACGGTAGCGGCAGGTTGTATGCCGACGGCGGTACGATCGGAGCGAATGCCAGTCCGGCGGTCCGGGTCGATGCCTCGGCAATGATGTCGGTTTCCGGCGGTACGCTGGTGGCACGCCACGGCAACGGCAAAGCTGCCGATGCCATCGAAGGCGGTACGCAGCAGATACTGGCCGGTAGCGTGGATGCGTTGTACAAAGCCGGTTCGCGTCCGAAGAACAATAGTAATACGGAGGTCTATAAGGTATCGGTCACCACCGGCCTGACACCGGACCAACCCTATACCTGTACCTATAAAGACTGCTCGCCGGGCACCTTTATGGCGATGCCCGACGCGGCAGGAAAAGTCTATTGCTGGCAGCCCGAACAGGAGCTGAGTGCGGAGAAGACGAAGGTCGTACTGACGCATCCCGTCAGTTTCGAGAAGACCGAGATCGAAGTGGTGCAGGTGGAAAAGAACGACGACAATGTGGCGCCGATCGTGCTCCGCATGACGAACGACGAGACGGGAATCCGTCAGGCGTTCGGTAACCTGCAGGATGCTTTCGCTGCGATGGAGGCGGGTTCCGAGAGCAAACCGAACAGCTATTCATTGCAGTTGCTTACCCGCATCGCCAACCTGCGCACCGTGCAGTCCGTTCCTGCCTATACCCGTGTCGCGCTCGATCTGGGTAGTTTTGAGATTGCGGCACAGAACGGTTCCGATGTCTCTTTCGATGCCTCTGCCAACGGCGCGTTCCTCCGGATTTCCGGAAAAGGGAATATCAAGAATACCTTCCGCATCAAAGGCGATGTGTTTATTGCCGGTGTGGTGCCCCTGACCGATGCCGTGGTCGAACTCGACGGCAAGGCGGTGTTCCGTACCCTGGTAAAAGACCTGCCTGCCGGGGCCGGCAACGGCTATGTCTATAGCTACGGCGAACAGCAGAACGTCTCGTTCTACCTGCACGACGGACAAGCTTGTCTTTGGTTGCCCGACTACGGGCGCAGCGAGGAACTGCGTTTCACGGTAAGCGGTGCGGGCGGTTCGAGTACCGAGTACACCGCCGGTAATATCACGACCGTCACCCAACGTACCGAAGCCATCCCGGCAACCCCGGTCGGCGTCGTGGCACGGGTGATCTATCAGGACGGTAATGTCAACCTGGCATCCAACACCTTGCAGGAGGCTTTCAAGGCGGCGGCTACCGCTTCGCAGACGAACGGCGACGTGAAGGTGCAACTGCTCACGGGAGTGACGGTTTCCGGCACGCTCCGTGCAGAAGGCAAGTTCGCGCTCAACCTCAACGGCAAGAATCTCGTGGCTGCTTCCGGTGCCCGTCTACAGGTGGCGGACGCTGCGAATGTGGTGGTGAACGATGAAACGACAGGCGCGAAAGGAAGCATTTCGGTCGATATCGACCTGCTGGGCAAAGGACAGTTGTTTGTCTCCGGTTCCGTCCGGCTGGAAGGGAATGTGACGAAAGGCAGCGTGCCCGACAGCTACTACTGGCGTACGCTGGTCAATATGAGTTACCAGCCGTCTACCGTCGAAAAGGTGACTTTTGAAGGAGCCGACTATCCGGTGATCGACCGTGAGGTTTGCCTCTGGCTTCCCGCCAGCGACGACACCGGGAAAACATATACCTTTACGGTCGGCGTCAAAACGGAGAACGTGACCGGCTACCTTGTTTCCGCCGGTAAGCACGACAACGATATGACCATCGGCGGCAGCAACAACGAAGCCCGTATCGGTACGCAGGAATATGCCACCCTGAAAGCAGCGCTCGACGCAGCACAGAATAACCAGACCGTCGAACTGATGAAGGCCGCTCCGCTGACGGAAGACTACAGCCTGGCGGGGAAAAACATCACTCTCGAACTGGGTAAATACGAACTGACGGGCGACCGCTCGCTGACTGTTGCCGACGGTGCTTCGCTGGTGGTGAAGAGCCGCAGCGGCAGCGGAAAGCTGGCACTTCCGTTGCTGATCGGGGGCGGTAACCTCTATATCGGACAGGATATTCCGGGCGGCGGAATCGGTGCGGTCGGTCAAAGCGGCAACCCGTTGTACCGTTTGCTGGTCACGAACCTGCCGGCCAATATCCCGACAGGTACGCATCAGTTTACCTATGCGGAGATAGGTGGCGACGGTAATCCGACGGGTACGAAACAAACGGGTTCCTTTATGGTGCGCGAAAGTGTGGGATGCCTGTGGCTGGAAGAACAGGTGGCACGCCGGTTGACGATGACGGTGGGAGGCAGCGACTTCCCGACCGAGAACGTTACGGTGAACGACGACCATTTCAATATCGAGACCTACGGGGTGAACGATGTGGCACAGATACGCAACGGCAAGAAATACCGCGACCTGGCGGATGCCTTCAAGGATGCGGCAGGCAAGACGATCGTCTTGCTGAAAAATGCGGCGTTGAAACAGGATGTGGAAGTGGGCGGAACGATCGTGCTCGAAATAGGCGAATATACCATCACCTCGCAGGAGGTGGGCAACGTAAAAGCCCAGGTCAGAGTACCTGCCACGGGGAACCTGCAGATCACCGGAAAAGGGAATATCGGTTCCGATTTCACCATTTCAAAGTCGACTGCCGAAACGACCTGGAGCAACGGTAACCTGCAGGTGGACGGGGCTGTGGTCATGACCGGTTCGGTGAAGCTCGACGGACAGGAAAGCCGCCGTGTCAGCGTGTCGGGACTGCCTGCCGCCACGGTTGCCGACTACGAATATAAGAGCCAGGGCGGCAAGGTGAAGACGGCATCCGACGGCTCGCTCTGTCTCTGGATGAATGTGGAAGATAATACGCCTGCCAACTTCTTTGTCGAAGCGGGCGGCAAGACCTATATGGCAACCTCGGTACTGATCACCGGTACGCATGTCAATCCGGTGAATGTGACACAGGTAACGGCTGTGGCGGCTATCGGTGACAAGACGTACGATACGCTTGCCGATGCTTTTGCCGAACTGACTGCGGGTACGACGGTCAGCCTGCGCAAATCGCAGGACGACCTGACGGGCGAACTGGCGCTTCCGGCGGCTACGACCGGGACGGCTGTCTTCGACCTGGGCGGCAATACGCTGACGGCTACCGGCTTGTCGATGAAGGGAAACAACGGGCAACTGCTGTTGAAGAGCGGTTCGCTGGGCGGTCTGGTCGCTGTCGACGGGAAAGTCTATGCCGACGGCAGTGTGGTGATGAACAACGCGCAGGTCAGCATGAACGGCAAAACGGTCTGGCGCACTTTCCTGACACTGCCCGACGGGACGACGTCGTTCAGTTACCGGTTGGGTGAGGGGACACCTGTTACGTCTGCCAACATCTCTGTGGCGGACGGCCATCCGGTAGCCTGTCTCTGGTTGCCTTCGTCGAATGTGGCAGGTACGCTGACCGTAACGGCCGACAATACCGAATATGCCCTCAATAATGTGATCATCGCTTCCACACACGGGAACGAACTGGATGCGACCTCCGGCAACGATCCGGTAGCGGAAGTGAACGGTAAAACGTATGCTTCGATAGCCTCGGCACTGAGTGCGGCTTCCGACGGCGGGATCGTGGTACTGAAAAAAGGGCTGAATATGGCATCCGTACAGGATATTACGAAAAACCTGACGTTCAACCTCGGCGGCTATAACCTGACATCGGGCAACGGTGGTTTCAACGTGGTTTCTCCGACTCATACACTGACCCTGACGAATGGGATGGTGCTGGGAACTGTCCGCCTGAAAGGAGAGGGTACGGTCTATGCCGGAAGCGATGTGAAAATAGCCGGTATCGTACTCGATAAAAACGACCGGGAGGTGTACCGTACGCTGGTGAAGATGGGACCTTCCGCTCCAACTGCTACGGGGTGCCGCTGGATCGAACGGGCTACGATGGAATATGACCTCCCGGTTACACAGGGCGGTGATACCTATGAAGTGACTGTTCCGGTCAGCCTTGCCGACCATAATACGGTGCTGACGGCTTATAAACGGGTGGAACTGACCGGCAATGTCAACTGGAAAGCGGAGTATGCCAACACCAACCTGCTACTGGCTTCCGGCTCGGAACTTGTACTGGACGGTGCTACCGGTACGTCTGCACTGCATCGCCTCACCCTGTCTGACGGTGCTTCGATAAAGAGTTCCTCCACTGCCGGGCAGGTCGTGGCGGAAGAGGGTATCCGTTATGTACGTGTGTTTGCCAATTCCGACCAATGGGAATCGGTGGCACTTCCGTTTACGACAACTCGTATCACTACCGTACAGACCGATCCGGCAACCGCTACTACGTCGACGATTCAACTGACTCCTGCCACCGGTACGGGTACGGCAGGCAACTTCTGGTTGAAGACGGTGGATGCCAACGGACGTCTGGAAGGGGTAACCAGTCTTGAAATGACGGCCAACGTGGTTTATCTGATGGCGGTGCCGTCGCAGTTGGCGGGTAAGGAGATCACTTTCGTTTCCGGTCCGAACCAGTTGCTTCGCCGAAATAAGGTGGCGGCTGTGAAGCCTGCCGGTGGTTTTGCCGCTTATGCGAACGGGACATTCGACCGGGTGGAGGTGAAAGAAGCCTGTTATCTGCTGAATGCCGACGGGGATGCGTTCGAACTGAAACAGCCGGTAGGCGGCAGTATCACGATCGACCCGTTCCGCGGTTACCTGCTGGCGGATGCCAATACGACGGCGATCCTGCCGACATTGCGTGTAGGGGTGGCGACGGACGTGTTGCCGGTGGTTCAGGGTAAGATGCGTATCTCAGCTTTGCCGGGACGTATCCTGGTGGATACTCCCCGGCCGGAGGAGGTGCTGGTCTATACCTTTATGGGTAGCCTCGTGCGCCGTTTACAGGTGCCTGCCGGACAGACGGAGATACCGCTGGCACGCGGATTCTATATTGTCAACCGGATGAAGATATGGGTAAAAGAGTAATAACATATATAACGTATAGGAAAATGAATAGACTATATATCATAGGGTTGCTGTTGTGCACACTGCTGGTTCCGGCACGTGCGCAGCTGGTCGACCCGGACGACGGTCCCGATCTGAAATGGGAAGTCGCTGAAATGGACGGGACGAAATATACCTCCCTGACGGAAGCCTTTGAGGCGGTGGGTACCGACGGCAAAGAGATCGCTTTGCTGATCGGTGTCATACAGGATGGCACTTCGACGCTTTCCGTGGATTATAATACAACGTTCGACCTGTCGGCTTATTCGCTGACTTGTGCTTCGGGTACGACGTTCGATATCTCTCTTGACAAAACGCTGGAATTGAAGAACGGGACCCTCAGCGGTTCGTTCATCCTGGATGGAGCCGGTAATCTTTTTGCCGGAACAGATGTGAAAATGCCGGGGGTAGGGGTAACGGGCGGTACCCCTGCCCAAAGCCTTTACCGGGTGCTGATCAAGTTGCCGGGCAATGAAGCGGCCGGAAAGGTGACGACGGTATCTTACGGAAAAACACGGGTGAGCCGCCTGGCGCAAAAAGGCGATATGCTTTGCTGCTGGTTGCCTCAGAGTATGGCGGCTGTGGCGGTTACATTTACCTATACGCCTGCCGGGACTGCTACCCCGAAGACCTATACGACCGATCCGTTGACCGTCACGCAGCAGGCGGAGAACCTGGTATTATCCTGGGAAACGGCTGCAACGAACCCGGACGTGGATGTGGCGGAGCTGACCGTCGGGGCGGCGACTACCAGTTATGCCACCCTGAAAGAGGCATTCGATGCCCTTAGCGGTGAGGCGACGGTGAAACTGCTGGCAAACGCTTCGTTGGCGGAAGTGCTGGAGACGGCGTATGATGTGACATTCGATCTGAACAACTGGCAGTTGACGGCTTCCGGCAGTGCGGGTTTCAAGGTGGCGGACGGGAAGCGACTTCGTATGAGATCGGGTAACGTGACCGGTGGTTTTACTGTGGAGGGAGAGGTCGTAGCCGACCGTACGGTGAATCTTCCGGCTGCTGCCGTCTCGCAAAAGAAAGGCGGTACGCAACAACAGGTGTACCGTACCCGTCTGGTATTGCCCGGCGGGACGGCAGACCGTGATCCTGTCGTTTGTAGTTATGGTAGTGAAAAGGGGCTGACTGCTACCGCTCTGATCGAAGCAGCTGCGCCTGTCGCTTATTTGTGGTTGCCGGCACATGCCGCTGCTCCTTTCACGCTGACCATCAGCGGTAATTCCCTGACGAAAGAGGGGGTGCTTATCCAGGCGAACCACGATAATCAGACCGATTTACGTACGGGGGATAGTGAAGCGGTGCTTTATGCTGCCGGGCAAACGCCGGGTACGGATGCCGGAACGCCTTATGCAACCTTCCATACCGGATTGAATGAAGCGGGTACTCAGAGCGGCAGCCAGTTATGGCTGCTGCGCAATGTCTCTTTGAGCGGTGAGAACGTGCATAGCCATCTGATAGGGAACAATGTTCGGACGGAACTGCATCTGGACGGGCATACCCTGACGGGTGAGAACTGTATGCTCGATGCCTCGGCTGCCGGTGCCTGCCTGCGTATCTGCGATGCGGACAGGGGGACGGGACGGATTACCGGGACATTCCGTATCAAAGGGAATATTTATATCGGTAAAGATGTGGCTTCGGCCAATATCGGGCTGGTACTAGATGAAAACGGCGATCAACTGTACAGGGTGCTGGTGACTGTGAATACCGTGGATGCGGTGGATGGTCTTGCTACTTACAGCTTGGGGGCGTTGACCGGGCAGGCTTGCTTTATAAGGGATAAGGTGGCTTGCCTGTGGCTGCCCGCCAGTGTACAGCCGGAAACGTTGACGCTGTCTGTTTCCGGCAATACGTACACGGCGGCGGGGGTGCAGGTCATTGCTTCGCATGCTAATACGGTGATTGTCCGTGAACCGGCAGTGGTGGCGGTGATCGGTTCGGTGCCTTATACTTCATTGGCGGATGCTTTTGCCGCTGCGGCCGGGACGGATAAAATTGTGCTGCAACAAAATACAAAGCTGGATGTGCCGGTGACGGTTGCCGACACGAAGCAACTGAAACTGGACTTGCGGGAATATACGCTCGATATGGCGACCGGGGCGGGATTCAGTACTTCCGGCAGTGGTAGTCTGGATATATACAGCAGTTTGGAGAAAGGGGTGATGCCGGGAAATTTCAGTGTGACGGATGCCGTGTGTGTGGAAAGTTCCGTTTCCTTATCCGGCCTGGTCACGTTGAACGGGAAGACGGTTTACCGTACGGCTTTTTCACTTCCCCGGAGTGCGGATGGCGGAACCTGGAGTTTCCATGACGCACAGAGCGGAACGCTTTTCTTTACCGGTAAGCCGAATGGGATCGGGCAGTCTCTTGCCTATGGCTGGTTGCAGGCGGAAGGCGGAGCATACGATCTGAAAACGATACTTACCGGGACGGTTTCCCGGACCTGCACGTTGGCGGATATCATGATACAGGCGACACATAATAACCGGTTCGATATGGAAGCGGGTAAGAATGTGGCGATGGTCGGTACACAATATTATGCTTCGTTCGCGACAGCGTTGGAGGCGGTTCTTGCTGCTGACGGGGGAACGGTCAAACTGGTGGCGGACCAGACTTTAAGGGGGATGCAGATGATCGGTAAGCATGTGGTGATCGACCTGAACGGAAAGAAATTGTCGCTCGCCAGCGATGCGGCTTTCGACGTATCTGCTACATTGGTGATCATCGACGGAAGCGGGGCCAGTATGAAAGATAAAGGGTATCTCTACGGGACGGTTTGGTTGAATGGATTGGTGTATGTATCGCCCGATGTGAAGATGAGCGGTACGGTGGTTTGCGCCGGAGATGAGGTTTATCGCCTGTCGGTGGAAGGATTGCCAGTTTCTGCTTCTTTACCTGCTTCATCGGAAATTATTTCTTATGACCGGCCGGTCGGAGGAACTTCGGCGGAGGTTCTTACACGTGACGGAAACGCCTGCCTGTGGCTTCCGGTTGTAACTGACGAGGAAGATATACGGTTCAGTATATCCGGCGAGACGTATGAGACGACTTTACAGCCGGGGTTACCGGAACATAATATCCGTAGTAGAGCATACCGGTTGGTCGGAGTGGATGCGGATGCAACCTGGACGGATGGCGCCAATCAGGGTTGTAACGTGGCGATTGCTCCGGGAAAGACACTGACGATCGCTACGTCCGGCCAGTTGAAAACGCTTCACCGGGTGACGATGGGGAATGCTTCGCAGCTGGTTTGCGAGGAGGCGGTACTGGCTACCGGCGGGATCGTTTATCGCCGGACTTTCGCTGAAAGTAATCATTGGGAGGCTTTTTCGCTGCCATATGCCCCGCGTAGTATTACTGCAGTACTCGATGGAAAGCCGGTGGAACTTTCTCCTTATCTGATTTCTGGTACGGGAGGACATTTCTGGTTGCAGACATTGGCGGAGGGTTCGTTCGGCTATGTTGCGGAAGAACGGTTACAGGCGAATACGGGCTATATCATTGCCGTGCCTGAAGGACTGACGACGAAAAGTAATCCGGACATGGCAATCTCTTTCGTCTCGTCTCCTAACCAGTATCTGAACCGCAAACCGTTGGAAGTGGCGAAACCGTCCGACAATGAGTTCCGGCAACAAACGACGGGGGTACTCTATGCTTATCGCTTATCCGTTCCTTTCTACCGGCTGAATGCCGACGGAACGGAGTATATACGGCAACAGGCTTCGGCTGCCAATCCGGTAGAGATACCTCCTTTCAGCAGCTACCTGCTGACCGATGAACGGACACTGGCTACACATGCCTCGCTCCGTATGGCGGGGTTGCCGACGGCTAATGAAACATTACTACCTGTTTCCGGAAAGTTACAGGTGCAGGGGGGCCGGGGTGGCATACGGGTACATGCGACTACTGCGACACCGCTTTATATCTATACGTATAACGGACGGTTATACAGGATGATCCGTGTCCCGGCAGGTGAAACATTCCTGCCCTTAGCGGGCGGCCTGTACCTTGTGAACCGGGAGAAAGTGTTTGTAACAGAATAGAAATCAACCAGAGAAAAAAATGAAACAATATATCCGACAAATATACCTGTGCTGCCTGTTACTCCTGTCTATGGGAGCCGGGGCACAGGAGGTGGTAGGCCCTGACGGTCCTGATAGTCCGTCTACCGGAAATAAAACAATAACTGTGATACAAGCTGCCGGAGGTACGATATCGCCTGCCGGGGATGCCTCCGGGAAAGTATCCGTCAAAGGGGGAACGGACCAGGCATTTACCGTTACGGCAACGAAGGGCTTCGAGATCGGGAGCTTGTCGGTGGACGGCGTCTCCGTAGATGCTGCTCTTGTGGCGGGAAAGTCTGCTTATGTCTATACCTTCGTCGGTCTATCCGCCGATCATACGCTGACGGCAACATTCACGGCGAACCGTTTCGATCTGTCGGCATCTGCCGGAAAAGGAGGAAGCATCGTTCCGGCTGTGGTACAAGTGGTGAAAGGCGGTAGCCAGACATTTACCATAACTCCGGATGCCGGTTATGAGATTGCCGATATAACGGTGGATGATGTGTCGAAAGGAAATACTTCTTCGTTCATCCTTACGGATATAGAGGCACCTCATTCGATATTTGCTACGTTCAAAGGGATCGATTGCCGGGTGACCTGGGGCGATATCGAGAATGGTTCTCTAATCGTGACGGCTGAACCGGATCAGACGGTTGCCAAAGATGATAAAGTACCTTACGGAAGCGTCTTAAAGGTGAAAACCACCCCGGGTAAAGGTTATGCCCTGTCGTCACTGACGGTAGACGGTGTTTCGCTCGACGGTGAGTCGTTTGTGGTGAAAGGTGATGTCTCCCTGAATGCCGTTTTTGAAAAGGCGACCTGTATCGTCACGGTGGAAACGCCGGAAGGCGGCAGGCTGACGGTGAAGAACGGGGAGACAGCTTTGCTGCCGGGAACGCATCGGGTAGGATACGGCACTGAACTGGAACTGGCGAATGAGGCGGCTGCCGGGTATGGTTTTAAGAGTTATAAGGTAGAACCTGCCTCTTTGCTTTCCGGTAGTAAAGTGACGGTAACGGAAAACGTGGCTGTAAATGCCTTGTTCACTGTAAATAAGTACAAGGTAACGATAACGGCTCCGGAAGTATCGGACGGCACCTTGACGGTTAACGGAAACGGGGCTATTTCCGGTGATACGGAATACAATTACGGGACCGTACTGGAATTGGGAAACAGGGCCGGTACGGATAAAGTGTTTGAAGCGTATGATGTAACGCCTGTTTCGGCCTTGTCGGGAAACCGGTTGACGGTACGGGAAGATATCTCCTTGGGTATCCGTTTTAAGGATGCAGGGAGTACGGCGGATGCTCATAAGGTGGTTTATCCTACCCCGCTTATCGTAAGGGACGGGAATACGTCGGTTGCCAGTGGTCGCGAGGTGGCTGGCGGGACAATGTTAACGCTGATGGTAGCCAATACCAATACGGAACGCCTTGTTTCGCTGACTGCCAACGGAAATCCGGTGGAGTTCCTGACAGGAGGGGGAATGAATACGGCTGTCTGGCAGATGACTGGCCCGGTTACCTTTATGGTGGGGATGGAGCGGAATATGTATCCTATAGTGCTGGTATCTCCCCAGGGGGGGACGTTGGAAGCTACGGTCGGCGGAAGTCCGGTTACTTCGGGCGAGCGTTATCCGTATGGGGCTGCCGTTTCCGTCATTGCGACTCCGAACGAGGGATATGCCTTGTCGCGTATTCTTGCCGGTACGAGGGATATAACGGTCAGCCGTAGTGCCAGCCTGACGGAGGATCTGATACTAAGTGCCTCTTTCGATAAAAAGGATGAGATCGGTACGACGCCCGATCCGGGGAATCCTGATCCCGATGCGCCGCTGGGTATCGACCTGTCGCCGCAACAGGTGGTGTATGATCGTGAGATTCGTTCTTTCGCCGTACGTACTTTACCGGGTGGTGTAACCGATCATATAAAGGTTACTTACTATTTGAACGATCAGGTTGCCACGCCGCGTGATGCGGGTTTATACGATGTGAAGTTAAGCCGTCCGGCGGATGAGCATTTTGCCGCTTTCGAGCAGTTGGTGAAAGGGGGACTGGAAATCGGCCGGGCAACGCCGCAGATCACCGGGATAGACTGTTCGGAAGATCAGGTGGCAGGTGCATTAGCCAGTACGACAGCTACCTTGAATGGAGGAACGGCTGCTTACCTGTCGAAACCGGTTCCGGGTGTTTTTGCCTGGAGCAATGCTTCTGCCGCCGGTAATAAACTGACGGTGACTGCTTCCGGTTATCAGGATATCGTTTTTACACCTGCCGACCTTACGAACTACAAACCGGCGACCGGAAAGGTGTATTTGCAGGTGGCAGGGCAGCCCGGTGTCAGCCATCGTGTAACGCTGACTGTCGGGGAAGGAGGAGAAGCTGCTCTCTATAACGGGGATATGCTGTGTCCGGACGGTACAGTCTTTTACGAAGGTATGGGGCTGACATTGAAAGCAAAGCTTCTCAGTGGGTATCGTTTTGAGGGATTCCTGATCAACGGGACGCTTTATAACAGTAATCCGTATATGTTGCCGGTCGTTTCCGATCTGGATGTGGTTGCCCGTTTTGCCAGGAAAGCGGACCCGTCGTCGCCCGGTAGTCTGGAAGTGACGGTGAAGCAGCCGGTGTCGCTTGTTTATGACGGTACATCGAAGCAGGTTGCAGTTTCTTCCGATCCGGTTGTGGGTGGTTGGAATGTGGAGTATCACGATAAGGATCATAAAGCGGTCGTTCCGGTGAATGCCGGTACTTATGAGGTGGTTATCTCCCGTGAAGAGGACGAGATGTGGCAAGCCTGTAAGAAAACGCTGTCGATGACGATAGGCAAGGCAACGCCTGTGATAGAAAAGAAGCCGGTGGCAGCTGTTTTGGCGAAAGGAGCTTTTCTGGAGGATGCCGCGCTGGAAGGTGGAGTGGCAAAAGCGGATGGGTTCGGGATAGTGCCGGGTTCCTTTGTCTGGGATATTCCGCGGACGCAGGTAACCGATGACGGTTCTTTTCCGGTCCGCTTTATTCCGTCGGACGGGGATAACTTTTTCGTGGTGAAAGATAACATCGGGGTGAAGATGGTGGCGATGTCGTTGCCGGTCGTACTGACCTATAGCCGTCCGTCCGGAGGAACATTAGAGGTGAAACAGGCTGACGACGGCAGGGTATTACCGTCGGGAAGCCTTGTCGAATCGGGTACGAAGGTTCGTATCGAGACAAAAGCCGATCCTTATTTCCGGTTTGAAAAGTTATTGATAGGAGGGGCGGATTATACCGTGGATGCACTGGATAATCAGGGCGTAGTTGTCAGGGATATGTATATTTCCGCCTCGATAGAGGCCCGGTTTATCAGGACTTCTTATCCGCCTGATCCCGATGATCCGGATGACCCTGTGGAACCGGACGATCCGGACGATCCGGATCCTGATAGACCCGACATTCCTGATATACCGGATGTTCCTGATCCGAAGCCGACTGAGTTTACTGTTTGGGTCCGTAGTACGGGGCTGGGGACGGTTACACCCGGTACGACTGTCGTGGAGCAGGGAGCCGGCCTGGATATTGCGGTGACTCCCGGATATAGCCAGCAGTTGGTGGATCTCCGTTTAAATGGCAATAGTGTAGGGGCTGTGACGGAATATCGTTTGCAGAATATACAAAGTAATATGACGATCGAGGCTGTGTTCTGTAATATGGGTATTCCCGTTTATACATTGACTTCACGGACTGTGGGTAAAGGTGGCTTCGTGACTCCCGGCTGTGTACGGGTGGCGGAAGGAAGTAATCACCAGTTTATTATTCATGTCGGGAAAAACGGGGTATTGGATAAGGTCGAAACCGGTACGGAGAAGCAGTTGAAACCGGTTGGAAAACCCGGCAGTTATTTGTTCCGTGGGGTGAAAGCGGATTCGTTGCTGGTGGCGACATTCGGTGTCCCGACCGGAACGGAGGTGCTGTCTCCGGGTGGAAAAGCAGAAATGTATAGTGCCGGGAGTTGCCTGTATGTTCATCCTTTTGCCACTCATTCCGTCTTGTATATTTACCGGATGAACGGACAGTTGGTCCGGAAACAGAAATTATCGGGCAGCACAGTTGTTACTTCCCTGGAAGAAGGTATTTATATTGCTTCTTTAGAGGAAAACGGAACTGTTTATCGGTTGAAGATAAGGATTGACCGGTAGGGGTGACCGGCATCTGGAGAGGGTATGTAAAAGTCTGTAACAGACTTTTTACATCCCCTCTTTTTATTTGTTAAAATCACTACATCTAGTGATTGATTGTCTTCTATCTTTCCTATTCCTTTGCAATCGTAAAATACTAATAGTTCGAACACGATGAAACAACGCTACCTGTATGTCCTGGCTGCCGGCTCTCTTCTTGGTTTACAAACGTTGAAGGCTGACGAAGTGAAAGTGAATATCAACGAGAATGATACGATCAAAACGTATAACATCGATGAGGTCATTGTGACTTCGTCTACGAAAGAGACGAACGATTTACGTTTGTTGCCCGGTTCTGTTTCCATCCTTTCCCCGCAGGCTATTTCAGGACGTCAGATCGATGCGTTGAAAGATATCAGTTCGTTCGTTCCCAACCTGTATATGCCGGACTATGGTTCCAAGATGACTTCGGCTATTTATATCCGGGGTATCGGTGCACGGAGCAGCGGACAGTCGATCGGACTGTATGTGGATAACGTGCCGTATCTGGATAAGAGCACATTCGATTTTGAACTCAATGATATCCAGCGTATGGAAGTGTTGCGTGGTCCGCAGGGAACTTTGTACGGACGTAATGCGATGGGAGGGATCGTGAATATTTATACACTTTCGCCATTAAATTATCAGGGAACCAAAATCTCCTTATCCGGTGGAAATTATGGGGCATTCAAGGCGAAGGCTTCGCATTACAATAAATTGAGCGACCATGTCGGTATTTCTCTTAGCGGTTATTACGACCGGAATGACGGATTCTTTGTCAACGAATATAATAATACCCGGGCTGATAAAGAAGAGTCGGCAGGTGGTCGTTTCAAACTGGACTGGCTTATCAAGCCGAACCTGAAAGCGCAATATACATTCAACTACGACTATGTCAATCAACGGGCTTTTCCTTACGGACTGTTTGATAAGGCAACAGGGACGGTCGCTCCGATCCGCATCAACGATCCCAGTTCCTATGAACGGAATATGCTGAATAATAGCCTTTATCTGGAATGGAAAACGGATAAGATACTGCTTTCTTCCACTACTGCCTACCAGTATCTGAAGGATGATATGAAGATGGACCAGGATTATACGGAGAAGTCTATTTTCACACTGAACCAGAAACAAAAGCAATATGCCTGGAGTGAAGAGGTGGCGATCCGGTCGAATCACCAGAAGAATTATCAATGGAGCTTCGGTGCATACGGCTTTTATAATAGCCTGAAAACAGATGGTCCGGTGATGTTTAAGGAGGATGGTCTGAAAGATGTCCTGCAGAAAGCCTTTGATGAGATCGTGGCCGGTAACCCCAAGGCTCCGCAATTGACCGTATACGGTGATGATAAGAATCAGATTTATTTCCCCGGATATTTTGAAACGCCGACATTCGGTTTTGCAGTCTTCCACCAGTCCACTTATAACAACTTATTTACGGACGGACTGTCTGTAACGGCAGGTATCCGGCTGGATTATGAAAAGGCAAAGCTGAATTACGACTCTTCGGTAGATAGTATGAAGATAGGTGTGTCGATGGGAGGACGTCCTATGGGTGTTCTGCCTGTCGAGACAAGATTGGAAGGTAAAACATCGCAGGACTTTTTGCAGGTGTTGCCTAAGGTGTCTGTGAGGTATCAGTGTTCGCCGGGTACGTTTACGTATGTATCGGTTGCCAAAGGGTATAAGACGGGAGGCTACAATGTGCAGATGTTTGGTGATCTGGTGCAGGAATATGCCCGGTATGACCTGATGTCGAAGTTCATGCCCAACCAGGCAAAGAAGCCGGCAGAGGTGGAAGAGGTAGCTGCCTATAAACCGGAGCATAGCTGGAATTATGAAATGGGCATCCGTAGCGAATTGATCAAGGACCGTCTGCATGCCGAACTGACACTTTTTTATATGGATATTCAGGATATTCAGTTGACGACATTTGCCAAAGGGGGAAGCGGACGCATGATCACCAATGGAGGCAAGGCTGACAGTTATGGTGTGGAGGTAAGCCTTCGCAGCCGTATTGCCGAGGGGCTGACGGCTGATTTGAATTATGGTTTCACTCGTGCTACTTTCCGTGATTATAAGACGTTGGATAAAAACGAAACGGAGATAAATTATAAAGATAACTTCATCCCATACACTCCGCGCCACACCGTCAGTCTGGGATTGAACTATACCAAATTGTTGCGGAGCAGTTGGTTCGACCAGTTTACCGTCTCAGCACAATGTTCCGGAGCAGGGAAGATCTTCTGGACGGAAAAGAATGATATCAGCCAGGATTTTTATGCCGTATTGAATGCGAAGGCCGGTGTGCGCAAAGGTGCTGTCAGCCTGAATGTATGGAGCCGCAATATAACGAATACGGATTATCAGGCTTTTTATTTCGAATCATTTGATAATTCATTTATACAAAAAGGCAAACCGTTCCAGATCGGGGCAGAGGTTGCGGTAACTTTCTAAATAGATCCGGTTGGAATGATTCGAAATTTGTCAAATGTGGGCTATCCCCTTATCAAAGAGACTTCTTCATTACAGGTCTATTTGCCGTCAGTTTTAACTGACGGTTTACAAGTTTTCTCTCTTTTTTGGCTTCAGCCACATTTCTCTTCAATAGAGAGACTGCTTAAATGGGACTAAAGTCCAAAGAGAGAGATCATTTACTAATCCGTTGGTTAAAACCAACGGCAAATGAACCTGTAACTAAGCATGTTTTATTTATGACTGATGGCTTGTTCGGATAGTTCAATTATTTCTAAAAATAATTTATATGAAGATATTACTTTTGTCCTGCTGTTTGTTTCTTTCTGCTTTACCTGCACGAGCAGACGACCAGGATACCACGAAAGTCCGTCAGATTGATTTGAACGAGGTTGTAGTCCAGTCATTCAAACAAAACAGGGATCTGCGCCTGGAGCCGCTGTCGGCATCGTCTGTTACCGGTACAGCCATACAGAATAAGAACATTACAAGTATCAAGGAATTCAGTTCATTCATTCCGAACCTCTTTATGCCTGATTACGGCTCGAAACTGACCTCTCCGGTCTATATCCGCGGGGTCGGTTCAAAGATCAACGCTCCTTCCGTCGGGCTTTATGTGGATGGTATCCCTTACTTTGAAAAGTCGGCATTCGATTTTGACTTTGCTGAAATAGACCGTGTCGAAGTATTGCGCGGGCCGCAGGGAACCTTATACGGACGTAATACGATGGGAGGGATCATCAACGTATATACCAAATCCCCCCTGAAGTTTCAGGGAATGAACGCCTCGATCTCCAACGGAACGTACGGTGTCCGCGATTATGCCCTTTCCCGCTATGCGAAGATAGGGGAGAAATTCGGCTATTCCCTTTCTGCCGATTATAACAGGAGCGACGGCTATTTCACCAATACCTTTACCGACAAGAAGGCCGATGACCAGAAAAGTGGCTCCGGGCGTATTCGTCTGGAATGGCAGCCGACGCAGCAATGGTCGCTGGGTTTGATGAGTTCCTATGATTATTCCAAACAGGGAGGATACCCTTATGCAGTCTGCGATTCGCTGACCCATAAGCCCGGTGAGGTAAACTATAACGACTATAGTTTTTATAAACGCGTTCTGTCGACAACCGGCCTTACAGCAGAGTATAAAGGAACCGGATATAGCCTGAGCAGTAAAACAGCCTTTCAATATTTGTCGGACCATCAGGGTATCGACCAGGATTTTTCTCCGGCAAGCGTTTATTTTGCCCGGCAAGACCAGAAGCAGAAGATGTTTTCGGAAGAGCTGAATCTGAAATCGACAACGGCCAACCGGTATAAATGGCTGTTCGGTGCTTTCGGATTCTGGCAGGGGATCGATAATACGGTGATACTTGATTATCTGGCACAAAAATACACAACCCGCAAATTCTATGATACGCCGACTTATGGCTTTGCCTTGTATCACCAGTCCACTTTCGATGATCTGTTGTTCGACGGCCTCTCCGCTACTGTCGGTATACGGTATGATTACGAACGTGCCTCTACCGATTTTGTCGGTTTTAAAGATACGGAAGAGAAAACGGAACAATCGGATGCTTTCTACAGTAAACTGAAATTCAGCCAGGTGACGCCTAAGTTTGCCTTACAGTATCTATTCCCGTCTTCCGGTATCCTTTATGCGACTGTGACCAAAGGATATAAGACCGGCGGATTCAATACCTCTTTTGAACGTGAAGAGGATCGCTCTTTCCGCCCGGAAACAAGCTGGAACTACGAGATAGGCGGTAAGCATCCATTTCTGGATAACCGCTTGCGTGCCGATATCGCTTTCTTCTGGATCGACTGGAAGAATCAGCAGATCAGCCAGACCCTTCCCTCCGGACGTGGTTCGATGTTGACCAATGCCGGACGGAGCGAGAGTAAAGGGGTAGAGGTTAGCTTGCAGGGGAATCCGGTGAACGGGCTGATGGTGCAGGTGAATTATGGTTTCACCCATGCTACGTTTAAGGAGTATGTCGATGAGAAGAAAAAGATCGATTATTCGGGCAATTATCTCCCGATGGTGCCTTCGCATACCTTTGCCGTCGGTGCCGATTATACGATTCCGACACCTTGTTCCCATATCGACCGTATCATGATCAGTACGAATTTTACCGGAGTGGGACGGATCCACTGGAAAGAGGATAACAAAGTTTCCCAACCTTTTTACGGACAATTGAACGGAAAAGTGTCAATAACCAAAGGATTCGCTACCTTTGCAATCTGGGCTAAGAATATCACCGATACACAATATACCGCTTTTTATTTCGAATCGGCAGGAAAAGGTCTGGCACAGTCGGGCCGGCCGTTTACGATTGGCGGAAGTGTGGCGATAGCACTTTGATATGGCTTACATCTGATAAGATATGATACAAAAAAATAAAGCGTTTAATCTCGGAACTTTCTTCTGTCTGTACATTGCGCAGACCATTCCGATGAGTTTTTTCTCTACCGTGATCCCGGTGATGATGAGGCAGGAGAATTTCTCTTTGTCAGCCATCGGACTGCTGCAACTGATCAAGCTGCCCTGGATCCTGAAGTTCCTGTGGTCGCCGATGGTGGACCGTCATGCCCGGACAACGGGCGATTACAAGCGGTGGATCTTCTCTTCCGAGCTGATCTATGCCATCCTGATCTTTGCCGTTGCTTTCCTCGATTTTAAAACGGACTTTTATACCATCATCGCTTTGATCATCGTATCTTTTATCGCTTCAGCCACACAGGACATTGCGACCGATGCACTGGCTGTCCTTTCCTTTAACCGGAAGGATAAAAGTCTGGTGAACAGTATGCAGTCGATGGGCAGCTTCGGCGGTTCTATGATCGGCGGCGGGGTGTTGCTGCTGTTGTTTAAGCAATTGGGTTGGAACAGCCTGCTGCCGTGTGTGGCTCTGTTCGTGATCGTGGCTTTGCTTCCGTTGCTGTTCAACCGCGGCCTGGAGATTGCTCCGAAAGATACGCATGAAAGGGCGAAGAAAGCAGATGTCTTTTATTTCTTTACCCAAAAGAATATATGGAAACAGATCGGTTTCCTGTTCCTCTATTATTCCGGACTGATCGGTACATTGGCGATGTTGAAGCCATATCTGGTCGACCTGGGATATTCTATGAAAGAGATTGGGGTGATGAGTGGCGTGGTCGGAACTTCCTTCGGTTTTGTTTTTTCTTTTATCGGAGGGTTTGTCGTACGGCGGATCGGGCGGCATTGGGCGCGTATCCTGTTTTCCGTCTTTGTATTGCTTGCCACGCTTTACTTCCTGGGGCTTTCATATGTTACCCCGACGCTCGGCATGTTGTATGCCGGTATTGCCTTGCTTTGGGGGAGTTACGGCATGGCGACGATCGTTGTTTATACTACGGCGATGGATTGCGTACGCCCCGGACGGGAAGGTACCGACTTTACGATACAGACAGTCATTACCCATTTGAGCGGGATGCTGATGGCGATATTGAGCGGAAAGATTGCCGACCATACCGGCTATCACGGATTGTTTTTCTTTGAAGTCAGCCTGGCTGTCTTGTCGTTTGTTTATATATTGATCGTGTTCAGAAAAGAGAAAGAAACAGCATAGTTATGATACAGGACTTATTACAGAAATATAATGTGCCGGTTCCGAGATATACCAGTTATCCCCCGGCCAATTATTTTACGGATACATTTACAAATACGGATTATGAATCTGCCATAGAAGCCTCTAACACCGCCAGTCCGGGACACATCTCATTTTATGTGCATATTCCTTTTTGCCGTCATCTTTGCCATTATTGCGGATGTAATTCGTTTGCGATGATGAACCGGGATGTGGTAGAACGTTATATAGAAGCCGTACATGAGGAGATCGACCGGGTGAAAGAGCGTCTGGCTCCCGGACGGAAAATCTCCCAGATCCATTATGGCGGAGGAAGCCCTACCGCAATGCCGGTCTATGTTTTGAAGGAACTGAACGAGCATCTGCTATCCGGTTTTGAGACGATCGATCAGCCGGAAATAGCAGTGGAATGCCACCCCGGATATCTGGACGAAGAATACTGGCAATGCCTGGCAGAAGCAGGTTTTAACCGCTTTAGCCTGGGGGTCCAGGATTTCGATGAGAAAGTATTGAAGACGGTAAACCGCCGTCCGGCCTTGCTTCCGGTTGAAATGATCTTCCGGATACTACGCAGTAAAGGTGCACGTATCAATATGGATTTTATTTACGGACTGCCTTTCCAGACAGCCGAAAGCTTCTCCGAAACCATCACCCGGGCGGCTGTTTTACAACCCGACCGTCTGGTCACTTTCTCTTATGCACACGTTCCCTGGGTCAACCGGCAACAGTTGATCCTGGAAAAAGCCGGGCTTCCGGCCAGTGAGGAAAAGAGCCGCATGTTTGAAGCTGCCAAAGAAATATTAGGTGGCAACGGTTATAAAACGATCGGACTGGATCATTTTGTCCGCAAAGACGACGAACTCTACACAGCCCGGCAAAACGGACAGTTACATCGTAACTTTCAGGGCTATTGTACCCGCCGTACGACAGGACAGGTGTATGCTTTCGGAGTGACGGGTATAAGCCAGTTGAGTTCCGCCTATACACAAAACAGCAAAGACATCAATCGATATATCGAACAGATCGGGAGCGGTTCGTTTGCTATAACGAAAGGATACACACTGAATCGTGACGAACAGATTACCCGTGAAGTGATCGAAACGCTGATGTGTAATTATACATTGAACTGGCAGGAAGTGGCAACCCGTCTGTCTTGTCCGGTAGATGAGGTAAAGGCGGCAACGGCCTATGATGAGAATCGCATACGGGAGTTTGCCGAAGATGGTCTGATCGAATATGACGATGATCATATCCGCATGACTTCCGAAGGTGCCCTTTTTGTTCGTAATGTGGCTGCATCGCTGGATAAACTGATGCTTCACTCAAATAAATCATTTTCAAAACCAGTCTGATATGGAACAGCATACTACGGATATTCTGATAATCGGAGCCGGATTGACCGGTTTGACCACCGCTTTTCATCTCGTGCGGGGAGGAAAACAAGTACATATTCTGGAATGTAACGACCGGGTAGGAGGACAGATACATACTTTCCGGGAAGATGGTTTCATCTTTGAAAGCGGTCCTAATACAGGAGTCGTTTCTTATCCGGAAGTGGCAGAATTGTTTTCGGCTCTATCTCCGGCATGTCAATTGGAGACGGCCCATGACGAGGCGAAGTGCCGCCTCATCTGGAAAGGAAATTCATTCCGTGCGTTGCCTTCCGGCCTGTTCAGTGCCGTGACAACCCCCTTATTCACGTTGAGTGATAAATTCCGTATCCTGGGAGAACCCTTCCGTGCCAAAGGTACGAATCCGGATGAATCGGTAGGAGAACTGGCCGCCCGGCGTTTAGGAAAGTCTTTCCTGAATTATGCAGTCGATCCGTTTTTATCCGGCGTCTATGCGGGCGATCCGCTGAAGCTGGTTACTCGTTATGCTTTACCTAAATTATACAATCTGGAACAGCAATACGGTGGATTTATCAAGGGAACGATCGCAAAAGCCCGGTTACCTAAAACGGACCGTGACCGGCTGGCAACCAAGAAGGTATTTTCCGCATCCGGTGGTTTGGAAAATCTGGTGAAGGCTATGGAAGAAACCATCGGCCGCCCGAATATCACGCTATCGGCTTCCGGTATCACGATCCGTCCGTCGGAAAATGGCTGGCAGGCTACTTATAAAACATCGGAAGGGGAGCAAACCCTTCATGCCAATACGGTGGTAACGACCTGCGGCGCTTATGCATTGCCGGCTCTGTTACCGTTTATCCCCGCAGTAGATATGGATAAGATCAGCAACCTGCAATATGCCCCGGTAGTACAAGTCAGCGTCGGTATCCGTAATACAGGGAATTTACATTTTAATGCTTTCGGGGGGCTGGTCCCTTCCTGTGAAAAGAAAGATGTGTTGGGAATCCTTTTTCCGGCAGCCTGTTTCGATAACCGGGCACCGAAAGGAGGGGCGCTCTTCTCTTTCTTTATCGGTGGTGTCAAACGGTCGGAACTGACCCGTTTGACGGATGACGAGTTGAAGGCCTTGGTGATACATGAGTTCCATGCGATGTTGAAATTCCCGATCGGGATACAGCCGGATATGATCCGTATTTTCCGCCATGCCCATGCTATCCCTCAATATGAATTAAGCAGCGGTGAACGTTTTGCTACGATCGATAAATTACAAACACGCTATCCCGGTCTGATACTGGCTGGTAATATCAAAGGCGGTATCGGTATGGCCGACCGGATCCGACAGGCAACAGGTATTGCTGAAAACTTGCTCATGTAAGTCAAAATTACTTTCTTTGTAAAAAAGACAAGTTCATGGATGATATGGATAAGATGGTCGAGATTGCACGGTTTCAATACCCGGCCGAGGCACAAACGTTGATAGCGTTGCTCAAATCGGAAGGGATCGAGTGTTATCTGCGAAACGAATACACGAGTCAGTTATATGCCAGCTATGTGGATGTCGGTGGTGCCCGTGTGGAGATCCTGGAAAGTGATGTGCCTGAAGCTTTGGAGATTATGAAAGCCGGTGGATATGATATACCGGAGGAAGACGAAGAAGCAGAGCAGATACAGGTCGTAGCCGGTTGGGCACGTCATATCCCTTTTCTACGTAATTATACGTTGGAAAAGCAAATTGTCATCTTATTCGTGATTATTGCTGTACTTTTGGTATTATTGATCTTTTTTGGATCACAAATCTCATCTAACTAAACAAATGTAACCAATGGCCCGTAGAAAGATTACAAATAGTCAGGCGGTATGTCTCACCCTTTTGTGGGGTGTTTTAGCCTACATGCTGCTTGTTTACAGCGAAGAGATCACATTTGATGTGATTTTTGCCCTGGTAGCATCAGCTATCATTGTGTTCGTTCCTGTCTATAAAAATATAAAACGTAGAAATGAGTGACATTTAGTTATTATTGCCCCTTTAAAATGTCTAAATGATATTTTTTTATCATTTTTTCTTTCAAATATTTGCTAGTTTGAAAAAATGGCTTACCTTTGCGACGTTCTTGAATGAAGGACGTTAAATGGCAAATTGGTATAACATTCTAAATAAACAGTTCTTATGAAGGCAAATGAAGTTTTAGACAACTTAAAAAGAAGATTTCCTAACGAACCCGAGTATCATCAGGCAGTTGCAGAAGTTTTAGGCACAATTGAAGAAGCCTATAACGAACATCCTGAATTTGAAAAAAGCAACCTGATCGAGCGTCTCTGTATTCCTGATCGTATTTTCTCATTCCGTGTAACCTGGGTGGACGATAAAGGACAAGTACAGACAAACATGGGTTATCGTATCCAGCATAACAACGTGATCGGCCCGTACAAAGGCGGTATTCGTTTCCATGCTTCGGTAAATCAGTCTATCCTTAAGTTTCTGGCTTTCGAACAGACTTTCAAGAACTCATTGACTACACTGCCGATGGGTGGTGGTAAAGGTGGTGCCGACTTCAGCCCGCGTGGTAAATCAAATGCTGAAATCATGCGTTTCTGCCAGGCATTCGTAATGGAATTGTGGCGTCACATTGGTCCGGATACAGACGTTCCTGCAGGTGATATCGGTGTCGGTGGACGTGAAGTGGCTTATATGTATGGTATGTACAAAAAACTGGCTCGCGAAAACACAGGTACATTCACTGGTAAAGGTATTGAATTCGGTGGTTCGCTGATCCGTCCGGAAGCAACAGGTTACGGTAATGTTTACTTCCTGTTGGAAATGTTGAAGACTCGTAACATCGATATCAAAGGCAAGGTGGTTGCTGTTTCCGGTTCAGGTAACGTAGCTCAGTACACAGTTGAAAAACTGATCGAACTGGGAGCTAAACCGGTTACTATGTCAGATTCTGACGGTTATATCTATGATCCGGACGGTATCGACCGTGAAAAACTGGATTATATCATGGAATTGAAGAACCTGTATCGTGGACGTATCCGCGAATATGCAGAAAAATATGGTTGCAAATATGTTCAGGGTGCACGCCCCTGGGGTGAAAAATGCGATATCGCTATGCCGAGTGCCACTCAGAACGAATTGAATGGCGACGATGCCAAGGCATTGTTGGCAAACGGATGTTTCGCTGTATCTGAAGGTGCTAACATGCCTTCTACTCCGGAAGCGATCGATGCATTCCTGGAAGCTAAGATCCTGTACGCTCCGGGTAAGGCTGCTAACGCTGGTGGTGTTTCTGTATCAGGTCTGGAAATGACTCAGAACGCAATGAAGCTGAGCTGGACAAGAGAAGAAGTAGACGAAAAACTGAAAGGTATCATGAAGTCTATCCACGAACAGTGTGTAAAATACGGAACACAGGCTGACGGAACTGTAAACTATGTGAAGGGTGCAAACGTTGCCGGCTTCATGAAGGTTGCAAAAGCAATGATGGCGCAAGGTATCTTATAATTGACAGAAATGCCGGTTACAATATAGATTTTTGGTCATGGAAAAAGGGAGTCGAAACGGCTCCCTTTTTTATTTTATTTCTTACAGTTTTTTTATTCTACGTATAAAACCAGTCCTTTCAGATATTCTCCTTCCGGATGGTAAATATTCACCGGGTGATCGGCAGGTTGTGTCAATTGATGCAGGATGCGGACGCTGCGTCCCGATTGTGCAGCGGCACTGAATACCGCTAACCGGAAATTCTCTTTACTCACAACTTGCGAGCAGGAGAATGTGAACAGGATACCTCCCGGTTTGATCTTTTCGAAAGCGATCGCATTTAATTTACGATATCCCTGCAACGCATTGCGAAGTACATTTTTATGTTTGGCAAAGGCTGGAGGGTCCAGAATGATCAGGTCGTAATTACTTCCCATCTTTTCCAGGTATTTAAAAGCATCTTCCGCAAAAGCCTTATGACGGGGATCGCCCGGGAAATTCAACTCCACATTCTTATTGGTCAGCGAGATCGCTTTGGCAGAACTGTCTACCGAATGAACGATTTCTGCACCGCCGCGCATCGCATAGAAAGAGAAACCGCCTGTGTAGCAGAACATATTCAATACCGAATGACCTTTCGCATACTTTTCCAGTAACGAACGGTTCTCACGCTGGTCGACGAAGAATCCTGTCTTTTGGCCTTTCTGCCAGTCCACGCAGAATTTCAATCCGTTCTCGATGGCAATATCTTCAACCTCTCCGCCATACAAATAACCGTCTTCGCTTCCGAGATTCGCTTTGTAAGGAAGGGTTGCTTCCGATTTGTAGTAAATATTCTGTAGTGAATCTCCCAATACCGTTTTTAAAGCTTCGGCAATATTGTGACGGGCATAATGCATACCGACCGAATGCGCCTGCATAACAGCAGTATGGGCATACATGTCGATGACGAGTCCCGGAAGATTATCACCTTCCCCATGAATCAGACGATACGTATTATTGTTTTCCACACCGGCTAGTCCCAGTTCACGCCGTAGATCATAAGCAATACGGATACGATTCGTCCAGAAATCCGCATCGATCGCGGCTTGCTTGAACGACAAAATACGTACGGCAATACTACCGATCTGATAGTGGCCGATAGCCAGGAAACGCTGGTTTGCACCGTACACTTCTACCACATCGCCCTCTTCCGGGTTACCTTCAATGCTCTGGATCGCTCCGGAGAATACCCAGGGATGGAAGCGCAGTAACGATTCTTCCTTTTTCGGTTTGAGAAAGATTTTACAATAATTCATTCTGTATTATTTATCTTGATTCAATTGGTTGTATATTCTCAGGCAAGCCCAGGCGTCGAGGGCTGCATATTTCTTCTGTTGTTCGGTCAGTATATCTGCCTCCCAGTTACTCAGGCGTTGTCCTTTCGATATCTTTTTATCGAAAAGGATCGCATATATCTTTTGCAGGCTGGCATCCTCGATACCGAACTGTCCGACGTAATTCTGCAGATCCAGGAAGTTTGCCGGTTTGATATCCGTCCGTTTCCGCATGGCGCCGAAGTCATCACGCAGGGAAAGACCTATTTTCAGTATCTTTTCATTCACCAGAAAATCTTCCAGTGACTGCGGAATGCCGATCCGGTTCAGCCGGAAAAGGAAGCAGGCCTCATCCGTCGAGATCTGCATCAGCGAAATTTTATAACGTGTCCCTTTTTTAAAACTGGGGCGCGTTTCCGTATCGAAACCCACGGCCTCGAATCCGGATAAATAGCTAACGGCTTTATCACTGTCTTTTTCTGTATCGATCACGATAATCCGTCCTAAAAATTCTTCTATCTCAAGAAGCGATATTTCTTCCTTTGTTATTGTGTGTGTATATTGTGTCATCATTCCTCGTTCGTTTCAATAATTTCATCATCGCTGTAACGGGCAGCGTGAAGTGCTTTCAGTGCGTTTAAGAGTTGCTGTCCCCAGAACTCCTGGAAATTGGTACGGCATAAGGCAATAGACTGAAGCATGACTTCTTCGTTTCCCTGACGGAAAAGTGAAACGAAATTCCCGACATCCTGATAAACATCGGCGAGGTTTTCAGAGATAAATGCAGCGATAGGCGTATCGCTGTATTGCATATCCGGATGGAAGGTTTCCAGATAGGAATCCTTCTCTCCCAGCAGTTCAGCAATCCGGTTACGAACAGATTCATACATGTCTTCCGTAACGGTCAGCTCCGGTTCGTCATCTTCGTCCGGTTCTACTTCCGGTAGAAGTGTTGCTTTCAGATAAAGTAACGGCAATAGTTTGACAGCTTTGTCCATAAAATCGAACAGCTCTCTTTCTCCGGCTGTTTCAACAAATGTACAAAACTCCAGCGCTACAGTTACAAACTCCAGCGTATTACGTTCGTATATAGGGTTGTTCTCCTTTTCCATGTTACTTCTTATGGTGTACCTAAGATTTCTAACTTGCAAAAGTAACAAATATATTGCGATAATCAGAATTATTAATTCTTAATTAAGGTCTAATAAAAAAGATGGTCTCTTGGATTTGTCTGTTTGTCACATTTATAGTCGCTGTTGATTAACCTTGGGAGAAATACGTAAGAAACGATAAAAAACAAGTGATCAGAAGAATAATTATCCCCTTTCTGTTGTATATTTGTAAAGGATGAAATCAGCGGCTGATAATTGTCAGCCGATCGGTCGATGATTATGAGCCAATCGGTCGATAATTATCAGCCATATGGCCGACGGTTATCAACCACTGATTACTCGCCGTACTAATTCGAAAAAGTATGGCATATAGATAGAATTAGTATGTAATCTAAAAATAATGCCATGGCAATAAAATTTAAAGTTTATTCAACGCCAAAGCCAAACGGGCGCGCTGGTGCAAGATTAACACATGCCCGTGCAATCAGCCGGGGAACTTATAACTTGGAGAAAGTATGTAGGCTGATAAGCGAACGTTCTGCCGTATCGTCTGCCGAAGTGAAAAGTGTCCTTGACTCATTTGCCTGGGTGATTGAACTGGCATTGGAAGACGGTTGCCATGTGGAACTGGATGATCTGGGCTATTTCTCACCATCGTTGAAAACTGTTTTGAATAAAAAGAATGAAAACAGGAATATGGTTTATGTAGATGGGATCAATTATCGTTGTTCGACCTCTTTGCGTGAGAAGTTACGTGCGATCGATCTGGAATATGTAAAAGTAAAAAAGAAACCGGGAGATTGGGAGACACGGAGAAATGACTTGGTAAAATATATGGAAGATTGGGAAAGCGTCACTCCCCGTACTTATGCAGAAGCATTTGGCTGTAGCCGTTACCGGGCGACACTCGATCTGCAACGGTTTGTGGAAGAAGGGGTATTGGCAAAAGTTGGTTATCGGAATAAGGTGATGTATTTGCTGGCGAATAACGAATGAAAGGACTGAATTATGAAAAACCATATTTTTGTTTATAGTATAATTGCATTGATGTCACTGCTATCCTGTAATAAGGAAAAAGGAACTATATATACGGTCGATTTCTCTTCCGGAAATTTTCCGCAAAAGAGTGTAGATCTGGATGATTATGTCGGTTCATGGAAAAAAGTGGTTCTGGAGACAGATTCGTTTTGTTTAGTGGATAAGTCTGCTCATTTCTATCCATGTAAAGAGTATATCATTGTTTATTCGCCCAATAGGATCATGATGTTTGATTATGACGGTAAGTTCATAAAGAATATTGCTCAGGGCGGCAACGGACCGGGTGAACTTAACTATTTATCAGACTGTACGATTGATGAAGAAAATCAGATGCTATATTATCTGGATATATTTGATACAGAGAATATACATTCTATCTCATTAAAAGATGGGGGCATTGGAACCATCCCGATTGCTATCGGGAAAATGTTAAAATCATTTGTGTTCCATCATGATGTTATAACCTGTTTCCCGTATGTAGGAAATAGAAGTCAGTCGTGTTATACACAGGATTTGAAAGGCAATATCCTTGATCCGGCTTCTTTAAGGATAGAGGAACCCGATGGCCCCTTTGTTCAGTCACCGATCAATATGTTCTTTTTGAATGACGATATATTCTATCAGGGATTATATGAAGATACAGTTTACAATGTAACAACACATCTGCCCATGCTTGTATTTTCAAAAGGCAATAGGCATGCGGACGATGTCAATACTAAAGATATCCGGGAAAATCAGGTGTTTTTTAATTCCCTGTTCTCTTCCGGAGATAACTGTGTGCTGTCAAGAGTTGAATATGTGTTGAAGGCGACTGATGAGGAGGGGCAACTCCTTGAAATGATTCCGGATGAATATAGATATTACCTTTATGATCATCATTTAAAAGAAGTAAGCGAAATAACCGGATGTACATTCACGCCGATTGATAAGAAATATGTAAAGGATAAGTTGACGGATCTTTTCCCTCTTATCTCTTCGTTTAATCCGCGTAAGATCGTATTGGCATTTCCTGCAGAGGAACTGGGCGGTGAGTTTGATGATAATCCGATTTTATATGTTGGTGATTTAAGAGATCGATGAATGGAAAGTGGAATAGGATAATTGTGCTAAAAGTAAAATATGGATAATATAGGGACGAGGATATATGTATTATCTATTTTATTCATTCAGATCCTTTTGTGTATTTCTTGCGCAAATGGAAGGAATGAAATGATATTATCCGAATCAGAATCTCTTTTGAATACTGATCCTGATAGTGCTTTATTGGTATTGAATTCAATTGCTTATCCTGAAAAATTGAGTGAGAAAGAGTATAACCGTTATATTTTACTGAAAATTCAGGCGGAATATAAATCTTATCAGGATATAACATCTGATTCGGTTATTCTTTCTGTACGTGATTATTATTTGGAAAAGAAGGATAACCCCAACCTGGCTTTGGCATCGTATTATTGTGGTTGTTATTACAAAGAGTGTGGTGATGGAGAGAATGCGATGAGGTATTTTCTGGAAGCTGACAAGTATGCGGGAAAAGGTGATACTTTAAAAGAGCTTAGGGTATTCAGGTGCTTATCCTAGTAATTATAATTTAGGAAATACTATAAAATCAATGTGGCTTTATTAAATTTGTAACTATGCTAAAATCCTTTTATAACTTAAAGAAAACTTTAGTTCAAATATATGAGCTGAAAAATTCTTTTTTTGAAAAAAATATTTCATGTTATTTAGAAATGATAAATAATAGGGAGTATTGTATTTATTTTATTATTGGACCAGGTGATGATAGGTTGATTTTATTTCTGTCTTTCGGATCAATGTCTGTGAAGGGGAGTAGTATTTTTTTGACTGATATAGGAAGTAATTCGACTTTAATTCTGGAAAAAAGAAACAATATTGATCTATTTGTAAAAAAAGGTTTTAAATTAATGCATGGGAAATATTTTATTTATGTAGATGAATCAGACTCTTTTACACATAAATCTATATTGGATATAAACGGTGAATCAGAAAAAAGAAAGAAGAAAGTAGAGGACTATTTAAGTTTAATAAACTCAGATCGTATCCCTTTACAATTAGGAGTGTATGATAATGGATATGTTTATTTAGATATAAATATAAATTTTAATTTTAGAATCTATTATTTGATAGAAAGAAAAGTTTTTTTGTTATCAGAAGGTAAATGGATGAAAGATGGTAATAAATTGCAGTTATATGACTCATGTTTGGACTATTATTTTTTACTCCTAATTGATTCTGGATCATTGATTTCAGTTTATTTTCCAAATGAGATAAATGAGAGTGATCGATATTATTTAGTTAAAAATGGATTGTATGCATTTATTATGCGATGAGTGTTAATATATACCAGAATAATACAACATGATATCTTAATTATTCGTTTACAATGTTGACAAGCGTGGATAAAAAGTTGATTGCGATTGATTTTCCAAATGAACTGAACGAGGAGTGGATGTACTCCTTTGTGGAAGAAGGGAATAAATATAAAAAAATAAATTTGTAGGAATAAAAATTCCTTATCCAAACAATAATATAATAAACGGGATCTATCTTTTTCCTCAAAAAGATCAAATGTATCCTTTTACTATGTGGTAATTCTTTGTATAAGAGTGTGTAAGATAGAAATATAAAAACGAAAAAAATGAAAATAGCAAACTTATTATTGATTTTACTTCTACCTATCTGTTTAGGTAGTTGCGCTCCGAAAGTAATAACCCATATCGAAAGAAGTTACTCTCCTCGTGCTGCGGCAGAGGAGGTTCATTTATATGGAGTGGGACAAACCGTGCCGGAATCGGCAGAGTTGATAGGAACTGTAAAGGTGGTGGATAGTGGAGCTTCAACCAAATGTAATTATGACCAGGTTGTTGCACTGGCAAAACAGACAACCTCCAAAAACGGAGGAAATGCGTTAGCCCTGACCGATCATCGGGAGCCTTCTCTTTTAGGAAGCAGTTGCCACCAAATAGCAGGCAATATGTTGTGGATAGGTGATGCGACCAATCTGGAAACTGAAATTGCTCCGGTAGTTACGACTTCTGGTCGTGATAATAATGCAGGTGTTTCTAAAAGTTCGTTTTATCATAGTACGATCTATGTCAATATCGGTTATGCCTTTATGACGAATAAATTTTATCTTCCCAACGGAGCGTCGGGTCATCCCAAGAAAGGGATGGATTGGCAAGTCGGTTATGATTGGGTGTCAAGGAGTGGTTTTGGCGCTGGTCTGATGTATTCGGGATATAAGTCATCTTACAGTTATTCCCATGTGGATGTGAATGTAGGGCTTGCTTATATTGCTCCTCAGTTCGTGATGAAACAAAAAGTGGGTCGTTGGGGAATAGAAGAAAAGTTCGGCATCGGTTATTTTAAATATCGTGAATCGGCGAAAGGAGTTAGTGAATCGCTATCGGGATTTGGGTATAACTTCCTGATCGGAGCAGAATATTATTTGTCCGATCATATAGGAATCGGAGCGAATTTAGGGTATATTGGCAGTTCTCTTCCTAAACAGGATAACATAGACTATAAGGATGGAGAACATTCGGGAATATTTCGTTTGCATCTGGATGCTGGAATACGTTTTCATTTCTGATAGATTACGAAAAACAATAATAGCGGGATAACCGGATGTACATTCACGCCGGTTGATAAAGAATTATGTAAAGAATGAGTTGCAATGATTAGTTTGGACAGAATATGAAATATGTTTTAAGAATATGTATTGTTTTTATTTTTCTGAGTGCTAAAGCATATGCTCAATCTCCAGTCTCTTTCCGGGTAAAGGCTGGCGCAGGAATTGCGAGCATGTGGGGTAAGAACACGGAGGAAAATGCTAAATTCGCTTATAAGGTGGGCGTTGGAATGGAATATGGTTTTAATAAAACCTGGGCGTTACAACCTTCTTTGAATTTTGTTTCAAAGGGATCTAAAGAAGATGGAAAAGATTTGGGAAAGGCTACGGTGAATATGCTTTATCTTGAATTGCCTGTTATGTTGTCAGCCCGGCTGCATCTTACGAAAACATCTAACCTGGTTATTTCGGGAGGACCTTATATGGCTTATGGAGTAGGAGGCAAAACATCGATCGATGTATGGTTACCGATTCCGGGTACTACAGGATTTCATAACGTTCATAAAGAATATAAACTCAATACCTTTGGTAATATGACCGATGGGAATATGGGATGCAAACGCTTTGATGCCGGAGTTGGACTGGGAATTGCCTATGAGTACCGGAGAATTGTAGTTGGATTGGAAGGACAGTTGGGACTGGTCAAAGTACATGATGGAGTTAGCGGACTTTCCGAGTTGGAGAATATGACTGAACTAAAAGACTATGCTCCTAAAAATCTATTGATGTTAGTCTCGGTAGGATATAATTTTTAATTGTGTTAAGTTCGGATAATATGACATATCCTCAATCGTACTCATTTGGGAATGACAACACATGGCGGGATGCGAAATCGAAATGGAATAACATGCCGATACCAATTTCTTGTAGCTTATATTTGTTACAGGAGAATCGCTATTATATTGATATTAGTATTTGGGAGTCGGATGATATTGTTTTTGGAATGTTTCCGTCTTATGGCACTTTTTACAAAAGAGGAAAGTTTTATTATTTAGAGGATATCTCAAGTGGAGCTGAGCTTGTATTGAAAGAAGTGAAGTATTCCAATTTATTGGTGAAGAAAGGCTTTTGTTTTATGAAAAATGAGTGTTTTTTCAAGGATGAATATACTTATGATTCGGATGAGAATATGATTGATTTTGAGGAAGAAGCCGTGAAAAGACAAAGGAGGGAACTGGATTTATTGAAGAATAAACAAACAGATCCTGTGCCTTTGCAATTGGGTGTCTATAAAAATGGAACTATTTCGTTGTTTTTAGAGCTTGATTTTCATTATAGAATTCTTTTTTTCAGTGAGAGTCCTCTTTGCTTACTTTCAGAAGGGAAATGGGAAAAACACGGAAATGTACTGCATTTGTATGATTCTTCTCTGAATTATACGTTTTTGGCCTTTGTAGATGTGAAGGGAGTAAAAATGATTCGTTTTCCGAATTGTGGCTATCCGGATTGGATGTATGACTTATCTATAGGATATCCGTTTATTATGAGATGAATGAGAAAATCGTTATTCGATGTCAGGTTCGCTTATGTAGAGTTTCATTATTTCTTTGTTAAAGAATAGGAGGTATATTGCATATCCGATGTTTTTGTTTAATTTTGTTTAAAATAAGGAAGTTGTTGTGAGATATTAAGATTGATGGACTTCGAGAACTTTTATATAACATGGTATTCACGTGTCAAACATTTTGCACGCGACTATGTCCTTTCTGATGAGGAAGCGGAAAACATTACACAGGATGTTTTTCTTGATTTCTATCAAAAGAGAGATACTTTGGATTTCCATATAAACGTAATAGCCTATTTGTTTACCTCTGTAAAGAACAGATGTATAGACTATCTGCGGCGTAAATTACTGGAACAGGAAGCAGCCACGAAAATGCAGGAGGATTTTGATCTGTCCTTCCGTATGAAGTTCGATTCTTTGGAAGCGTTCGATGTGGATGGACTTTCGGAGGATAATATAAAGGATATAATAGAAAAAGCACTTAACGCACTTCCCGAACGATGCCGCGAAATATTTATATTAAGCAAGCTGGAAGGGAGAAAACAGAAAGAGATAGCAGAAGAACTGAATGTATCTGTCAAAACTATTGAAACACAGATGACTATAGCCTATAAAAAGTTAAGGGAAGAATTGAAAAAACACTTACCGTTACTCCTGTTCCTTTTATCTTCCTGGGAAAATTGAGATAAATAGAAAAAAGTTTGATTTTATTTAGGGGGATTATTTTTTCCGTTCGTTTACTATATAAAGAAATGTACACGATGGATGGAAGAATAATAAAATATTGTCAGAGAAATTTATCAAAAGAAGAACAGGATCAACTTCTAAAAGAAGCTTACAAAGATCCTGTGCTGAAATCCCGGATAATAGATTATCAACATTTGCATAGCTTGCTGGAATTGACTCCCGAACGGATGGACAAGGAACTGGGCCGGATAAATTATACCTGTTTCAGAAAGCAGATTAATGCTCAAAAAAGAAAAGTAATGCTGATATCTTTCAGCCGGTATGCTGCGATTATTGTAATAGCTTTCGTTTCAGCATGGATGTTGGCCTCTTACTATTTTTCAGGAAATCAGACAGAACAGAAAGAATTGATTGCTTTTCAACAAGAACTGGTTGTTCCGGCCGGGCAACGTGCAGAATTGACGTTGCCTGATGGTACGAAAGTGTGGTTGAATGCCGGTTCTAAATTATCTTATCCTTCTTTTTTTAAGCAAGAACGGAAGGTGTTTTTATCAGGAGAAGGTTTTTTCGATGTTGCTAAAAATAAGGAAGTACCTTTTATCGTTTCTACCGGAACAATAGATATAAAGGCTTTAGGTACTCAGTTCAATGTCTTTTGCTATCCGGGAAGTGACTATACCAGTGTTTATCTCCAACAAGGGTCAGTGAAGGCTTATTTCCCATTTTTAGAGTCGGAAGGAATTGTACTTTCTCCGGAACAGTATCTGGTACAAAAAGGAAAACGGTTGGAATTTTCTACGATGGATCCAGATGATTTGTTATGGCGTGAAGGTATTTATACTTTCAAAAGGCAAAAGTTGGGAAGTATCATCAAGAAGCTCGAGTTATATTATGATGTAAGAATAATAGTGAATGACCCGGAAATATTAAATTATGAATATGTTGGAAAATTCCGTCAAAAGGATGGTGTGCTGGAGATACTTCGATTGATCCAGCGAATACATAAATTTAATATTAAAAAAGATGACGAGTTAAACCAGATTGTTCTGAGTAAGTAAAATGAGTATTAACCTTTAAATGTAATATGTATGAGTCCATGACAGATTAAAAAAAATCGGCAGATATTGGCGTATCTACCGATTTAGCGAAAAGCAAACCCATTTGTGATCAAAAAAATAGTATTTACTTAACAAAACAAAGATATGAAAATAAATCCTTTGTTAGCGCATAAGTTATGCCCTAAATTAATCAAAAAAGCATTTAGGATTATGAAGATAACCTTTTTATGTATGTTTATTTTCGTTTTACAATTGTTTGCTTTCAATGGTGAGGCACAGAATAAAGTTGTAAAACTTCAGTCTGAAAACTTATCAATAGAAGAACTTTTTAAAGAAATCGAGCAGCAGACTGATTATCTGATTCTTTATAGTACGAGTGAAATTAAATCCAACTTTGACATTTCGTTGAATAGAAAAAAAGCGAAAGTTTATGAATTATTGGATGATGCTTTGAAAGGAAAGAATATGAAATACGAACTCTCTGATAACTACATCATCTTGTCACCCTTGACAAAATCTGAAAGAGATCAGCAGGCAGGTCGCATCATTTCCGGAGTCGTAAAAGACCAAGAAGGTGAGCCGGTTATTGGTGCCAATGTTATGGAAAAGGGGACGACGAATGGTGTTGTTACAGATTTAGAGGGAAAGTTTACACTGAAAGTTCCTTCAAATGCTGTTTTGACAATTTCTTTTATCGGGTATATTACTCAGGAGATAAGAGTTGATAATCAATCTCAAATTAAAATAATATTAAAGGAACATACAGAATCATTAAATGAAGTAGTAGTCGTTGGTTATGGAGTACAACGTAAAGGGGATGTAGCCAGTGCAATTTCAAGCATAAAATCAAAGGATTTTACCCACGTACCTTCTCCGGATGCTGCACAACTAATACGTGGACGAGTAGCAGGTTTAGCTGTGGTTCAACCAGATGCGAACCCTTTGTCTACTTCTCAATTATCCTTGCGTGGTATTACAACCTTGACATCTAGTTCTAGTCCGTTAATACTTATCGATGGTATACCTGGTAATCTAACGTCTGTTTCACCGGATGATATTGAACAAATAGATGTATTGAAAGATGGTTCAGCCGCAGCAATTTACGGAACACGCGGAACAAATGGTGTAATCCTTATTACAACAAAAAATGCGAATGGGGAGATGCCTACCACTATAGATGTTAACGCGTATCTGTCCACCCAAAAGATTTCACGTAAGCTCGATATGCTGACAGCGGAACAATATCGTGAAAAAGCGAAAGAAGGAGTTCCCGGAGCTACAGATTATGGAGCTAATACGGACTGGTTGGACGAAATAACCCATACTCCGCTTTCGCAAGTGTATAATATCAGCCTTCGGGGGGGATCAAAGACTACTAACTATGTGGCAAGTTTTGATTATCGTAAATTGGAAGGAATTATTAAACGTTTTGATAATCATATTATATACCCGCGTATAGAAATAACCCATCGAATGTTTAACAATAAATTAAAGCTCAATGCCAGTGTAAGTGGTTACAAACAAAAGCATTTCGATGGATCTGATGGAGGTGGATACAGAGGCGGAATATATGAATCTGCTTTGAAATACAATCCTACAGAACCTGTAAAAGACGAAAATGGCGTATGGACGGAAAAGGCTAATATGGAATATTTCAACCCAGCCAACTTACTGTGGGAAATGGAAGGAGAAAATACAAATACAAATCTTAAAATGTTTGCAAATGTAATATTCTCACCCATAGCAGGTCTGGATATCAAACTCTTGGGGTCAAACAGCACTACAAATCAGACACGTGGCTACTATGAAACAGCCCAGAATACCTTCTCCATCCGGAACGGCCGAACAGGGTATGCTTCAAGAGGAGCAAGTAAGGTTGAAGAACGTTTGTACGAACTGACTGCTCAATATCAAAAGAGATTCAAGGATAAACATAATATAACCTTGTTGGGGGGATATAGTTGGATAGAATATAACGATCAAAATTACTGGATGCAGAATTTTGATTTTCCATCAGATGATTATTCATATAACTCAATAGGTGACGGACAAGGATTGAGAGATGGACGTGCCAATATTTCTTCATATCAAGGTCAAAATAAATTGATTAGTTATTTCGGACGTGTAAACTATAGTTTTGACGGAAGATATCTGGCATCTGTCAGTGTACGTCATGAAGGGTCCTCAAAATTCGGAGCTAATCATAAATGGGGAACGTTTCCTGCTTTCTCCCTTGCATGGAATATAAAAGAAGAGGCTTTTATGCAAGATATACAACCGTTAAGTACGCTAAAAATCAGAGGTGGATTTGGTATTACAGGAACTGAGCCAGGCCGTTCTTATATGTCTCTCAATACTCTGAATTTCGGTACTTATGCATATTGTGACGGTAAATGGATACAATCTATCAGACCGAGTTCGAATCCTAATCCCGACCTGAGATGGGAAAAAAAGGAAGAAATCAATATCGGTCTTGATTTTGGATTTTTTGATGAGCAAATAACTGGTAGCATCGATTTCTATAATAGAGACACAAAAGATCTTTTGTGGAATTACGATGTGCCTTCTCCTCCTTATCTATATGCTAACATGGACGGAAACGGTGGATCTATCAGAAACCGAGGATTTGAATTGAGTATACAGGCAACACCTGTCAGAACAAAAGATTTCCAATGGACAACTAATGCGAATTACTCAACGAATAAGAATAAATTGTTATCGCTTTCTAATGATATGTTTATCTCGACTAGTTATGCTGATGCGGGACAGGCCGGCAATCCTATAATGCACTCAACCCATCGTCTGGAAGAAGGAAAACCTATCGGCAATTTCTATGGATATAAAACAATTGATATTGATGATGACGGGCATTGGGTAATCGAGGGAGAAGACGGAAATCCAAAACCGATAGCATTGGCAGTAGCTTCCGACAAACAAGTAATAGGCAACGGATTGCCTAAGCATTATGTAAACTGGAACAATGCTTTTACATATAAAAATTGGGATCTCGCAATAACGATGCGAGGGGCATTCGGATTTCAAATAATAAACTCTCCAGAAATGTTTTTCGGATTGCCTGTAGTTCTTCAGTCTGGATGGAATGTAATGGAAAAAGCATTCGACAATGTATATGGAAAAAGACCTTTAGCAACGGATCAATCATTGGATTATGTGAGCTATTATATAGAGAATGGAAATTATTGGAAAATAGACAATCTTACTTTCGGTTATACATTCTATCCGAAAACCGAATGGATGGAAAATCTTCGTATTTATGGTTCCATCTCTAACTTGGCAGTCATTACGGGATATAATGGTATCGATCCGGAAGTAAATATTAGCGGATTGGCACCAGGACAGGACGATAGGGCACGATATCCGGCCGCCCGTACATTTACACTTGGCGTTTCACTTAAATTTTAAATCTGAATAATATGAAAAAATATAATATTATCAAATGGTTCATGATGTCGGCAATTAGCCTGTCGGTTATCAGCTGTGACAATAGTTTGGATGAAGTGGTATATTCGTCTGTTACCGAACAAAATTATAATTTTTCGGAAGAAGACTTCGTTCCGACTTTGCTCTCTATTTATCCTCCGTTAAGGGCATTTCCTCAACACTGGGGATTCTGGACCACTCAAGAAAGTACTACAGATGAAATTGTTATGCCTCCTACAGCAACCGGATGGGATGATGGTGGTATTTACAGGGTTATGCATTATCACCTGTGGAATTCTGAACATAAATGTATTGAAGGTATGTGGGGGTGTTTTTATGAAGGCATCTTATTGTGTAATAAAGTTATCGAACAAATTGAAAACGGAAAAATACCGGCTCCTTCTTCTACTCTCAAAGAACAAGGCTTGGCAGAACTCAGAGCAATGAGAGCTTATTATTACTGGATGGTTTGTGATAATTTTGGAGATGCCCCATTGGTGACAACAATGGAACAGGTATTACCAGAAAAAACATCCCGGAAAGAAATATTTGATTTCATTGTGAATGAGTTAAAAATATCTATACCTCAACTCAACGACGTACATAGTGGTGAAATGTATGGCCGTATGAACAAGTGGGCAGGGATAGCATTGTTAGCAAATGTTTATTTGAATGCTGAAATATACACCGGAGACGCTCATTGGGAAGAGTGTATTGCACAATGTGACGAAATTATTAATAGTGGAATATTCGAACTGTCATCCAATTATAAAGATGCGTTTAGAGCTCAAGGGGTGGAATCATCAAAAGAGGTTTTATTTACGATTCCTTTCGACAAAGTTTTAGGAGCAGGTAATATCTTTCACATGGTTTCATGGCAAAGCGAACTACGAAAAAAATTTGATTTGGCAGCAACTCCTTGGGGTAGTGGGACATCTATGGCTATCACACAATTTATCGACACCTATCAGGAAGGAGATTCCAGATTGGATGATACATGGTTGCACGGACAACAATACGACTCTGAAGGTAATATGCTTTATGGAATATATGAATACCCAGGAGAACCTTTGATCATAAATAAAGATATCCCCAATGCAAGTTATGTTACCGAAATGCAAGGATATAGAATGAACAAATATGAGGTAGAGCCTGGTACAACAGATAACTCTAATACGGATATGCCTTTATTCCGTTATGCACAAATATTAATGATGAAAGCAGAATGTTTGCTCCGGACAAACAAATCGGGTGCAGGTGAATTAGTAACTGCCGTAAGAAAAAGAGCTTTTAAAGATAATCCTTCAAAGGCTATTGTAACTGATGATCAACTGAAAGAAAATAGTTCATATAATTATGGTTATGTGGATAATTACATTGTTTCTGATCCTGGGAACCAAGATATTGTACCATATGGAAGAATGTATGATGAGTTAGGATGGGAATTTGTCTGGGAAACCCTGCGCAGACGAGATGCGATCCGATTTGGTGTATTTACTAAAAAAAGTTGGCTTTCACATAAACCACAAGGCGATTATCGTACGGTATTTCCCATTCCGGAAAAAGTATTGATTTCAAATCCAATGCTTTCTCAAAATCCGAATTATACCAAATAAATCAATAAATCAAGAGGCTGTTAATTGGATGATTAACAGCTTCTAAAAACATATACGCATGAAAAAAATAATTATTCTAATAGCCTGTTGGTTGTTACTTATACAGAATCTGTCGTCTCAGTTTGAAGTGAAACCACTTCATTCGCCCCAAATGCAATACTTTCCACTTTCTGATGTTCAATTATTGGATAGCGATTTCAAATATATCCAAGATATGACACATAAATATCTTTTGACATTAGAGCCGGATCGGTTATGTTCATGGTTCCGTCGCGAAGCGGGGCTTACACCGAAAGCTCAACCTTATCCTGGGTGGGAATCAAATGAGGGTTTTATCATTCCGGGTCATATACTCGGGTTTTACCTTTCGTCAATGTCTATGATGTATGAAACAACCGGAGATTCACAAATCCTTAACCGTCTCAGTTACATCCTTGAAGAGCTTAATACTTGTCAGGAAACTTTTGGTGATGGCTATCTTTCGGCTGTTATAAACGGACGTCAAGTTTTCGAAAACGTTATTGAAGGAACATATAATGTTGACAATGGAAAGATTGATGATAAAGGAGAACCAACCTATATCATGAATAAAATAATGCTTGGGTTATATGGTGTATACACCAAATGTCAGTTACCCTTAGCAAAACAGATATTGACAAAAATGGCCGATTGGTTTGGAGAAGCTGTTTTGGAAAAGTTGACAGATGAAGAAGTACAAAGATTGCTTATATGTGAGCATGGTTCGCTAAGTGAATCTTTTATTTGTACTTATGAGCTTAGTGGCAATAAAAAGCATCTTACATGGGCGGAACGATTGAATGACCAAAGAATGTTGGAACCGGCATCAAAAAGTAAAGATATTCTTGGTGGCTGGCATGCTAATTGTCAAATACAGAAATTTACCGGTTTTGAAAATGTGTTCCGTTTCACTAATGACAAAAAATACACAGATGCTGCACAATTTTTCTGGAAAACTGTCGTGTCCGACCATACATGGGCTATGGGAGGGAATAGTACTGGAGAGCATTTTTTTCCTAAATCGGAATATGATGAAAGAGTACTGCGCAACGGTGGTCCTGAAGCATGTAATTCTGTAAATATGCTTCGCCTGACTGAAGCTATATATCAGGATTTTCCAAAACCTGAAATGATAGATTACTACGAACGTGTTTTGATAAATCATCTTTTAGGAGCTTATGAACCGGAAACAGGTATGATTGCCTACATGATAAAACTTCAACCCGGAGGATTCAAAACTCATAGTACGCCTTACAATTCTTTCTGGTGTTGTACAGGAACTGGACTTGAAAGTCCAGCTAAATTTCAGAAAATGATTTATACACATGATCAGACATCCCTTTTCGTGAATCTTTTTATCCCTTCTGAAGTTCAATGGAAAGAAAAGGGTGTTACGATTCGACAATTGACAAAAATACCGGAAGAAGAGCAAACAACTTTAGAGATACAATTAAAGAATGAAAAAGATTTTTCTTTAAAAATCCGCCATCCTTATTGGGTGAAAAAAGGAGAAATGAGTATTACTATAAATGGAGAAAAACAAAAGTTATCTTCCTCTCCATCTGAATTTGTAGAACTCAAACGTCTTTGGAAAAACAACGATAAAATTGTAATACAACTACCTATGCAGTTAAATGTTAATCCATTAACATCATCTAATAAATTTGTATCTTTTTCCTATGGGCCGGTTATTTTAGCTGCAGAGTTAGGGATAAATGGTGTTGAAAAGAAAGATTTTTGGGACAAGCCGGATAACTGGGGATACAGAACGTCGGTTGAACAACGTATACCGCTAGAAGATATTTCGTGGTTAGCCGGTTCCTCTTCGGAAATCCTAAAAAACACACGTCTGATATCCAAGAGTCCTTTAACATTTAAAACAGAAAATGTAGGAATACCATACGATTATATGTTAATACCATTCTATAAAATCCATTTTAGTCGTTATATTGTTTATTTTCCTCGTGGAAATGCTTCGGATATAACTAAACTGCAACAAAGTAAAAAATCATTAGAAGAAAAAACAATCGACTGGGTAAATATAGGAAATGACGATTCTGAAAAAATACATAAAATTGAAGCGATAAACTCATGGGTTGATAATAATTTAAGATCATCTTCCAGACGGGCTGCAAATGGAGGTTACTTTATGTATAATTTAAAATCCATACCGGATAAAAAACTAGCGCTTAATCTGGTTCTTGATAAAAATGACTCGGAAGATCAAATTTTTGATGTTTTAATAGACGGAAAGCAGGTAACAACTTTAGACTATAACCAGATAATCCAAATTTCGTCTTCACCATCTAAAACAACGATTATTCCTATACCCGAAAGTCTTACAAAAGGAAAGACTGACATTACTGTAAAATTCCATGCAAAACGTAAAAAATCTACGGCAATTATTTATGATTTGCGATTAATCCTTGATGATAACAAACTATAGTCTCGGAATTGTTAGGAAACAAGGTGTTTAATGACTGTAAATATCTTGTTTCCTAGCTCTTTAGTAGATCAAAAAAATTGTATTAGTATCAAATGCTACGCATAAAAACTTCTTCATTATTATTCAATTACAATAAAAAACGATCATGAAAGTAATTATTACTATCCTCCGAATGACTATCGGCTGGCATTTTCTTTATGAAGGATTCACTAAATTAATTGCCGAAAACTGGTCTGCCGAAAGTTTTCTCAGCAATACATTTGGTTTTACTTCCAGTTTTTATCAGTGGCTTGCTGCATCACCTATTAGAATGCAAGTTGTCGACCTACTTAATATTTATGGGTTAATATTTATAGGGTTAGCATTATTTATCGGGTTATGTATCCGATGGGCTTCACTAGGTGGTATTATTCTACTTACTCTATACTATTTTGCTTATCCTCCGTTTGGCATGTCACTTTTAGCGGCACAAGATGACAGTGTATTTATCGTCAATAAGATATTTATAGAGGCGGGAATGCTTACTTTCATTTTTTTCTATAAAGAAAAAGGATATGGTATTGATGAATTAATCTGCTATTTCAAAGAATGTAAAGCCACAGAAAAAATAGTAGACAAGCCTACAAACCAACTTGTTAATAACCGAAGGGAAGCTATCAAGAATCTTGTATCGCTCCCTATCTTGGGTGTTCTTGGTAGTACAGCTTGGTGGAATAATCAGAAATACAAAATGGATGGCTCAACAGGAGCTACGATTCAGGTTAACCGGGTAGAATTAAGTGAACTGAAAGGAGAACTTCCGAAAGGTAAACTGGGAGGTTTTGAACTTAGTCGTTTGATTATGGGGGGAAATCTGATAGGAGGTTGGGCACATGCCAGAGACTTACTTTATGCCGAAAGTCTTTTCAAAGCATATAACTCGGAAAAGAAAATAATGGAAACGCTTATGCTTTGCGAACAAGCAGGAATCAATTGCATCAATATCGGTTATCCTACTATACCGATGATGGTAAAGTATAAAAAACTGACTGGTAGCAAAATAAAGGTGATAGCACAAGTGGGCATTGATGAAAAAAATAAAGATATTTATGATAATGTTACACGAGCTATCGATAATGGAATGGATATTATTCAGTTGCAAGGTAACTGGTGCGATTGGCTGGTAAGAGATAATAAATTGGATGTTATAGCAGGTATGATGGAACGAATAAAAGGTGAAGGGTATACTGCGGGGCTAGCTGCTCATACAATTGATTCATTTATTCTTTGTGAAGAAAACGGTATCATCCCTGATTATTATATGAAGACAATGCATCATGATAACTACTGGTCGGCTCATCCCCGTGAAAACAGACGACCTTTTGAAGTAGACGGTACACGATATTTAGAACACGATATGTTCCACGACAATTGTTTCTGCCCGTTCCCTGATCGTACAGTAGAATTTGTTAATCGAACGAAGATACCGGTAATGGGTTTTAAGGTACTTGCTGCAGGAGCAATATCTCCACAAGACGGCTTCAATTGGGCTTTTGAAAATGGAGCAGATTTTATTTGTGTAGGAATGTTTGATTTTCAGGTGGTTAATGACGTGAATGTTTGTATTGATACTCTCAAAAAACTTAAGAATAGGAAACGGGAGTGGTATTCTTAAGGTTAATCCGATAGTATATCTGAGCAAACCAAGAGATGAATAGGATTATTGATATTCAATATATCGTTATCGTGATGGGGAGCCCCTATCATGATAACGATATTTTCAGATAAACGAACTGTGATATTTTTTTTACCCGAACAGTAACACGTTTTTATTATTTAGTGTTACCATAATTGATATTATACAAGAATAGATTATGAATAAAAAATTTTTACTTATTTCAGGATTGTTGGCAGGAGCGACAGCTTATGCAACCGAACCT
>OGEN01000120.1_pt1 | contig 125078 bp, 124 predicted proteins | sample 1570671 | NCBI WGS metagenome assembly OGEN01 (sample SAMEA2582128, study PRJEB24529) | metagenome | biome: Human gut stool | place: China | collected 2011 | reverse complement strand
AACTCAATTCTATCACTATATCTTTCCGCATTTCACTTTTTTGTAGTAACTTTGCGGCGCGAAAAAACAACAATTATAAACCATATTCCTATGACAATTACAGCAGCTGACATCAAGATCGGCATGTGTATCGAAATGGACGGCAAGACGTTCCTTGTGGTCGATTTCCAGCACTGCAAACCGGGCAAAGGCCCTGCCTTCGTCCGTTCGAAACTCAAGAATCTGGAAAACGGCCGCGTGCTGGAAAACACCTTCTCGTCGGTAAGCCAGAAGATCGAGCAGGTGCGCGTCGAGCGCCGTCCTTATCAGTTCACCTACGAGGATGATCTGGGAGCGCATTTCATGCACACCGAGACTTTCGAGGAGATCAACATCGACCGGAACCTGATCAACAACTACGACCTGATCACCGACGGTCAGATCGTCGAGGTGATGTTCCACACCGAGAAGGAGGCCGTTCTTTCGGCCGAACTTCCTCCGATCGTCGATATGGAGGTGATCTACACCGAGCCGGGCATCAAGGGCGACACGGCGTCGACCAACTCGCTGAAACCCGCGACGGTGAATTCCGCGACGGCGAAGGACGGCGCCACGATCCGTGTGCCGCTGTTCATCAACACGGGCGACAAGATCCGTGTCGACACCCGCACCCGTGAGTACTACGAGCGCATCAAATAGGCGGAAGTTACGGCTTCGAAAAAAGGGAGGACGATGCAGTCCTCCCTTTTTCGTTTCCCTCCCCTCTTCGGGTCACTCGATTGTCAGGCTGCGTCCTTTGGGATATTTCACGGCGTAGCGCAGGCGCAGTTCGCGCTGCTCGCCGGGTTTCAGCTCCAGTCTCCAGGTGACGATGCCGCTCTCCTTGTCCAGCTGGCCTCCGCTCAACTCCTCGGCCGATACGGCGATGGCGCTGTTGCGCGATACGGGCAGCTGGTCGGCGAGCGTCAGCACGACGGGTTCCGGGCGTGTGTTGCGCACGGAGAACTTCCACGCCACGGTCTGTGTCTGGTTCGAACCGATGGCGCGGCGCGACGAATAGTCGTTCTCCTTGGTGCGTTCGATGCGGATGCTCCGGTCGCGGCCCATCGAGAAGCGGAGTGTGTCGCTCGTCTGACCGGGATCGAGGATGCTCTTGCCGACGAACGTGTTTTCGAAATAGACGTTCGCCTCGCCCTGCAACAGGTTGAGTCTCTCCCAGCCGGTGGCCTCCGCCACGAGGAAGGCGTCCTTGTCGATCTTCGGCGTGCTCTGGTAGATATAGGCGGCCGGCAGGTCGAACCTCCCGATTTCGGCTGCGACGCTCTTGCCGTCTGAAGGGATGGTGTAGGGCTGTCTGATTTCGAACTCGTAGCCCAGCTGGCTCTGCGTCTGCTCCACCTCCATCACGGCGCTCTCGGCGTCGAAGTCTGCAAAATCGACTTCCGCCACCTTTCTGTCCGAAGCCGCTGTGCCGCGAATCCGGACACCCGGTGCGGCGCCTGCCAGTTGATTCGAGACGCCGTATCCCATGACGACCACGTCGTCCACCTTCGTCGCGTCCTCCTGCATCACGACGTTCATCGTGTTGCCCGTGATTCTCTCCGTTCGGGGTATGTAGCCGACGTAGCTGAATTGCAGGCTGGAAGCACCGTTGGGAACGGTGATCGAGTAGCTGCCCCGGGTGTCGGTGACGGCGCCGATGGTCGTGCCGGGAATCAGGACGGTCGCTCCGGGCAGGGGTTTGCGCTGATGGTCGAGGACTGTTCCCGACACGGTGTTGCTCGTCATGTTGAGGTTGTAGCGGGGCGGGACGAGACCGTAGTCGAGCCGCCAGGTCTGCAATTTCGGGGCGATGCTCCCGGTATTGGGGTTCGACGAGGAGAGCGTCAAGGCGACGTTCTTCCACTCCTCTCCGGTGTTCTGGAAAATATTGGCCTTGTAGGAGATCTCCACCGGCTCCGACAACCCGCCCGAACGGATGTCGTACGAGGGGAACCAGCCGGCGTTGCGGACGTAGTAGGTCAGCGTGAACGACGCCTTGCAGGTCGCGGGGGCTTCGATCCGCACCTCCACTTCGCTCATCGGGTCCGACTGTCTGCCGCCCAGATTCACCAGTTCGGCCAGAATCTGCCGTCTGCGCTCGTTGATTTTCTCCTCTTCCGCGTCGAGGGAGAGCGCCTTGCTTTTCAGCGCTTCCAGCCGTGCGGCATAGTACTCGTTCAGCTCCCTGATGGCGGCCAGCGGGGTGGCGACGTTCCGGTTGGCGACCGAGCAGTTCGTTTTCAGCAGTTCGCTCTCCGCATCCACGACCTCGCGCGAGGCCTTCAGCCGGTCCAGCTGCTGCTGCGTTTTGTCGATCTCCTGTTCCAGCGTCTGCCGGCGGGTCGAGCGTTCGAGACTGTCGGTGTGGTTGAAAAGCCGGTTGACGGCCGTCACCGTGAATGGGCCTTTGGCGCTGACCTGCATGCTCTTGTCATCCAGATAGGGCGACAGGCCGGTGAATACGACCGTCGAATTTCCGGCCGGGAGGTCCACCTGCCGGGTGCGCGTCACCTGCGCCCCGTCGATGAACAGGGTCACTTTTTCAACGGAGGTCTTGACTTTCTGCGGTCCGGCGACGGCCGAAATAGCTGCGGACAACGCCAGCAGCAACAGCATGCGTTTCAGATTCATTGCTTTGTCGGTTTGGGTTGGTTACAGACAAAGTTAGTCAATTATTCCGAACGGCCAAACATCCGCGCCTGTTGCCCGCACCGCACCTGTTGCCCGCACCGCGCCTGCATCTCGCCGCCGCGTCTGTTGCCTGTCCGCGCCTGCTTTTCGCCGCCGCGCCTGTTGTCCGCCCGCGTCGCGCCTACTCGAACTCCTGCATCACGCGCTCCATCTTGCGGCGGATCTGGGCCGTGCAGAGGTTGCCGATGCTGCCTTCGTGGGTGTGGCGCACCTCGCGTGTGGGCGTGTATTCGCCCCTTTGGACGGCCATGCCCACCTGCTTGTAGGCTTCGCGGAAGGGCGTGCCCGCCAGCACCATCCGGTTGACGTCCTCCACCGTGAACAGATAGTCGTATTTTTTGTCGTCGAGGATGTGCTCGTTGACGCGGATGTGCGCAAGCATGAAGTCGCACATCGCGAGCGTGCGTTTGATCTCCGTCGTCGCCGGGAAGAGGATGTCCTTCAACAGTTGCAGGTCGCGGTGGTAACCCACGGGGAGGTTGGTCGTCAGCAGCGCGATCTCGTTGGGAACCGATTGCAGGCGGTTGCAGCGTCCGCGCATGATCTCGAAGACGTCGGGATTCTTCTTGTGGGGCATGATGCTCGACCCGGTGGTCAGCTCGTCGGGCAGCGACACGAACCCGAAATTCTGGCTCATAAACAGACATACGTCCATCGCCAGCCGGCCGATCGTCGCGGCCACGGCGGCGATGGCGGCCGCTGCGGCGCGTTCGCTCTTGCCGCGGCTCATCTGCGCCGCCACGACGTTGTAGTGCAGCTCCTCGAAGCCCATCAGACGGGTGGTCATCGTGCGGTCGAGCGGGAACGACGAGCCGTATCCGGCGGCCGATCCCAGCGGATTCTGGTTGGCGATGTGCCACGCCGCGGCCACCAGACGCATGTCGTCCGCGAGCGTCTCGGCATAGGCCCCGAACCACAGCCCGAACGACGAGGGCATGGCGATCTGGAGGTGGGTGTAACCCGGCATCAGCACCTCCTTATACGTTTCGCTCTGCTCCTGCAACCGGTCGAAGACCCTCTTCACGGCGTCGGCCACCTGCCGCAGTTCGTCGCGCAGGAACAGTTTGAGGTCCACGAGGACCTGATCGTTGCGCGAACGCCCCGAGTGTATTTTCTTGCCCGCGTCGCCCAGCCGGCGGGTGAGCATCAGCTCGACCTGCGAATGAACGTCCTCCGTGCCGGGTTCGATCTCGAAACGCCCGGCTTCGATCTCCGCGGCGATCTCTTTCAGCCCTGCGGTGAGTTTTTCGAGTTCTTCCGCCGTCAGCAGCCCGATGGTCTCGAGCATGGCGATATGCGCCAGCGACCCTTCGACGTCGTAGCGCGCCAGGCGCATGTCCAGTTCGCGGTCGTCGCCCACGGTGTATTCCTCGATCATTTTGTCCGGCTCGTAGCCTTTATCCCAAAGTTTTCCAGCCATATTCCTGTGCTAATTTTCCGATGTACTTTTCATAAACGGCGATTCCCTCCGCGATCTCCTCGAGGAGGACGAATTCGTCGGCCGTGTGCGACCGCGACGATTGTCCGGGACCCATCTTGAGTGCCGGGAAGGGCATCAGCGTGCGGTCCGAAGTGGTCGGCGAAATATAGGTTTCGCGTCCCGCGGCGACTGCGGCCTTCACCAGCGGATGTTCCCCGCCGACCGCCGCGGCGCGGATGCGCGTCGACCGCGGCACGGCGTCGGAGCGGAGGGCCGCCCGCAGAATCCCGACCGTCTCCTCGTTCGAGTAGGCGTCCGTCGTGCGGACGTCCACGACGAAACGGCACGTGTCGGGCACGACGTTGTGCTGCGTGCCCGCCTCGATCTGCGTCACCGCAATGCCGATGGGTCCTAACAGTTCCGATTCCCGTCCGAAGTGGAAAGAGCGCAGCCGCGCGATGTCGTCCAGCGCGATATAGAGGGCGTTGACCCCTTCGCCGCGCGCCGCGTGGCCGCTCCGGCCGTGCGCCGTGCAGTCCAGGACGACCAGTCCCCGTTCGCCTGTCGCGGCCTGCATCCCCGTCGGTTCGCCCACCAGCGCCATGTCCACTTTCCCCAGGGCGGGCAGCAGGGCGCGGATGCCGTTTTCGCCCATGCACTCCTCCTCGGCCGAGATTCCCAGCACGAGGTTGAAGGGCAGGGGACGTGTGCGGAACGTGAGAAAAGTCTCCAACAGACATACCACCGAAGCCCCCGCGTCGTTGCTTCCCAGTCCGTAAAGCTTTCCGTCCTCGACGGTGGGCGCATAGGGGTCCCGCGTGTACGATGCCGCCGGGCGCACCGTGTCGTGGTGCGAATTCAGGAGCAGCGTCGGTCGTGCGGGGTCGAACCCCTCGGCCCGTGCCCAGACATTGTTCGCAAGCCGTTCGGGCGCTGCTCCGCATTGGGCGAGGAATGCGTGGAGCAGGTCTGCCGTGCGCGCCTCGTCGCGCGAGCGGGAGGGCGTCGCGATGAGCTGTTTTAAGAGTTCTACGGCCTCTGTGATGTGTGCGTCCAAATTTTGAATTTTAATAGAATTAGCTACATTCGTGTTGCAATCGACTGCGGTTCGGAACGACGCCATCTTCCTCCTTGAGGGAGGGCCGGGGTGGGGTCGGATTTGAATACGACGCCGAAGGCGGCGAGTACGGCGGCTGACAGCATCCGGGGCATGGATCAGGCAATTACGACATCGAACTATTCTAATTGTGAATTATGAATTCCGGATCACCGTTCCGATTCCGTTCGACAGGTTTTCGGAGCTTCGGATCGTCACGCTCCGCACCCCTTTTTCGACGGCTTTCAGGGCGTTTTCGATCTTGGGGATCATCCCTTTGCTCACGACGCCGTCGGCCTTGAGCGGCGGATAGGTTGCGGCCGTGATCTCGCGGATCAGCGACGTGTCGTCGTCCGGGTCGCGCAGAACCCCGGCTTTCTCGAAGCAGAAAACCAGGTCCGTCGGGGCGATTTCCGCCGCGCCCAGCGCTACGGCCGAAGCCACGCTGTCGGCGTTGCAGTTCAGCAGGGTCCCTTTCCCGTCGTGCATGATGGCCGAGAAGACGGGCGCCATGCCGTCTTCGAGCAGCCTGCGCAGCAGCGCGGAGTCCACCCGTTCGATGTCGCCCACGAACCCGTAGTCGACCGGCTGGGGGCTGCGGCGCCGGGCCGTGACGGCGTTTCCGTCGGCGCCCGACAGCCCGAGGGCGTTGCATCCTGCGGCCTGCAATCCGGCCACCGCCTGCTTGTTGATCAGCCCGGCGTAAACCATCGTCACCACGTCGAGCGTTCCCTTGTCGGTGATGCGGCGTCCGTCGACCATCTGCACCTTCAGCTCCAGCCGCTCGGCCAGCCGCGTGGCCAGTTTTCCGCCTCCGTGCACGAGTATTTTGGGGCCTTCCAGCGCGGCGAACTCCTTCAGGAAGCGTTTCATCGCCGCGGGGTTGTCGATGACGTTGCCGCCTATTTTTACGACTGTGATCCGTTCCATCAGTTCAGACCCTCCAGCAGTCGTTTGAGTACCACCTGGGCCGCGATCTCGCGGTTCGCGGCCTCGGGGATCACCAGCGAACGGGGCGATTCGATCACCTCGTCCGTGACGATCATGTTGCGCCTTACGGGCAGGCAGTGCATGAAGCGGGCGTTGTTCGTGAGCGCCATCTTCTCCGCATCGACCGTCCATGCGCGGTCGCGCGACAGCACCTTGCCGTAATTGGGGTCCGTATAGGCGGCCCAGTTCTTGGCGTAGACGAAGTCGGCGCCTTCGAGGGCCTTGCGCTGGTCGTATTCGACGCGCGCCGCGCCCACGAACTTCGGGTCCAGTTCGTACCCTTCGGGGTGGGTGATGACGAAATCGTAGTCCGCGGCGTTCATCCACTCGGCGAACGAGTTGGGCACGGCCTGCGGCAGGGCGTTGGGGTGCGGCGCCCAGGTCATCACGACCTTCGGACGCTCCACGGCCTTGTGCTCCTCGATGGTGATCAGGTCGGCGAAACTCTGCAACGGGTGGCGCGTCGCGGCCTCCATCGAGAAGACCGGACGGCCCGAGTGGCGGATGAACTGCTCCAGCACGCGTTCCTCGTAATCCTCGGCTTTGTCCTGAAACCGTGCGAACGATCTTACGCCGATCACGTCGCAGTACGATCCCATGACCGGAATGGCTTCGAGCAGGTGTTCGGCCTTGTCGCCGTCCATCACCACACCCCGCTGGGTTTCGAGTTTCCACGCCCCCTGGTTGACGTCGAGGACCATGACGTTCATGCCGAGGTTCATGGCGGCCTTCTGGGTCGAAAGCCGCGTGCGGAGGCTTGAATTGAAGAAGAGCATCAAAAGGGTCTTGTTGCGCCCCAGCCCCGTGAACTGGAAGCGGTCGCGCTTGATCTCCAATGCTTCGGCGACAGCCTGACGAAGGTCGCCGATGTCTTCTACGCAGGTGAATTTATCCATGGATTCGTTTTTTTGTTTTTTGTTAAATTATCTGGCTTCCATCTCGGAAGGCTGTCTCTGGATCGTCCTCTAAACCCCGCCTTTTAGGCAGGCGGCAGCTCGCGGGGGAATGCTATGAAGCAACGCGCAATAGCAGGCCTTCGCAGGGCGGAGCTGCGGCCTGCCGGCGTAAAACGCCTGTTTTATGGGGTCCGGAGCAAAAGTCGGCCTTTTTCACCTTTCACTTTTCACCTTTCACCTTGTCGAACGCCGTGAGGAAGCGGTCCGCCATCTCTTTTGTCAAGCACAGCGCCGGCAGCAGCCTGACGGTCGAAGCTCCCGCCCCGCCCGTGAAGATGTGCTTGTCGAAAAGCAGTTTCTTGCGCAGCTCCGGACCCGATCCGTCGATCTCTATGCCGATCATCAGGCCGCGTCCGCGCACCTCTTTCAGTCCGCCGATCTTGTGCAGTTCGGCCAGAAGGTAGTCGCCGATCTTGGCGGCGTTTTCCACCAGAGCGTCGCGCTCGATCACCTCCAGCACGGCGATGGCCGCCGCACAGGCCAGGTGACTGCCGCCGAAGGTGGTTCCCAACAGCCCCGGACGCGCCTCGAAGTGGGGCGCTATGAGCACGCCGCCGATCGGGAATCCGTTGGCCATGCCTTTGGCCGTGGTGATCAGGTCGGGGCGGATGCCGGCGGCCTGGTGGGCGAAGAAGCGGCCCGTGCGGCCGTATCCCGACTGGATTTCGTCGAGCACCAGCTGCGTCCCGGTCTCGGTCGCCGCGGCGCGCACGGCGCGCAGGAACTCGTCCGTCGGGCAGTGGATGCCCGCAACGCCCTGAATGCCCTCGACGATCACCGCCGCGAACTCCCGCGTGGCGAGCTTCGCGCGCATCGCCCCGATGTCGTTCAGGGGGGTGAACTCCACGTTCGGCGTGCGGTTGAAGGGCGACGAGATCGCCGGATTGTCCGTCACGGCGACGGCTCCCGACGTGCGGCCGTGGAAGGCCTTCGAGATGGCGAGCGCCTTCGACCGGCCCGTGTGGAACGACGCCAGTTTCAGGGCGTTCTCGTTGGCCTCGGCCCCCGAGTTGCAGAGGAAAAGGCGGTAGTCGTCGTAACCCGAGATGCGGCCCAGTCTCTCCGCCAACTTCACCTGAAGCGAATTCTCGACCGAGTTGGAGTAGAATCCCAGGCGTGCGACCTGCTCCTGCACGGCCCGCACGTAGTCGGGCTGCGCATGCCCGATCGAGATCACGGCATGGCCGCCGTAAAGGTCGAGGTACTCGGTTCCCGCCGCGTCGTAGACGTAGCAGCCCTTGCCCCTCACCGGTTCGATCGGATATAACGAATATACGTTGAAAAGTTCCATATGTACAAATTTACATTTATTGTCTTAATCGCAGTCTTTGACCGCGAAATTCTTTGTACTTTTTGGACGCAAAAAGTACAGATCGCAGTCTGCGACTGGTGTTGTTTGCCGCTTTTTGGTCGGCTGTTAACCGCGGTCTTCGCCCGCGGGGTACTTTGTACTTTTTGGCCGCAAAAAGTACCAAAAGCTCTCCGACGGATGCCTCTGCCTATGCCGTCCCGGCTAACGCTGGCTCCGGGCGCCCGCCTAAAAGGCGGGTTTTAGGGGGCTGCGCGAACATTCATAAAACAGGCGTCTTACGCCTGCGCTTTTAGCCGGGACTTCGTTTGACGGCTCGGCATCGGGCCGGATTCATTCGCCGCCAGAGGCGGCGTGAGAAGAGGCGCAGCAACCGAATCGGAAACGCGCATCCGGCCATCGCCTCTGGAAGCGGTTTTGGTGCTTTTAACTTCGCTGCGCTCGTTTTCCTCCTTCTGGCACGGCATAGCCCGCAAGCGGTCTCTGCTCGTGCTGCGTGCGTCGGTTGCCACCAAAAGGTAGTGTAAACCACGGTGGTACGCCGTGAATAACACCGGTCCGGATTAAAATGCCGAGGCTTTCAGCCGCAAACCCTCCTTTTCGTCCAGCCCGAACATCAGGTTCATGTTCTGCACGGCCTGTCCCGACGCCCCTTTCAGCAGGTTGTCGATGACCGAGACGACGTGCAGTTTCCCGCCGTATTTGGCTGTGTGGAGCAACGCCTTGTTGGTGTTGACCACCTGCTTGAGGTCCACGTCGCGTTCCGTGACGCGGGTGAATGCCGAGGGGGCGTAGAAGTCGGCGTAGAGCTTCGATGCCGCTTCGCCGTCGAGCGGACACGCCGTGTAGACACTCGCCAGGATGCCCCGCGTGAAGTCGCCGCGCATCGGCACGAAGTTCACTTCGCGGTCGAACGACGGCTCCAGCAGCCGCAGGTTGCGCCCGATCTCCAGGAGATGCTGGTGCGTGAAGGCCTTGTAAACCGAAATGTTGTCCGACCGCCAGCTGAAATGGGTCGTGGCCGAGGGTTTTACGCCTGCGCCCGTCGAACCCGTCACCGCCGTCACGTGCGCCTCGTCCTGCAACAGCCCCGCGGCGGCCAGCGGCAGCAGCGCCAGCTGGATCGCCGTGGCGAAACAGCCCGGGTTGGCCACGCGCTCCGCCCGGCGGATGCGTTCGCGGTTCAGCTCCGGAAGCCCGTAGACGAATCCGCACGACTCGTCGCGGAAATCCTGCGCCAGGTCGATGATCTTCACGCCTGCGGGGATCGTGTTCTCTTCCATCCAGACCCGGCTCTGCCCGTGGGCCGAGCAGAGGAACAGCACGTCGATCGCCCCGAGGTCGTACGCGTCGCAGAACCGCATGCCGGTGTCGCCCTCCAGTCCTCCGTGCACCTGCGCGAGGCGGTTGCCCGCGTTCGAAGTGCTGTGGACGAAGGCGATCTCCGCCTGCGGATGGTTCACCAGCAGGCGGATCAGTTCGCCGGCGGTGTACCCGGCGCCTCCGATGATGCCGACCCGGATCATTTCTTGTTGCGTTTCTGGACGTTGTAGAAAATCTTGATCTGGTTGCCGAGGATCTTCGTGAATCCCTTCACGTCGTCGGCCGTCCACGCCTTGTTGACCTCGCCGTACTCGCCGAAGTCGGTCTTCATCAGGTCGAACGTCGAGTCGACGCCCACGAGCGTATAGTTGCGCGGCCGCAGGATCAGCTCCACGGTTCCCGTCACGTTGCGCTGCGAGGAGAGGAGCATCGCCTCGATGTCGCGCATCACCGGTTCGAGGTACTGCGCTTCGTGGAGGAACATGCCGTACCACGTCGCCACCTGGTCTTTCCAGTAGGTCTGCCATTTGGTCAGCGTGTGTTTTTCGAGCATCTTGTGCGCGGCGATGATCAGCATCGGCGCGGCGGCCTCGAAGCCCACGCGGCCCTTGATGCCGATGATCGTGTCGCCGATGTGCATGTCGCGGCCGATGCCATATTTCGCCCCGATGGCCTCCACGGCGCGGATGGCCTCGACCTTGTCCGTGTAGGGCGTGCCGTTGACCGCCGCCAGCTCGCCCTGCTCGAAGGTGAGTTTGAGCCGCTCCTCGCCCTCGGCCGTGATCTGGCTCGGATAGGCCTCCTCGGGGAGTGTCTGCTCCGAGTGGAGGGTCTCCTTGCCGCCGATCGAGGTTCCCCACAGCCCCTTGTTGATCGAGTACTCCATCTTCTTGTAGTCGGCCGTGATGCCGTGCTTGCGGAGGTAGTCGATCTCGTATTCGCGCGTCAGGGTCATGTCGCGCGTCGGGGTGATGATCTCGATCTCGGGGGCGAGGATCTGGAACGTCAGGTCGAAGCGCACCTGGTCGTTGCCCGCGCCGGTCGAACCGTGGGCCACGGCGTCGGCGCCGATCTGTTTGGCGTATTCGATGATGGCGATGGCCTGGAAAATGCGCTCCGAACTTACCGAAATGGGGTAGGTCCCGTTGCGCAGGATGTTGCCGAAGACCATGTAGCGGATGCTTTTCTCGTAGTACTCCTGCTCGATGTCGAGCGTCGCGTGTGCCGTGGCGCCCAGCTCCATGGCGCGCTTCTCGATCTTTTCGAGTTCGGGTTTCGAGAACCCGCCCGTGTTGGCGATTGCCGTGTAAACGTCGTAACCCTTCTCCTCGGAGAGGTATTTTACACAAAACGAGGTGTCCAGACCGCCGCTGAACGCCAGAACCACTTTCTTCTTGGTTTCCATGATATTGTCTTTTTGTTGTTTACGTTAATTCACCGGAGTGCAAATCCTCCGGGCGTTGTCGCCGCCTTCGGCGTCGTTTGCAATTCTGACCTTCCCCTGAATCCCCTCCTCGGAGGGGACTTGTCGCGACGCGACCGGGTTGTCTCGAATGATATTTTCCGTTATTTCAGGTGGAACAGTTTTTTTACTTTGTTCCGGAAAAACATCCGGTAGGGGGCCAGCCGCGACTGTTTCGCGGGCGGTTCCTTGGCCGGGTCGTAGAGCATGCCCGTGCAGAGGCACATGCGGCGGTTGTTGCGTTGCAGGATGTCGTAGTTGCAGCAGCCTTCGCAGCCGCGCCAGAACTCCTCGTCTTCGGTCAGTTCCGAGAAGGTCACGGGGACGTAGCCCATTCGCGAGTTGAGCTTCATAACCGGCAGCGACGTGGTGATACTGAATAACTTGGCATACGGGAATCGTCGTCGGGCCAGCTCGAAGGTTCGTCGTTTGATCTGTTCCGCGAGTCCCATATGGCGGTACTCCGGATCGACGATAAGTCCCGAGGTGGCGACGAAGTCGCCGTGACCCCAGCACTCGATATAGCTGAACCCGACCAGTTTTTCACCGTCCAGCGCCACGACGGCCTTGCCACCGGTCATTTTTGCGGCGATGTATTCGGGCGACCGCTTGGCGATGCCCGTACCCCGCTGCAGGGCCGACTCGTAGATCAGATCGCAAATACGCGGTGCGTAATGTGCGTGCGACGGGTCGGCGAAAACGACGCTGATTGTGTTGTTATTCATTTATCGTTTGTGTGGGTAAAAAGTTGTTTGCGGAATTAGTTGACGCGGTAGGCGCGCTGCACGCCCTTGATGCGCATGATCTGGTGTATGAGCGTGTCCACGACGGCCGTACCGGGCACTTCGACGGCCACTTCTCCCGCCACGCAGCCGTTCCCGGCGGGTGCGAAGTTCATCGAGCGGATGCCCAGTTTGAGATCGCGGACGATGACCTCGGTGATGTGGTTGGCCATGCCCGTGGTGTCGGCCGCCACGATGCGGATCGTGACGCGGAACGCCCCTTCGGCCGACTGCCGCCAGCGGGCGTCGATCACGCGGTAGGGGTAATTCTCGCGCATGCGCTTGGCGTTGGGGCAGTCGCAGCGGTGGATGGTGATTCCCGCGCTGATCGTCACGAATCCGAACACGTCGTCGCCCTTGATCGGGTTGCAGCATTTGGCCAGCTTGTACTGGATTTTCGAGATGTCGTCGTCGATCACCAGCGCGTCCTGCGGAGCGGCCTTCTCCTGCGTGCCGTGCAGCGCGGCCTTCTGGCGTTCGATTTCGGCGGCCGCGGCGCGGCGCTCCTCTTCGGCTTCGCCCGAAAGGTGGCGTGAGAGGATCTCCTTGATCGACCCGAAGTCGAGCTTCTGGGTGGCGATCAGCGCGTAGACCTCCGTGCCGAGGCGCAGTTTGAAGTATTTGGCCAGGTAAGCCACCGCCTCGTCGATCGTGATGGCGAATTTCCAGTTCTTGAGTTTGCGTTCCAGCTCCTCGCGTCCCATGCGCGTGTGCTTGGCCTGCTCCTCGCGCAGGTAGGACTTGATCTTGTTGCGGGCCTTCGAGGTCACCACCAGCGACAGCCAGTCCGACTTGGGCGTCTGGTTTTTCTGGGTGGTGATCTCCACGATGTCGCCGTTGCGCAGCTGTTCGCGGATCGGCACGGCGCGGCCGTTGACCCGTCCGCCCACGCACGTCGATCCGAGCGAGGTGTGGATGTCGAAGGCGAAGTCGAGGAGCGTGGCCCCCTCGGGGAGTTTGCGCAGGTCGCCGTTGGGCGTGAAGACGAAGATTTCGCCCGACGCGGGCTTGGCGTCGAAACGCTGCGCCAGCGAGTGGGTCGTGTCCTCTATCAGTTCGCGCAGATGTCCCAGCCACATTTCGCTGGTCTGCGCCCCCTGGTTGACGCCCTTGTAGCGCCAGTGCGCGGCGATGCCTCGCTCGGCCACGGCGTCCATGCGCTCGGTGCGGATCTGCACCTCGACCCAGCGGCCTTCGGCCGACACGGTGGTGTGCAGCGACTCGTAGCCGTTCGACTTGGGGATCGAGATCCAGTCGCGCATGCGCTTGGGATTGGGCGTGTAGAAGTCCGTCACCACCGAATAGGCCGTCCAGCAGAGCTGTTTCTCGGCCTCCTGCGGGCAGTCGATGATGATGCGGATGGCGAAGATGTCGTAGACGCCCTCGAACGGGACGTGCTGTTTGTGCATCTTGTTCCAGATCGAGAAGATCGATTTGGTGCGGCTCTTGATGTGGTATTTGATGCCGAGGCGGTTTAGCCGCTGCTCGATCGGCACGAGGAACCGCCCGATGAAGGCCTTGCGCTCCTCGGCGCTCTCTTCGAGTTTTGTGACGACGTGCTCGTAATCCTTCGGTTCGAGGTATTTCAGGGCGATGTCCTCCAGCTCGCTCTTGATCGAGTAGAGACCCAGCTTGTGGGCGATCTGGGCGTAGAGGTTCATCGACTCCCAGCTCTTCTTGCGCCACTTTTCGCGGGGGAACATTTCGAGCGAACGCATCACTTCGAGCCGGTCGGCCAGTTTGATCAGGATGACGCGCGGGTCTTCGGAGTAGCTCACGATCAGGTCCCGGAAATTGTCGGCCTGCTCCTTGGCCACCTTGAGCTTCAGCTCCGAGATGTTGGCCAGACCCAGCGTGATGCCCACGACCTGATCGCCGAAGCGTTTGCGGATGTCGGCGCTCAGGGCGAGGAATTCTTCGGCGGGCAGCTGCTTGTGGGCGAGGCGCACCACGTCGTGCAGGATCGCCGAGATGGTGGAGTTGCGGCCCAGGCCCACCTCCGAGATCACGATCGAAGCCACCGCGGCGGCATGCTCCAGCAGGGGTGAGCCGTCGTAGCGCACCAGTCCGGCGAGTTTCCCGTCGGCATACTCCAGCGCCTCGTCGACGAGTGCCCGGGTCTGCTCCGAAAAATTCGCGCGCACGAGCGTGCGGAGTTTTTCGTACCGTGAAAAGTCCATTTTTACCTAACCAGATGACCTATGCTCGCAAAGATATGAAATTTTTTCATAAATTTGGCATGTACAATTGAACAGTTGTGTTATGGACAAGAAAAAGGCAGTTTACGTGCCGACCGTAGGCGAGGAAATCGGCAATGCCGTGTCCCACGGCGTGATGTCGCTGTTATCGCTGCTGGCCCTTCCTTTCGCCGCCGTGTGGGCCTATGCGCATGACCCCGGCGGGGTTCTGGCCTCGGTCTCGGTGTCGGTTTTCGTCATTTCGATCTTCCTGATGTTCCTCGCCTCGACGCTCTATCACTCGATGAACCCGCAGTCGAAGCACAAGGAGGTTTTCCACATCCTCGACCATATTTTCATCTACGTCGCCATCGCGGGCAGCTATACGCCCATCGCGCTGTCGGTCATCGGCGGCTGGCAGGGGGTGTTCATCACCGTCCTGCAATGGGCGATGGTGATTTTCGGGGTGTTCTACAAGTCGCTCTCCCGAAAGTCGATACCGGCCGTCAGCCTGACCATCTACCTGGTCATGGGCTGGACGATCGTCTTCTTCCTGCCGCTGTTCATCAGCCACGCTTCGACGCCCCTCGTGGCGCTGATCGCGCTGGGCGGCGTGCTCTATACGCTCGGCGCGTGGTTCTACGCCCGCAAGGGCTTCCGCTACCACCACATGGTGTGGCATCTGCTGATCGACCTCGCGGTTGCGGCGCACTTCGCCGGGATCGTGTTTTACCTCTACTGATTATGGCCGCATATGACCTCCACATCCATTCCGGATACAGCAGCGACGGGGAGCTTCCCGTCGCCGCAATCGTCGGTCTGTGCGCCGCCCGCGGGCTGGACGCCTTTTCGCTGACCGACCACAACTCGGTGCGGGGCGTCGGCGAGGCCGCCCGGCTGGCCCGGGAGCGGGGCATCGGGTTCGTCCCCGGCATCGAGATCGACTGCAACTACCGGGGGACGGACCTGCACCTGCTGGGCTACGGCATCGACTGGCGTTCGGCGGATTTCGCGCGGTTGGAGGAGGAGGTTGCCGCCAAAGTCATGGCGTCGTTCGGGGCCATGGTCGACAACCTGCTGAAACTGGGCTTCCGGGTCGATGCCGGTGCGGTGCTGGCCGCCGCCGACGGAAAACCGCCGACGGGCGAACTGATCGCCGAGGTGATGCTCTCCGACGCGAACTGCCATACGCCCCCGCTGCGGCCCTATATGGAGGGCGGCGAGCGGAGCGACATGCCTTACATCAACTTCTATCTCGATTATTTCGCACAGGGCCGTCCGGCGTTCGTGCCCGTGGAGTATATGGATTACCGCGATGCGGTGGAGCTGGTCCGCGACAACGGGGGCGTGCCCGTCGTGGCGCATCCGGGGCTGAATTTCCGGGGCCGGGAGGAGACCGCCGGGCGGCTGCTCGACCGCGGGGCCGCAGGACTGGAAGTCTTCAACAACTACCACACCCCCGAACAGGCCGTCTATTTCACCTCGCTGGCCCTCTCCAAAGGCGCTTCCATGACCTGCGGAAGCGATTTCCACGGCAAGACCAAGCCCCGGATCGCCGTCGGGCGATTCCCGTCGGACAGCCGTTTCGACGGCCGCCTGTCAGACTTTGTAAACCACATACATGTGATCGGCCGGCAGGGCGTATAGCCTGCGCTCGGCCTCGGTGAAGGTTGCGGCGTAGTCGATGTCCGCGACCTGGAAACCCGCCTGGCGCAGGCGGTCGGCATAGTCGGCGCCGTAGATGCGCCGGTGGTCGTACTGTCCGAAGATGCGCGTGCGCTCGTCGGGATCGGTGATCGAGTCGTCCTCGTAGGTCTGCTCGTAGTCCCTGTCCACCGGGGAGAGGACGATGCCCCAGCCGCCGGGTTTGAGGACCCGGTGCAGTTCGCGCATCGCCCGCCGGTCGTCGGCGACGTGCTCCATGATGTGGTTGCAGATCACCACGTCCACCGAACCGTCGGCCAGCGGGATCTGCTGCACGTCGAAATGCAGGTCGGCCAGCGGGCTTTCGAGATCGGCCGTGACATACTGCCCCGGATGCGACTTGAAGTGGGGCTTGAGGTGACGCATGATACAGACCTCGGGAGCAATGTGCAGCGTGCGCGGAAAGGCCGTCAGGAGATCGGTTTCGCGCGTCAGGTAGAGCCACAGCAGGCGGTGCCGCTCCAGTGACAGACACTTGGGACACAGCGCGTTGGGCCGCGGCTGCACGTAGCCGTAGGGCATGAACTTCCGGTATTTCGCGCCGCACACGGGGCATTCGGCTCCGCGCCCCTTGTAGAAGAGCCCCGCCACGGGTACGGCCCATCCCGCGATGCGTTGCAGCACGGGGCGCGGGATGTGGTTGAGCGAGAATTTGATCAGTTGTTTTATCATTGCGCGACTATCTGTTTTTTGTGCCGACCCTCCGGAGCGTACGCCATCTCCCTCTCCGGGGGAGGGTCGGGGTGGGGTCGGATTTGTCAATGACGCCGCAGACGGCAACGGCCGCATTCAGGAGCGGCTGGCGGAGGATTTTACGCATGCAGCGGGATTACTCTAAAATCTTGTTCACGTCGGCTTCGGCCTTGCGCAGCCGCGCCTTGCACGAGGCGATCAGCTCCGTGGCGCGCTTCACCTCGGCGGCGAGGCTGTCCACGTCCATCTCTTCGTTGCGCAGGCGTGCCAGTATCTTTTCGATTTCGGCCATCGCCTCGGCGTAGGTCACTTCTTTTTTTGCCATATTTTTCCGGAATTTACGGTTGCGTCTATCTTGCCGTCGGAGACCTCGATTTCGACCTGCTCGCCCTCCGCGACGCTTCCGGCCGAGGTCACGGCACGGCCTCCGGCGCGCAGGACGGCGAATCCCAGCCGGAGGATGCGTTCGGGCGAACGTCCGGCGATCAGTTCCGCGGCGTTGCCGAGCCGCACGCCCTGCCGCGCGAGGAAGTCGCGCGCCGCGTCGGGCAGCAGCCCTGTGAAATGTTCCAGACGCAGCGTCTGCCGCGTGAGGAGTTCGCCGCTCAGCCGCCGCACTTCGCCCGAGAGGCGTTCGAGACGCACCTCCGAGGCGTGCATCGCGGCCTTCGTCATGTCGTTCAGTTGCAGGGCGGCGCAGTCGAGCCACCCGTCGGTTTCGGCCATCCGTTCGACCAGCCATCCGGCCACCGCCGTCGGGGTTTTGAGCGCCGTGTGGGCCACCATGTCGGCCACGCTGGTGTCCTTGTCGTGCCCGATGCCCGTCACCACCGGCAGCGGGAACTGCGCCACGTGGGCGCAGAGGCGGTAGGCGTTGAAGCAGTTGAGGTCGCTGCGCGACCCGCCTCCGCGGATCAGCACCACGGCGTCGAATTTTTCCGGCCGGGCCGCGACGTTGCACAGGGCTTCGATGATGGATTCCTCGGCCGCTTCGCCCTGCATGAAGGCGTCGAACAGGGTCAGCTCGAAACGGTAGGGGCTTCGGGCCAGCTCCTTGCAGAAGTCCTGATAGCCGGCGGCGTTGGCGCTCGACACGATGGCCACGCGCTGCACGACGGCCGGCATCGGCGCCTCGCGGTTCATGTCCCAGACGCCCTCCTGCTGCAACTGCGCGATGGTCTGCTGCCGCTGCCGCTCCATGTCGCCCAGCGTGTAGGAGGGGTCGATGTCGGTGATCTGGAGCGAGAAGCCGTAAAGTTCGTGGTAGGTGACCAGCGCCTTGGCCAGTATTTTGATGCCCGCGGCGAGCCGCTGGCCCGTTTCGGCCTCGAAATAGCCTGCGATGCGGGGGTAGTTCGAACGCCACACGACGGCTCGGGCCTGCGCTGTCGGCACGCCGTTGTCGCCGCCCTTCTCCACAAGCTCCAGGTAGCAGTGGCCCGAGTAGTTGACCTTGATTTCCGAAATCTCGGCGCTCACCCAGAGGGGCAGCGCGAACTGCCCTTCGAGCGCCGACTTCACGCGGCGCTGCAACTCGCGCAGGGTAATGTGTTGTGATTCAGTCATCGGCCCAGCAGAATTCCGAGGGTGAACAAGGCTCCGAACAGCAGGATGTTGCGGGCCGTTTCACCCAGACAGACGTTCAGCGCGTCGCCGTGGTCGATGCGCACCATCTTGCGCCATGTGGAGATATGTGCGGCGAGGTAGGGAAGGGGAAGCAGGGCGGCCCACGTGCGGCCTGCGAAGAGCAGCGTGAGACACAGCGCGACGGCCGCGGTTCCCAGGGCGAGATAACCCCAGCGGCCGACGCCTGCGCCGAGGCAGACGACGATCGTGCGTTTGTTGCAGCGGGCGTCCTCCTCGCGGTCGCGGAAGTTGTTGATCATCAGCATTGTGTCGATCACGAGGCCGCAGGCCAGCGCGGCGACGAGAACCTCCGGGGTCCACGCGCCGGTCTGGATGTAATAGGTGAATCCCACGGGGACCAGTCCGAAAAAGAGGATGACCGCGGCGTCGCCCAGCCCGTGGTAGGCCAGCGGGTAAGGGCCTGCGGTGTAGAACCAGGCGAAGACGATGCAGGCGGCGCCTGCGGCGACGAGTTCCCAGCCTCCGTAGCGGAGCGCGCCTGCGTGGAGCGCCCAGACGAGCAGCGCGACGCCCGCGGCGCAGGCCGCGAGGGTGAATCCCGCAATGCCCGCCTTCATGGCCCCGAGGGTGATGTAGCCTTTGGCGAAGGCGCGGTCGGGACCCAGCCGGTCGGGCTGGTCGGCCCCCTTCAGGAAGTCCCAGAGATCGTTCACCAGGTTGGCCGTGCACTGCATCAGCAGGGCGAATGCGAGGCACAGCACGGCCGGAAGCCAATGGAATCCGCGGTCGGTCCAGGCCAGTGCGGAGCCGATCAGGACGAGGATGACGGAGTTGCCGAGGCTGTACGGCCTGACGGCCAGAATCCATGCGGAGAGGGAGTTGGTTTTCACGTTTCGGAGTTTTTCAGGGGCTTTTGCAGATGAGGTTTGCGGGTTTCGGGAGCGGAGTTGTCAGCGGATGACCAGCTCCGCCTGCCGCGGCATGCGCCGGCCTTCGGGAAGCTGGATGCTCAACACGCCTTCGCTTTCGACCGGCGCGCCGTTCTTCTGCGCCGGATGCCAGCGCGGGGCTTCCGCCACGGCTTTCAGCACGCGCCGCTTGAGGCGGTTGTCGGTCGATTCGAGCTCCTGTTGGACGACGGTCTCGCCGTCGGGCGTGATCTTGTAGCGCAGCACCACGCGCGCCGTGGGTTCGCTCTCGTCCCAGCGCACCTGCCGGGCGATGTAGCTGCCGAAGGCGGAGTCCGCGGGGAAGGAGGCCGGCCGGTCGTAGCGCAGCGTAATGAGCATCACGCCGTGTGCGGCCCGCTGGCCGTAGCGGGCGATGGTCTCCTCGTCGGCGGGGAGCATCTCGACGTTCTCGATGTCCTCGGGCGGAATCGAGCGTATCTCGGACGTCTCCTTGCCGTTGACGATGTACAGGGGCTGCGGCCTGGGCGTCGCGGCACGGACGGCTGCGGCGAGAAACAGGATGTAGAGAAGCAGTGCGTATCTTTTCATACCGTAATCTTTTTTTGCAAAACGGCCGGCAGGGCCGGGATATTGCCTGCGGACTATCCGATCTCCTCCCAGCCCGAAGCCGAAAGGTCCACGCAGCCGTTGGCCCGGAAATGGACGCCTTCGGCTGCGAGCAACTCCCGCTGTCCGGTCCATCCGGGCGCTGTCCGGCCCTGGCTGTTGACGACCCGGTGGCAGGGCAGGCCTTCCGGAGCCAGCGCCAGCGCCCGTCCCGCGCGGCGCGCATGGCCGGGCATGCCGATCAGCCGGGCCAGCTGCCCGTAGGTCGCGACCCGTCCTGCGGGAATCTCTGCGACGACGCTCCAGATCTCGGCGTCGAAATCGGCGGGAATCTTCATCGCTTGTTTCGTTTATCTGAAACGGCCGGAGCCGAATCCGGGGCGCAAGTCCGGGACCCGCCCCCCCCCTCCTGAAAGCCGTTTTTTAGACGGCCCGGGGCAACGGGTTTCGGCAGCGGCTCATCCCGCCCCTGCTGTCCCTGCTGTCCCTGCTGCCCCTGAAAAGGGCTTTTTAAGCAGCTAAAGTTCGCTCTCTTTCAGACGTTCGGCGTTCTCGGCCACGATCAGGTGGTCGATGCAATCCTGGATGTCGCCGTCCATGAAGGCCGCGAGATTGTAGATCGTATAGTTGATGCGGTGGTCGGTGATGCGCCCCTGCGGGTAGTTGTAGGTGCGGATCTTGGCCGAACGGTCGCCCGTCGAGACCATCGTTTTGCGCTTCGAGGCGATTTCGTCGAGGTATTTCGAGTATTCGAGGTTGAAGACGCGCGTGCGCAGCTCCTCGAAAGCCTTGTCGAAGTTTTTCAGCTGCGATTTCTGGTCCTGGCACTGCACGACGATGCCCGTGGGGATGTGCGTCAGGCGGATGGCCGAATAGGTCGTGTTGACCGACTGGCCGCCGGGACCGCTCGCACAGAAGATGTCCTTGCGGATGTCGTTCATCGAGATTTCGATGTCGAACTCCTCGGCTTCGGGGAGCACGGCCACCGATGCGGCCGAGGTGTGCACGCGGCCCTGCGTCTCGGTCTGGGGCACGCGCTGCACGCGGTGCACGCCCGACTCGTATTTGAGCGTCCCGTAGACGTTCTGTCCCGATACCTTCAGCACCACCTCCTTGAAACCGCCTGCGGCGCCGTCCGACGAGGAGGTGATTTCGTAGCGCCAGCCTTTCGACTCGATGTATTTGGTGTACATGCGCAGCAGGTCGCCGGCGAAGATCGCCGCCTCGTCGCCGCCCGTTCCGCCGCGGATCTCCACGATGGCGTTTTTCGAGTCCTGCGGGTCCTTGGGGATCAGCAGCAGCTTGATCTCCTCCTCCATCTGTGCGAGCTGCGGCTCCAGCTCGGCGATCATCTCGCGGGCCATTTCGCGCATCTCCTCGTCCTTGTCCGTGGCCAGCGTGTCCTTGGCTTCGGCGAGGTTGGCGATGGCCGTGCGGTAGCGTTCCGAAGTCTCGATGATCGGCTCCAGCTCCTTGTATTCCTTGGTCAGTTGGATGAACTGCTTGACGTCGGCGATCACTTCGGGGTCGGTGAGTTTCTGCCCCGTCTCCTCGTATTTGAGTTTCAAACCGTCGAGGCGGTTCAGGATGGTGTTGTCTGCCATAAAAATGTGTCGTGTCTTTGTTTTGGGGACAAAGATACGACACATTTAATTAAGAATTGAAAATTAAGAATTAAAAAATTAAGCGAAGGCCGCAGCGGCTCTCTCTCGGGACCGGCGTTCTTTCGCAAGGAACGATGGGAAATAACCGGCAGACGGCAATGCACGGACCGGAGAAACCGACGGAGGGAACCCCTCGTGCGGGATTCCCTCCGGGATGTAGTCGCCGGGCGGCCGTCCGGTTCGTTCCGGTTCGTTCCGGTGTGCGGCTGCCGGGGCGCGGTTCGTGCCAGGCCTGTTTATTCGTTGATCCGGCGGAGCCAGTCCAGCACGGCGTCCTGCCACTGGGCCTTGTAGCGGAACGAGTCGCGGATGCCCCAGCCGTGGCCGCCCGAGGGGTAAATGTGCATCGAGGCTTCGATGCCGTGCGCCTTCAGGGCGTTGTAGTAGAGCGTGCTGTTGACGGGCGGAACGGTCTTGTCGTCGTCCGAGAGCAGCAGGATGGCGGGCGGGGTGTCGGCCGTCACGCGGCTCTCCAGCGAGTAGGCTGCGTCCTGCTCGGGGGTGCGCTGCTCGCTCAGCAGGTTGATGAACGATCCCTGGTGGCGTTTGCCCTGCACGGCCGTGATGACCGGGTAGAAGAGGACCGAGAAGGCCGGTTTGAAACCGCCGATCGTCGAGGCCATCGCCGCGAGGTGTCCGCCGGCCGAAGAGCCGACGATGCCCACTTTGTCCGCCGTGTAGCCCGTGGCGCCCGCTTCGAGTCCCGCCATGATGCGCAGGGCCTGTACGGCGTCCTCCAGCGGCACTTCGGGATGGTGGTTGGGCATCCGGTATTTCAGCACGGCGCCCGTGATACCGTTGGCGGCGAACCATTTCGCCATTTCGTAGCCCTCGTGGTCCATGGCCAGCATGCCGTAGCCGCCGCCCGGGCAGATGACGACGGCCTGGCCGGTGGCCTTGGCCTTGTCGGCCGGGAAGATGTAGAGAGTCGCTTCGGAGGTGTTCCGTACGCGGTTGGGTTCCTTTTCCGTTTCCGGCGTCGTGATGCCGTTGCTGTGGGGCGCGGTCGTGTTGTCCCAGATTTTGAGGGTCGCGGTCTGTCCGTAATCCTGTGCCGATGCTGTTGCGGTCATAAGCAGGAGTGTTGCGATAAGCGGTAGTGTGCGTTTCATAAATCGGTATTTTAGGCGTGACGGGGTGTCAGATCACGATGTTTATGATCTTGCCCGGCACGACGATGATCTTTTTCGGGGTTTTGCCTTCGAGCCATTTCTGCGCCTCGGGGGCCGTGACGACGTCGGCCTGAATCTCGGCGGGCGTCATCGAAGCGGCATACTCCTTCCGGAAGCGGAGCTTGCCGTTGACCGACACGGGGTATTCGAACGAGTTCCGCACGAGGTGCGTCTCGTCGCAGACCGGATAGGAGGCCGTGCAGACCGATTCGGTGTGTCCGAGCGCGGCCCACAGCTCCTCGGCGATGTGCGGGGCGAAGGGGGCGAGCAGCACGGTCAGCGGTTCGAGCACTTCGCGCTTCGAACACTCGCCCAGCTCGTTGAGGCAGATCATAAAGGCCGCCACGGAGGTGTTGAACGAGAAGTTCTCGATGTCCTCCGAGACCTTTTTGATGGTCTTGTGGAGGGTGCGCAGCTCCTGCTCGGTCGCCTTTTCGTCCGTGACGCACAGCTGCCCGTCGCGGTCGAAGAACAGGCGCCAGAAGCGGCGCAGGAATTTGTGCACGCCGTCGATGCCGTTCGTGTCCCAGGGTTTCGACTGCTCCAGCGGCCCGAGGAACATCTCGTACATGCGCAGCGTGTCGGCGCCGTAGTTGTCGACGATGTAGTCGGGGTTCACGACGTTGTAGAACGACTTCGACATTTTCTCGATGGCCCAGCCGCAGACGTACTTGCCGTCCTCGAGGATGAATTCGGCGTCCTTGTATTCGGGCATCCATGCGCGGAAGGCGTCGAGGTCGAGGATGTCGTTGCGGACGATGTTCACGTCGACGTAGAGCGCCTGCGTCTCGTACTGGTCCTTGAGGCCCAGCGACACGAACCTGTTGGTTCCCACGATGCGGTAGACGAAGTTCGAGCGCCCCTGGATCATGCCCTGGTTGACGAGTTTGCGGAACGGCTCCTCCTCGCAGACGCAGCCCAGGTCGTAGAGGAACATGTTCCAGAAGCGCGAGTACATCAGGTGGCCCGTGGCGTGCTCGATGCCGCCCACGTAGAGGTCGACGTTGCGCCAGTACTCGTCCGCCTCTTTCCCGACGAGCGCCTTGTCGTTGTGCGGGTCCATGTAGCGGAGGTAGTAGGCCGACGATCCGGCGAATCCGGGCATCGTCGACAGTTCGTAGGGGCAGCCCTCGGGCGTCGCCCATCCCTTGACGCGGGCCAGCGGCGGTTCGCCCTCGGCCGTGGGGCCGAAATTCTCGATGGGCGGCAGCTCCAGCGGCAGTTTGTCCTCCGCCAGCGGGTAGGCCGTGTCGTTCTTATAGTAGATCGGGAACGGCTCGCCCCAGTAGCGCTGGCGCGAGAAAATGGCGTCGCGCAGGCGGTAGTTGACGAGCTTTTTGCCCAGTCCGCGCTTCTCGACTTCGGCGAACATCACCTGAATCGCCTCCTTTACATCCATGCCGTTGAGGAAATCCGAGTTGATTACTTTCCCCGTTTTGGCGTCGTACGACTCTTTCTCGATGTCGCCGCCCTCGACCACCGGGACGATCTCCAGTCCGAAGTGGCGGGCGAAGGCCCAGTCGCGCGAGTCGTGCGCCGGAACGGCCATGATGGCGCCCGTTCCGTAGCCCGAGAGCACGTAGTCGGAAATGTAGATCGGAATGGCTTTGTTCGTGAAGGGGTTGATGGCGTAGGAGCCTGCCGCAACGCCGCTTACGCGCTTCGTGTCGGCGATGCGGTCGCGCTCCGAACGCTTTTTGGTCTGGCGGATGTACTCCTCGACGGCGGCCTTGTTCTCGGGCGTCGTCAGTTCGCCGACCCACTCGTGCTCGGGGGCGATGACCATGAACGTCACGCCGAAGATCGTGTCGGGACGGGTGGTGAAGATCTCCAGTTTCCGGTCGCTGTTCTCGATGTCGAAGAAGACCTGGGCGCCCTCCGAGCGGCCGATCCAGTTGCGCTGGATCTCCTTCAGCGAGTCGCTCCATTCGAGTTTGTCCAGTCCGTCGAGCATGCGCTGGGCGTAGGCCGTCACGCGCAGAAGCCATTGTTTCATGCGCTTCTGCTCGACCGGATAGCCGCCGCGGACCGAAAGTCCGTCGTGCACTTCGTCGTTGGCCAGCACGGTCCCCAGCTTCGGGCACCAGTTGACCTGGGTGTCGGCGCGGAAGGCGAGGCGGTAGTTCTGAAGGATCTGTTCCTTCTCCCGCTCGCTTTTGGCGTTCCATTCGGCGGCCGTGAAGTGCATCTCGGTCGTGCAGGCGGCGTCCAGCCCCTCGGTGCCGCTCGTTTCGAAGGCGGCGGTCAGTTCCGCGACGGGGCGCGCCTGCTGTTTCGAACGGTCGTACCAATGGGAGAACATCTCGAGGAACGCCCACTGCGTCCACTTGTAGTATCCGGGGTCGCACGTGCGCACCTCGCGGTCCCAGTCGAACGAGAATCCGATCTTGTCCAGCTGTTCGCGGTAGCGGGCGATGTTCTGCTCGGTCGTGACGGCGGGATGCTGCCCCGTCTGGATCGCATACTGCTCGGCGGGAAGGCCGAAGGCGTCGTAACCCATCGGGTGGAGGACGTTGAATCCCTTGAGCCGCTTGTAGCGCGAGTAGATGTCCGAGGCGATGTAGCCCAGCGGATGGCCGACGTGCAGGCCCGCTCCCGAAGGGTAGGGGAACATGTCCAGCACGTAGAATTTGGGCCGCGAGGGGTCCGTCTCCACCTTGTAGGTTTTGTCCGCCCTCCAGCGGCTTTGCCATTTGGCCTCGATCTCCTTGAAATTGTACTCCATATGTCGTGTAATTTTGTTGCGGATTTTCCCGCAAAGATAGAAAAAAAAACGTATCTTTATCCGGGAGTGGCGCATGTCGGATTTAAATTGCGAGCTTATGCGTAATTTTAAAGTTTTTTTGCTGGGTGTTCCGCTGGCGCTGGGTGTGCTTGCCGGCTGTTCGGAGGAGGTGGAATACGAGATGCCGATCTATGATTTCGTGAATCCTTCGGTCTGCTTTTTCGTTTCCGACGCCGCGACGGGCGTGAATCTGCTCGATCCCGATGAGCCTGATGCGATTCTCGGCCGGCCCATCGCCGTGACATACGGCGGAAAACGCTACGAAGTGGCGGCGGACGCCGTTGCGGCCCCGGCGACGCGGGCCACGATGCCGCGGCCGCTGGCGCTGCGGCTCGAAGGGGTGAATGAGTACGACAGGATCAAGGGCTATCACCTCGCTTTCGGAGAATTCGATCCGACGGATGGTCTGAAAGGGCAGTCGTTCGTGGTCGACTGGGGCGACGGGACCTCCACGAAGGTGGAGTTCGACCTCTACGTGGTCTGGAAGAAAAACCGCAAAGAGCGCATTTACGAGGCGGAGGTGCACAGTCCGATCCGTGTCGACGGCGCGGCGCGCGGCGAGGGTTATTACGACGCGTGGATCATCCGGATCACCCGGTGACGGGCGGTCTGCGTGCCGCAGCGCGGCTGCATGGAAAAAAAGGGGGCGCGGCCATTCGGGCGCGCCCCCTTTTTTCGTTTGCGGGATGTGTCAGTCGTAGAGCGGGACGACGTACATCGAGTAGGCTTCGCTGTGACCCGTGCCGTCGGAGAGCGTGTATCGGATTTCGTCGCCGTGCCATACGACGGCGGTCCGCGTCGTGCCGAAAATCGTTCCGGCGGTGAATATGTCGTCGTAGCAGACGGCGACCGAATAGGGCATCGAGCCGCTGCCCGGGCCGTCGGAGAGGTCGAACAGCTCCTGTCCCTCCTTCCAGACGACGCCCTCCTCCTCGAAGCCGTCGGTGTGGTAACCCGCCGTGTAGAGCGTGTGTCCGAACCGGCAGACGGCGGTGGCTTCGGCATAGGAACTGCCGTCGGTCAGGGTGTAGAGCAGCTCCTTGTCCTTCCAGACCGCTGCGGCGCCGCCCGAGTGGCCTGCGGCGTAGACGTCGCCGCCCGAGACGCAGACCGACCGGGCCTGCGAGACGGCCGGGCTGACCGAATAGGCGTAGAGCGCATCGCCGTCTTTCCAGATTTTCGCCGTCAAGGCTCCGCCGCTCTCCTCGCTCCCGGCCGTGTAGAGGCTGCCGTTTGCGGCGAAGACCGAGTAGGCGTACGAGTCGGCGCCGGGAGCGCCCGGGGTGTATTTCAGCGTGCCGTTTTCCCAGACCTTCGCCACGATCCGGTCGCCCTGCCGTTCGTAGCCGGCGGCATAGACCGTGCCGTCCGAAACGCAGACCGCGTAGGCCCAGGCGTCGTTCGTGCCGTCGGTCAGGGTGTAGAGCAGCTGCCCGTTTTTCCAGACCGTTGCGACGGCCTTCGATGCGGGCGTGGTGTAACCTGCCGTGTAGATGTCGTAGCCGGAGGGTTTCGGCGGTTCGGGGGCGTCGTCGTCCGAACTGCACGCCGCGAAGCCGGCGAATGCGGCGAGAAGCGCCGGTAAAAGCGTGTGTGTGAATCGTTTTCTGATGATTGTCATGGTTTTGCGGTGCAGTTTGTTTTCGGGCCGTTCCTGTCGGGAGGGGCTGTCTGCACGCCGTTTGCGGGGCAAAGTCCGTGCCGGGGATCAAGGCCCGGAACATTCGGTTTATGGCGTTGATAATAAATCCGTTGTCGGTTTATATATAACCGGAATTTATTTTGCAGGAAATTCTATAAGTAAAAAGTATTACAAACGGCGTAAAATCCTGGGAAATGGCGAAAAAAGACGTGCATACATATTGTATTTCCGAAAAAATGCGTACCTTTGCAGTCCATTTTGGACAATGGAGATAGATTTTTTAACAATTAAAGGACAGTTTTAGAAATGCCAACTATTCAACAGTTAGTGAGAAACGGCCGTGTGAAGATGGAGGACAAGTCGAAGTCTCCCGCACTGGCTGCGTGTCCCCAGCGCCGAGGCGTATGTACGCGTGTGTACACGACGACCCCGAAGAAGCCGAACTCGGCAATGCGTAAGGTAGCGCGTGTAAGATTGACCAACGGCAAGGAGGTCAACGCCTACATCCCCGGAGAAGGCCACAACTTGCAGGAGCACTCCATCGTGCTCGTCCGCGGCGGTCGTGTGAAGGACCTCCCCGGTGTACGTTATCACCTGGTGCGCGGTGCGCTCGACTCGGCAGGCGTGGACGGACGTCGTCAGCGTCGTTCGAAGTACGGAGCCAAACGTCCCAAGGCAGGCAAGTAGTCAACAACAAGAGAGTTTTTAACAGATCATTTTTAAATAGCAATGAGAAAAGCTAAGCCAAAAAAGCGAATTCTACTTCCGGATCCGAAGTTCGGAGACGTGGCTGTGACCCGTTTCGTGAACAACCTTATGCTGGATGGTAAGAAGAGTATTGCCTACACGATTTTCTACGACTCGCTCGAAATCGTCGGCAAGAAGATGAAGGATGCTGATAAATCTCCGCTGGAAGTCTGGAAACAGGCTCTGGAGAACATCACACCCCAAGTCGAAGTGAAATCGAAGCGTATCGGAGGTGCGACGTTCCAGGTTCCTATGGAGGTTCGTCCGGAGCGCAAGATTTCTATTTCCATGAAAAACCTTGTCCTCTATTCCCGCAAGCGCGCCGGCAAGACGATGGCAGACAAGCTTTCAGCAGAGATACTGGATGCCTACAACCAGCAGGGCGCAGCCTTCAAGCGTAAGGAGGAGATGCACCGCATGGCCGAGGCCAACAAGGCATTCGCACACTTTAGATTCTAATAAGGAGACCGAACAGATGGCAACCAGAGATTTAAAATATACTCGCAATATCGGTATCATGGCTCACATCGATGCCGGTAAAACCACCACGTCGGAGCGAATCCTTTTCTACACGGGCAAAACCCACAAGATCGGTGAAACGCACGAAGGCGCTGCCGTCATGGACTGGATGGTTCAGGAGCAGGAGCGCGGCATCACGATCACCTCGGCTGCAACGACCGCTTTCTGGAACTACATGGGCAACCAGTACCAGATCAACCTGATCGACACCCCGGGACACGTCGACTTCACGGTCGAGGTGGAGCGTTCGCTGCGCGTGCTGGACGGCGCTATCGCCACGTTCTGCGCCGTAGGCGGCGTGGAGCCGCAGTCGGAGACCGTATGGCGTCAGGCCGACAAGTACAACGTGCCCCGTCTGGGCTACGTCAACAAGATGGACCGCACGGGCGCCGACTTCCTGTCGGTGTGCGCACAGATCAAGGAGCACTTCGGAGCTACGGCCCTTCCGGTCGTTTTGCCTATCGGCGCCGAGGACAAGTTCGAAGGTCTGGTAGACCTTATATATAATAACGCTATCTATTATTACGACGACAAGACCGTCCGCGACAACTTCGAGCTGAAGGAGATTCCCGAGTCGATGAAGGCCGAGGCCGCCGAGTGGCGCGGCAAGCTCATCGAGGAGGTGGCTTCCACCGACGATGCGCTGATGGAGAAGTTCTTCGAGGACCCCGATTCGATCACCGCCGACGAGCTGCTCGCAGCGATCCGCAAGGCGACGATCTCGATGCAGATCGTCCCGATGCTCTGCGGTTCGTCGTTCCACAACAAGGGCGTGCAGAAACTGCTCGACTACGTGATGGCTTTCCTGCCCTCGCCGCTCGACCTGCCCCCCGTTACGGGCATGAACCCCAAAACCGAGCAGGAAGAGGTTCGCCACGCTTCGGAGAGCGATCCGTTCTGCGGTCTGGCGTTCAAGATCGCTACCGACCCGTTCGTAGGCCGTCTGGCTTTCGTGCGCGTATACTCGGGTAAGCTCGATGCCGGTTCCTACATCCTGGACACCCGCAGCGGCAAGCGCGAGCGTATCAGCCGCATCTACCAGATGCACGCCAACAAGCAGAACCCGATGGAGACCGTCGGCGCCGGCGACATCTGCGCGGCCGTAGGTTTCAAGGAGATCCGCACGGGCGACACGCTCTGCGCCGAGAACGCACCCATCGTGCTGGAGCAGATGACCTTCCCCGAGCCGGTGATCGGTCTGGCCGTGGAGCCGAAGACCCAGAAGGACCTCGACAAGCTCGGCATCGCCCTGGGCAAGCTGGCTGAAGAGGACCCCACCTTCACGGTGCACACCGACGAGGATTCGGGTCAGACGGTGATCAGCGGCATGGGCGAGCTTCACCTCGACATCATCGTGGACCGTCTGCGCCGCGAGTTCGGTGTGGAGATCAACCAGGGCGCTCCCCAGGTGAACTACAAGGAGTCGCTCACCAAGACGGTTCAGCACCGCGAGGTCTTCAAGAAGCAGACCGGCGGTCGCGGTAAGTTTGCCGACATCATCTTCGAGATCGGTCCCGCCGACGACGGCGCCATGGGCCTTACGTTCGTAGACCAGGTCAAGGGCGGTAACATTCCCAAGGAGTTTATCCCCGCCGTGCAGAAGGGCTTCGCTTCGGCGATGGCGAACGGTGCGCTGGCCGGCTACAAGATGGACTCGATGAAGATCACGTTGCTCGACGGTTCGTTCCACCCCGTGGACTCCGACCAGCTGTCGTTCGAGATCGCAGCCCGCAACGGTTACCGCGCAGCGGCTCCCAAGGCCGGTTCGGTGATTATGGAGCCTATTATGAACGTGGAGGTCGTGACCCCCGAGGAGAACATGGGCGACATCATCGGCGACCTGAACAAGCGTCGCGGACAGGTTACCGGCATGGAGTCGAAAGGCACCGCCCGCGTGGTGAAGGCCAAGGTTCCCCTGTCGGAGATGTTCGGCTATGTGACCGTACTGCGTACGATTTCGTCGGGCCGCGCAACCTCGTCCATGGAGTTCTCGCACTTCGAGGAGGTCCCTGCCAACCTGGCCAAGGAGATCATCGAGAAAGCGAGTGGTAAACGTAAGGATATAGAATAAGCAAACAATATGAACCAGAAGATTAGAATCAAGTTAAAGTCATTCGATCACAATCTCGTGGACAAGTCGGCCGAGAAGATTGTGAAGACTGTGAAGAGCACGGGCGCCGTCGTGAGCGGCCCGGTGCCCCTTCCCACGCACAAGCAGATTTTTACGGTCAACCGCTCGACTTTCGTCAACAAGAAAGCCCGCGAGCAGTTCCAGCTCTGCACCTTCAAGCGTATCCTCGACATCTACTCGTCGACGCCCAAAACGATCGACGCGCTGATGAAACTGGAGCTTCCCTCGGGTGTGGAGGTAGAGATCAAGGTGTGATCGGACAGGATGTCTGCCGGTTTTCCGAGCTGTAACCCGGGTTTCTTCGAAAGAAGGAACCGGGGGCGGGTCGGCTCGGCGAGCGTTGCCCCGGGCAGGGGAACGGGAGCGGGGCAGGACGACGGGAACCGGAGGTGATTGATTATATATAGTGTACCAACCGTGCGGAGCGCACGCCATCTCCCTCCCCGAGGGAAGACCGGGATGGAGCCGGATTTGTCAATGGCGCCGCAGGCGGCAATGGCGGCTGAAAGCGACCGGTACATCGAAATATATGATAACCAGACGGCAAGACAAAAAACGTTACATCACTTTATTACTATTTATAACAAACAATTGACAACAAATGTCAGGACTTATTGGAAAGAAAATCGGAATGACTTCCGTTTACAGTGCCGAGGGTAAGAACATACCATGCACTGTCATTGAGGCTGGACCGTGCGTTGTTACGCAAATCAAGACCGTCGAGAAGGATACCTACGAGGCGGTTCAGATTGCCTATGACGAGACGAGTGAAAAGCACGCCACCAGCAGTTTGTTAGGTCACTTCAAGAAAGCCGGCACGACTCCGAAACGCAAACTTGCGGAATTCAAGGACATGCCTGAAGTGAATCTCGGCGACACGCTGACCGTAGAACTCTTCTCGGAAGAGGACTGGGTGGACGTGACCGGGATCTCGAAAGGAAAAGGCTTCCAGGGCGTAGTGAAGCGTCACGGCTTCGGCGGCGTCGGCGGCCAGACCCACGGCCAGCACAACCGTGCGCGCAAGCCGGGTTCGCTGGGCGCGTCGTCCTATCCCTCGCGCGTCTTCAAGGGCAAACGTCTGCCCGGCCAGATGGGCGGCGAGCAGGTCAAGGTTTTGAACCTGCGTGTATTGAAAGTAATCCCCGAGAGCAACCTCATCCTCGTGAAAGGTTCGATTCCGGGAGCAAAAGGTGCTTATTTAACGATTGAAAAATAGTATGGAATTAGCTGTATTAAACACACAAGGAAAAGAGACGGGTCGTAAGGTAGTCCTTTCGGACGCCGTCTTCGGCGTGGAGGCTAATGACCACGCTATTTACCTCGACGTGAAGCAGTATCTCGCTGACCAGCGTCAGGGTACGCACAAGTCGAAGCAGCGCAACGAAGTTGCCGGCTCGACGCGCAAACTCAAGCGTCAGAAAGGCACCGGCGGCGCCCGTGCGGGCAGCATCAAGTCGCCCCTGTTCCCGGGAGGCGGCCGCATCTTCGGTCCCCAGCCCCGCGATTACAGCTTCAAGCTCAACAAGAAGCTCAAGCAGCTGGCCCGCCGCAGCGCGCTGACCTACAAGGCTCAGGCCGGCGCCATCAGCATCGTCGAGACGATGTCGCTGGAGGCTCCCAAGACCAAGTCGGTCGTGGCTCTGGCCGAGGCGCTCAAGGTCGACGACAAGAAGGTGCTGCTGGTTCTCCCCGAATCGAACGTCAACCTGCAGCTGTCGTGCCGCAACCTTCCCTATGTGAAGCCCGTGCTGGCTCAGAACGTCTGCACCTACGACGTGATGAACGCATCGGCCATCGTGATGGTGGAAGGCGCCGAGAATGTATTGAATACGATGTTAGCTTAAAAACGCAAGTTACAATGGACATTATTATTAAGCCGGTTTTGACCGAGAAAATGACGATTCAGGGCGAAAAGTTGAATCGCTACGGTTTTATCGTTGACGTGAGGGCTAACAAGCTGCAGATTCGCAATGCCGTAGAGCAGATGTACAACGTCGTCGTTACGGACGTGAACACCGTGAACTACATGGGCAAACTCAAGAGCCGCTACACCAAGGCGGGCCTCTTGGAGGGTCGCGCCAATAACTTCAAGAAGGCGATCGTCACCTTGAAGGATGGAGACAAGATCGATTTTTACAGTAATATCTAACGAAGATGGCAGTAAGAAAATTTAAACCTGTAACCGCAGGTACGAGACATAAGATTATCGGCACGTTCGACGAGATCACGACGTCGAAACCGGAGAAATCGCTGCTCAGCCCCAAGAAGAGCTCGGGTGGACGTAACAACGACGGCAAGATGACGGTCCGCTACATCGGCGGCGGTCACAAGCAGATGTATCGTAACGTCGACTTCAAACGCTCGAAGGACGGCATCGCCGCAACTGTAAAAACGATCGAGTACGACCCCAATCGTACCGCACGCATCGCACTCCTGGTATACGCCGACGGTGAGAAGAGCTACATCATCGCACCCAACGGACTCCAGGTGGGCCAGACCGTCATGAGCGGCGCAGGCGTCGCTCCCGAGGTCGGAAACACGCTCTTCCTGAGCGAGATTCCCCTGGGTACGGTCGTCCACAACATTGAACTCTACCCCGGTCAGGGGGCCGCTATGGCCCGTTCGGCCGGTTCCTACGCCCAGCTGCTGGCTCGTGAAGGCAAATTCGCCGTCATCAAGCTGCCTTCGGGCGAGACTCGTATGGTACTCGTAACTTGCCGCGCTACGGTGGGTGTCGTGTCGAACGTCGACCACAGCCTCGAAAGCTCGGGCAAGGCAGGACGCGAGCGTTGGCTCGGCCGCCGTCCGCGCAACCGCGGTGTCGTCATGAACCCGGTGGATCACCCGATGGGTGGTGGCGAAGGCCGTGCGTCGGGTGGTCACCCGCGTTCGCGCAAGGGTCTGCTTGCCAAGGGTTATAAGACTCGTAACCCGAAGAAGACGACCTCGAAGTTTATTATTTCCAAGAAGAAAAAATAATTAAATAAGAGTACATAATGAGCCGTTCATTAAAAAAAGGACCGTTTATCGACCCCAAGCTCGAAGCGAAGATCGTCGCCCAGGCGGAAGGAAATAAAAAGTCGGTAATCAAGACATGGTCGCGAGCAAGTATGATCTCGCCTGACTTCGTAGGTCAGACGGTAGCTGTCCACAACGGAAACAAATTCATTCCGGTGTATGTAACAGAGAACATGGTAGGACACAAACTCGGCGAGTTTGCTCCCACCCGCAACTTCCGCGGTCACGCAGGTAACAAGAAAAAATAGGTAGAAAATGGGTGCAAGAAAAGCAAATAAAGCCGCACAGTTAAAGGCTGAAAAGAAGCAGAAGGCTATCGCCATTATGCGTGATTGCCCGACCTCTCCCCGCAAGATGCGCCTGGTGGCCGACATCATCCGCGGCGTGGAGATCAACAAGGCTCTGGGCATCCTTCGTTACTCGAAGAAGGAGGCGTCGATCCGTATGGAGAAGCTCCTCAAGTCGGCGATCGCCAACTGGGAGGCCAAGAACGAGTCGGAGCGTCTGGAGGATGTGAAACTCTGCGTGAAAGAGGTATTCGTCGACGGCGGTCGCATGCTGAAGCGTATTCAGGCTGCGCCCCAGGGTCGCGCACACCGGATCCGCAAGCGTTCGAACCACGTAACGATCGTAGTTGACAAAATGGTAACCGTAGAAAACAAGTAATCAGATGGGACAGAAAGTTAATCCGATAGCAAATCGTCTTGGTATCATCCGGGGTTGGGATTCCAACTGGTTCGGAGGCAAGGATTTCTCCGACAAACTCGTCGAGGACGCCAAGATCCGCAAGTATCTGAATGTCCGTCTGGCGAAGGCGTCGATCTCGAAGATCATCATCGAGCGCACGCTCAAACTGGTGACGGTTACGATTTCGACCGCCCGTCCGGGCATCATCATCGGCAAGGGCGGCCAGGAGGTCGACAAGCTGAAGGAGGAGCTGAAGAAGCTCACCGGCAAGGAGATCCAGATCAACATCTTCGAGGTGAAACGCCCCGAGGTGGACGCTGTCATCGTCGGCCAGAACATCGCCCGCCAGCTGGAGGGCCGCGTATCGTTCCGCCGCGCCGTGAAGACGGCCGTGGCTTCGACCATGCGCATGGGCGCCGAGGGTATCAAGATCCAGGTTGCCGGCCGTGTCGGCGGCGCCGAGATGGCCCGTACGGAGACGATCAAGGAGGGACGCATTCCGCTGCACACGTTCCGCGCAGACATCGACTACTGCCTCACGGAGGCCCTCACGAAAGTGGGTATCCTGGGCGTGAAGGTGTGGATCTGCCAGGGCATCGTATACGGCCAGCGCGACCTGTTCGAAATCGCAGGCGCTTCGGCGCAGGCACCTTCGGGCGACCGCGGTGAGCGCGGCGACCGTCGTGGCGGACGCGGAGACCGCGGAGACCGTCGCGGTGGAGACCGTCGCGGCGGACGCCGGGGCGGAGACCGTCGCAATAACAATCAGTAAGTAGGACCTTTTTAAAGCAGAACTAACATGTTACAGCCGAAAAAGACCAAATTTAGAAGAATGCAGAAAGGCCGTATGAAGGGTATCGCTCAAAGAGGTAACCAGCTTGCATACGGATCGTTCGCAATCAAGGCACTTGAATCGACCTGGATCACGGGTCGTCAGATAGAGGCGGCACGTCAGGCCATTACGCGTTACATGAAGCGTGAGGGACAGCTGTGGATCCGCATCTTCCCCGATAAACCCATCACGAAGAAGCCCGCCGAGGTACGTATGGGTAAGGGTAAGGGTAATCCCGAAGGCTTCGTGGCGCCTGTTACGCCCGGACGCATTCTCTTCGAGGCAGAGGGTGTGCCCCTGGCGGTTGCGCAGGAAGCGCTGCGTCTGGGCGCCCAGAAACTGCCCATCACCACCAAGTTTATCGTAAGACGTGACTACGTCGAAACCACAATTTAAGGGACACAGAACATGAAAAGTGCAGAAATCAAGGATATTTCGACAAAGGACCTGCAGGAGCGCATCGAGACCGAAAAGGCCCAGCTCGCGAAGCTGAAGGTGCAGCACGCGGTGTCCCCCGTCGAGAACCCGTCGATCATTAAGAAGAACCGCAGAGATATAGCTCGCATGCTGACCGTTCTGCGTCAAAAAAACGCTAAATAACGAGAACAACTATGGAAAGAAATCTTAGAAAAGAGCGTATCGGTGTGGTTGTCAGCAACAAGATGGAGAAAACCATTGTGGTTGCAGTAGCACGTAAGGTGAAGCATCCTATCTACGGTAAGTTCGTGAACAAGACGACCAAGTTCGTGGCCGAGTCGCTCGACGAGACCTGCAAGGAGGGCGATACCGTACGCATCATGGAAACCCGCCCGCTGAGCAAAACGAAGCGTTGGAGATTAGTACAAATCATTGAAAGAGCTAAGTAGTTATGATACAACAGGAAAGTAGACTCATTGTAGCTGATAACAGCGGTGCGAAGGAGGTCCTCTGCATCCGGGTGCTCGGCGGCACGAAGCGTCGCTACGCATCCATCGGCGATAAGATCGTCGTGGCTGTCAAGAGCGCGACACCCTCGGGCGATGTCAAGAAGGGCGCCGTGTCGAAAGCCGTAGTCGTGAGAACCACGAAGGAAATCAGACGTGCCAACGGTTCGTACATTCGTTTCGACGACAACGCCGTGGTGCTGCTTAACAACCAGGGTGAAATGCGCGGTACTCGTATATTCGGCCCCGTAGCTCGCGAGCTGCGCGACCAGTATATGAAGATTATCTCCCTCGCACCCGAAGTATTGTAATCATAAAAACTATTTCGGATATGTCAAAATTACATATTAAGAAAGGGGATCAGGTTCAGGTTATCGCCGGTGACAGCAAAGGCCAGACGGGCAAAGTCCTGAAGGTCGAGGTTTCGAAGCAGCGCGCCATCGTCGAAGGTGTGAACCTCTGCAAGAAGGCCACGAAGCCCAATGCGCAGAACCCCCAGGGAGGCATCGTCGAGAAAGAGGCTCCGATTCACATTTCGAACCTCATGCTCATCGACCCCAAGTCGGGCAAACCCACCAAGGTCGGCCGCAAGACGGATGCAAAAGGTAAATTAGTTCGTTTCGCTAAAAAGTCAGGGGAGGAGATCAAATAATGGCATACGTACCTACACTCAAGACAAAATATAAGGAGCAGATCAAATCTGTCCTTATGAAGGAGTTCGGTTACACGAGCATTATGCAGTGCCCGAAGCTCACGAAGATCGTAATCAACCAGGGTATGGGCCAGGCTGTCGCCGATAAGAAACTCATCGACGTGGCCGAAGCCGAACTGACGCAGATCACCGGTCAGAAGGCCGTTCAGACCCGCTCGCGCAAGGACATTTCGAACTTCAAGCTGCGTAAGGGCATGCCGATCGGCGTGCGCGTGACGCTGCGCGACACGAAGATGTACGAGTTTCTGGAGCGTCTGATCGCTGTCGCTCTTCCCCGAATCCGGGATTTCAAGGGTATCAACGAGAAGTTCGACGGCCAGGGCAACTACACCCTGGGCATCACCGAGCAGATCATCTTCCCGGAGATCGACATCGACAAGATCACCAAGATCTTCGGCATGGAGATCACGTTCGTAACGACGGCCAAAACTGACGAGGAGGCTTACGCCCTGCTCCGCGAGTTCGGTCTTCCTTTCAAAAACGCTAAAAAGAATCAATAAGCTATGGCAAAAGAATCGATGAAGGCCCGCGAGGTGAAGCGTGCGAAACTCGCAAACCGCTATGCTCACAAGCGCGAGGAGATCGCTGCCAAGGTGAAGAGCGGTGAGATGGATCACGAAGAGGCATGGCAGGCGCTTGCGAAGCTGCCCCGCAACTCGAATCCCATCCGCCAGCACAATCGCTGCAAGATCACGGGTCGTCCCAAGGGCTACATTCGCCTGTTCGGCATCAGCCGTATCCAGTTCCGCGAAATGGCCTCGAAGGGGCTGATCCCGGGCGTTACGAAAGCCAGCTGGTAGCAGCCGCAGGTGCGGGGAGGGGCGAGCGTGCGACCGCCTGAAACCCGCAGATCCTGCGATTCTGAATAAAAGTTCCGTTTTCCGGAAGGTGAGGAGCCTGTGGAGAGCGAGTCTCTCGGAAGGAAACGGGGCCGATAGGGGTGTTCAGCCCGTGTAGATACGTCACAGTGTCGGGGAAAGTGCCGCCGCAAGCGGTAACTTCCCGATATGTGGGGCGTAACGAGGGGTTGGGCGCTTGGTTACAAATTTCTCGGACCAGGGGCCGGAAGGTTGATGCCGTGGCTGCGTGAGCGGAGGGCGGATGCCGGAAGGTTTAGCCGAAGGGACAATGCGGAAGTTGTGCAACGCGGCGGAAGCGAAGACTTTCAGGCTGCCGGAACGGAGGGACGAAACGGGGCTGCGTGGCGGTCCGTGTGGCGTTCCGAAGGGCGGGAATCGGGACCAGGGTGCGGCGAATGCCGTGCCGGAGGAACCGAAAGACTGTCGCCGAAAGGGAATTTTGTGCGGATACATGTTAGCAACATCGGGTGCTAACATTGTCTGCGTTCCGGAGGCAGGGCTAAAATCGCTAAAAATCAGGCGATAACTTGGCTGTTTGGGAAATAATGCGTATATTTGCGCGCTTTAGGCCCTCGCGTGCGTAGGCGGGTGGGGTTGCCGGCAAGAAAAGGGGTGGGGCTAATATCCTGAACCTCAAAGAAATAAAAACAAAGGGCTGCCGTGAAATATCGAAGGCCCAGCTAATTAACTAATTTTTAATTTTTAACTTCTATTCGTTATGACTGATCCTATTGCGGACTTTCTGACCAGAATTAGAAACGCGGTGAAAGCCAACCACAAGGTGGTTGAAGCTCCCGGTTCAAAAATTAAGCAGGAGATGACCAAGATCCTCTATGAGCAGGGTTATATTCTCGCTTACAAATTCGACAAGGACGAGAAAGGTCATCCGTCGATCAAAATCGCTCTGAAGTGGGACCCCGCCACCAAGACCAACGCCATCAAGGACCTTAAGCGCGTAAGCCGCCCGGGTCTGCGCCGCTATGCGTCGGTTTCGGACATGCCCCGCGTTTTGAACGGCCTGGGCATCGCCATCGTTTCCACGTCGAAAGGCATCATGACCGACGCCAAGGCCCGTCAGGAGAACGTGGGCGGCGAGGTGCTGTGCTATATCTACTAATCGCAAATCATTAAAGAACAACACAATGTCAAGAATTGGTAAATTACCTGTAAACCTGCCGGCCGGCGTTACCGTGGAGGTAGCTGCCGACAACACGGTAAGCGTGAAAGGGCCACTCGGGACGCTGAGCCAGAAAGTTGACTCGGACATCAAGGTAGAGGTCGGCACGCACACGGACGTTCACACGGGCAAGGAAGTTCCCGCCGTTCTGGTGACCCGTCCCACCAACCAGCCCCGCCACCGTTCGCTGCACGGGCTGTACCGCGCGCTGATCAACAACATGGTTGTCGGCGTGTCGAAAGGCTATGAAATCAAACAGGAACTCGTCGGCGTCGGCTTCAAGGCCGAGGTCAAGGGCCAGGTGCTCGAAATGAGCCTCGGCTACTCGCACGACACGCATTTCCTGCTGCCCAAGGAGGTGACCGCCACGGCCGTTACCGAGAAAAAGGGCAACCCGATCGTAACCTTCAAGTCGATCGACAAGCAGCTCATCGGCCAGGTTGCCGCGAAGCTCCGTTCGCTGCGCAAGCCGGAGCCGTACAAGGGCAAGGGTATCAAGTTCGTCGGCGAGCAGATCCGTCGCAAGGCCGGTAAATCAGCAGGTGCTAAATAGTAAATAGTCTGAAGTTATGTCATTGAACAAGATAGAAAGAAGAGAGAGGATCAAGATGCGTATCCGCAAGATCGTGAGCGGAACGCCTTCACAGCCTCGCATGACTGTATATCGTAGCAACAAGCAGATCTACGTACAGTTTATCGACGACCTCGCAGGTGTTACCCTGGCTACGGCTTCCTCGCTGGACAAGGAGGTTGCGGAAGCAGCCGCCGGCAAGAACAAGTGCGAAGTCGCCGCCCTGGTAGGCAAGCTGGCCGCCGAGCGCGCCGTTGCCAAAGGCATCAGCGAAGTAGCCTTCGACCGCAACGGCTACCTGTATCACGGAAGAGTTAAACAGCTGGCCGAAGCAGCACGCGAAGGCGGACTTAAATTCTAAGCGATTATGTCAAATACCAACATAAAGAAAGTACGCACGAGCGATCTCGAACTCAAGGACCGTCTCGTCAGCATCCAGCGCGTTACCAAGGTTACGAAGGGTGGCCGCACGTTCAGTTTCTCGGCCATCGTCGTCGTCGGCAACGAAGACGGCGTCGTGGGCTACGGCCTGGGTAAGGCTTCGGAGGTTCAGTCGGCCATCGCCAAGGGCGTGGAGGACGCAAAGAAGAACCTGGTGAAGATTCCGGTTATCAACGGTACGATCCCCCACAAGCAGGAGTCGCGTTACAGCGGTTCGCTCGTGATGATTCGTCCGGCCGCTCCCGGTACGGGTGTCATCGCCGGCGGTGCCATGCGTGCCGTTTTGGAGTCGGTGGGCATCAAGAACGTGCTTGCCAAAAGCAAGGGCTCTTCGAATCCCCACAACCTGGTGAAGGCGACCATCGGCGCACTGTGCGAGCTGCGCGATGCCCACAGCATCGCCCGCGTGCGCGGTATCTCGATGGACAAGGTGTTTAACGGTTAATTCTCAAGAAGAACATGGCAAGATTGAAAATCACCCAGGTCAAAAGCCGCATCGGCTCCACGGAGCGTCAGTGCAAGAACCTTGACGCGCTGGGTCTGAAAAGGATCAACGCGAGCGTCGAGCACGACGACTCGGTGATCATAAAAGGTATGATTGCGCGCGTGAAGCACCTCGTGAAGGTCGAGGAAGTAGCCCCCGCCAAGAAGGCTGCCCCCAAGGCCAAGAAAGCCGAGGTCAAGGAGGAGGCTGCACAGGCCGCAGAATAAGTTTAACAGCTAACGGACTATAACAATGGAACTCAATAATCTCAAACCCGCAAAGGGTTCAACGCATCACGATAAACGGATCGGCCGCGGTGCAGGTTCGGGCCACGGCGGCACGGCTACCCGTGGACACAAGGGTGCACAGTCGCGTTCGGGTTACTCGCGCAAGCTCGGCTTCGAGGGTGGCCAGATGCCGCTTCAGCGTCGCCTCCCCAAGTTCGGTTTCACGAATCTGAAACGAGTTGAATTCAAGGCCATCAACCTCTCGACGCTCGAGGAGCTGGCAGCCAAGAAATCGCTCACGGAGGTTACGGTCGACACGCTCATCGCCGCAGGTTTCATCTCGTCGAACGACAAGGTGAAGATCCTGGGCAACGGCACGATTTCGAAGGCGCTCGCCGTCAAGGCGCATGCGTTCTCGAAGAGCGCCGAGGCGGCCATCACGGCAGCCGGGGGCAGCGTCGAAAAACTGTAAGCAACCTTAGAACCCAAAAATTATGAATCAGTATCTCGTTGTTGGTGTCGTCTTTTTGGTGGTAATCGCTCTTTTGGCGACCAACAAGAAATTGGTAGAAACGCTCAAGAATATCTACAAGATCGAGGAGCTTCGCAAGCGTGTCATTTACACGATCGGGCTTCTGCTGGTCTACCGCTTGGGTAGTTTCGTCGTGATTCCGGGCATCAACCCCAACGCCCTGGGCGAGGGTTCGGCGTATGCCAGCCAGCTGGAAGGCAACGGACTTCTGGGTCTGTTGGACGTCTTCTCCGGCGGTGCGTTCGGCAACGCCGCTATTTTCGCGCTCGGAGTCATGCCGTACATCACCGCCTCGATCATCATCCAGCTCATGGGTATGATGGTTCCGTATTTCCAGAAAATGCAGAAGGAGGGTGAGAGCGGCCGCCGCAAGATGAACCAGTGGACACGCTTCCTGACGATCGGCGTGCTGATCCTGCAAGGTCCGGCGTACATCGCCAACCTGTACCATCAGATGCCCACTGCGTTCGTTTACGGCAATTCGTTCGGCTTCGTTGCCTATGCGACGACGATCCTGATCGCCGGAACCATGTTCATCATGTGGCTGGGCGAGAAGATCACCGACAAGGGTATCGGTAACGGTATCTCGCTGATCATTATGATCGGTATCGTGGCACGTCTCCCGCACGCGCTGTTGGCCGAGGTCAACGCCCGCTTCCAGACTGCCTCGGGTAGCGCCATCATGCTGATCCTCGAGCTGGTGCTGCTGTTCCTTGTCTTCATGGCAACGATCGCTCTGGTACAGGCGGTCCGCAAGGTCCCTGTACAGTATGCAAAGCGTATCGTCGGTAACAAACAGTACGGCGGCGTACGTCAGTACATCCCGCTGAAGATGAATGCCGCGAATGTGATGCCTATCATCTTCGCGCAGGCTCTGATGTTTATTCCGGCGCTGTTCTCCGGTACGGCCTTCGCGGCTGCTTTCAGCTCGATGACCGGTTTCTGGTACAACTTCACGCTTGCAGTGCTGGTAATCGCCTTCACCTACTTCTACACGGCGATTATCATCAACCCTCAAATGATGGCCGATGACATGAAGCGAAACGGCGGCTTTATCCCGGGAGTGAAACCGGGTAAGCAGACCGTGAACTACATCGACACCATCATGACGCGTATCACCCTTCCGGGTTCGTTCTTCCTGGCGATCGTGGCGATCCTGCCCGCGCTGGCGATGAAGTTCCTGGGCATTCAGCAGTCGTTCGCCTACTTCTACGGAGGTACGTCGCTGCTGATCATGGTCGGTGTGGTACTCGACACTCTGAAGCAGATCGAGAGCTACCTGCTGATGCGCCATTACGATGGTCTGATGAAGACCGGACGTATTCAGGGTCGTCATTAGGAGTTTTTCCGAAGAGTTCTTAAGCGAAGAAATGATCTATTTAAAGACAGACGAGGAGATAGAGCTGCTCCGGGAGAACAACATCCTGGTGTCGGAGACGCTGGCGGAAGTGGGTCGCCACATCCGTCCGGGCGTCACCACCAAGGAGTTGGATTCGATTGCCGAGGATTTCATCCGCGCGCACGGAGCAGTTCCCGCCTTCCTCGGGTATCAGGGATTTCCCGCTTCGTTGTGTATATCGGTAAACGAACAGGTGGTTCACGGTATCCCATCCTCGAAATGCGTTCTCAAAGAGGGCGACATCGTTTCGGTCGATTGCGGTACGTTTATGAAGGGGTTTGTTGGTGATTCGGCATATACGTTTGCCGTTGGCGAGGTTGCCGGGGAAGTTAGGCAGCTGATGGACGTCACCAAAGAGGCTCTTTATAAAGGTACGGCGCAGGCCAAAGCCGGCAACCGCGTAGGCGACGTGTCGGCAGCCGTGCAGGAGTACGCCGAAAGTTTCGGCTACGGAGTCGTGCGCGAACTGGAGGGACACGGACTGGGTCGGAAAATGCACGAAGACCCCGGTGTTCCCAATTACGGCGCACGCGGCAGAGGACCGCTCCTGAAGGAGGGCATGGTCATCTGCATCGAACCCATGATCAACATGGGGACCAAAGCGGTGGTTTTCGAACGGGATGGCTGGACGGTCCGCACGCGGGACCACAAACCGGCGGCGCACTACGAGTTCGCCGTTGCGGTCCGCAAATCGGGACCCGATGTCCTGACGGACTTCAGTATCATCGAAAAGGCAATAAACAATTAAGACTCTATGGCAAAACAAACTGCTATTGAAAGGGACGGGACGATTATCGAGGCGCTGTCCAACGCGATGTTCCGCGTCGAACTGGACAACGGCCACATTCTCACGGCCCATATCTCGGGAAAGATGCGTATGCACTACATCAAGATCCTTCCCGGAGATAAAGTAAAAGTGGAGATGACGCCCTATGACCTTACGAAGGGACGTATATCTTTCCGGTACAAATAATTAGATTGCTTGAAAATCATGAAAGTTAAAGCATCCATCAAGAAAAGAAGCGAGGATTGCAAGATTGTGAAGCGTAAAGGCAAACTTTATGTCATTTGCAAAAAGAATCCCAAGTTTAAAATGCGCCAGGGGTAATGTTTTTTAAACAAGTCAAAAAAGAAAAAGAATTTATATGGCACGTATAGTCGGTGTAGATTTACCGAAAAACAAAAGAGGCGAGATCGGCCTGACCTATATCTACGGTATCGGTCGTTCGACGGCTCGTAAGATTCTCGAGACCGCTGGCATCAGCTACGATCTCAAAGTACAGGATTGGTCGGACGACCAGATCGGTGCGATCCGTTCGACGATCGTCGACCTGGGTCTGAAAGTCGAGGGCGAATGCCGTTCGATGGTCCAGCTGAACATCAAGCGCCTGATGGACATCGGCTGCTACCGCGGCATCCGTCACCGTCTGGGTCTTCCCGTCCGCGGTCAGTCGACCAAGAACAACGCGCGTACCCGCAAGGGCCGCAAGAAGACTGTCGCAAACAAGAAAAAGGCAACGAAGTAATCTTTAGAGAATTATGGCAAAGAAAACTGGAACAGTTAAGAAAAAGGTTGTTAAGGTCGGTGCGCTGGGCAATGTCTATGTACACTCCACTTTCAACAACGTAATCATCACCATCACCAACGAGGTGGGCGATGTCATCAGCTGGTCGTCGGCCGGCAAGATGGGCTTCCGTGGTTCGAAGAAGAATACTCCGTATGCAGCACAGACCGCTTCGGCGGATTGCGCCAAGGTCGCTTACGACATGGGCCTGCGCAAGGTGAAGGTTTATGTGAAGGGTCCGGGTGCAGGCCGCGAGTCGGCCGTGCGCACGATCCACGGCGCCGGTATCGAGGTGATGGAGATCATCGACGTTACGCCGCTGCCGCACAACGGCTGCCGTGCTCCTAACCGCCGCCGCGTATAATTCAGGCACAGGTTAAGGATAATTTCAAGGTTTTAAAAAAAGACAGAACAATGGGAAAATACATAGGACCTAAATCGAAAATCGCCCGTAAATTCGGCGAAGCTATCTATGGTGCGGATAAGGTGCTCGAAAAGCGCAACTATCCTCCCGGACAGCATGGTCTGGCGCGCAAGCGCAAGAAAGTGTCGGAGTACGGCACGCAGTTGAGCGAGAAGCAGAAGGCGAAGTACACGTACGGCCTGCTGGAGAAGCAGTTCTCGCGCACCTACGAGCAGGCTGCCCGCATGGGCGGTATCACGGGTGAGAACCTGCTGAAGCTGCTGGAGTGCCGCCTGGACAACGTCGTTTACCGCTTGGGTATCGCCCCGACGCGTGCGGCTGCCCGCCAGCTCGTTTCGCACTGCCACATCTGCGTGAACGGCAGCGTCGTGAACATCCCCTCGTACTCGCTGCGCGCGGGTGACGTGGTGTCGGTTCGCGAGAAGTCGAAGAGTCTGGAAGTGATCTCGGCATCCCTGGCCGGCTCGTCGAAGAGCCGCTACGCCTGGTTGGAGTGGGACAACGCCTCGATGAGCGGCCGTTTCCTGCAGAAACCCGAGCGTGAGGAGATCCCCGAGAACATCAAGGAGCAGCTCATCGTCGAGTTGTACTCGAAGTAGTAATCAAAACAAATTCACCTATTATGGCAATATTAGCATTCCAGAAACCTGAGAAGGTTATTATGCTTGAATCCACTTCGTCGTTCGGGAAGTTCGAATTCCGACCGCTGGAGCCCGGATTCGGTATGACTGTCGGTAACGCTTTGCGTCGTATTCTGCTCTCTTCGCTGGAGGGTTACGCAATCACGACTGTCAAGGTAGCCGGTGTCGATCACGAGTTTGCCGCTATCCCCGGTGTGATGGAGGATATGTTGAACATCATCCTCAATCTGAAGCAGGTTCGTTTTATCCGCACAGTCGATAATCAGGATGCCGAAAAAGTATCCATTAACGTTGCGGGTGTTACGGAGCTGACTGCCGGATATATCTCGAATTACCTGTCGTTCTTCAAGGTCCTCAATCCCGACTTGGTGATCTGTCACCTGGCCCCGGGAACGAAGATGCAGATGACGCTCACGATCGGCAAAGGCCGCGGCTACGTGCCTGCCGAGGAGAACGCTCCCGCTGAAAGCGAGTTCGGAACGCTTCCGATCGACTCGATCTTCACGCCCATCAAGAACGTGAAGTACTCGATCGAAAACTACCGCGTCGAGCAGAAGACCGACTACGAGAAGCTGAATTTGGAAATTACCACCGACGGGTCGATTCACCCCAAAGAGGCTCTGAAAGAGGCCGCAAAAATTCTCATCCAGCACTTCATGCTCTTCTCCGACGAGAAGATCACCGTCAACATGGAAGACACGAACGGTGCCGAGGAATTCGATGAGGATGTACTCCACATGCGTCAGCTGCTGAAGACGAAGCTCTCGGATCAGGACCTTTCGGTCCGCGCCCTGAACTGCCTGAAGGCCGCCGATGTCGATACGGTGGGGGACCTCGTGAAGCTGAACCGCAACGACCTGCTGAAGTTCCGCAACTTCGGCAAGAAGTCGCTGACGGAGCTGGACGAGTTGCTGACCTCGCTCAACCTGAAGTTCGGTATGGACGTATCAATCTACAAACTTGACAAAGATTAATTATGAGACACAATAAGAATTTCAACCACCTGGGCCGTCAGGCAGGCCACCGCAAGGCCATGCTGTCGAACATGGCCACGTCGCTGATCCTGCACAAACGCATCGAAACGACGGTTGCCAAGGCCAAGGCCGTTCAGCGTTTCGTGGAGCCTCTGGTCACCAAGTCGAAGGAGGACACGACGCACTCGCGCCGTATCGTATTCTCGTACCTGAAACAGAAAGAGGCCGTTACGGAGCTGTTCCGTACGATCGCGCCGAAGATTTCGGAGCGTCCGGGCGGTTACACCCGCATCCTGAAGACCGGTTTCCGTCTGGGCGATGCTGCCGACATGTGCATCATCGAGTTCGTTGACTTCAACGAGCCTTACACGCTGGGTATCGCTCCCGCAGCCGCTTCGGAGGCAAAACCGAAGACGCGCCGTTCGCGCAAGTCGGCCGCCAAGGCTACCGACGCCGTCGAGGAGGCTACCGTCGTCGAGGGCGAGGCTAAAAAGGCTGCACCCAAGAAGGCTGCCGCCCCGAAGAAGCCCGCAGCGCCGAAGGCCGCTTCGGCCAAGGCTGCGGCTCCGAAGGTTGCGAAGAAGACCAATGTGGGCAAAAAAATGTAGCCTTTTGGATTTGTAAGCGGATATTCCCGCACATCCTAAACAAAACCCGAATGGGACGTCCGTCAGGACTACCCATCCGGGTTTTTTATTACGATGCACGAAAAATCGGTTTCGGCTTATGTCGTGCTTGAAGCCTTTCGCCTGCAATCGAAAATCGCCGCAACAAAAACAGGGACTGTGTAAACAGCCCCTGTTTAATTTACGATCCGTTTGGCGCTATTGGAAATGATAGAGAAACACGACCGTCGCATCGAGGGCCGTTTTGGGGCTGTCCTTGATTTCGAGCGACACCTTGATCTCCGCCTTGGCGATGCCGCGGAGGTTTGCGAGCGACACCAGCGAGGCGCGCAGCCGGACTGCGTCGCCTGCCAGCACAGGCCGGTTGAAGCGCAGTTTCTCGATGCCGTAGTTGACCAGCATCTTCACGTTGTTGACCTCCAGAATTTGTCCCCAGAGGTAGGGGAGCACCGAAAGGTTCAGGTAGCCGTGCGCAATGGTCGATTTATAAGGGCTTTCCGTCCGGGCGCGCTCCGTGTCCACGTGAATCCACTGGTGGTCGAGCGTGGCGTCGGCGAAAAGGTCGATCTGCTCCTGCGTGATCGTCAGGTAGTCGGAAACACCCAGCTCCTGACCTATGTGCTGGGCGAATTCGTTGAAATTGTTGATGATTAACCGGCTCATGTCGTTTTGTTATGTGCTGTAAATATACGAAAAAAGTTTGTTCCGGCCGCATTCGGCCCGTTTTTGAACATCTTTGCGGAGGGCATGGAAATCCCCGGCCGTCGACGGTCCGGGGATTTTTTAACGGGTGCGGGATTACAGATTGATCTCGATCCGGGGATGATCCTTCTCGGAGTACCACATGTTTTCGACGGTGACGTCGAGCGGCTTGTCACGTCCTACGGTGGTCATCAGCGTCGAGAACGGCTTGAGCACGACGGGATTCTGCCCCGGGAAGCGGAGGACGTACTCCACCGAACTGCTGTTCGTGAGGCTTACCGTGCGGCGGCCGTTGCTCGGGTCGGTGTGGAGCACCTTTGTCCGGACCGATGCCGTGAAGAGGTCCTTCAGCAGCTGTTCGTCGCCCGCTATCGTGCCGAACGAATAGGCCAGCGTGCGGCGCGCTTCGAGCGCCTCGCGCAGCGCTTCGAGCGAGTTGTTCCGGGCGAAGATCAGCGTCATGTTGCGGCTGTGGCCCTGAAGCCGGTAGGTCTCGGCCGTCGCATCGTGGATGTCGGTATTCGCCGACACGAACAGTTTGCGGGCGTGGGCGCGTGCGATGGCTTTGGGGTAGAACTCTGCGCCGTTCATAATTTCGATGCCGTCGATCAGCCCTTCGCCGTAGGCTTTGACTTCGAACTCGGGGTGTTCGAGGCTCTTGCGCCGCCAGCCCGGATGGTTGTGCATCACCAGCGCCCCCTGCGCCTTGGCGTTGCGGAGCGATTGCAGGGCGTCGGTGGCGTAGAGGGAGTTGTTGTCCGTGGTGAAAAGGGCGTTGTAGTGGCCGTAGGCGATCGGTTCGCGGGTGATCTCGGCGCCGGGAATGATCGTCAGACCGTATTCTCGGGCGGTCTCCCGGGCCAGTTTCACCGGGAGGTTCAGATCCGACTGGATGCCCCGTTCGTCGGCGCTCCTCCGGATGATGTTGTTGTTTATGGCCTCCGTACCTTCGGGAACGTAGCCTTTGAGGAAGTTCAGCATCTTGCCTTCGTGGCGGCGGTATTCCACGTGTTCGGTGATCGCCAGCACGTCCAGACCGTCGTACCACGCTTCGCGGACGCGGAATTCGGGCGTGCAGTCGCCGTCGGAGTAGACCGAGTGGGTGTGCAGGTCGGCTTTGTAGACGTTGTAGCCGTTCACCTCGGGCAGTATGAATTCCGCGCGCTGTGCGGCGATGCGCCCGGTGTGGCGCGTGATGTCGGGATTGTAGGCGTCGGTGTAGTAGCCTTGCGCGCTTGCGGCGCATGCCGCCGAGAGTGCGGCGGCGAGAAACAGCAGTTTTTTCATGGTGTCGTAGTTATGGTTGGGAAATCCGGGTCGGATAAAGAGACAGATGCCCCTGCAAGGGGCCTCTGTCCGTAATTGTACGCTGTCGCGGTATTACTTCGAGAACCCCTTGCCGATGGCGAGGAAGTCCTCTGCCTTGAGGGCTGCGCCGCCGATCAGGCCGCCGTCCACGTCCTCCTTGGCGAAGATTTCGGCGGCGTTCGAGGGCTTGCATGAACCGCCGTAGAGGATCGCCGTCTCCTGTGCCGCTGCGCCGAACTTGGCGGCGAGCACCTGGCGGATGTAGGCGTGGATCTCCTGTGCCTGCTCGGCCGAAGCGGTCTTGCCCGTACCGATGGCCCAAACCGGCTCGTAAGCGATCACGAGGTTCTTGTACTGCTCCTCGGTGAGGTTGTAAACCACCTCTTCGATCTGGGCCTTCACCACGTCGAAGTGTTTGCCGGCCTCGCGCTCGTCGAGGTTCTCGCCGACGCAGTAGATGGGGATCAGCCCGTTTGCATAGGCCTGCGCCATCTTCTTGTTGAGCGTCGCGGAGGTCTCGCCGTAGTACTGGCGGCGCTCCGAGTGGCCGAGGATCACGTATTTGCATCCCAGCGCCGCGATCATCGAGGCAGCGATCTCACCCGTGTAGGCGCCTTTGGCTTCGGTGGCGCAGTCCTGCGCGCCGAGTGCGACGTCCGAACCCTTCAGGGCCTCGGCAACCATCGCCAGATGGGTGAACGGCGGGCAGACGATGAAGTTCACGCACGAGCAAACCTCTCCGCGGCCTGCCACGACGCCTTTGGCCAGTTCGACACCTTCGGCGGGAAGCGTGTTCATCTTCCAGTTGCCGGCAACAATTTTCTTTCTCATAGTTGTAATTCTTTTTTATGTTAATAAGTCTATCCTTTGTTTAGCAAGAATCCCGGTTTCGCATGCGCGGCGTTCCGCCGCGTTTGCAATTCTACCCTCCCCTAAATCCCCTCCTCGGAGGGGACTTTATCGCGATGTTTCCGGGTTTTGGGCCGAAGTCGCGGCCTGCCGATCCGCTTCGGGCGAATCGAAAAATTTCTGACCGGGGCGTTCCGTAATTTTTAATTCTTAATTTTTCATTTTTAATTTGCGTCGCACCAGCCTTTCACCTCGTCGATCGAGGGGGCTTTCAGTCCGAGCTTGTTCTTCTTGTTGAATCCGCACAGGTCGTTGAAGAACTTGCCGGGGGCGAGTTTGCGGAGCGACTCGACGGTGAGGTACCCCATCTTCTGAATCACCGGAACCCACTCTTCGGGAACGCCGATGGCGGTGTAGGCCTCTGCGGGATCGTTCACGACCTTCTTCTCGGGGCGCATCTGCGGGAAGAACAGCACGTCCTGGATCGAGGACTGGTCGGTCATAAACATCGTCAGCCGGTCGATGCCGATGCCCATTCCCGAGCAGGTCGGCATGCCGTATTCCAGTGCGCGCACGAAGTCCATGTCGATGAACATGGCCTCGTCGTCGCCCTTCTCCGAGAGACGCAGCTGCTCCTGGAAACGCTCCAGCTGGTCGATCGGGTCGTTCAGCTCCGAATAGGCGTTGCACAGCTCCTTGCCGTTGACGAACAGTTCGAAACGCTCCGTCAGGTCGGGGTTCGAGCGGTGACGCTTGCACAGCGGCGACATCTCGCGCGGGTAGTCCGTGATGAAGGTGGGCTGGATCAGCTCCTCCTCGCAGTACTGCCCGAAGATGGCGTCGATCAGCTTGCCCTTGCCGAAGGTCTCGTCGACCTCGACGTTCAACTGCTTGCACGCTTCGCGCAGCTCCTCCTCCGAGCGGCCCGTGATGTCGTAGCCGGTCTTTTCGCGGATGGCGTCGGTCATCGTCAGACGGCGGAACGGGGCCTTGAATGAGATCGGCTTGCCGTCGATCGTCAGCTCCGTCGTGCCGTTCACGGCCATGGCCACCCGTTCGAGCATCTGCTCGGTGAACTCCATCATCCAGAGGTAGTCCTTGTAGGCCACGTAAATCTCCATGCACGTGAACTCGGGGTTGTGCGTGCGGTCCATGCCCTCGTTGCGGAAGTTCTTGCCGAACTCGTAGACGCCGTCGAATCCGCCGACGATCAGTTTCTTGAGGTAAAGTTCCGTGGCGATGCGCAGGTAGAGGTCGATGTCGAGCGAGTTGTGGTGGGTGATGAACGGACGCGCCGATGCGCCGCCGGGGATGGGCTGGAGGATCGGGGTCTCGACCTCGATGTAGCCCCGTTCGTTGAAGAACTCGCGCATCGTGGCCATGATCCTGGCGCGGCGGACGAAGGTCTCCTTCACCTGCGGGTTGACGATCAGGTCCAAATACCGCTGGCGGTAGCGCACCTCCGGGTCGGTGAAGGCATCGAACGTCTTGCCGTCCTTCTCCTTGACGACGGGCAGCGGGCGGATCGACTTCGACAGCACGGTGAACTTACGGCAGTGCACCGACAGTTCGCCGGTGTTGGTATGGAAGGCGAATCCCTCCACGCCGATGAAGTCGCCGATGTCGAGCAGTTTCTTGAAAACCGTGTTGTAGAGTGTCGGATCGCCTTCGGGGCAGATGTCGTCGCGGCGGATGTAGACCTGAATGCGGCCCGTGTGGTCCTGTAGCTCGAAGAACGAGGCGCTGCCCATGATGCGGCGCGACATGATGCGGCCGGCGATGCGGACGTCCTGGAAATTCTTCTTCGCGTCGTCGTAGTTATCGGCGATTTCGCGCGCCGTGGCCGTCACTTCGTAACGGGCGGCGGGGTAGGGTTCGATGCCCAGATTGCGCAACGCCGTGAGCGACTGCCTGCGAAGCTGTTCCTGTTCGCTGAGTTCGATTGCCATATCGTGTGTTTTTGATGTATCGTTTTATATCCGTGCAAAATTAGTGAAAAAAGGGCAAAGTAGCAACTCTTTCCGCAATCGGCTGCAACCGCGGCGCGGCGGCCCGGGAAAACCGGGCGCGGGCGGTTGTTGTTTATTTGGTTTTTATCGCTATATTTGTTTGTGTGTCTGACTAAAACCTGAATTATGAAACAACTCTCCATTCTCTTTCGCGGCACGCTGGGTTTCCCCTTCCCGGTTTCAGGGGCGTTCGCCCTGTGCCTGCTGCTGCTCGCCTCGTGCGGCGGCGACGACTCTTCGGACGAGAGCTATGCCGCCATTGAATCCGCATCGTTCACCTTCGACGAAACGACTCCGGCGAACAATGCGGTCCGTGTGATCGCCAACACCGGGTGGCAGGTTTTCTGGACGCCCGAGTCGGCTGCCGTCCGGGTGGAGCCGGCCTCGGGTTCCGGTAACGGAGTGTTCTACGTGTGGGACATGCCCAAGGGCGCTTCCGTTCAGGTGGGCGTGCGCGCCGCCTCGGGCAAGACCTCGGGCAAGCCGGTCACCGTGACCCGTGCCGCCGATGCCGTCGGGGTGACGCTCTCGGTCGCTCCCGCCGAACTGCTCTACGATCCGGCCTCGCCCGCATCGAACGTCGTCACCGTGACGACGAACGCTTCGTGGAAGGCGGCATGTCCCAATTCCGCGCTGAAGTTCTCGCCCGCCTCGGGTACGGGCAGCGCCACGATCACCATTGCCGACGCGCCCGCGGGGCAGCGCACCACGCTGACCGTTACGGCCGGAGAAGGCTCCGGCGCCAAGACTGCAACCTGCGTGATCGTGCGCAATCCGGAGACCCCCGCCGAGACGGTTTTCAGCCTCGATTTCGGCAACGGAGCGGGCGGCGTCTGGGCGGGCGCGAATCAGGAGTGGAAAACCCAGACCGGCACGGGAGCCTCGACGGTGACCTATGCCGTGAACAATGTCCGTATCAACAATGACAATTACGGTTCGGCGGGCAAATACTCCGGGGCTTCGGGAAAAGCCTACGCCAAGATGTTCTACAACGCGTCGACGGACTATTTCGTGATCCAGGACATCTCGCTGCCTGCGGGGCAGACGAATTTCACCCTCGCTTTCGGTGCGATCTTCCCGGCGGATGACGTTTCGCTGACGGTGAGCGCCGACGGTGCGGTCTGGAAACCGCTCGTCTATACGGGCGCGTCGGCCTACAACACGTGGACCGGGACGACGGTGGGCTTCACGCTCGCGCAGCCTGTTCCGAAACTGTGGATTCGCCTTGCGCCGACGGGTACGGAGCGCGCCTACGGACTGAATTTCGACGACATCCGGCTCACGACGGGCGGCGGCGGTCAGCAGGTCGACCTCGGGACGGGTGCGGGCCTTCGCTGGGCCGAGCTTCCCTCCAATTTCGAAACGCCTTCCTCCGACCAGTTCGTGCATACGACCTGGACCACGACTGTTTCGGGCGGCAAGCGGGTGCGCAATTACACCTATTGTTACGATAAGCGCCGCCACAATCCGGTTTGGGTGGCCTATCCGCATCATCGCTGCTACCTCGAAGGTTCGGGGCGCTCCGACGAGCCGTGGGCGGCGGACCCGGCGCTTCCGGAAACGCAGCAGGCGAAGATCTACCCTTCGTCGGCAGGCGACGTTTACCAGTATTGGGTCGCCGATCTGGTGACCGGCCGTTACGGCAGCGGCTATTGGTCGCGCGGGCACCTCTGCATGTCGCGCGAGCGGCCCGGTAAGGGGTTGGAAATCAACATGCAGACCTTTCGGCCGACCAACATTGCGCCGCAGGCCGCCGAGCCGAGTCCCTTCGGGAAGATCTGGGGGAATATCGAGGAGGCGATTTCGGGCGGCGCGATTCCCGCCGACACGCTTTACATCGTGGCCGGATGCTATTACGAAAACGACGGCTGGGTTCAGAAAGACGCCTCGAACAACGGTGCGTTGAGTTCGCTTTCGAAGGATTGCGTCATGCCGACGCACCAGTTCAAGATGGCCGTGCGCAAAAAGACGGTCCAGGTGGGCAAACCCATTCAGGAGTGTACGGCCGACGAACTGGAGACCATCGCCTTCTGGGTCGAAACCCTGACGACGAGCGCCGCCACGGAGAAGTCGCAGTTGGGGCAGTTTATCGTTCCCATATCGGAGATCGAGTCGAAGATGCGGATGAAATTCTTTCCGGGGATTCCCGACGCGGCCAAGAGCCGGGCCGGCACGCTGTCGGCGTGGTATTGACGGAAAAGGAGCTGCTATTGCAGCTCCTTTTTTGGGCGGGACAGTCTCCGGTAGGTCCAGAAGGCCGCCAGTCCCAGCGCGATGCCGACCGCCGTACCCCACACGAGGTCCATCGGGTAGTGTTTGCCCAGATAGATGCGTGAGTAGCAGATCAGGAGGGTGGAGAGAACCATCAGTCCCGTGAACCACCGCCGGCGGATGACCGAGGCCGACAGCACGGCCAGCGTGACAATGACCGCCGCATGGGCCGAGACGGTCCCGAAGCGGCCGCTCACGGCCTCGACGGGGACGTGTACGACCCAGTCGTGCGTGACGCCCGCGGCGGCGAGCGAGTCGGGCGTCAGCCAGCGCAGCTTGCGCAGCGAGTCGGGAGCGATCTCCAGCCCTTCGAGCGCGGGGGTGAACATCGGCCGCCAGCGCGGTTCGAAGTCGGGCAGCAGCCCACCCAGCACGCCGTTGTGCTTGAAGATTCCCGAAATCATGTCCGAGAGGACCAGCGCGGCGATCATCAGCGCCGTGAAGAGGATGACGTTGCGCCATCCGTCGCGGCGCCACACGAGCCAGAGGATCAGCGCGTAGAGCGGCAGCCACATCGTCGTGCCCGAGACGGTCAGCATCAGGCGGTCCATGAAGGGGCCGCCGTCGAAGTTCAGGGCTAAAAAGAGGTTATGGTCGCAATTCATAGGCTAAAAGTCGAAGGTGAAAGTTCGGGCAGATAATCCGGTTGCCGGATTGTCCGCATTCCGGTTGCGTCGCGACAAGCCCCCGGCAAGGCGGAGGTTTGGGGGTGGGTCCAATTTGTAAACGCCGCTGCAAGCGGCGAAAACGACATTCCGGGATGCATGAGCGGGTCCATATACGTATCAGAACTGGAAATAGATAAACGGCTGTATGTCGCTGGATTTGATCTGCATGACGCACCAGATCATCGCCGCGGCCATCAGGACCTGCAGAACCAGCGGCGCATGGACCACGATCCGCTGCGCGACGGCGTCGACGGCCGACGGCAGCAGGTGCAGGATGTAACCCGCGGCGATCAGCGCGAAGACGGCGGCGTAGCCCGTCACGACCTGCGGGATCATCGCGGCGTTGAAGTTTTCGAAAATCTGGTGCAGCATCAGCGAGACGGTCTGCATCGACTCGGCGCGGAACATCAGCCACCCCAGGCAGACGATGTTGAACGTCAGGAGCATGCCCGCCGCGCGGCTCCACCAGTGCATCTGCGCTCCGGTGGCCTTGGCGCCCGGAACGAGGGCCATCCAGAGCTTGTGCAGCGCCAGGGCCGCGCCGTGCAGTCCGCCCCAGAGGATGAAACGCACCGCCGCGCCGTGCCACAGTCCGCCCAGCAGCATCGTCAGGAGCAGGTTGCCGTAGGTCCGGATGCGGCCCTTGCGGTTGCCGCCCAGCGAAATGTAGAGGTAGTCGCGCAGCCACGTCGAGAGCGAGATGTGCCACCGCCGCCAGAACTCGGTGATCGTCGCCGACTTGTAGGGTGCGTCGAAGTTCTTCGGGAAGCGGAAGCCCAGCAGCAGGGCGATGCCGATGGCCATGTCCGAGTAGCCCGAGAAGTCGCAGTAGATTTGCAGCGCATAGCCGTAGATGCCCATCAGGCACTCGAATCCCGAGTAGAGCAGCGGTTCGTCGAAGATGCGGTCGACGAAGTTGAGCGAGATGTAGTCCGAAATGATCGCCTTTTTGAACAGGCCCGTGAGGATCAGGAAGACGCCCGTGCCGAACATCTCGCGCGTGACCACGACCGGGTTCTGCCGGATCTGCGGGATGAAATCCCGGGCGCGGACGATCGGGCCGGCCACCAGCTGCGGAAAGAACGACAGGTAAAAGAGATAGTCGAGCCAGTTGGACAAAGGCTTCAGCTGGCCGCGGTAAATGTCTATGGTGTAGCTCATCGACTGGAAAACGAAGAACGAGATGCCGACCGGGAGGAAGATGTTCTGGAATTGCAGGAAGCCTTGTCCGAACAGCTGGTTGGAGATGTCGATGAGGAAGTTCGTGTACTTGAAATACCCCAGCATGCCGAGGTTCACCGCGACGCTCAATACCACCAGCCAGCGTTTCGTCCACCGGAAGCGCGCCCGGTAGATGCCCCGGGCGATCAGGAAGTCGCTCGCCGCGGCGAAGACGAGCAGCAGAAAATAGATGCCGCTCGACTTGTAGTAGAAATAGAGCGAGAAGGCGATGACGTAGACGATGCGGGCCATCGGTGCACGGCGGAAGGCGCTGTAAACGAGCAGGAATCCCGCGAAGAGGAACAGGAACAGCCCGCTGCTGAAAATCAGCGGCGAGGAGGCGTCGTAGGCAAACAGCGCCTGGAGCCTGTCGGTGATGCCGTCCGTTGCGGGAAAGGTCATTGCGCGCGCGGGTTAAGGGGTGCGGAGGACGGGAGGATGCTGCGGTCGACGGCGGCCCTGCGCGCCGAGTCGAGGACGGCCTGCGCCGCCGTGCGGCGCAGGCTGGCGATCCGCTGCTCGGTGTAGACTTCCGAGACTCCGGCGTTGATGGCGTCGAACAGCGCCCATGCCACGCGGCGCCCTCCGGCGTAGTTGATGTGGGTGTAGTCCTTGCCCGCCCAGCCGTTCTTGACGAACTGTTCCATGCCGCCCAGGGCGCGCATGGCGTCGCACGTGGGCCAGAAGGCCGCGCCCGTGTTCCGAGCCGCACGGCGCTGGCAGTCGAGCATGTGGGGGATGGCGTCCATCGGTTCGAATCCGGCGTCGGTCTTCACCGAACGGTCGCTGACGCCCAGCACGAGCACCGCCGCCCCCGGGAAGCACTGGCGGACATAGGCGATCATCTTCTCGATCTGTCCGGCGTAGTTGGTGTAGTTCTTCACGCCCGGCTGCATGATGTTCAGCCCGTACTGGAGCACCACCAGATCGTAGCCCAGCATGGCGTTGATCTGGGCGTTGACCGACGGGTTGGTCCAGAACATCGCCTGCCCGTTGTTGCTGCGCACGGAGTAGTTGTCGACCACGACGCCCCGGCCTTCGAAAACCGCTCCGTAGCCGACGAAGTCCTCCGCGCCGGAGAGCACCTTGAAGGCGAGCGAGCGGACACGGGGGGCCGAAACGGCGATCTGCCGCACGGCGTCATCGCCCGCGATGTCGAATTCGCGGCGCTGGGCGTCGTTGAGCGTCACCTCGACGCGACTGTCGCGGGGCGAGAGGAAGAAGACGCGCGCCGTGGTGCACGAATCGAGGCGTTTGCGGTAGTCGGTGCTCTCCCAGCGGGTCGAAGCCCCGGCCGCAGGCTGGCTCACCCAGCCCGAGACGTAGAAATTCTCGCGCAGGCGCGCGGGTGCGGCTTTGCGCTGCATGATGTTGTAGGTCGTCCAGCCCTTCGACTGGGTTTTGACCGTGCGCCGGAACGCCGTCAGCGGCGAGGCCATCGGGGCGAATCCCGCGCCGCCGCCCGAGTAGGCCGACTGGAGCCGTTCGCGCAGGTCGGCCGTGAGGATGTCGCCCTCGACGAACGAGTCGCCCAGGAAGGCGATGCGCACCGGGCGCGGAGCGTTGAGCAGCGTGTCGCAGAAGGCCCGGATGCGTCCGCTGTCGCTGAAATCCTCGATCGGGGTCAGCGTCGCGACGAAACGCGCCGAGTCGGGCACGGCGCGTTCGCGGCGGGCCGTGTCCTGCGCGAGGAGCCATTCGTAGGTGATCTGCACCTCGCGCGGGGTGGTGTCGGCCTCGATGCGTTCGGCGACGGCGGCCATGTCGATATGGAACTCCTCTTCGTCGAAGAGCGCCGGCTCGGCGGCGGGTTCGGCCGCTTCGGCGTCGTCGAACGAAAGGAGGTCCGAGAGGATGTTGGCGCGGCGGAGTTTCACGCCCCCGACGCTTTGCGGAGGGATGAAACTTACGGCCATGAGCACTGCGATGAGCGCTGCGGCCGCCAGCCAGCTGTGGTGGGTGTAATCTTTTCCGGGGGTGTTCATCGGTGGGTCAGTCGCGCCGTCCGAGGATCAGGAAGACGTAGTAAAGCACCGACGCGATGGCGCTCAACGCCGCTACGAGGTAAGTGCGGGCCGCCCACGAGAGGGCCTCTTTGGCCTGCGCGAGCTGTGCTCCCTGCATCGTGCGGCTGGTCTGGAGCCACTCCACGGCGCGGGCCGAGGCGTTGTACTCGACGGGCAGCGTGACGAGCGAGAAGAGGGCCGACATGGCGATCATGCCCACGCCGATCCAGCACAGCAGTTCGTTCTGCGTCGAGGCGAGGATGACGAGACCCAGGATGATGACCCACGTGGCGGCCGTCGAGGCGAACTGCACGACGGGAACCAGCTGCGAACGCAGCGTCAGCGGGGCGTAACCGCGGGCGTGCTGCACGGCGTGGCCGCACTCGTGGGCCGCCACGGCCGCGGCGGCGACGCTCGACGACGAGTAGACCGAGTCGCTCAGGTTGACGGTCATCGTCTGCGGGTTGAAATGGTCGGTGAGGTGTCCGCCCACGTGCGTCACCTTCACGTTGTGGATGTTGTTGTCGCGCAGCATCTTCTCGGCGACCTCGGCGCCGGTCAGCCCGCCGGGGAACTGCACCTTCGAATACTTCTTGAACACCGATTGCAGGCGCGCCTGCACGATGAACCCGATGACGCCGATGGCGATGATCAGGACGAACATGCCCATCGTCGCGGTGTCGTAGCGCGCGGCGTGCGGCTCTGCATAGTAACCTGCCTGGAGCAGGGCAATCATAGGAAATGTCATAGCGTTGTCTGTTTTGTTTTCCGGTGCGTGTAATACGCTCCCGCCTGCTGCGAGGGCATCAGCACCATATCATTAACGTTCATATGGGCGGGTAATTGTGCCGCCCATGCGATTGCTTCCGCAATGTCGGCGCCGGTGAGCGGTTCGACGCCGTCGTAAACCGCGTCGGCGCGCTTCTTGTCGCCGTGGAAACGCACTTCGGAAAATTCGGTCTCGACCATTCCCGGGCGGATCTCCGTCACCTTGATCCCGGCCGAAAGTAGGTCGGCGCGCATCGACTGCGAAATGGCGTGCACGGCGTGTTTCGAGGCGCAGTAGACCGCGCCGTTCTCGTAGGCCTCGGTCCCGGCGATCGAGCCGATGTTGAAGATGTGCCCGCGGCCCGCGGCGACCATCTTGGGCGCGATGACGCGCGTGACGTAGAGAAGCCCCTTGACGTTGGTGTCGATCATGGCGTCCCAGTCGCGCGTGTCGCCCAGGTCGATGTGCTCCAGTCCGGCGGCGAGACCCGCGTTGTTGACCAGCAGGTCGATGTTTTCGAGCGGAGAGAGGTTGCGGCGCACCTCCTCCTCGGAGCGCACGTCGAAGGCGAGCGTCGTGCAGCGGCCGCCCGCCGCTTCGATCTCCGCGCGCAGCGTCGCGAGCCGGTCGGCCCGGCGGCCCGTGGCGATGACGGCGTATCCCTCCTTTGCCAGCCGGAGCGCCGTGGCGCGTCCGATGCCCGAAGTGGCTCCCGTAATCAATGCCTGTTTTTGCATACGAAAAACGTTTGTTTTCCGCAAAGATACAAAAAAGTAGGATGGCTGCAAAACAGAATTGCGGGCGCGTTTGTAAAACCTTCCGGCTGATAAAAAGTGTCGTTACGATACCGGAAATACGAAATTTATATGTTACTTTGTACAAATTTTCGACAAGACAGCGCACCGTGAATCTCTCCTTTTTCATCGCACGCCGCATGGCGCAGCCCGCGCCCGGGAACAAGCCCGGGGTGATGGAGCGTATCGCCGTGGTGTCGGTGGCGCTGGGGATGGCGGTGATGATCCTCGCGATGGCCGTCATCATGGGCTTCAAACGCGAGGTGGCGCGCAAGATGACGGGGTTTGCGGCTCACGTCGCGGTGACCGACATAAGGGGCGTGAACGCGCTCGATGCGCAGCCCGTGCGCCGCAGCGCGCATGTCGAGGAGCTGATCCGCCGGACCGACGGGTTCGTGGCGATGGCTCCCTATGCCGTCAAGGGGGGCATCGTCCGCACGGCCGACGCCGTGGGCGAGGTGATGCTCAAGGGTGTCGAGGCGGATTACGACTGGTCGTATTTCCGCGAATGGCTCGTCGCGGGGGAGCTGCCCCGTGTGGGCGGCGAGGTCCGCACGAAGGACATCCTGCTGTCGCGCACGCTGGCCGACAAACTGCTGCTGGGCGTGGGCGACAAGGTCGAGATGCTGTTCGTCGAGCCGGGCGAAATGCCGCGCCGCGACCGTTTCAAGGTGGCGGGCGTCTACGAGTCGGGGATGGAGGAGATGGACGGCGTGGTGGTCGTGACGGACATCCGCAACGTGCAGCGGCTCTCGGAGTGGGGACCGGACGAGATTTCGGGCTACGAGATCCTGACGCGCTCGCTGGCCGGCGCCGACACGTTCGCCCGGACGCTGGGCCGGACGCTGTTGTACGATGATGCCGAAGATTCCGAAAACCTCGCCGTGACGAGCGTCCGGGAGCGGTACGCCAATATTTTCGATTGGCTGAAGGCCCACGATGTGAATGCCGCGGTGGTGATCGTCATCATGCTCGTGGTGGCCTTCTTCAACATGACCTCGGCGCTGCTGATCCTCGTGCTGGAGCGGACGCGGATGATCGGTCTGCTGAAAGCCTTCGGGATGCGCAACGGCTGTCTGCAGCGCATCTTCCTCTGGCGGGCGGCGCTGGTGACCCTGCGGGGGCTGGCGTGGGGCAATGCCGCCGGACTGGGGTTGTGCCTCGTGCAGAAATGGACGCATCTGGTGAAGCTCAGCTCCGAGGGATACCTGCTCTCGGAGGTGCCCGTGTCGCTGGGCTGGGGCTGGTGGCTGGCGCTCAACGCGGGGTTCGTCGCCGCGATCGTCGCCCTGCTGGTGATCCCGACGGCCGTGGTCTCCACCGTGAAGCCCGAAGAAACGATTAGATACGAATGAAACCATACAATACAGATCAGACCAAAAAGGAGGAGGTGCGCGAGATGTTCGACAACATCGCGCCAAAGTACGACCTGCTGAACCATACGCTTTCGATGAGCATCGACCGCGTGTGGCGCCGCCGCGTGGTCGGCGAGGTGCGCCGCGCAAAGCCCGGCCGCATCCTGGACGTGGCGACCGGAACGGGCGACCTGGCGATCGCCATGGCCCGCCGCATCCGCGACGTGCAGGTGCTCGGGGTGGACCTTTCGGAGCAGATGCTCGCCGTGGCACGCCGCAAGATCGAGGCCCGGGGGTTGGACGGGCGCATCGTCCTCGACCGGGGCGATGCCGAGCGTCTCGCCGTGGCCGACGCGTCGGTCGATGTGGCGACCGTGGCGTTCGGGGTGCGCAACTTCGGAGACCTCGGGGCCGGGCTGCGCGAACTGGCCCGCACAATAAAACCCGGGGGCAAAGTCGTTATCCTGGAGTTTTCGCGTCCCCGCAACCGGGTGTTCCGGGCGTTGTACGAATTTTATTCCTACAAAATCCTGCCCCGCATCGGCGGGCTGGTGTCGCGCGACAAGCGGGCCTACGAGTATCTTCCGGCCTCGGTCGGGGAGTTTCCCGCGCCGGAGGAGTTCATGGCGATGATGGCCCGGGCGGGATTTCGCAACTGCCGGGCGCGGAGCCAGAGTTTCGGTATCGCACAAATATATATAGGAGAAAGATGAAGATGATACAACGTTATTCGGTGTACGTATTGCTGCTGGCGGTCGCGGTGTCGCTCTCTTCGTGCCGCCGCGCCGTGGAGAAGGCCCGGCGCAACATCCGCTTCGAGGGCATTGAAAGGGTCGAGCGTCAGGGACTGACGGGCGCCGAGGTGGTCGTGCGGGTGATGAACGATACGGGTTACAAGCTGGTGCTCGATGCCGCGGAAATGGGCGTTTACTATGCCGGCGGCCGTGTGGGGACGGTCGTCCTGCGCGAGGCGGTCGAAGTGCCCCGCCGTACGACGGACAGCTTCCGGACCTTGTGGCAGCTGAAAATCTCCGACCCGCTGGCGCTCTACGTGCTGGCCCGGAAGGTGAAGTCGGGCGATCTGTCGCAGGTCGAGGTGTCGTATGCCGTGGAAGGGCGCGGAGGCCCGGCTCCCGTGAAAATTTCGCGCGAACGGATGCCGTTGTCGGATTTTTTGAATACCTTTGGCCTTACGATCGAGGACGTTAAAAAACAGTTGAAATAATGCGCAGATTGCTTTTCCTCATGCCGATTCTCCTGTGCGCGGCCGTTTCCGCGCACGCGCAGTCGCTCGACGCCTTCAAGCAGCGTCTGGCGGAACCCACGCCCGGGGCGACGCTTTTCAACCGGGCGCAGGTCACCGTCACCGAGCATGACGACGCCGCACGCGCCGTGGCCGACGCCGCGCGCGCCGGGCAGCGGCTCTATTTCGAGGGTTTTCACCGGGTCTGCGTCTTTTCGGACAACGGGCCTGCGGCGCGCGACGGGGCTTTTGCCGCCAAGGCGCTGTTCGAGGAGACTTATCCCGACGTGAAGGTTTACGTGGATTACGAGATTCCCTATTTCATCGTTTCGGCGGGCAACTGCCTGACCAAGGAGGAGGCCATCATGCTCAAGGGGCGTGTGTCGGCGACCTTCCCGAAGGCTTTTCTCAAGCAGCTGAAGAGGGAGAAATCCCCGATTTCCAACCTTTTGGACCAATAAAAGTCCGGTTTCGAAAAATAATTCTTTTTTCTTTGCTTTTCCCGGGCGAATATTTAACTTTGCGGCGTTACGGAACAATTAACAATTAAATGTTTAACGCCATGAAAAAGATTGTCTCTTTTGTCATCGTCCTGGCTGCCGTCGCAATGGTAGGCTGCTGTGGAAATTCGAACAAGAAGGCTGCCGAGGGCGCTGCCGCCGCTGCCGCTACCGAAGCTTCGGCTTGCGCAAACTGCGCCGAGAAGTGCGATTCGACGGCTGCATGCTGCGCCGAGAAGGCCGATTCGACCAAGGCCTGCTGCGAGAAATCGTGCTGCGAGAAGGCCGAGGCAAACAAGTAGTCGCCGGTTAGGCTTGAGAGTGAGGGAGATTCTTCGGAATCCCCCTTTTTTGTTGCCGCACGGAATTGCCATGCGGTTTTAGATTCGGCGCGGAATGTGTACGGGGAGTGGAAAAAATGATTGTTTTTGCATGAAATACCCGCAATTATGAAAGTACTGCTTATCAACGGAAGTCCCCGCCGCGAGGGGAACACCTTCATCGCGCTCTCCGAAGCGGCCCGCGCGCTCGAAGCCGAGGGCGTCGGGGCGGAGATCGTCTCGATCGGAACCAAGGCCGTGCAGGGATGCATCGCCTGCGGAAAGTGCGCCGAACTGGGACGCTGCGTCTTCAACGACGCGCTTTACAACGAGGTCCGCGAGAAACTCGCCGGGGCCGACGCCCTGGTGGTCGGTTCGCCGGTCTACTATGCCGGGCCGAACGGGTCGCTGTGCGCCCTGCTGGACCGGCTGTTCTACTCCTGTTCCGACCGCCTGGCCTACAAGCCTGCCGCGGCGGTGGCCGTATGCCGCCGGGGCGGGGCGAGCGCGACGTTCGACCGGCTGAACAAGTATTTCACGATTTCAAACATGCCCGTCGTGTCGTCGCAATACTGGAACAGCGTCCACGGGAGGCTGCCGGGCGAGGCGGCGCAGGACGCCGAAGGGTTGCAGACGATGCGCGTGCTGGCCCGCAACATGGCGCGGATGCTCCGGGCCGGACTGCTGGCTTCGGAAGGCCGTCCCGAACCGGAAGAGCGGGTCGTGACGAGTTTTATCCGCTGAAAGGCCCGTCCGCAGGGCGGATGAACGGAAAAAGAGCGCCGCTATTTGCAGAATCGGGAAATATTGTGTACTTTTGGGGCACCTTTCGGAAAGATGCAGGAGTGGTTGAACTGGCCCGCCTGGAAAGCGAGTAAACCCCTAAAGGGTTTCAGGGGTTCGAATCCCCTTCTTTCCGCAGCATGCGAAAACCGGGTTGCAAGCGATCTTGCAGCCCGGTTTCTTTTGCGGTTCAGGGTCAGTCGACGCGGGTTTTCCGGCCGGGGTGCTCCGTCTCTTTCTCGCGCACGACGGCGAGCACTTCCTCGACGATTGCGGTCAGCGTCCACGAGGCGTTCGGCCTGCGGGCATGCAGGCGGTCGCACGCGAGCCGGATGGCGTCGAGCAGTTTCAGCGCGATCAGGATGTACGGCGGCAGTTTGAGTTTCGAGATGTCGTACTTCTCCTTGTTGAGGTAGTTCAGGAACGTGTCGTAGGTCGTGCCTAACAGATACTTGCCGAAGGTCTCGAAGACCAGTTTGAGGTTACGGTTGGCATTTTCGCGCTCGAAGTGGAACGATTTGAGGGCTTGCGCAATCAGAATGCGCCATTTCAGGTGTTCGGAAACGTACATATTAAGCGGATTTTGATGGTTGATGGGAAGCCAACAGAATCTACCCGGACTTACTGAAACAGCGATGACGGATGGGATGATGAACGTGTGTTTACAGAGGCATTCGGAGTTTCGGGAGGAGTCGTAGTCATATTGGCTGTTTTTGTTCTTTCAAAGGGGTAATCTGAACAAAAATGCAGATCGGAATTTGTGCGGGCAACTACAACCTTAACCCTTGGGTTTGTTTTCGTATTGAAAATTGTATTCTCGTAAATTCGGTATTATATGGCAGCTGCAAGCTGTCTCTTCTCCGTGCATTTGATGCTTGCGGAATGGCCGGATAACCCGGGCGCTCCGCCGCGTTCCGGACCGGATGGTCGGAATGGTATGCGCAGATGTCCGGACGGGACCGGTTCGTCCGGAACAGCCGCTGTCCGGGGACGAAGGGGCATGGCGCAGGTGCGGCAGCGATGCGGCATGCCGCCGGGAATGGCGAAAGGGATTTCTGCGAACGGGAAGTGACGGCCGCGATTTCTGCGGACCGGAAAGGATCGAAGGGACGGATGCGGACGCCGAAGGGCGGCGCGTCCGGAGGCCTTTGGCGCGGGTATGGCGGCGGGCGTCCTGCCTTGCCGGAGCGGACGTTTAGAACGGATACCCGATGGCCAGGTGGAATCCGAGACCGTCCTTGAAACTGGAAATGTTGTAGTAGCCCTTCTTGTCCGGGTTCGGATAGGGGGTGTGCAGGCCGATGCCGAGGTCGGCGCGGATGACCAGGTAACTGATGTCGTAGCGCAGTCCGAAGCCTGTTCCCAGCGCGATGTCGTTCAGGAAGCCTTTCCATTTGAGTTCGGCTCCGGGACGTTTGGGGTCTTTCTTCAGCAGCCAGATGTTTCCGGCGTCGAGGAAGACGGCTCCGTTGAGCCGCCCCATGATGCCGAAGCGGTATTCGATGTTGGCTTCCAGTTTGAAGTCGCCCGTCTGGTCGAGGTAGCCGTTGCGGTCGTCCGCGGGCGGGCGGTAGCTGCCCGGGCCGAGCGACCGGATGGTGAAGGCGCGGATGCTGTTGGCACCGCCGATGTAGAACTGTTCGCTGTAAGGCATCACCTCCGAATTGCCGTAGGCGTAGCCCGCGCCGACGAGGAGACGCGTCGCCAGCCAGTTGTTGCGGCGGCCGATGCGGTGGTAGAACTTCACTTCGCTGACCTCCTTGACGAACTGCGAAAAACGGTTGCCGAAGAGGGTCTGGGGCTGCCGTTCGCCGAAGGCCCGCAGGATGCCCGAAAGCAGGTTGCCGGCCGACGTGACGCTGTTCTGCCAGTAGAAGCGCCGGTTGCCCGTGGCGCCGTAGGTCCGCTCGAAGGTGTAGGTGTAGTTGATCGAGGGCACGAACTGGTTGCGGAAACTCATGGCGATGGCCGGATTTTCGTCCATCGTCCGGTCGAAGGAGTCGGTCGTGTGGAGCAGTTTGTTGTAGGTGAGCTTGAAGACCGTCAGCGAATGGCGGCTGTACGGGGAGGTCTGGAAGTTGTAGCCCGCCGAACCGCTGAAGGCGATCAGCCGGAAGAAGCTGGGACGGTTCATCAGGTCGACGCCCAGCTGGAACGACGTGCTCCCCGGGTATTTCTGCCGGCGCGTCATGCTCCGGGGCAGCAGCAGCCTCGGGATGTCGAGGTTGGCGTTCAGCCCCAGTTCGTAGGAGTTGAGCCGCGAGGAGCGTCCCCCGGAGTTCTTGTTGCCCGTCTGCCATTCGTAGGAGCCGTTCAGCTTCACGGAGAGGACCTCGCCGCCGCGGAAGAGGTTGTTGTTGCTGACCCGGAAGGTGACGCCCGGGCCGATGAAGCTGTTCGATTTCGAGGTGACGTCGGTCTCCAGGGCCGCCTCCAGCGGGTAGTCGAACCGGGCGTCGATCTCCACGTCGAGCGTGTCGGAGCCGCGCAGCGAGTCGAGCGGCGTGACGCTCAGGTTGACGGAGCGGAAGATCCCCAGTTTGTTGAGGTCGGTCTGCGTCCGGTTCTGGGCGTCGACGGTGAAGAGCTGCCCGGGCCGGAGCGTCAGGGCGCGGGACAGGACCCGGGGGCGGATTTTCAGCGGCCGCCGGGCGATGACGGTCGCGTCCGGCAGGCGCAGCGTATCCGCAGGGCCGGGTTTGATGTTGGTCAGGCGGACCGTGACGTCGCCCACGCGGTAGGGCATGAGGGCCGCCTGCGGAACGTTCGGCCGGAGGTTCAGGCGCAGGGCGACCTGCCGTCGGCCGGCGGTCGTGTCGGCCAGGTACTCCATGTATTCGGGACGGAAATAGTAGTAGCCCCGGTTGCGGAGCAGCTGGGAGATGCGTTTGCGTTCGAGCGTGAGCGAGTCGAGGTTGTACTGCGCCCCGACGCGCAGCAGGGAGGTGGCTTGTAGGCTGTCGATCAGCTGTTTCAGACCCCCGACGGCCTGCGGATAGGCGATGGACGAATAGTGCCATGCGGGTGCGATGCCGAGCGTGTACCGGACTTTCGCCTTGCGGCCGCGCTTGCGGTAGAGCAGGGAGTCGGCGGCGCGGGAGCCGAAGTACCCGTAATTTTCGAGGACCTGCTCGGCGACCTTCGTGCGCAGCTGCGGCTGTACCTTGGAGATCAGCACCGGCTGTTTGGCCAGCCGCTTGTAGAACCAGTATTTGAATCCTTTCTCCTTCGGCGTATAGAGGTGGTTGTAGGCCCACAGCCCGACGGGCAGCGGGGTGCGGAGGTAGGGGCTGTAAAGCGGATTGTTCGGTGCGACCGACAGCGGTTCCTTCACCGCCGACTCGGCCGCCGGAGTGAGCACGACGCCCGAATCCGGCTCGATGAGGATCTTTTTCACGCCCGTATACAGCACCTCGTCGCTCCCCAGCCGCCGGGTGGTGGAGCAGGAGGCCGCCAGCAGCACGGCGCAGAGGGGCAGAACGATGTTTCGGATGCGCTGCGGACTCATTTTCTCGGTTTTTTGGTTTTGGGACGCATCGGCTTGAACAGGTCGCCCAGCCGCGACAGTTTCTTGCGGATGACGAAACCCACGCCCGTTTCGGTGATCTCGCCTTCGAGGATGCTCTCGTAGCCCGTGTGGCGGAAGACTTTCAGGTACATGTTGTCGCGTTTGGTGAGCATGTATTCCAGCGAAATGTCGTCGATCAGGTTCTCCTTGAGGTTCTGCGACGGGTCGGCGTCGGTGCTGAACTTGCCGCCGATGACCGCCCGCACGCGGTTGTTGAAGAGGTTTTTCGAGAGCCGGTAGGAGTAGTCGGTGTGCTGGCCGTTGGGGTCGTCTTCGCCGTGGGAGTCGATGCCGAAGGAGAGGTCCACGCCCTTGAGGTTGTTCTGCGCCCATTGGTTCAGCTCCTTCTGGATGAACGTGTTGAGCGGATTCTCGGAGCTGACTTTCGCGGTCGTTCCCGGGCCGGTGTAGGTGTTGTAGATCAGCAGGTTCATCGCCTGGTTGGCGCGCTGCTCGGCCGTCAGCGAGTTCAGCTGGTTCTGCATGGCGAGGTCCTCGGGGGCCGCCAGGCCGAAACTGATCGCCAGGTCGTTGAGCGAGTTGCGGATGTTGATCGAGATGTCGAAATTCACCGGCCGGGAGTCCTGCCCGTCGGAGGAGACGTTGGCCCGCACGGTCTCGACGGCCGTGATGTTGAAGGCCGGGTCGGCGATGTCGCCGATCCATTCGACGTAGCTGTCCGGCGTGATTTTGAAGATTTTCTGCGAGATGACGGGCGGGTTGTAGCGCACGCTTCCGCCCGAAAGCACGTATTTGCCCGACAGGCGGACGTCGCCCAGCGGGTTCATCGTGTAGGTGAGGTTGCCGCCGCCCTGGAGGTCGATCCGGTTGCTGCCGTCGGCCGAGAGGTCCACGGCGGCCTGCACGTCGTTGTTGATGTCGACGTTTATAAGCACGTCCATGCCCCCGATGCGTACCTCCTGCGGCGTGTCGTCCGGGGTTTGGGTGTCCAGCTCGCTGAACGAGACGAACGTCACGACATTCTGCGGGCGTTCCTTCACGTCCATCGGCGAGTCCTGCATGACGTAGTTGATGTCCGTGCCGCCCAGCAGGGCGACGTTGCCGCGGACGACGAGTTCGTCCACGGGACCTTTGGCCGTGGCGCCGAGGTCGAGATAGGCCTTGCCGTAGACCGCCGTGCCGGCCTTGCGGGCCACGTCGACGAACTGGAAATCCGAGGCCCGCAGCGCGAGGTCGGCCGTCATGCGCCCGAAGTCGGCGAGGCTGACCTCGCCGCCGACGGTCAGCGCGCTTTTGTTCGGGGCGTAAACCGCGTAGTCGTCGAACAGGATGCGGCTGCCGGCGATGCGGATCGTGTCCGCGGAGAGGCCGAACGACGTGCCGATCATCGGGACGCGGACGTCGGTCCCGGCGAACCGCACGCCTCCGTCGAGTTTCGGCCGCTCGGGAGTGCCGCCCGCGTGGACCCTGGCCTGAAGGCTGCCCGAAAGGCGGAGCAGGTCGGCGGGCAGGAAGACGTTGGCCCGCTGCAAGGGGAAGCCCGGGACGGTCACCGTCAGGTCGAGCGGGCTTTCGCGCCCCTCGCGGCAGTCCCCCTGCACGGTCAGCACTTCGGCTCCGTCGAGCGTCAGGCGCGCGTCGGCGAGGTGTCCCCGGTCCTGTTTGTAGAACAGCCCGAGGTCGACGCTGCCGAAACGCTGTTTGTCGTAGGTCAGCTCCGCCACCGAGACCCCGCCCCGGAGGGAGAGGCTGTCCGCCGCGAGGTTCAGCGTCAGGTTCGCGCCCAGCACGCCGTCGACGGGCGGGGCCGAGGGGAACAGCCCCATCGCCGGACCGACGTTCAGTCCGGCGATGTCGAGGCGGATGTCGTCGTCGTCACCGCCGCCCGGGGTCGTGCGGATCGCGAACCGCTGGTCGCCGTGGGTCATGTCGAGGTCGGCCTCCACGCGCTTGTCGAAGCGGTATGCGAGGTAGTTGCCGCGATTGACCGTCCACGGCTCGAAACCGAACAGCGGGTCGGGAGGCGTCACGCTCGCGCGGACCAGGCTGTCGGTCCACGTCACGTCCAGCCCGAAGCGGAATCCTTCGCGGCCGGCGCGGTTGCGCTGGTAGAGGTTCGCCTGCCCGGTGTTCCGCACGAGGTGGCCGTACAGTCCGGCCCGGGCGATGTTGTCGAGGTTCCCGGGGGCGTTCGCCAGCCCGAGGGCGTATTCCAGCCGTTTCCCGTTCTGGCGGATGTCGGCCGTCACGGTGTCGAGGACCACGTTCCCGTAGGCCAGTCCCTCCGTGCGCAGGCGGATCGAAACGGGCAGCGAGTCGCAGTTCGCCCCTTCGGCGTTCAGCGCGTCGAAGGCGATCTTCCGGGATTTCAGCAGGCTGTTGAGGATGTTGTCGGGACCCGCCGAGACCCGCAGGGCGAAGTCGGGGAGCGCGGGTTTCAATTGCTCCATGTCGATGCTCTGCGCGTCGATCTGTCCGGCCAGCGCCCGGGCGCTCCGGGTCAGCGCCGCGATCAGCGAGTCAGCGGATTGGGGCGTGGAGAACGTCAGCGACAGGTCGCCGGAAGCCGCTTCGGCCCGGGTTGCGGCCGAGTCGGTGTGCAGCGAGACGCTCGTCGGGCGGATGCGGTCCGTCCGGTGTTTGTTCCGGATTTCGATGCTGTCCAGCGCGATGCGGGCGGCGTAGGCCCCCTTTCCGGCGGCGGATGCGGAGGCATCGAGGGCGAACGATCCGCCGATCGGCTCCGGGCTGACGCCCAGCGCGGCCAGGTCGAACCCGAAGACGCTGCCCGAGAGGCCGATGCGCTGTTCGCGTTCGGTCAGCGTTCCGGAGACGGACAGCAGCAGCCGGAGCGCCTCGTCGCGGTCGGAGATCCGTCCTGAAAGACGCTGGCTGTCGAGTTCTGCGTCGAGTTCGATGCCCCCGAAGTCGCGTCCGCCGAACTCCGCGCGGTCGATCTGCGCCCGGAGGCTCGTCCGGGTCCGGGGCAGCAGCGGGTCGAAGCCCGTGCCGCGGGCTTGCAGGGTCAGGTCGACGATCCCCAGCGAATCGGCCGGGAGGAAACTGTTGAGCGGGAAGCTGTCGGCCCGGATCGCGGCGTCGTAACTCTGTTCGCGGGGGTTGAACCGCCCCTTCACGGAAAGTTCGCCGCCGTCGGCCGAGAGTGTCGAAGCCGTCGAGAACGTCCCCCTGTCCGCCCCGGCGGAGCCGCGGAGCCGGATCAGGGCCGGAATCGCCACGCGCCGCCGCAGGGCCGTGTCGGGGAGCAGCGCCTTGAGGAACGCAAGGTCCCGGAAGTCGCCCTCGAAGCGGGCCGACGCCTCCATCCGGTTGGCGTCGAGCAGGTTTTTCGCCGCGGCGTCGGCCTTGAGGTCGAGGTGTCCGGGCGACGAGATTTCCAGCTGCGTCTTTCCGATGTCGCCCAGAGTTCCCGCCGCGGAGAACGACAGCCGGACGGTCCGGTCGTCCAGCACGGGCGGGACCGCCTCCGGGGAGAGGTATTTCAGGTCCTTCGTGTTCAGGTCGGCCGAAAGGACGGCGTCGAGCGGCGAAGCCGGCTCCAGTTTCAGGATTCCGGCCCCGGCGGTGAGCTCCGCCCGGATTCGGGAGAAGGCGGTTTGCAGGTCGAGGCCGGAGAGGACGATGCCCGAGGCGTCCATGCCGAAACGTCCGGTCAGGTCGCGGACCGAAAGCCCGCAGCGTTCGGTGAACGCCGTCCGGCGGATTTGCAGCGCGATGTCGGCGCCCCGGTTGTACACCGAATCAATCGTGAGGTCGAGCGGCGCGAGGGCGATGAACGCCGGGTCGAACCCCGCGGCGGGACGGTGGCCCAGCCGGCCGTATTCGACGCTGTTGCCGGTCAGCGCGACGCGGCCGACCCGGACGGTCCATGGTGCCGACGCTTCGGTCGTCCCGGCGGAAGTCCCGCTTTCCGCTTCGGTCGGTTCGGTGAGGTAGGAGTAGGCGCCCCGGTCGAGCAGGACGCTTTTCACGGAGACCTGCTGGCTGTCCAGCAGCACCCGGCAGGTGTCGACGCTCCCGTCGGCCAGGCGGACGGAGAGTTCGGAGACCGCAGGGGAGGTCCGCATCCCGAAGGCGAGGCTCGAGACCGCGATTCTGTCGAGTCCCACCGTCCACGGCAGGGCGGCGGCGCTCTCCTTTTTCTCGGCGGGAGCCGCTTCGGTCAGGTTCAGCCGGATGTCCGCGTCGGCGAGAACGAGCCGGGAGATGCCGGCCGTGTTGGCCGAAAGATCGGCGCGGACGGCTTCGAGGGACAACTCTCCCGCAGCCAGGCGCAGATCCATGCCCGCCAAGGTGTCCTTGTAGTGGGCGGCGACGCGTTCCAGCGCGAAGCTCCGGATGACGACCTCTTTGCGGATCAGCGGCCACAGGGCGGCGTCGAGCGAGAGCCTTCCGCAGCGAAGGAGCGTGTCCGTCCTGTCGGCCAGCAGGGTGTTGTCCACCGTCAGCCGCAGCGGAAAGGCGAGGCGGATGCGTTCGACGGAGACCTCCATGCCGAGCGTCCGGGAGGCATAGGCGACGGCCCGTCGCCGGGCCAGGTCCTGAACGGCCGGAACATAGAGCAGCGCCGGGACCAGCAGCAGGACGAGGAGAATGACGAGCAGCGTCCGGAGCGTATGTTTGAGAATTTTTTTCAGCATTTGTGGAAACAGCGTGTTTCGGAATCCGGCAAAAGACAGGCCGTCGGCCTGTCTTTTGCGCGTGCGTGTTTGCGGCAAAGCGGCAAAATCGCCGCAAATTACAAAAAAAACGATGATCCGTCAATGGAACGCGCCAAAACAAACGGGCCTATTCGAGGCATATCCCGGCGTTCTGTCCGGTCTGTCCGGCCGGAAACGGAGGAGGCGCCGGGGACGGCGGGGACGGTGGGGACGATGGGGCGGGAAGCCGGAGCGGCTGTCGCACCGGGCGGGTCCGGAAAAAGAAAAACGTCCGGCCTTGTAGCCGGACGTTTCGGTGCAGTTCGCTGTCATTGAGCGTCTCCTGGCGGAGAGGGAGGCTCTTCTGGCTGAAAATTAAGTATTTACCTCCCAATAAAATTCAAGGCCGAATTTTTTGCGTTACCGAATGGCCCTCGCTGAATTTCCGCGTTGCTCCCTGTTTTGCATACGGTACTGCAAAAATAGGTAATAAAATGAACAATCCAAACTTTTCTGGTAAATTTTTTAATCTGTTTTTGGAGGCGGAAAATGGGTGGGTGAAAAATAAAAAAAGAGGCCCCCGGAGCGGAGATTCCCGGGGCGCTTTCTATATTATATATAGTAGGGTCGGTCGCTATTCCGGGTAGATCATTCGGATGGTGGCACCGCCGTCGATGGTCAGGGTCTGCCCGTTGAGAAAATCGTTTGCCTCGTCGCACAGGAAGAGGCAGGCGCGGGCGATGTCTTCCGGGGTGCCGACCCGGCCCGAGGGGTGGAAGGCGTGATCCTCGGGACGCAGCTGCTCCTCTTCGCGGACGTGGATCCAACCCGGGGCTATGGCATTGACCGTGATGTGGAGCGGGGCCAGGGAGACGGCCAGCGAATGGGTCAGCGAGTAGATGCCGCCCTTCGAAGCGGAGTAGGCCTCGGTTCCGGCCTCGCTCTGCAGGTAGCGGGTCGAGCAGAGGTTGATGATGCGGCCATAGTTGTGGTTGCCGTTCTGCTGGCGGTGGAGCGCCAACTGGCGGGAGGTGATGAAGACCGGGCGCAGGTTGGTGGCGATTACCCGGTCGAACTCCTCGATCGACAGTTCGGTGAGGGGCTTGAAGGTGCTGATCCCGACGTTGTTCACCAGGATGTCGATGTCGCCACAGGTCTCGAAGAGCTCCCGCATGCATCTTTCGAGGCTGACGGCATCGGTAACATCCAGCTGACAGAACCGGGCGCCGGTTCCGGCTGCAGTTTGGGCTCCGAGGACGGGATCGAGATCGCAGAAGACCACTTCATCTCCTTGCCGGGCAAAGGCTTTGACGATCCCCTTTCCGATTCCGTGGGCACCGCCCGTAACGAATACGCGTCTTTTCATGGTTTTCGGATTTTTCCACAAAGATAGCGCAGGCCGGTCACCGGAACAAAACTCTGTCACCGATTTTTCGCGGTCGGTAGGGGAGGAAGTTTCGGGGTTTTGCGGGGGTGTTGGATATGGAATATGAATACGGCCCGAAAGATCTTTCTTCCGGGCCGTATAACGTGGATGAGTTTGGATCTATAAAACGTCCTCGGGCGAGATGGGCTTATAGGCTCCGTCCTTGGCTTCGAAGATGACGCTGCCATCCTCCAGGCAGACCGTAGTGTGAAACACTCCTTTGGGCACTTGAATCGCAGGGCATTCTCCGCCGGCGCGAAGAATAAATTCCTCTGTCTTATGTCCCTGATCATCGTAGAACTCCTCTCTGATCGCGCCGCGGCAGACGACTACCGTTTCGGAAGTTTCCGGATGTCGGTGGATAGGGACTACGGTGTCTGACATCAAGACATTGATCATTCTTTGGGAAGAATCCTCGACTGAAGTTCTCAGATCATAATTCATCCTGCGACGAGGTGAGTTTTCTGCCTGTTCCTGGATGCTGTCAAAAAATTTGTTGTCGAGTTTTATATGAGTCATATTTCAATGCATAGATCTAAGGTTGATAAATCTATGATTGTTGTTTTATGGGTGTTAGAAAGCCTGTTGAGAAATTCCTGGAAGGCAACTAATAGGCCCGTAAAACAACCTCAAAAGCTTCAGCGTAGTTGAGCCCCCATTGCCCGCCACGATAGGCGGCAAGTCCCGTTATAAACTCGGCGGAACGAGGGTGTGGATACGGACGCATTACGCCACGATACATTGAAAGAGCCTTAATCTTAGCTTCAATGCCATCTTTTCCCGTCTCTACATAGCAGTTGGGATTAAAAGAGTTCATGGCGTTATTTATTTTCCATTCCGAACATGACGGAACCTCCATATACCAGAACTCTTTCACGCGCTTTACTTCTGGCCGACGTTGGAAGAGACGAATTGCCTCTTGGCAGGCCATTGAGGTTTGCAGATGATCATTGTTCGTATCTGCTGGATGATGTGTAATGATGATATCCGGCTCGCTTTCCTTAATGGCAGCTTCAATAAACTGCACTAATTGAAGATGAGGGACTGTGTTCATCTCAATATTCGGAAACGTCCCCTCATAAATTTTATTTACCCCCAGGAATTTATTAGACTCGTTTGTGTCGTCACCGAGCTCTTCGTCTGAAGGACGGAAAGCGCGAGCCTTTGCTTCTGTGCACATGATACATACGTCCACGGTATTGCCTTGATGTGACCATTTCCACATCGAAGCTCCTGCACCGAGCGTCTCATCATCGGGATGAGCCACGACAAGTAAGTATTTCATCGTTTTTTATATTTAGTGTTATACGGTTTTAGAGTATTCAACCAACTTATCATGCATCCATTGAGGGTATTTACCGCATGCTGTATATAAAATTGCAAGCACGGTCCACCAAATAAGGCGGATGTCACCGAAGAAAGATGCGTGCTTTACGTAATACACATCCAACTTCAGGCGAATTGGCAGCACTTTGTCATTATATTCATTTTCGTCGGGAAACTGATCGCCATAGATGTAATCTCAAAGGCTGGACTGGCTGGTGAGTCCACAAGGAACTGTTGCTGCAATCGCATTCTCTCCGCCACGGGTGATCTCTACCTGATCGACAGCTGCAGGTCGCGGGCCTACTATGGACATGGTTCCGTTCAAGATATTGATAAGTTGAGGCAGTTCGTCAATCTTCAGTCTGCGCATAATTTTTCCCCACCAAAAAATGCGATCCTGTTCTGGTCGGAGAGATGCTTCATTTGCACCACGTGCTACACGCATAGACCGAAATTTCCACATTTTGAATCTCTTATTATCTTTTCCCACGCGATTGGCGAAGTAAAATAACGGTCCGGGATCACTGATTTCGGTCAGGATAATTGAAATAATCCAGATAGGCGAGGTGCCCACAATGCCAATAAAGGCACAAATCACGTCAAACAGACGCTTAAAGAATCGGTATATCATAATCTTTCTTGTGTCTAATTAACCAGTTTGATTATAATAAAGAAGGGATGGTTGTTGTGGGATGTATCTTGTGCAAGGTCTGCACTTGATTTAGTCCTCTTTCCTGCGTATGTTTATGATATGCAGAATTGTACGCGCAGGTTTCTGAGGAGTATGATATTGGTAGACCAATGTCCGGTCTTAAGTTTTTCGGAAAAAGACTTATTACATCTTTACTCCTGACTTTGCTTTCCTGAACTCCGGATTCATCTGTTTCTTAAAATTCCCCCAGGTCCCCCAAAAGAATGCAGGAAAATCGCCACATATCCAATCTTGATAATACAAGTTCTCGCCAAAGAATTTAAACCAGGAGGGCTTGGTTTTAAAGCGGTTTGGTGATTTTAAAAACCACAGAACATCAAAGCCTAAGTGTCGCAAACTCTTGCCGCTCTCATACTGATATTTCCGAAGTGGCAAGCCTATCGTGGTATCTGCTATCATCGTAGCATAGTCCATACCGCTTTTGAAGGCAGAACGCACACAGGCCGGTATGCGGGGATTAATCTCCATAATCAGTAATTCTCCTGTATCGGGATTCTCGATCAAGTCAAAATCGGCAAAGCCCACCCATCCAATGGTCTTCAGTACGCGACAGCATATGTCGGCTATTTCAGGATTGTCAATGGTCACATTGCAACAACTTGAACCGCCGTTTACAGGGTAGTATCTCTGCTTCCATATCACACTTGTGTATTTGGGTTCTCCCTCTGCATCAGTCATCGCCTGTACTTTTACTTGCTTTCCGCCGGGTTTGATAAACTGTTGCAGATGGCATTCTCCATACTGCTCATGAATTGCGGGGTAAACAGCCGTTAGTTCTTCCAGGGTGTTCACCAATGTCATTCCCCGACCTCCACTGGTCAGGTTCGGTTTTAAGAGTCCAGGATAAGGAAATTCTTTGAGTTCTTTTGCCTCCAATCCTTCGACCTTTGCCAAATCTATTGTAAATGGATGTGGAAAACCATTCTCTTTGCACACGGTCATCAAGTTGTTTTTGTTGTATCCCATCTCAAACACTTGACGGTCAGGTATCAGTACCCCTGTTATTTTTTGCAGTTCCTCCTTGTGGAAGCTCATAAATTCTGCCGACTTATCAGACGTAGGTATCAGCACATCGAAATGATGTTCCTTCAGAAATGCCAACATGTATTCTGCATATTCCGGTTTATGGCTGCCAATGCCAAGGAAACGTTCGTTCGCAAATTTCGTATGGTAGCCATACTCTGTCTTGTCATCGCACATTACAGCTACCCAATACCCCGTCTTCTGTAGGCATTCGGCCATGGCCATGGCATGAGCAGCACCACCATCCAAAATCAATACTTTCTTCATTCTTTGTTTTTTCTTAATATCCTATCACTATTCTCTGTCATTTATGTTATTTCTCTACCATTATTGCTTCGCCATGTCCTCCAGCAAGACCCATTGTCGTGAATACTACACGTCTGCAGCTGTCCGTTCCCAGCGGGAAGCGCATTACTCCATACTGGACGATGAGCGGAATCCAGTCCTTCTTACACTCCCAGACGGTTTCCAATTTACCATCAGTTCTCAGCATTTTCATGCGTGCGATGTTGTCTTTTTCATTTTCTCCTCCTTCAACGCCTGTTGAGTAGAAAGCACGCCCGTCTGCAAACGAAGCCATGCCATGGCAAGGCCCTTCCATGTCCTCCAAAACCTCCAGGCGTTCAGTTTTGCGGTCCATGCGTACGAAATGTACGGTGTCAGGACAACTTCCGGCATCTGTTCCCCAGGTAAGGGCATTTTCGGTCATACAGACTCCAATTGCTCTCCAATCCTGGCTGCCCTGACCGACCATACGCCAGGTATCACCATTGTCTTTGCTCTGATACAAACGGTTCTCGCATCCACCCTCGCCATAATCGCCTGTCCCCATCCATAGACATTTTGCATAGGTATCCCACTTTATGAAATGAAGATGACGAATGTCGCCTGGAATAAACTCTTTTACAATCTGCCAGGTCATACCGTGGTCTTTTGAACGCCAAAGACGGATTGCGTGGTCTCGTTTTGGATTGAGCAGGTACTCTGTGAAAAAAACCGTGCCGTCAGGTGTTACGCATGCTCCTTGATGGCCAGGTTTGTTACCTTGGAAGTCTGTCCATATATTCACGACTTTGCCTGAAGGGGAGAAGACGAGCACCTTTCTCTTTGCGGCGATCAGTATGTTGCCGTTTTTCAGAGGAAGTAGGATGCGGATATCATTGCGCGTGCCTTGGGTCAGAATACGGCCGCAAGTCATCAAACGTTCCTTTAGTCCTCCGGGCACGGTGAATACTCGACTCTTGCGCTGGCCATTGTAATCCACTGCAAAGAAATGCCTGCCCTTGGCTACCCATATTTTATTTGGCTCCTGATACAATGCTCGGCCATTCATCAGTTTCTTGAACTGTATCATGATTTTAGTTCTTGATGACACTTTGTAATTCTCGTTCGAGACCATTCATGTAATGCTCCAAAGTGAAATGTTTTTTGAAATATTCACGTGCATTTGTGCCGCATTGGTCAAAGTCTCGTGGATTTTCAATGTAGGCCTGCATCAGCTTGGCTAATCCTTCATAGTCTCCGGCCGGCACACAACTGCCACAGTGCGCCTCTCTGATGATCTCTTTAGCTCCACCGTTGATGGCTCCAAGGATTGTTTTGCCTGTGGTCATATACATTTGCATTTTGCCCGGGATGGTGTCGCCAACCTCGTTGTTGCCACGGAGGGTGATAAGTAACACGTCTGCCATTTTGTAGAATTTAGGCATCTCATCACGCTTCTGATTACCGTAGAAGACCACATTCTCTTCTAATCCTTCTGTTCGTACAATTTGCTCTAATTCCTCTCGCATCCGACCATCGCCTACCATATGGATCTTATAGTCTTTGCGTTTGCCAAGAATCTTTGCTGCCTTGATGATTACATCGGCTCGTTGCCCTTTGCCTATGTTTCCGGCAAACATGAAATCTGCCACTTCGTTATTATCAGCCGTCATGTCCATATCCAGCATAGCCATATCAGCATGTTGTGGCAGATATGCCATTCGTTCCATCGGTACACCGTTCACTTTGTGTAAATAGTCGATAAACGGGCGAGATGTGACCAATATCCGATCAGCGGCTTGATACAATTTTCGGCTTATCTTGTTTATTGGCCACATCAGTGGGTTCTTTTTGCTCTTGAGCATTCCTTCAGCAGATACTGGCCACAGGTCCAATGTATAGAATATCACTGGCGTACCCGCCAATTTTTTGTATTCCAGAGTTGCAAACATCGAGGTGATAGGACTCAACTGGTAGCCGAGAATGATATCGTATTTCTCTCCATCAGCTATCATCTCTTTCACTTTTTTCTTACTGGACAATGCGAAAGAAATATAATTTCTGATTAGTTTCAGAGATCCGTTACCTCTTGGCGTCTGATCCACATGTACCACTCGTACTCCCGTCAGCTTTTGGTATTCTTTCTCTTTATTTACTCTGCTTTCTTCATTCTCATAGCCAGTGAATACTACTCCTTTGGGGTAATTCGGTACGCCACAAAGTACAGTAACCTCGTGCCCTCGCTTCACTAATTCCGGTGCAATATCATTAATCTGGAACTGCTCAGGATTATAGTATTGCGACACTATCAGTATCTTCATTATGCTATTTTATCTAAATTCTTCAAGAATTCTTCAGGGTTAGATACCAGCCCAGACAACGTTTTAGGGTCATGTCATCCAACTCCCACCATTTCGATTTCAGCAATTTCTCAATCGTTACAACGTCAAAGCGGTATCTAATTACTTTTGCGGGACAACCTGCCACTATTGCATAGGGAGGTACATCTTTCGTGACGATTGTTCCAGCTCCAATAGCTGCCCCTGTTCCAATAGTTACACCTTGCATGATGGTTACTCGATTGCCAATCCATACATCATGGCCAATAGTTGTACGCTTGAGAGGTTCGATATTAAGATCACCAAGATGAACTCCGGTTCCACCACCTACATTGTAGAAGACTGGTGAGGTGCTAACCCAATTTAACGGATGCTTTGCACCTCCTACTACAAAGCCGTTGGCTATGCTACAGAAAGAACCAATATCGCATGAATGAACTTCACTATCATAACCGATATATGAATAACGACCTATGGAAGAATCGTAGAACTCCGTGCCGGAGTAGATCTTGGCAGTCTTATTTATCTGACTGTTCAGGATCGACTTTCCACGCAGTATTTTTTTGAAGAACCTGGCATATAAATAACTTAGTGTCATTAGAACTTGATATTTTTCTTGATTATGTCCATCTGGTAATATGGATTCCAGTTGGTGTCTATCTCTTTGAAACAAGCTTTGCGAACTTCTTCTCGTTTGTCAGATTTCACTGCAAACCATTTGCTGATAGTAGCAATCAGATCATCTATATCATCCATTTTAAAAAAATCGCCGGTATTGCCTGCATGAATGGCTTCATATTCAGGCATCTGCCATTCAAAATAATTATGAGTAATGACGGGACATCCAAAGATTAAGGCGTGCATTGCAGTTAATCCGACATTGCCTGGAGAAACACACAGGTCAGCATTATAGATGAGTTCTGCATTGGTCTTTTCATCATAGCTAGCGCCGTAAAACCAGACTTGATCATTCAAATCAAGGCTTTTGACTTTTACTTTTAGGTTATCGCTTTCGCTACCATCTCCCACAAATACCATATTGTACTTTTCTCCTTTGTTGCGAAGACGTGCAAGAGCATCCACTATCATATCAAGTTTCTTTACCTTGGTTAAACGGCCAATGAAAATGATAGTGGGAGAACTGTTCTGGAAATGATCATTGTAGATACTCGACGTTTTAATATTCTCACGAATAGCTTTTTGAATGTCATAGTCTAGGGAGTTGTGGATGACAAAGAGTTTCTCTTGAGGGATACCTTGTTCGATTAGTAACATTTTGGCGCGATCACCATACACAAAAGTGCCTGATGCATTACGATATAGCCAGAGTTTCATCTTTGCCTCATATCCAGATTCCTTACCGTACCACCCGTGGGTCCATAGGTAGAAATGTTTTTTTCTAAAAAAAGTGTATGCTAATATAAAAAAGACCCAATCGCTGATAGAACGCGTTTCAGGGAGAATTAAATAATTCTTGTAGTCTCTTCTGAAAAGCAGTCGCAAATAATTGCGCTTCCAATACCATTTCTGGGGATTACCGTATGTTTTGTAATACGTCACATTCTTTAGTAATGACGTATCCATTTCCTTGATATCTGACTTCGTTTTACCAAAGTACCAATCGCAATCATATTCATTGTCGATTGCTCGAAATATAGCCTCGCGATAACGAGGCGCTGTGTTGTATATTAAGCAAAGTTTCTTGGACATATTATTTCAAAAACAATTCTACTTATTTTCTATCATCTTTGCTGATGATATTGTATAATCTGAGCCTTGTCGCTGTACCCTCGGTAATGTTTGGGATGATTCCACTTTCCTATTCTATCTTTTAACAGTGTGTTATTATGTGCTCAGAATGTAAAAATGAAGTACGCCATGATCCATAAAGATATTGTCAAAGACTCTGATTTTTCGTATGTAAAGGTCTTTAACGAAATAGGATTACGTCCCATGTCTCAATGGTGACTTCTGTATACAATGTACCTTTTGTATCCGTTCACGAATTACATTATCAAGGACGTGTATTACAATCCTATTCCAAATGGTATATGGCTTAAATGTTCTCGGGCTTATCTTTGTTGCTTGTTGAAGTGCTAATTGATAGATTAAGTGAAATGTTTATCCTATCTGCCCTTTCATTAGTTTGAATATCCGATAGCAGTGATGAGGAAACATCTTAAAAAGTAACCCTTCAATGCGGTACTTGAGTATAGTCGATTTTTTCAAGACGTCAAATAAATGTCGATTGTCGAATAATACCTCATTCAATAATTTGTGCTGTCTTTTATCAGGACCGATATTATTTAATGCATTATTTAGATACATTGAAATCATGTTGATGAAAACATGTTGGTACTCAGCTGACACTGTAGTATTGAATGCATTAAGATTATTACACACAATATTTACCAGGTCGAAAGACTTCTTCGGATTAACTGTTCTACAAATTGAATTCTGATTCAAATAAACAAAGTATATTAGTTCATTTGAAAATGAAACTTTTTTAGCCAAATAGAATGCTCGTGGAATCAGTTCGGAGTCTTCATGAAAGATACCTTCAAAAAACTTCAACTCAAAAGTCTTAAAGAATTTTGCTGACCATATTGAGAATGGTGCACAAGGTTGCATATTCCATTTTATAAAGTCTCGTCCAGTAATTGGAGTTTCATCAGAGTATGACATACGACGTTGAGGTACTCCATTAACTACATTTGCTGCACAGAAGGTAAGTACATCTGGGCGCTCTTCCCTCAATTTATCGGTGAGCATACCAAGGCAGTTCTCTGCTATCCAATCGTCAGAATCAACGAACATATAGTAGTCGCCCTTAGCTACACGCATACCATGGTTACGAGCAGCGCTCAAACCGGCATTGGGCTGAGAGAATACATGTATATTCGGGAATTCATCTGCAATACGAGAGATTATTTTAAGACTATTGTCTTTTGAGCCGTCGTTTATGCAGATGATTTCGTATTTGTTCTTTGCTATATTTTGAGCCTCGCAACTGCGGATGCACCTTTCGACGAAAGGCTCAACGTTATAGACAGGAATAATGATGGATAGAATCACGTTATTGCTGAATTTTATGTTTGATGGAGACAATAAGTTGAGTAAGTTTCGGGCCTAAGAACTTTTGTACAGCAACCTTTCTTTTTTCACCCTTCGTTTTCCAGGATGCTGTATAGTGATGAATGGAGCGTGACTTATTGGTGAGAGTTAGAATTCCAGTATGGTGATCCAATGGACAAAAAAACTCAGGAGCATAAAGATAGCAATCCGCTGAGAAATCCATGTCATCATCGATCTTTTTGATACCTGCTTTATGGAAAGCCTCTGATGTAAAGTTGACAATGGTTTTTGTTGATACCAATTTACCATCGACCATATAATGCATATTGGAATAAGTATCAATTAAATCTTTGAGTAGGCCGAGTCCTGGGTTTACTCCTAGACCGAGTCCAGGAGCGATGGATTTCTCCATCCCTCCTGCTTCTGGTGAAGGACACTCGTAGGCCATAAAGTTGCCACGGGCAATGATATCGTCAAGAGGTTTGATTACCTCAACATCTGTATCAAAGTAGAGTCCTCCATGCTTATATAGAATCCAAAAACGTGCAAAGTCACTTACAAAAGCATATTTCTTAGCAGCATATGCCTCTGCTGTATATGGTATCATATTAACATCGAAGTTATCTTCATTCCACTCTTTAATCTCGAAATCTGGAAGATTTTTTTTCCACGAGTTGATACATATGATGGCATCTTTAGGCAGAGGATTTCTGCCAAACCAACAATAATGAATGACTTTTGGTATCATAATTATATCTTTTTATATTGCAAATCATTTTCTCGACACCATTGAGTGTCATATTCGGTTCCATCAGTACAATGGATGATATTTAGCATGAAAAACATGATGATTATATATGTTTTATCTTGTAAAAATGGAGAGCCTGTCTGCCACATAATAAAGATTACAATAAAAGGCATGATACGGAATAATGACCATTTTATCCCTAAGCGCAAAGATTCAATCTTGTAAGCCTTTAAGTATATGATAATCAATAATATGCTGCCTAATATTCCAAAAGACATGAGGGCGTCAAGAATAATATTGTGCGCTGAGTAAGACATCAGGGAACCCATAGCGTCACCAATTAGAGGATATGCTCCATTCCCTTTTCCAATCAGAGTACACTCAATATTGTTGCTTAAGTACTTAAGGCAATCATCATATATAAGCCCCCTGATGCCCATGCCTGCTTGGCCTCCATCACCTTCGATTCGCCCTGTGTAGTTAAAGATTACAGTATCAATATAATCAGACATGTAAATTGAGGCAAACCCTATGATGAAGATGATGGTTAGTGCGAATCCCACAATAGCAAAGGTTGACCTTGATCTCATTAAATGCAAGGCTAATATTACTATCATTGTAGCCAAACCAAGAAGATAAACACGGGAAACTGTTAGGAATGTGATGAAGAATAATACTCCTATTAGTATTATTATGGACAATTTTTTCCAAAGTTTATACTTGCGTGTCATGAGCATCTGAATAAGGAGGGTGACAATAGTCAAGGTATATATCGGGAATCCCATTGCGCCACCTAACTGGTTTTTCTGGCCTTCGTCTACGGATCCTTCGCCCAAGCGTATTTCACCTGCGTAATCGGTATAGAGGAACGCATCAATGTTACCACCTTGTACCATAAACACACAGATCATTGCTATCAAAGTGGAAACAATAATCACCCACATCGCAAAATATCCGTCATATCGATTAAAGGGTTTGTTGTTAATGAGAGAGAAGGTATACAATGGAACCAGTAATGGGAAGAATGAAGCTGCTAACGTTTTGTATTGTATATCATGGATAAACCATATTAATAAAAATAAGGCAATAAAGAAACTCATTAACAAACTTGGTTTGATGCCTCGGGAGCGAGACATAAACAATTTAATCAAAGCAGCTCCTTGCACAATAAAGTCGGTGGCTATGCCTCCAATATTCAGTGAATTATAAAACGGAATAAGTGCCATCATGAGATATAGAGTAGCCATCTCATCTCCTAAAACGATAACGAGCAAAGACAGGCCTAATGCACCCATGACAAAAACATTTGCAGGTTCCATGAAATTGGATATACCTGCTAGGGCTGCAATAATCATATAGATAATAAATAGCACCTTCTTGCTCATTTTGTAGAGGCATTAGATTTGAATCGTTTATAAAATTTAAGACCGGCCGGTATGCTTATCAGGCTTATAATGACAGATGGTGAGTCATTAAACATCTTGAATAAAGGTATTTTCGCGAACATACACATACTGATGTAGTGTCCCATGTATTTAATCTTGTCGCGAAGACTCTTAGCATAAAAACGGTAATATTGCGCGTAAAATAGAGCCCATCCTTTGGGGTATTTCAAGTATAGTGAAGCCGCATTAGTCGTATAACCATCTTCTTGATATTCGCACCGCATAAGGAAGTCGTTCAGAATCAGAAATTCGTATTTCTGATCTATTTGGTCATAGACGTAACCTTCTGTAACAAATTTTTCACCTGCTATTTCAGGAAATGGGAACTCGCGAAGAACAGATGTTTTAAATACTAATGATGTGTCCCCAGTAAAACCTGTCTGATAAATATCGTGGAGAGTACTCCTTTTGAGATTTGGTAGATTTTGAGATGTTTGCCTATTAATAATTAGTTTTTTGGCGATTATTCCGCAAAGAAACTTGTCGTCTTGAAGACCTTGATGTGTTTCTATAATTTTTTTGACCGTACCTTCTATAATTTGATCATCACTATCGATGCAAAAAAAAAGAGGAGTACAACAAAGCCTTGTGGCTACGTTGTGCGCTCGCATTTTGCCTCCATTTGTTTGTTTGTGATAAATAATCTCTATCTTATTCTCTCGTTGCCATTTCTCTACAACTTCTTGAGTATTATCCGAGCTACCATCATCGATTATAAGCCAGATAAAGTCTTCAGTAGGCTCTTTACACAAACTTTGGTATAAATTAGGTAGAATGTATGCACGATTGTATGTCGGTGTAAAAATTGTCAGAGTTTTCATATCAATATCCTAATTTTCAAATATATTTTTCAGGAATACTAAAGATTTGCTTCTTAGGTAGTCAATCTTTTTATTTACACGATCATAGTCAATGCTATTAAGAGTGAGCCCTTCTAAGTCTTTAGACTTGAATATGAGGCGATCTTCGAGGCTAAAAAGCGAAAGAAGCGACATGAAACGAGCTGCGCCTCTTCCTTTATTGGCATAGACTACAAATGGCTTATTGAAGATGATAGAAAAAACTGTGGCATGGAACGAGTCGGTAATTATAAATTCAGCTTCCCTGAATCCGCGAAGCCATTGCTCAAGGGGGGGCTGGATACGTAGCTTGATGGGCACATTCACTTCATGCTCATCCACCTTACAATTTACTTCAAACGGCTTCCAGTTATTAGGTTTAGCGAGCATATCAACCAATTTATATTTATCTGGATTTTTATCTAATATATGTACCAGAATTTGGCCTGCGGATGGTTCAGTTTCAACTTCATCTATTAGTTTCTCGTAATCTACTCGCTGTAGAAGGAGGGTGGGATCAAGAACATGCTCTGCCTTTACACCCAAGTAATTTTTACAGAGATTTACTCCAGAAGCTTCACGCACGCTGATAGAATCAAACTTAGTAGCCAAAGCTTTGCACATATCAGTGTCAGAAGAAGAGAACTCCCACTCATCTGTTCCGAATGATGCTGCGTAGGCACAACGTTTCACATCCCAATCCGTAGTAAAGCGAAGGAAGGTAAAGCCGATGTCGTTATATGACGGACGCCATACTTGATCACTCCCGACTACATAAGCATCGAAGTCGGATTCCTTGATTTGTGGGTTGGCGTAGTCAACAATCTTGGTTTTTATATGGCGGCTGACAAATCCTAAGGTGTTCTGAGTAAAGACTGGATAGTCTTTTATATATTGCTTCTCTGTGAATATTGGGTATTTGTATTTGCCCAATACTTTAAGTATTAAACGTTTGGTGAGAGAGATAAGGAATCGAGGGTATTTTGGTTCTTTAAACTCGTTACGTTGTAGCGTGATAGTGGTATGACCCATTCTGTGAAGAACGGTAGATAGGGCATAGTTTTGGAGTATACCTCCATAGTTTGTTCTCAATGGCTGAGTAATAATTGCTATTTTCATTTCAATGTGATTCCCTTCTGATATTTATTCCAACCACAACTCTTATTTCTAAAGTTTATAGAGGTAATAAGAGAGCGTTTCTGAAGAGTAAAACTACTATGCGTATATGACAGTTTATGCCCGATTCTCCCCCCCCCTCCCTCGATGGACTGTTTGTAAGGCTTTATTTATCAGTGTTTTGATGTTGCTTTTAAGCTTGCGGTATCGCTCTTCTCTTGTTGGCTTAGAGCATCTTTTCATTAACTTGAGAAGTGGCGTAGAACCAAGATGTTGAAAGAAATAGGTGCGCATCGGATTAATTCCAGGAGAATGGATACATGCAGGATTTTTTGGTATGACGGCTTCGTAGGATGTCTCGGAAACGCGACATTTATCTAATTTCAGCATGGCTTCGCCCTTCTCGGTATTGAGAAAGATAAGACTGGTTCCTTTGTCATCATCCATTTTAGGTACTATGCCATTGATCCCCCAAAAGTCGGCCATCGTTATATCGCTCATACTTTGACCACAGCGTGCTTGACACGAATAACATGAAGGACGAAGGATGACATTTTTAAGGAAGACATTCATGTAAAGATCTTTGTCAAATGGAGAGAGTAGAGAAAGACTCTCTCCATCCCGATTATAATTGATCGAGAATCCAAATTTCTTCCACCCGTTCAGTTTGTTACGGAACTCTATGTTGTTGATACGCTGCCCTTCCTTGATAACCTCATCGAGATACATTCCCCAAACTTTAGGGCTTGGAGTACCATGACAGATGAAGTCAACAGATAGTAGGTTTTCGTAGGGCTTGTGGAGATATTGGTGCAATCCTGCTATCTGACAAGGTGTACCAGAGAAAAGGACTTGGCGGCCTTCGTGAAGAAAACGCTTTACATTCTTGTATGCATCTTCTATGCGAGCTTGTACATATTTGGAACCCATGAAAGCTTCTATGCCCTCCATATCTTCCGTATAGTCAATGACTACTTGCCAATTCTTATCGAAACGAGCGCCAAATACAACTCCTCTTTCGTTGATGGTTTTCTCGGCAAGGATGTGAAATACACCTCCTGAAGAAGACTTGAGTCGGATCCTCTCATTATTATTAATAATGGCAAGAGTCTTTAGTGGCTTACGTTTATCAAATGGATGGAGTTCGTTGCAAACTTTCTCGCAGAGGCCACAATCAATGCAAATATTCTTATTCACTTGGGGATAAAGGAATCCTTCGTTATCAGCAGCCATCGTTATGCAACGCTTGGGACATATTGTAGCACAGGCACTACAGCCACAGCAGTTTTGCTTATTTGTAATATTTATCATTTTCTTATGGCGATTATTCGTAACCCTTTATTCAAGAAGAACAAACGTTCATTCTTCGTTAATCCAATAAAGAATGCGCTAAAACCTACAGAGAGTATACAAGAGGCGACTACGGTTATAAATCTTATCCAACCCATTTCCATCTGCGAATGAACGAGTATAGGAAGGAGTATGGAGACAACGATCACTGCAAGAACTGGTAGGTATATATTGCGCACGTATTGTTTGATTGAAAGTTTGATATTTTTACGTAATAAGACCATTCGGCAAATTTGAGCAATAATCTCTGCACATAAATGAACGATAAAAACAGAGTAGGCCGGAGCTCCAAGATTAAGTACTATATAAGATATTGGCAAGATAGTGAGTAGAATGCCTCCGACCATCAATTGATAGGTTTTCACATTGCCAGTTGCTTGATTGGCGGTAGTGTATGGATTAGCTGTGGTAAAGAGCAACGATATGCATAAAATAAACTGCGTGAAAATAATTGTATTTTCTGGTACCTCTTTGAGCCAAATAGTTAACAAAAATTTTGTTTCTAGTAATACGGGAAGCGAGATAAAGTAAAGCAAGAGAAAAGAGAAGCGTGCACTACGGAACATAAGACTGTGCATTTGTTCTAGATTGCCTTCTGCGTAATTCTTGGTAATCTGAGGATTGATTGCTGTTTGAAAGCCTGTCACAAATTGTGTTACGGTTGACTGTACTTGAACGGCGATCCCTCTTGCCGCATTGATGACCGGGCCAAAAAATATGTTAAGCATCATATTTAATCCTTGATTGAAGAGGATGCTGGCGAGGTTCCCAACGAAACTCCATCCGGCAAAACCTGACATCTCTTTGAAGAGAGGTTTATTGAATTGCCACACAAGCTTGGATTCCGTGAAATGCTTGTGGCAGTAACCAGAGTAAATTGAGCGAATAATTATTTGAATCATCAATGTGAGTATCGCGTATACAATCAGTTTATCATACGGAGAGAGCCAAAGGAGATATACTATTAGAAGTTTTAATGAAACCTCTAACACTGAAATATAGGCGAAGGCTGACATCTTTTCATGAGCAATAATATCTGCATTATAAGGGGCTGACATAATATTGACAGCACAAGAAAGTATCGAGCATTGATAGACCCATATGGCTGCAGTCATTCGACCTTCCGGGATGACAAGTTTTTCTAGAAGAAACCATAGACCAATGGTTTCACCTAGTACGATAATTGTGATGGCGATAATAGCATGAATTTGAACAGAGGTGTTGAATACACTTTTGAGTTTACTTTCATTCCCTGTTGCCAACTCAAAATTGAGGTATCTTTGGGTGGATGATACCATAGCTGAATTTATGAAAGTAAACATTGTGACGATGCCCCCGACAACATTGAATACGCCAAAGTCTTCTACGCCAAGAGCCTGTAATACAACCCGAGAGGTGTAGAGTGATACAACCATAATGAATAGCATTCTGATGTAAAGCATCAGTGTGTTTTTTGCTATTCGTTTATTGTTAGTTGCAGAGTTTATCATCGTAGCATTAATGTTGTCGTTTAAATTTACTTTAGTGTGAATATTTCAACCATTTGAATCCTCTAATTTTCTCTAATGAAAGTATTATTGTGGTGATTATCAGCGATATGCCTGCTGCTATTGTAAACTTTACAAGAGATGAAAGATTGGGACTTTTCCCCTCTATCAGAGTTAATATAGACAAAGTTATAAAAAGGATATTATAGTGAGAACAGTATATGATAGTGCTTGCACTACGTAATTGCTTCGCATGAGAGCATGTGTAGTCAGTAAATGATAGAACATACATTAACAAGAAAAGACATGATGGAATAAGCATCAAATAGCAATCTCCTGTCAACCATATGTTACGAACAAAACGGTACTCTAACTGTAACAATATAAGAGATGCTAACGCAGATATGCTTAATGTGAGTCTGCTTATTTTTGTGGGATTGTAGTTTATCAATGATTTGCCCACTGCTATCCAGAATAATGATACAGGGAAGCTAATAGAAAGATGTGTGCCCGTGATTTGATAAAAAGCATCTTCTAATTTGCTGAAAGAATCTGGGAAAAGATGATAATAAGATGTCCCCAAAGTAATAGTAATATAGATTAATGCAGTAATGAATATTAACCATCTATCATTTAATAGCTTTGAGAGAACATATACGATAATGGTTCCAATAATTGATGCTGCAATATACCAAGAGGCAGCAAATGTGCTACCAAAGACTAAGGAACGCAAAATAAACACGAAACCTTGAGATGAGAATACAATAGCTCGATTAGCATATACAAAATATAGTCCCCATACTATAAACCAGAAGAGGTATAGAATTGAAAGTCTTTTAATGTATCCTATTAATTGTTCCTTTCCTGGATTTCTTCTGAAAAAGAAGAAAGCTGATATTATGAAGAAAATTGGTACGGCTAATCTGACATAAGGTTTCATCCAAATAAAGTAAAACTCTGTATGGATCTGAATAATTAGAAAGGATAAGATAAATTTCAGTACGTCTATACTATCATACTTTATTTTAATTGTATGGGGCATTTTGGGATATATTTATTATACGTGTATTGGGTTTTATTGCTGCTTTAACCGTTTTTACCTTATTTCTCTAAGGCCTATTATTTCGTTTGTTGTTGCTTATTTTGAGAATTAGAACAGCAACGATATGAGCAAATTTGTTTTTTGTGGGAGGATAGTTTGTCTCTATTTTCTATTGGATTATTAGTTATTCGATGAGAATTTAGTTTCTGCCAAGAGTCGTGTGAAAGTTTGACTGCGTTATTCCTTTCAAATCCCTCCCCTTGAGCAGAATATTCAAACCTTCTTTTGTGTTGAAGAAAAGCTTATGCTTTAATTTGTACAGAGATTGAGGCTTTATCTAAAGATATCTTTTACGCATTTTGTATTTTTAGTTGCTCTGGAATATGGACTTTGAAATAATGCATAGAACTATTTCTATTCAAAAGCATTGGTTGTCTATAACTTATCAGCTTTCTCTTGAAGTGATCATCTTTAATTAATTATGTGTAAGTGATACTGTCTATCTAGTATCAACCATTATTGCAAGGACAATATCTCATTTTATAGTTGTCGTTTCTATTAGGCTGTATCACTCTGGTAAATTAATCGCTATTGTATTATCTTCAATAAAGATGAATCCGGAGTAAGCAAGTTTGACATGGATCTGGTATGCCTGAAAATGTGGAATATTATACTAATGCAATGCAGTTTTTATTACCCTCATTATAATCCTATATAAACTTTCTATATTCCGAAAAATGTCAGTGGATTTCAGCTTCCGACTTAAGTATATACGTCCAATAATGAAATAGTTTTATAACGTGACAGATAAATATTTGTAGGATAGGAGTGCCAACCTCAAATCAATATGTCTTGTAAAGTTGTATGTGTCTCTTTACTATCTGTAATGTATTTTTTAGCAATAGAGACATTAGACTGTATTTGTAGGAAACCGCTGTACGTCTGAGAATTTTTAATTATTTAGAGGGATTAGACTTCCTTTCGCCACACCATCTTGTTCACTACGCCAACGTAGCTCTGGATGATCTTCACTACCTTGGTGGAGACATTTTCATCCGTGTAGTCAGGAACCGGAGTGCCGTAGTCGCCGTTCTTGACAAGTTCTACTGCCGTGTCGACGGATTGGAGAAGTCCTTTGGTGTCGATGCCGGAGAGAATAAAGCCTGCCTTGTCGAGAGACTCGGGACGTTCGGTCGAGGTGCGGATGCAGACTGCCGGGAAAGGATGACCTACGCTGGTGAAGAAAGAACTCTCCTCGGGAAGGGTGCCCGAATCGGATACGACAGCGAAGGCGTTCATCTGAAGGCAGTTGTAGTCGTGGAATCCCAGCGGCTGCTGAACCTGTACGCGCGGATCAAGCTTGAACCCGGTAGCCTCGAGACGATGACGGCTGCGGGGGTGGCAGCTGTAGAGAATCGGCATGTCATACTTCTCGGCCATCGCGTTGATCGCATTGAAAAGGCTGAGGAAGTTCTTCTCCGTGTCGATGTTCTCCTCGCGGTGAGCACTCAACAGGATGTAATGCCCCTTCTTGAGTCCGAGTCTCTCGTGTACGTCGGATGCCTCGATTTCGGCGAGGTTCTGGTGGAGTACCTCGGCCATGGGCGAACCGGTGACGTATGTACGCTCACGGGGAAGTCCGCATTCTGCCAGGTATCTTCTTGCATGCTCGGAGTAGGCGAGATTGACATCCGAGATGATGTCCACGATGCGGCGGTTCGTCTCCTCCGGCAGGCATTCGTCTTTGCAGCGGTTGCCGGCCTCCATGTGGAAAATCGGAATGTGAAGGCGTTTTGCGCCGATGACACTCAGGCAGCTGTTGGTGTCGCCAAGGACGAGCACGGCGTCCGGTTTGGTTGCGGCGAAAAGCTTGTAGCTGCAGTTGATGATGTTGCCGCAGGTCGCGCCGAGGTCATCTCCGACCGCATCCATGTAGACCTCCGGCTCGGTGAGCTTCAGGTCACGGAAAAAGATGCCGTTGAGGTTGTAGTCGTAGTTCTGTCCCGTGTGGGCCAGAATCACATCGAAATATTTGCGGCATTTGGAGATGACGGCTGCGAGCCGGATGATCTCCGGGCGGGTGCCGACAATGATGCAGAGTTTGATTTTGCCGTTATTTTGCCAGTGAATATCACTGTAGTCGAATTTCGGAGTTTTGGTTTCCATAGATCGTTTTGATTATTCAGCCATCTTGCGGCTTTTATTCGCTTACTACGGGATCGAAGAAGGTGTCCGGCCGCTCCGGATTGAAAACCTCGTTGCAGTACATGACCGTGACAAGATCCTGAGTCTTCGAGAGGTTGATGATGTTGTGCGTATATCCGGGCAGCATGATGACGCTCTGAATCTTGTCGCCCGAGACTTCGAACTCGATAACCTCGTCCGTACCCTCTTTCCGCTGCTGGATCAGGCCGTGGCCGGAAACAACGATGAACTGCTCCCATTTGGTGTGGTGCCAGTGCTGACCTTTGGTGATACCCGGTTTGCTGATATTGATGCTTACCTGTCCGCAGTTGAGCGTGTGAACCAGTTCGGTGAAGGAGCCGCGGTCGTCGCAGTTCATCTTCAGGTCAAAAATGGCCTTGTCCTTGGGGAGGTAGCTCAGATAGGTGCTGTAGAGTCTCTTGGCAAAGCTGTCGGCCGGAATCTCGGGGATCATCAGCGTCTTCGGCATGTCGTGGAACTGGTGCAGAAGGTCGACGATTTCGCCCAGCGTAGCCTTGTGAGTAACGGGGCAGTAGCAGTAACGTCCTTCGGCCGAGGGCAATACGGTCAGCCCTTCGAACTCGCAGTGGTGCTCCTGACCTTTCAGCGCGGCAATCATCTCTTCAACAAGGTCGTCGATGTAAAGGACCTCGAGCTCCACTTTCGGATCGTTGACCGTGATGGGCAGCTCGTTGGCGATGTTGTTGCAGAACGTGGCGATGGCGCTGTTGTAGTTGGGGCGACACCATTTTCCGTAGAGATTGGGGAAGCGGTAAACAAGAACCTTTACACCGTTTTCCTCGCCATACTGGAGGAAGAGATCTTCGCCCGCCTTCTTGCTTCGCCCGTATTCGCTGTTGCCGAAACGGCCGGTAAGAGAGGCCTGGGCCGAGCTCGAGAGCATGACGGGGGCCTTGTTCCCATGCTTCTTCAGCGTATCCAGAAGCGTTGAGGCAAAGCCGAAATTGCCGGTCATGAACTCTTCGGGGTTCTGAGGCCGGTTCACACCCGCAAGGTTGAATACAAAATCGCATTCGGAGCACCAGGCATCCAGTTGCTCCATGGTGCTGTCCAGGTCATACTCAAAGACCTCATCGATCTGAAGGTCTCCGTAGCACTTGGCCTTGCCTGTTTTGATGTTATTAAGTTGGGAGCAAAGGTTCCGACCAACGAAACCTTTTGCTCCGGTTACCAGAATCTTCATCTGTTATTCGCTTCTATAGTCGCGGGACTTTGCTTTGGGCTGCAGACCGAGGTCTTCGCGGATGAAATTGAGCTTGAGGAGCAGCGCCTTCATGCCTTCGACATCGAGTCGCTTGGTGTTGTGGCTGTGATAGTCCTCCATGCGGCTGATGGCATCGTCGCCTTCCGTGAAGAATTTGTCGTAGTTCAGGTCGCGGGCGTCGCAGGGAATGCGGAAGTAGTTGCCGCAATCTTCCGAACGGAGCATCTCTTCACGTGTTACGAGCGTTTCATAGAGTTTTTCGCCGTGACGGGTACCGATGATTTTCACCTCGGTCTCTCCGTATTTGGGATTCACCTTGGCGTAAATCTGCTTGAGGGCCTCTGCAAGCACGTCGAGGGTTGCGGCCGGGGCCTTCTGAACGAAGAGATCGCCGTTGTTGCCATGCTCAAAGGCATACATGACAAGATCGACAGCATCATCAAGCGTCATCATGAAGCGGGTCATGTTGGGATCCGTGATGGTGATCGGCTTGCCCTCTATCATCTGCTCAACCCAAAGCGGAATCACGGAACCTCGGCTGGCCATTACGTTTCCATAGCGGGTGCAGCAGATGGTGGTCTTTGCATCCGGCCCCAGTGCACGCCCCTGGGCAATGGCAACCTTCTCCATCATGGCCTTGGAGATACCCATGGCATTGATCGGGTAGGCTGCTTTGTCCGTAGAGAGGACGACGACATTCTTAACGCCGTGAGCGATAGCGGAGAGAAGTACATTGTTGGTGCCTTCTACATTCGTACGCACAGCCTCCATCGGATAGAATTCGCAAGAGGGTACCTGCTTCAGTGCGGCCGCCGAGAAGACATAATCGACTCCGTTCATTGCGAAATCTATAGCCTCGCGGTTGCGTACATTTCCAATATAGAATTTCACTTTGGTTGAAACGTCCGGACGATTAGCCTGAAGGAAGTGGCGCATGTCATCCTGTTTCTTCTCGTCGCGCGAGAAGATACGAATTTCCCGGATGTCAGAGTCGAGGAAACGGCGCAGAACTGCATTGCCGAAACTTCCCGTACCGCCTGTGATTAACAGGATTTTGTCTTTGAAAATAGACATGACTTATGTGTGTTAATTTGTTTAATAGTTAATCTCTTCTGAAAATATCTCGGGTATAGACCTTTGCCTCGACATCGTCCAGGCAGGGGTCATAGCGATTGGCGATGATAGCCGCACTCATCTGCTTGAACTTTTCGAGATTGTTGACAACCTCGCTGCCGAAGAATGTCGATCCATCCTCAAGGGTAGGCTCATAAATGATAACCGTTGCGCCTTTGGCCTTGATGCGCTTCATGACGCCTTGAATCGAACTCTGGCGGAAATTGTCGCTGTTGGATTTCATGGTCAGACGATATACGCCGATCACGATGGGCTTCTCCTGTTCCTTATTGTAGCCATTTATCGAAGAATAGCTGTAATACCCCGCTTTTTTCAGAACCTGATCCGCAATGAAATCCTTGCGGGTGCGATTCGACTCGACGATGGCCTCGATCAGATTCTCCGGGACATCCGCATAATTGGCCAGCAATTGTTTGGTGTCTTTCGGCAGGCAATATCCGCCATAACCGAACGACGGGTTGTTGTAGTGAGTTCCAATACGGGGATCCAGACCAACTCCGAGAATAATGGCTTGGGAATCCAGACCCTTTACTTCGGCATAGGTATCCAGTTCATTGAAGTAGCTGACTCGCAGGGCCAGATAGGTATTGGCAAAGAGTTTTACTGCCTCTGCCTCTTTCAGGCCCATAAACAGCGTGTCGATATTCTCTTTGATGGCCCCTTCCTGCAGCAGCGCGGCAAACGTATGGGCAGCCTTTTCAAGCGCCGGAATATCTGCGATGGCTCGAATGGCATCATTCTCCTCTTTAAACCGCTCATCGTTGATAATTTTGGGAATACCCACAATAATACGACTCGGATAGAGGTTGTCGTAGAGAGCTTTGCTTTCACGCAGGAATTCGGGCGAGAACAGCAGATTGAACCGTTTTACCCCCTTCTGCATGTACTTGATATACAAACTCCGGTGATATACAAACTCCGGCAGTAACCTACGGGAATCGTAGACTTGATAACCATGACGGCCTGAGGATTGACCTCCAGGACCAGATCGATCACCTCTTCGACGTGGCTTGTGTCAAAATAGTTCTTGACGGGGTCGTAGTTTGTCGGAGCGGCAATCACGACAAAATCCGCATCCCGATAGGCGGCAGCGCCATCCAATGTGGCGGTGAGATTCAGAGGCTTCTCGGCCAGATATTTTTCAATATACTCGTCTTGAATCGGAGACTGTTTCCGATTCAGCATCTCCACCTTCTCGGGAATAACATCAACTGCGGTTACTTGATGATGCTGTGCCAACAATGTGGCGATAGACAAGCCAACATAGCCGGTTCCGGCTACGGCGATCTTTAAGTCTTTGTTCTGTTCCGTGTTCATTATGGTTGATTTTACTTTGTTTCTTTGTCGAATTCCTCAAATCGCGAGTTCTTGGATTTGAACTCGGGGACGATCTCCTTCATCAGGCGAACCATGTCCGGAATGATGACAGCTCGGGAGAGCTTCTCCAACTCCTGCGCTCCCTTGAGGGCATCGATATAGTCGTATTCGCGGACCTTGGCGATGCGGATCCGGTCGTGCGACGTCGGAAGTGTGTTCTCCGTATTCGACAGCACCTCTTCGTAGAGTTTCTCGCCAGGGCGCAATCCCGTGTATTCGATCTTGATGTCCTTGTCGACCTCCAGACCGGCCAGCTCGATCATGCGCTTGGCCAGGTGGGCGATCTTCACCGACTTACCCATGTCGAAGACAAAGATCTGGGTGCCCGTCGACATCGTGGCGGCCTCCATCACCAGCCGGCAGGCCTCCGGGATCGTCATGAAGAAGCGCGTGATGTCGGGGTGCGTAACCGTAACCGGACCGCCCTTGGCTATCTGCTCGCGGAAGCGCGGGATCACCGAGCCGTTCGAACCCAGCACGTTGCCGAAACGCGTAGTGACGAACTTCGTCTTGCCCTTCACCTTGCCGGCCTCGATGGCCAGACCGAGCGACTGCACGTAGATCTCGGCCAGACGTTTTGTACAGCCCATGATGTTGGTCGGGTTGACGGCCTTGTCCGTCGAGATCATGACCATCTTCTCGACGTCGTATTCGATACACTTGTCCGCCACGTTACGCGAGCCGGCGACGTTGGCCAGTACGGCTTCGCAGGGGTTCTCCTCCATCAGCGGCACGTGCTTGTAGGCTGCCGCGTGGAAGACCACCTGCGGACGGTAGGTGCGGAAGGCGAAGTCCAGACGCGGGATCATGCGAACGTCGCCGATTACGGGGATGAACTTTAGATTGGGGAAGCGATCCTCCAGCTCGAGGCGGATGTTGTGCATCGGCGTCTCGGAGTTGTCGAACAGCACGAGTTCCTTGACTCCGAACGTCGCCAGCTGGCGGCACAACTCCGAACCGATGGACCCCGCCGCGCCCGTAACCAGGATCGTCTTGCCGCGGAAGTTGACGATGATCTCGTTCATCGAGATCTTGATCTCTTCACGTCCCAGCAGGTCCTCGATCCTGATCTCGCGGATTGCCTGACGCTGCACCTTGCCGTCGACCACCTCGTCGATCGAGGGAGCGATCAGCACCTTGAGGTTGCAGTCCGTACAATAATGGATTAGGCGCTCCTGCTCTTCGCGAGCCTCATGGACGTGGGCGAAGAGAATGGCGTCAATATCCTTGCAGTTGTGCAGGTACTTGACATTCTCTTCGGTCTCGAAGTAGTAGACCGGGAGATCGGCCAGCATATGATTCTTCAGTGTTTTGCCGTAGGTCAGGAAACCGACGACCTGATACTCTTGAGAATTTTGGAGTTGGGTCACCAACGAAACGCCCTTGTCGCCGGTTCCGTAGATCAGGATCCGCTGGCATTTGCAATGCCTTTGACGGCTGTCTTTGAGCCAGTCATAGACGACAACCATGGCAACGCGCATAATCACCAGTCCTGAAAGGCTCAACAATATGTCAAACAACAGAGTGATCCAGATCGCTGGAAATGTCGGGCCAGCGACACCCAAAGCCAATATAACTGCGATCCCAATTCCCTTGAAAACAACGGCGACACTCAAACGGCCCAAACCCCGCAAGGTGGCGTGACGGATGATTGATTTGTGGGTTTGGAGCAACACGAACGCGATCCAGGAAAAGACAACGGATCCTCCGAGCCACCAGCCGATTGTTTTCCAGATAAGGGCTTCAGCACCCAAAAGAATGCTTGCAACTAACAGCGAGATGATAGAGGCCCCGACCGAAACCAACAGGTCCAATGCAAGAATCAACCGTGAACTGATATAACGATCCAGTCGCAGTTTTTCAATTAAACGATACATGATTTGATGTATGAATATTTTATTTGTTTGAAATTCGAAGACCGAAAACGGCCTGCTCGGATCTCGAATCCATGCCCCCCTCTCCTCCGTGGCCAAACTGACGGTCGAAATCAGCCAGGTGGCGGATCAGCTGCGCCTTGCTCTTCTTGGGCGACTTCTCCGCGAGCCAGGGATCGATCAGGGCGTGCGCCTGGTCGTAGTAGAGCCGGCTGTCCGTGCACCCGTACAGTGTCACAAGCAGGAGGGCCCGGGATTGTTCGGCCCGCACGGCCGGCAACATCTTTTGGATTGCTACAAGTTGACTCTCGCGCTTCGAGGTCTCGCCAAGGATCGTGTAGGTTTGCAGCAACAAAGCATAGAGTTTGCTGCGCATGATGTCGGAGTCGAGCGTCAGACTGCCGTATTCCTGCAACACCTCGGTAGCCATGCGCCGGTCTTCTGCGGACCCCGTTCCGGCCCAATGCCTACACAGTGCGTCATGAAGCCGGTCGAGGAGTTTGCTGTTGTTCAGTCGGGAGTAATAACTCGGGGTCTCGGCATTCAGTTCGACCACCTCATACTCCCCGGGCTGAACCTTGAGCAGCGGGACGCACATCCAGTTGTCGATCGAGACCAGAATCTCCTTGTGGCGCGAGGTGGCGTTTGTAACGACTTTGGCCTCAATCCCCGCAAAACGCCCTTCCGTGATACGAATCCGGTCACCCTTGACCAACCAAGCGGGATCCGCGGTGCAGACCGGGACCGGCTCGGCATACGAACGCGCAATCCATTGAAGATCACGCATGGCCTTGTCAGTCAGGTAGGGGTAGTGGTAGCTCTCCTTGCTGTCCTTTACCCGTGGAAGCAGGTTGTATTGGGGCAGGCGCTGCTTGATTCGGTAGATTTCGCACTCCGAGGCGTGTACAAACAGGTAGTTGTACAACAGCGAACGTCGGGTTGTCACCAGCCGCCCGTTCATCTTTCTGGCCTCGACAAGGACCGGCGCAAAGTACTCGAACAGAGGTTCGTTGTTGCGCCGCCTGCGGGCCAGTTCTCGATCCAGTTCCTCGGTCATGGCCCGGCTGCTGGTCGGGTAGACCATCACGTACCAGCGCACGATGTGGCGGTTTTGGATCTCGGACAAGGGGGCTGAAGCGGATTCGGATGGATTGGCGGTTTGGGAGAGTGCGGACGACACGGATTTTGCCATTCTTTTGGGAGACTGCGCTCCGCGACCTCGTCAAGCTAAATGTAATAGCCTGACAAATAATAAATTGCGTATTTCTTTTGAGTGATGTTTAAAAATTTCATACAGTTTCGCACGTGTGTTTCAACCGTACATAATCCCGCACTTCTTTTGCTTTCCCGTAATAAAGTTACCTCCCGTTTATGCGGGAGTAAGGTCTCTATTTAAGAAACCATACGTGACCTAAATTGTTTAGCAGTCAAAAGCATACGAATATTGACCGTTTCACCATCCATTCGGGAGGTGTATTTTGTGTAGAATTATGGCACAATCGGCCTCTGGCATATCTGGAATGCGGTTCTTGAAACCATTGGCAGAACCTGGCGCGAAGTGATAGTTTTAAAGTTCGGAGTATGAACTAAATAAAAACCTCACAAAACGATGTTACAAGGATGAGAAATGTGCTGTTTTTTTTGTTCTGAGTCCCATTTTTTTTACCTTTGCGGCAGTGATGTGTGATTTCTTAAATAGAGACGTGAGGTTTTTGGGGGTGAGTTTGGCCGATCGACTGGATTCTGTTGTCCAAAAATTTTCACGAATTGTCTCCTTTGAAATTCAATCTGTTGAATGTCAGCGCATTGTGGTTGCGTATTGACAAGGCCGGGATTTGCCCCGGATAAGATGAATCTCCGGCAGTTTTCACATTTGACTGCAAATCATGGCAAGTTCGAACAAAATCGGTTGGAACTGGACAGATTCGGTCACGGAGCAACTTCGTGCCAGAAAGAACAGTAATGCCGTCAGATGGTATGTGCTGGCCCTTCCGACGTCGCGCAAAGGCCACTATCAGGGGAATCCGGCCCGGGCCCTGCAGATGGAACTGGAGCGTCGGGCACGGAGCGGAGAGCCTGTTTTCGAATACTTTGCCCCTTCGTATGTCGAGGTTCGGAAACAACACGGGGAGTTGGTCCGCACGAACCATCCGCTGCTCTACAACTACGTCTTCATCCACGCCTCGGAGGCGGAGATCTACCGGATGAAACGTTTCTTGCCTCAGTATAACTTTCTGCCCCGTGTCCGAGAGAAGGACGATGCCTACTATCCCTACCTTTCGGACGTGGCGATGGAGAACCTGAAGTGGGTGGCCGCCTCCTATTCCGACGTGCTGCCGGTCTACACGCCCGGCCCCGAACGGCTGATGAAGGGCGACCGGATCCGCATCACCGAGGGGCAGTTCAAGGGGGTTGAGGCCAGCGTCATCATTCAGCCCGGAGGGGGCCGCAAGGAGGTGATGGTCTGTGTGGAGAACTGCATGTATGTACCGTTGCTCTGTGTCGAACCCGGTCAGTACGAGGTGATTGCGCTGAATGCGGACAACCGCCATGTCTATACGCGCTTGAATGGCGACCGTCTCCCGGCCGGACTCCACGAAGCGCTGAAACGCTACCACTCGCCCGAGGGGGTGACGGACGCCGACCGGGCCTTGGCGTCGGAGGTCCTGCAGCAATATGCCAACCTCCAGCTGGACAGCGATGTGATGCGCTGCAAACTCTATTCGATGCTGCTCCCGGCTTATGCCATCCTGGGCGACCGCGAAGCCTTCGATCAGCTGCTCGGAACCGTTCGAAGCATTCTTCCGCTGATCCGGGCCGAACAGTCGCGGTCGCTGTTGCTGGTGACGCTTTACGGCTGTACGAACTGCTGTCTGGATTATGAACAGGCCCACGCTGCCGTTGATCCGTGGCGCGGGGAGCAGCCGCTCAAGAAGAGCAAGGCGCAACTGCTTCGACGTCTCGATGATTATGACTGCTGGTTGAGTCACCGGGAATAAGTTCAAGAGTTTAAAATACCCATCAAATAATAAAAGCTCATGGATACAGACGTAATTACTCTAAACGAATGTAAAAATGATGGATCGTATGTATATATGTATTACAGCCCCAGATACAATACGTGGGTTGCATATGGTTTGTCGGCTTATGGTTTGAGACTATTTTGTAAATCATATGGATGTACGAATCTTCGAGGATTCTCGAAAGAGGCCCAGATGCCATGCACGTTAATTGGTCCGGAGTCTATTCCAACTGTATTGGAAAACATGACCGTTCTGCAGCAGACAAGTGATTCTGAGATTTCGCTGCGAATGTCAGATGCTGTAGATAAAGATGCTTATGCGAAATGGACCAATAAACTGAAGAGTTGTCATCCTCGGTTTGATGATGATATTGAGGTGAGTACTCCAATTAGTCAATATGTGCCGAAGGATCGGTTTATTCCAGACAATATGTCGGCTTTCGCCCGAAGCGTAAAACGTATCGGAGATTGTATATTATCTTTTTTTGCGTTGATCATTTTCTCGCCGTTATTCTTACTCTGTTATATCGCGGTACGACGGGAGGATGGCGGACCTGCTATTTTTAAGCAGGAACGTATCGGGCGTTTTGGCCGACCTTTCAATATTTACAAATTTCGGACGATGCGCCTTGATGCTGAGAAGTTTGGTCCACAATTGAGTCATGCGGGAGGAGATGATGATCCACGCCTGACCAGAATTGGGAAATTTTTACGTGCGCACCACTTGGACGAACTGCCTCAATTGTGGAATGTATTCTGTGGTGATATGGCATTTATCGGTCCGCGTCCCGAACGTAAATTCTATATTGACCAAATTTTGGAACACGATATTCGTTATTCATACCTTTACCAGATCCGTCCGGGTGTAACGTCCTATGCAACGCTTTATAATGGTTATACGGACACGATGGAGAAGATGCTTCGCCGCCTAGAGTACGATCTTTATTATCTGGGACATCGTTCTTGGTGGTTCGACTTCAAGGTGTTGTTCAATACGTTCTGTTCGATTGTTTTCGGGAAAAAGTTCTAAATTTTTAATACATATAATTATAATTCAATAGCATGGATAAAATGACGAACAATAAGCGAATCGCCCAAAATACAATAGTATTGTATGTTCGTATGATATTCATGGTTATTGTATCATTATACACGTCCCGTATAGTCCTTCGGACTTTGGGGGTGGAAGATTTTGGGATATATAATATTGCAGGAGGAATCGTTGTTCTTTTTTCATTTTTAAATTCAGCAATGATTTCTTCCACTCAACGTTTCCTTAATTTTGAACTTGGAAAAAAGAATGAAGCAGAAGCTGCTCGCATTTTTTCCATGAGTATCAATGCTCATGTTGGGATAATGATTTTATTGTTCGTTTTAAGTGAAACGGTTGGGTTATGTTTTTTAAATACCTACATACAAGTTCCTCCTTCAAGAGTATATGCCATGAATTGGGTATACCAAATGTCAGTTTTGGGGGCTTGTTTAAGTGTAATACGTACCCCATACAACGCTGCAATCATTGCCTATGAAAAAATGTCAACATATGCATATATAAGTATTGTTGAGGTCATTTTAAAATTAGGAATTGTATATTTATTATTGATCATAGCAGTTGACCATTTGATTGTTTATTCGGTGCTGACGATGGTTGTAATTGGGTTAATTACATTGTGCTATATTTTTTATTGCTTGAATCATTTCAAAATATGCCATTATAAATATTCATGGGATGCTGTGTTGTTTAAACGCTTGATAGGATTTTCCGGATGGAGTTTGTTTGGCAGTTTTGCAAATATGGCTGCATCGCAAGGTTTAAATATTCTGCAAAATATTTTTTTCGGAGTATCAATAAATGCAGCAATGGGTATAGCCAATCAAGTAAATACGGCTATATATAATTTTTCATCTAATTTTCAGACCGCATTCAATCCTCAGATCGTTAAATCTTATGCTGCGGATGACCGTGATTATTTCATGTCTTTGATTTTTAAAACGTCCAAATACTCTTTTTTTCTGTTGTTCGTATTATCTCTGCCTGTGTTAATATGTTGTGATAGGGTACTTGCATTCTGGCTTGGAGATGTCCCGGATCATGCCGTTGAATTTTGTAGATTGATGATTTTATTTTCTTTGGTTGATGGAATATCTGCTCCGTTATGGATGTCGGTTCAAGCTACTGGAAGAATTCGAAATTATCAAATCATAATGGGAGTTATCATCTTCTCAAATTTGCCTCTTAGCTATATCGTATTACAAGCTGGTGCTAACCCCGAAGCTGTTTTAGTCATACGTGTGTTATTGAACATTTTGTCTTTTTTCGTTCGCATCATTTATTTGCGCAAAGCCATTGCTTTACCTGCGAGGAAATATATTACAACTGTTTTATTCCCTTGTTTGGGGGTTGCAATTGTTGCTTTTCCGCTCCCATTCTTGTCCTATCATTTAGTGGATGGGTTTAATGGATTAATTGTTTCGTTGCTCTTAGCTATATTCTTGTCAGCGTTTTTTGTGTATAGAATAGGAATGAATCGACAAGAGAGATCCGCTATCAAAAATATAATTATACGGCACATATGAAGACGGCAACTATTACGTTTCATGCGGCACATAATTATGGTTCCATGTTGCAAGCGTATGCTTTACAGCAGACAATTTTAAACTTGGGGCATGAAAATGTGATTTTAAATCTGCGTACAGATAAGCAAAAAGAGTTGTATGCCAAAATCTGTAATAGAAAAGGGGGTATAATAAAAAAAATGTCGCGAATCTTCTTTTATTTCCAGTATCTGCATGCTCTTAATCGGAAATATGATTTATTCGAAAAATTTCTCCATGACGATTTATTATTAACTCGAGAATATGCTACACTCCATGACTTAGAGTTGGCAGATCTGAAATACGATTGTTTCATTAGTGGTGGAGACCAAATTTGGAATACTTCGCCTATTGATTTTGATTGGAGCTATTACTTGCCATTTGCCAAATCTGGGAAAAAAATATCATATGCCGTGAGCATGGGGCCTCACGCTGAATTGCAGGTTTTCAATCAAAAGAAGATTAAGCAATATTTGTCGTCTTATACACATATATCGGTACGGGAAAAAGGAACTTATGATTTAGTGTCGTCCTTGGTTGCTATTCCTGTTGAGATATCATTGGATCCTGTTTTTCTATTGACTCGAGAAGATTGGAGAGGAAAGTTTAATAAACAACGACTACTCGAAGATGAATATATATTGGTATATAGCCCTGGATATAAGCCTGAAGTATATGAGATCGCAGAAAAAGTTAGTAAAGAAATCAATGTGAAAATTGTTACTACATTGTATACACCTCAAATGGCCCAATATCGGAATCTGAAAAAAGTATTAGCGGTTGGGCCTTGGGAATTTTTGAATTTGTTGGATCATGCTAAATTTATTGTTAGCGGGTCTTTTCATGCAACGGCTTTTTCGGTTTTATTTAATAAACCATTTTATGCGGTAAGAGGATCTCAAGATAATCGAATGAAGACATTTTTAGAGAATGCCAACCTTTTGGATCGAAGTATTTGTGATTCTGATTTCAATAGCAAGATTAATCGAATCTTAGATCTCAGTTTTGAAGATGCAAATGCCTTTTTTGCAAAAGAACGGTCGAAAAGTATTGCTTATTTGAAAGAATCAATTAATAATTGATACAATGATAAAACTATGTAGCCAAGATACCTGCACAGGATGCGGCGCATGTTATAATATATGTTCTCGGAAAGCAATTAACATGTCTCAAGATGCAGAAGGTTTTTTGTATCCTATAATCAATGTGACCCTATGCGTAGAATGTGGTTTATGTGAAAAAATTTGTCCGATACTGCATCCTTTGGGGAAATACAAGCCTGCAGATGTCCCCATTGCTGCTATTTCAAAGGATCAATTCATTGTGAAAGAAAGTTCTTCAGGGGGAGTTTTTTCGGTTTTATCTAAATATATATTAGAAAACGAAGGCCTTGTATATGGAGCAACGATGGATGAAATTTATAATATTTATCATACTGTTGTTCATAATGAACTGGAACTTGCTAGGTTACGAGGCTCAAAATATGTGCAGAGTAATACTCTTGAGACGTTTCGAGAGGTTAAGACTTATCTAAAAGGACATCGAAAAGTTTTATATTGTGGTACGCCATGTCAGATTGCTGGTTTGCGTAATTATCTCGGAAATATAGATACTGAACATCTTTATACGATCGATCTTATTTGTCACGGTGTGCCCTCGAGAAAAATGTTTAAAACTTATATTGAAAAACTGGCGGCATATAAAGGAGTTACTCCATCTGATTTCCAGAACTTCCAATTTCGGCAGTTTGATCATTGGGGCAGTTACAAGTCTTCATATATGAAAGACGGGAAACGGGTATTACTGTCAACCGAGGAGAGTATTTACATGTCTTTATTCTTGACGAACCGACTGCATAGAAAAAGTTGTTATCGATGCATATATACTACTCCGGCTCGAGTCGGAGATATTACATTAGCCGATTTCTGGGGTATTGGCTCCCTTGCTCCATTTACAACAGATACGAGTAAAGGTTGTTCAATGGTTTTAATTAATTCAGATAAGGGACAAGTGCTATTTTCACAAATAGCGGAAGAGTTGATATACGAGCATCGAACTTGGAATGAAGCGATCAATAACAATCAGCAATTGACAAAAACAGTAGTGTGCCCTAAAGACAGAAGTTTAGCGATCCAATATCTTTTTGAAAAGAGTTATAGAGAAACATATAATAAATTCTTCAATACGCCTAAAATTCGATTCAATAGATTTATTGGTAGAATATTGCAACAATTGCATCTCTTGAAATTGATTAACAAGTAAAATATTTATTTCCGAAATGCCCAAGATAAGTATTATTGTCTCTGTATATGGGGCTGAAAAATATATTGAAAGATGTGTGCGCAGTCTTTTTGAACAAACTCTTGATGACATTGAATACATATTTATTGATGATTGTTCTCCGGATCATTCTATAGAGATATTGAACAGAGTGCTTGTTGAGTATCCATATCGGAGAGAACAAGTCAAAATACATTTAATGGCTCGAAATTGTGGCCCTATAGCTCGGTTTTATGGGCTCAATTTGGCTACGGGAGATTATGTGATTTATTGCGATAGCGATGATTGGGTCGACAAAGATACATGTCAAGTTTGTTATTCAAAAGCTGAAACAGATTCATTGGATGTTGTTTTCTTTGATTTTGATGTTACAAATGGCATAGTTCACAAAATAATCAAACGGCAACCGGCTATACAGAATAAAAAAATATTGTTGTCACAATTGATCTCAGGTCGTTTGATGGGCTCATTGTGTGGTGCATTAGTTCGTCGGTCTATATATCTTGAGAATCCATTGATATATCCTCAATATAACATGAACGAGGATTTGGCTTTATTGATTCAGTTGATTCATTATGCGCGATCTTATGGGTATATATCTCGGCCATTTTATCATTATTTTAAATCTCCAGAGTCTATAACAGCCCGAGGAACGAAAGAAAAAGCTGTTATAAATTATAATGCTTCTGTTGCAAATTTTGAATTACTTCATCCTTTTTTTGAAAGTAACGGATATTTTCAGGATTATAGGCAAGAATTTGCATGTATGAAATTCAGACGAATGAATACGCTTGCATTATATGCTCAAGAGGTAGATGTCAGAGATTTATGGAGAAAGGCATTTCATGAATTGGGTTATAGATCATTCTTCAATCCATTTATCCCGGTTAACGACAAATTAATTTGTTTGATGACGTTGACTAATATATATAAATTGGTGTACGATTATAGACATAAATAGATGGGAATCAGTAATGGATGGGGATATAGTGCTGCTCTGGCGGGAATAAACTTGTTCCTATGGATTGTTACAATCATTAAATATCGGACAGCATATTTAAAAAATCCTGCTTTTTCATCTCGTTATATATTTGTTGGATTCATATTAATTCTGTATTCGACATTTGCATTTGCAGAAGCCGATACATATCATTATGAATATATTTTTAACAATATGCGTGCCTATCAGGAACGAGGGCATATCGAGGTGTTCTATTATTGGTTAAGTCAAATTATATCCAATTATTATGTTTGGCGCATTGCAATATGGGGAACTGCAGCATGGTTAATTATTCAATGTTGCAAACGGATGAATTTAAATGCCAATATTGTAGGATTCCTTTTACCTATATTATTTTTTCGTCAGTTTTCTCTTACTCGAGGTACGTTAGGTTTTGCACTTTTAATGTTCTGCGTCGTTTTACTATTCAATAGTAGTAGATATTATCTCCGTATTATTGCTATAATTGGAATCATCTGTACCTCATTTTTCCATAGAAGTTTGCCGGCTTTTTTATTGTTAATTCCAATTGCCTATTTATTTCCTCTTTCGAAAAAAAACGTAATAATATCGATTATCCTATTCCCTCTTTTATATAAAATAATAGGGGTTTTGTTAGCTGATTCTTTGTCCGTCGATATATTTTCAGACGAAACGTCTGAAGCAGGGATCTTATATCTTGAAGATGAACGAAAAATTATAAACTGGAAGGGTTATTTAGGATATTTTATTCAATCTGTAGGGCTGATACTCCTTTTATACTCATTAATTAGGTATTATATTGTTCAAAAGGATGTCGTGAATCATGCTTGCAAGTTCTTCATCAAGTATGCCTATGTATTAATATATCTTTCGTTTCTTCTTTTCGAACAAGATTTGTCGTCATATTTATCTCCTCGATTCCTTCATGCTGCAACTTTTCCTCTGCTTTTTTCCACTGCATATTACCTTCAAAATACCCAAAGAACATTTAATGACAAAATAGCAATAGGCCTTTTATCTCTGCATAGTCTTTATAACATATTATACTTTATGTACAAATATTGATTGGGTATGAAAATAGTAGAGTTTATTCCGCAATTGTCATCTGGGGGAGCAGAGCGATTTGTCGTGGATTTGGCCAATGAACTTAGCAAGCAGCATACCGTTTATCTTCTTGTAAGTTATCCATTAGATTACAACCATAACTTTTATTCATCGGAATTGTCGAGTCGAATTAAGATTTATAGTTTAAATAAAAAAAAAGGAGCCGATTTAATTTATCTTATAAGAGTTTATAAGGTATTAAGAGCAATTGCTCCGGATGTGGTTCATACGCATGTTGAATCTTTTATGCATGTTGCATTGCTAAGGTGGATGCTGCCTAAATTCGTATTTGTTCATACGATCCATAATGATGCATTATACGAATCGGGAGGAAAAGTTAAAGCATTTTTTAAACGTCTTTTTTTTCAGAAAGGCTGGTGTAAAGCAGTGACCATTTCTCGAGCTTCAGATAATAGTTTTAAGGATTTTTATCATGCTCCATCTACTTTAATTTATAATGGGCGGGCTCCATTTATAGAAAGAGAGTCTCCTGGAGACTCATTGACGCTTATTCCTGCAAAAGAATCTGGATATAATTTCATAAGTATCGGCCATATATCAAAGACAAAAAATCACATGCTTTTATGCCAAGCAGTTTCAAATCTTGTTAAAGAGGGAGCTCAAATTGATTTGTATATGTTTGGTAGATTTGCATCCGCAGAAATTGTGGACAAGATTAAATCATTGGAATGTCCAAATATTCATTTATTGGGAGAGGTTTCTAATCCTAGGTTATATTTAGGACATGCAGATGTTTTTTGTATGTCTTCAATCATGGAAGGGATGCCAATTTCATTGATTGAAGCTATGTCTTGTGGCTTAATACCAATTTGTACTCCAGTAGGAGGAATTGTAGATATGATAAAAGACGGTTATAATGGTTTCCTGTCCGATGATTTGTCGTTGGATTCATATGCAAGGGCTCTTCGTCGTTTCTTAAATTTAAATGAAGAGGAGCGGACGAAAATAAAAAAGAATGTCATTGAGAGTTCTTATTTGTATACAATAGAACATTGTGCAACGCAATATGTTTTATTATTTTGCGGAGGCCATAGATGATTGTTAATTAGACTATTGGGCTATGAAAGTTTTGTTGTGCGCACCTCAAAGTGGAGGGTCTGGAGGAATGCTTCGTTGGACAGAACATTTGCAAGAATACTATAAAAAGCAGAATAATTTAGGCTTTCAATTGGATATATTGGATACGGGATTATCAATGGTTCGGCCAGTAAATCCATCTATTACATATCGAATTATAACAGGTCTGCGTGAATATTCGCGAATTTATCGTGTTTTTTGTCATCGTATTAATTCTAATAGTTACGATAAGGTCCATTTGACAACAAGTGCTTCTATTAGCCTATTTAAGGACCTGGTAATGTTGCATAAGGCTAAATCTAAAGGGCTGTCAACCATTCTGCATTTTCATTTCGGCCGAATTCCCGATCTCCAAAAACAAAATAATTGGGAATGGAAACTCTTGATTAAGTGTGTTAAATTGGCAGATAAAGTTGTTGTTATAGATTTATCTTCTTATGAGGTGTTGCGGGATTGTGGATTTAAGCATATTTATAATATTCCGAATCCTTTAGCTCCGCAAGTCGAGGCTTTTGTTCAAAAGAATCAAGCTTCTTATTCTAGAGTTAAAGGATTATTACTGTTTGTGGGGCATGTTGTTCGAACAAAAGGCGTGTATGAATTAATTGATGCATGTAAAGATTTTGAAGGCATTCGATTAAAATTGATAGGACCCGTTCTTCCGTCAGTGAAATCAGAATTATTGTCAATTGCCCAAAATAATCGAGGTGATTGGATTGATATTGCAGGGGATATGCCTTATGTAAATGTCCTGCAAGAAATGATGAAATGTGAGTTGTTTATATTGCCTACTTATACAGAAGGTTTCCCGAATGTAATATTAGAGAGTATGGCTTGCGGTTGTCCGATTGTAACGACGGCGGTTGGTGCGATCCCAGAAATGTTGGATATTAAGAATGGTTTTAATCATGGAATCTGTGTTGAACCACGAAGTGTTTCTCAACTGAAGAGGGCTATTGAAAAAATGCTGAATGAACATGAGTATGCCCGACAATGTGGATTAAATGCTCAAACCCGAGTAAATGCAATGTATACGATGCCATATGTGTGGGAACAATTGGAGAAAGTCTGGACTGTTGAAAAAAATTAAAAGAATATGTCGTTTAAGAATTATATAAAGAATAATAAATATATAAAAGGTTTGTATGTGCTTTACAAATCATATTTTGGATATTCTAAGAGATCTTTAGGGTATTGTGGCTCTAATGTGTCATTAACGCCGCCTTTGTTATTTTCAAATCCAAAGAATATCTTCTTATATGGAGATAATGGATTGACAAATGCAAGTATTTTAACAACCAATGCGCGATTTATCATGAAGGAGCATTCGGGGGCTGCAGAAGGATTCCGGGTTACAACGGGGAATCATGCTATGATTATAGGTCGATTTTATCGATCTATTTCAGAGTCAGAAAAACCGAAAGGACTAGATCGAGATGTTGTGGTTGAATCAGATGTGTGGATAGGCCGAAATGTGACTTTGCTATCTGGAGTGACAATTGGACGAGGATGTACAGTTGCCGCAGGAGCGGTTGTGTCCAAAAGCATGCCTCCATATTGTGTGATTGGAGGAGTCCCTGCGAAGCCAATAAAATTTAAGTGGACAATAGATGAGATTCTTAAGCATGAGTCCGTATTATATCCAGAGTCTGAAAGATATACCAGAGCTCAACTAGAAGAAATCTTTAATAATACAAAATTGAAATCTGAATAAATTATGTCGATTTTCAAAGACAAAGTCCTGTTGATTACAGGCGGTACGGGCAGTTTCGGGAACGCCGTACTTCGTCGTTTCCTCGATAGCGACATCAAAGAAATTCGTATTTTCTCGCGCGACGAGAAAAAGCAGGATGACATGCGTCACATGCTCCAAAGCCCGAAAGTGAAGTATTACATCGGCAATGTTCGGGACAAGGCATCGGTAGATGTCGCCATGCGCGGTGTTGACTACGTCTTCTCGGCTGCAGCCCTTAAGCAAGTTCCCTCCTGCGAGTTCTTCCCGATGGAGGCGACCCGCACGAACGTCATCGGAACGGGCAATGTCCTTGAGAGCGCTATTGAACATGGCGTCAAGAACGTCGTCGTTCTCTCGACCGACAAGGCTGCTTATCCTATCAACGCCATGGGTATCTCCAAGGCTCTGATGGAGAAGGTTGCCATTGCCAAAGGTCGTGAACTGGGCGAGGGTGCCGCAACGACCATCTGCTGCACGCGCTATGGCAATGTAATGGCAAGCCGCGGCTCCGTGATTCCGTTGTGGGTAGAGCAGATGATGGAGGGCAAGCCCATCACAATCACCGACCCCAACATGACGCGATTCATGATGACACTGGATGATGCCGTAGACCTTGTAGTCTATGCTTTCCAGCACGGACATAACGGCGACCTCTTCGTTCAGAAGGCTCCGGCCGCTACGCTGGAAACTCTGGCGACAGCATTAAAGCAGATTTATGCCAAGGTTGATCCGAAATACGGTGAGACGGAGGTCAAGGTGATCGGTACGCGCCACGGTGAAAAGCTGTATGAGACACTGGTTACCCGAGAGGAGATGGCCAAGGCGATCGATATGGGCAACTATTACCGGATTCCGTGCGATACGCGCGACTTGAACTACGACAAGTTCTTCACGGAAGGCAGCGAAGATCTCTCCCGTATTGAGGATTACCATTCGCACAATACGCGTCGGTTGGATGTTGAGGGCATGAAGGAGCAATTACTCCGTCTGCGCTTTATCCAGGAGGATCTGGGTATGGTTGAACGGGCAAAACCACGCGATATTAGAAGTGAATAACCATGTCGGATATTAAGGTTCTTGAAGGAGAGATTTTCCGTGATGAACGCGGGCAAATCAGTTCTCTGAACAATTTTCGATTCGAAGGTGTTGAGCGATGCTATTTCATCCATCATCCGGATATCTCTGTTGTGAGAGGATGGCATGCTCATCAACACGAGAAAAAATGGTTCTACTGCATGAAGGGAGCCTTTACTTTGGCTCTCGTAAAACCCGATAATTGGGAGAGTCCATCCCCCAATTTGCCTGCCGAGATTTTTCAGTTGAATGAAAATCACAGCCAGATTGTTTGCGTGCCGGAAGGTTACGCAAATTGCTTGAAGGCTTCCATTCCAGGATCAATCATGTTGGTTTTTTCGAGTAAGATTCTGGAGGAGGCTCTCAAGGACAGTTGGCGTTATGACAAGAATCTTTGGGTAGATTGGAGTCTCTATTGATAGTTGCCTTTATCCTGGGCGTAAAACAGGGATAACACCCTCAAAATCTCAAGCAGCCCATTTCATTTTCCCAATATAGGCTGCAACAAAACACGATGAACATATTGGTAACAGGAGCCAAGGGCTTCGTAGGGCGCAATCTGTGTGCCCAGTTACGCAACATCCGGGACGGAAAGGCAAAGAACTATGCCTTGGGGACGGATCTTGCGATCTTCGAGTATGATATTGATTCCACAGCCGAGGAGTTGGACGAATTCTGCCGCAAGGCAGATTTCGTCTTCAACCTCGCGGGTGTTAACCGGCCACAAAACCCCGAAGAGTTCATGCAGGGAAATTTCGGCTTTGCGTCAACCCTGCTTGACACCCTTCGCAAACACGGAAATACCTGTCCTGTGATGCTCTCCTCATCGATTCAGGCGACCTTGGTAGGGCGTTACGCTGAAGGCGATTACGGCAAGAGCAAGAAGGCCGGCGAAGAACTCTTCTTCGACTATGCTAACGAGACGGGAGCCAAAGTGCTGGTCTACCGATTCCCGAATCTTTTCGGCAAATGGTGCCGCCCGAACTACAACTCCGCTGTAGCAACCTTCTGCAACAACATCGCCAACGATTTGCCGATCAAGGTCAACGATCCGGCAGTCGAGTTGGAGTTGCTCTACATCGACGACCTGGTAGATGAGATGATCGCAGCCCTGAAGGGTGAAGAGCATCACTGTGAGTTCGAAGGGGTAAAGACCCGCTTGACCTCCGAAGGTCGTTACTGCGCTGTTCCGACGACGCACCATGCAACGCTTGGTGAGATTGTCGACTTGCTGCATACGTTCCACGATCAACCCTCGACGCTCATCATTCCCGAGATCCCGGAGAACAGTTTTGCCAAGAAGCTCTATTCGACCTACCTCTCCTATCTTCCGAAAGAGAAGGTGGCCTTCCCGCTGAAGATGAATGTCGATGCCCGGGGAAGTTTCACGGAGTTGCTCCGCACGAAGAACTGTGGTCAGGTATCGGTGAACATCTCCAAGCCTGGAATCACCAAGGGTCAGCATTGGCACAATACCAAGTGGGAGTTTTTTATGGTGGTTGCAGGGCATGGCCTGATTCAACAGCGGCGCATCGACAGCGACGAGGTGTTGAACTTCGAGGTTTCGGGCGACAAGATCGAGGCCGTACACATGCTTCCGGGCTACACGCATAATATCATCAACCTCTCCGAAACGGAAAACCTGGTAACGGTGATGTGGGCCAATGAATCATTTGATCCGGAGCGCCCCGATACCTATTTCGACCCCGTAGAATAAATCACAAGATAATGGAACAGATCAAACTGGATTACTCGGATATTCATTTTGCAGACAATGGCAAACTCAAACTGCTGATTATCGTCGGGACTCGCCCCGAGATCATCCGGCTTGCCGCCGTCATCAACAAGTGCCGCCTCTATTTCGACACCATTCTGGCCCATACTGGACAGAACTACGACTACAACCTCAATGGTGTATTCTTCAAGGATCTGAAACTGAAAGACCCTGAGGTTTACATGAATGCCGTAGGTGATGACCTTGGCGCGACCGTAGGCAATATCATCAACTGTGCCTATAAACTGATGGTTCAGACTCGTCCCGATGCCCTGCTGATTCTCGGCGACACGAATTCGTGCCTTTCAGCCATTGCCGCCAAGCGTCTGCATATCCCGATCTTCCACATGGAGGCCGGCAACCGGTGCAAGGATGAATGCCTGCCGGAGGAGACGAACCGCCGTATTGTGGATATCATCTCCGATGTGAATCTGGCCTATTCGGAGCATGCACGACGTTATTTGGCTGAATGCGGGCTCCCGAAGGAGCGGACTTACGTGACGGGATCCCCGATGGCCGAGGTCCTGCATGCAAACCTGAACGAGATTGAGGCTTCGGATATCCACAAACGGTTGGGACTGGAGAAAGGAAAATATATGCTGCTTTCGGCTCACCGCGAAGAGAACATCGATACGGAGAAGAACTTCCTGTCGCTGTTCAATGCCATCAATGCACTGGCCGAGAAATACGATATGCCGATCCTTTACAGCTGCCACCCGCGGTCGAAGAAGCGTCTCGAACAGAGTGGATTCCAACTCGACAAGCGGGTAATCCAGCATGAGCCGCTGGGGTTCCACGACTACAACTGTCTGCAGATGAATGCTGCAGCCGTGATCTCGGACTCGGGAACACTGCCTGAAGAGAGCAGTTTCTTCACGTCGGTCGGCAAGCCGTTCCCGGCGGTCTGCATCCGCACGTCGACCGAGCGTCCCGAAGCGCTGGACAAGGCCTGCTTCATCCTGGCTGGTATCGACACGACCTCGTTGCTGCAAGCCGTGGATACGGCCATTGCCCTTCAGAAGGCTGCTGATTTCGGAATTCCAGTGCCCAACTATACGGATGAGAATGTCTCGACAAAGGTCGTCAAACTCATTCAGTCATATACCGGGGTCGTTAATAAAATGGTCTGGAGAAAAGAGTCATAATTGTTATGAAAAGAAAACTGTGGATTGTTACAGAAGTCTTTTATCCAGATGAAACTGCGACATCTTATATTTTGACAAGGATAGCAGAACATTTAAATGCTTGTTTTGATGTACATGTTATCTGTGGGCCGTTAGATGGTGATAGTTGTAAGGCTTCTGGACATTTACAAGGGGATATACATATTATTCGGCATAATGGATGTGCTTGGAATAAGAATAAATTATTGGTACGCCTCTTACGCTTTATTGGAATAAGTTCTGCGTTAATTTTTTCTTCTTTTAAGCATATTAGTCGGAATGATGAAGTATTGATCGTGACAAATCCTGCTCCTATGCTGTTATTGTTCCCTTTGTTGAAAAAGTGGAAAGGATTTTATTTAACCATACTTGTGCATGATGTATTCCCGGAGAATGCAATAGCTGCTCGAATATTGAAAAATGATAGAAACTGGTGTTACAAGTGGTTAAAAGCAAGGTTTGATAAGGCTTATGCTCGAGCTGATAGATTAGTTGTACTTGGACGTGATATGCTGGAGGTAATGACTCATAAGATCGAACCGTATAAACGATCGAACATATCTATTGAAATTATAGAGAACTGGGCGGATACAGAAAATATAAAACCAACTATAATCGATAGAGATTCATTTTTTAAATTTGATACTTCCGGGAAAATTATTTTACAATATGCGGGTAATATAGGCCGCGTCCAAGGCCTTAAAGAGTTTCTACAATGCTTGTATGATAGTCATAATGAGACTTTGCATTTATGTATTTGGGGGAAAGGCGCTTTGGAAAATGAATTGAGAGAGTTTGTGGCGCAGCATAATATGACAAATGTTTCATTTCATGGAGGATATGCCCGAACCTTGCAGAATAATGTCCTTAATAGCTGTGATCTAGCGATTGTTACCTTGTCTGAAGGTATGTATGGATTGGGAGTCCCATCTAAATCCTATAATATTATGGCTGCCGGGAAACCCATTTTATATATTGGAGATCCTGCTAGTGAAATAGCTCAAACGATCCGGGATCAGGAAATTGGCGTTTGCTTTAATCGGGCCAATGATGTTCTTACAAATTATTTAGCGAATTTGACTATAAGAGACCTACCCGATCTGTGTAAAATGGGATGTAAGGCACGGATTGCTGCAGAGACGAACTATTCACGAAAGACTATTATGCAAAAATTTGGAGCCTTGTTTAATCAATAGATGGATTCGTGATTATACAGAGTCTTCTATGTCGTAAAATGATTCGATGAAAATACTTATTATTTCGCTTAATTTCAATCCAGGGCACGTAAGTCACTTGATTGCTAGTTATAAACAATGTGAAGATTTAGGATATGAGGCTGTTTATTATGTCCATCCTAGATTTAAGCCATATCTACCTAATAATTGTAATATTCTTTCAACGGAGAAAGATGAGGTTGTAAAAGCAGATTGTGCCATTATACTTTTTCCAAGTATACATAATTTGTTTTTGATGAGGAAAATTAAACGATATCACACAAAAATACTTTATATTTTTCATGAACCCTTGACAGTTGTCAAGGAATATCGAAAAGCGGGATTTGGGTTGAAATATTTAATGAGACTTTGGCTGATTGATCATATCAATGCTTTGACCGTGAAAAAAAGTAATGTGATTTTGTTGCCATCAAAAAAAGCTGTGGGTTATTATGAAAAAAATCCACTTTATAAAAATCCTAATTATCATTATCTGCCTTTGATGTATGATGATGAGTGTCTGGATTCTTATAGGAGCATATCTCGAAAATATTTTAGTTATATTGGAACTATTGCTGCAGATCACTCTTTTAAGGAGTTCCTAGATTTTGTCCAGTGGGCCGTACGAACAGAACAATTGTCCGATTGGCATTTTTTGATTGCAACGAAATCCGAATTCGAGGTACCTAAAGAATTGTTACGATCATCGCGTGTTGTGATTAGAAAAGGTAAACCTATGAGCAATGATGAGATCAATGAATATTATGCGTCGACTTATGTGGTCTGGAATGCATATGCTAGGACAACTCAAAGCGGTGTTTTGGCGAAGGCATTTATGTTTGGAACCCCGGCAATTGTATTGCGCAAGAACTCGAATGAGTTCATGCGTGATGGTATTGAGGTCGTGGCAATAGAAGATAATACGGATAATAGTCAGATCGTACGGGCTATTCAACAAATTAGAAATAATTTTGAGATTTATTCGAGAAATTGCCGAATGCAATTTCAAAGATTGTTTTTTTATAAACAATATAACTCTCAATTCAGTTCGATTATAGAACGGTTAGCCTCGGAGGGTTGACTTCTTAATAGTTTTTAATGAGTAATAATCGTTACTGCGTCATCATGGCCGGAGGTATCGGCAGCCGGTTCTGGCCGGCCAGCCGACGCCATCTTCCCAAGCAGTTCCTCGATATTCTGGGCACCGGGAAGAGTTTCATCCGCCATACATTCGAGCGTTTTGCGCCGATCATTCCGGCGGAGAACTTCCTTGTCGTCACGAATGCCGCCTACCGGCAACTGGTTCTCGAACAGATTCCCGAGCTCCGGCCCGAACAGGTGTTGTGCGAGCCCGTCGGACGCAATACGGCCCCCTGCATCGCCTATGCGGCCTTCCGCCTCAAGGCGCTGCAGCCCGACTCGACGATGGTCGTGGCGCCGTCCGACCACTTCATCTTCGATGAGGAGGAGTTCCGGCGCAACATCACCTCCTGCATGGAGTTCGCCGAGACGCACGACGCGCTGGTTACCATTGGTATCCGCCCCTCGCGCCCCGATACGGGCTACGGCTACATCCAGACTGCATCCGCCGAGGAGATCTCGCCCGTTGCATCGTTCCGCGAGAAACCCGATCTGAAGACCGCCATGAGCTATCTGGCGGCGGGTAATTACCTGTGGAATGCCGGTATCTTCGTTTGGTCGACGCGGAGCATTCTCTCCGCGCTCGAACGCCATCTGCCGGAGGTTTACGGCCTCTTTGACGGGCAAGCTGACAAATTCGCTACGCCCGAGGAGCAAACCTCCGTGGAGGAGATCTTTGCGCACTGCCCGTCGATTTCGATTGACTACGGTGTTCTGGAACGGGCTGATAATGTCTTCGTGCGGAGTTCGGATTTCGGTTGGAACGACGTCGGGACGTGGGGTTCGCTCTACGAACTCTCGGCGAAGGATGCCGACGGCAACGTCGTGCCGACCTTCTCGAAACTCTACGATACGACCGACAGCCTGATCAAGGCGGCCGGAAAGAAGGTCGTCGTCGTGGATTCGCTGCATGACTATATCGTGGTTGATACGCCGGATGCCCTGCTGATCTGCCCGCGTTCGCATGAGCAGCATATCAAGCAGGTTCTCGAAGATCTTACGCCGCTCGAGGAGGGTTGCTTTGTGTAGATGCCGCCTCGTTTGAACAGAAAGGGCCGGTTTCGAACTTCGGAACCGGCCCTTTTTTTGTCCTCAAACGGGCTGTCTTTGGCGCTCGACGCTGCCGAGTTGAGGGTGGAAATTGAGCGATTGAGCATCGAAAATACGTACCTGAAACCTCTTTCTGAAAAGCAGGAAAACACGTATTATAGCGCCAAATTTTATGCAGGCGGGCCTTGAATAAGCGCTCTGAATTGACCAAAACTAAACTGCAAATCGAGCATTTATTCGCGAAAAATTGAATCGAATCAAGCCTTTTTTACGGGGTAAATCCAGCGGGATTTGCCCCGTTTTTGTGTGCGGTAATGTGCAAAAACAGAGCTCTGCGGAGCTAATTTCGAGTGAAAATGGCGAGGGTCCGATGGTCGCCAAGAAATCGGTCTCGGCACACGGGGTGCCCGGTAAAAAGCGACGACTTCGGAGGAGTTTTCAACCCCCTTGCGGGCAAGCTGTTTTCTGTTACGAAATCTATTTCGCGTAACGGAAAACACAGCTTGCTGAGCCCCGAAACATATCATGTTCCGGGGACTCAAAAACGGGTCGAATATCACGCCCCGTTCCCACTTGTTCGCCGGCCAATCTGAAGAGGCGAACCACCCGTTCCCGAAGCCGACTTCGGGAACAAAACCGGTCAAAATGGAAGGGCCCGGAAGACTCGCCCTTCCAAAAAGTGACTGACTGATTGACGTCAGTACTGACTTCAGTACTGACTGACGTCCGGAAGTCTTGACGACATGGCGTCGTGAAGTCTTGACGCCCAGAATTCATGACCTTCTGATTTCCAGTTGTGCGGTTTTGTTGTTGTGTCGTTTTGTTGTTTTACTGATTTGCTGTTTTGTTGATGTCAGTATGGGTGGGCCGATGGAGATCCCGATGCCGGGTGGAAGGTCGGAGGTTTTCCGGGTCGGTGGAGGCGAAGCGGGACGCCTCTCCGAGGAGCGTACACCTCCGAGGCCGGTTGGCGGAATCGGGTAGGGGAGGACTACCCGCGCTGTGGAGGAACGCGAAGGAGGTCCTTCGTGAGCGGAATCTCGGTGCCGTAACGGAGCCGGTGCGGATGGTATCCGGGTTCGGACGTCATCCTCCACCGCGGAGCCCGGCCCGGGACGGATTTTTGACGCCGATACGCTCGCCCGCCGCCCCTGAAACCTCGACCAGCACCGGCGCGTCGAGGAAGATCGGCGGCAAAACCGCCTGCGGCTCGGTGCGCCCCGGCCCGACGGCTCTGCGGTACCTTTGCGGCCGAAACGGATGCCATCCGCCCGGGCGGCACTCCCGGGCCGGCGCGGAATCCCGGGACACCCCGCCTGCATTCCGCCGCCAATGCCGATCCCCCGGCGTGCCGCCTGAACCCCCGGGCGGCACTCCCGGACCGGCGCGGAATCCCGGACACCCCGCCTGCATTCCGTCCCGATGCCGATCCCCCGGCGTGCCGCCTGAACCCCCGGACGGCACGTCCGAATCCAGCTCTTTGGGAGGCGTCGCACCCCTGCAACCGACGCCAACCGGTGCCACACCGACGCCAACCACTGCCATAGCGCACCGATGGCGGATCAATCGGCCCGGGAAGCCCTATCTTCGCTCCCGAAACCCTAAACGCACAAGATTATGGAGTACATGATGGTTGAAAAACGGAGTTACGACCGCCTGGTCGCACGCATCGAGGCGCTGGCACGGCGGGTGTCGGAACTGTGCCGGCGTCAGGACAAGACGCTGCAGCACTGGCTCGACAACGAGGAGGTGTGTCTCCTGCTGAACATTCAGAAACGGACCCTGCAGCGTTACCGCGAACGGGGACTGCTGCCCTGCACGCAGATCCGCCACAAGGTCTACTACAAAACCGCGGATGTCGAACGGCTGCTGGCCTCGGCGGCCTACCGCTGTCGGCGCCAGTCGTAAAACGGGACGGTTATGGACAAGCAATTGGTTTTTCAAACGGACGACCGTCCGGAGGAGCTGCTCCGCACATTGGAGCAGTTGGAGCGGGATCTGGACCGCTGTGTGGAGTTGAGTCGTCCGACACTGGGCGGCGAGCGTTACCTGACGGACCGCGAGTTGTCGGAGCGGTTGAAGATCAGCCGCCGTACGTTGCAGGAGCATCGCTCCTCGCATGAGATTCCCTATTACTGCATCTGCGGCAAGATTCTCTATCGCGAGTCGGATATCGAGCGGATGTTGGAAGAGCACTATTTCGCCTTGCCGTGATGGCGGCGGGGCTTGTCGGCAAACGAAAGACGGCCCGGAGTGCTCCGGACCGTCTTTGGCGCGTTGCCCATTAGAAAGGAGGGCGGAGCTACTCCGCCTTTTGGAACTCGATGGTGATGGTCTTGCCGCCGTACGTCCACTGCTCTTGGTAAATTTCCAAATTGTCCGGTTTCGTATCGTTGTCAAACCAGGCCGTGACCGGGAATGTCGACACCCCGTCGCCGGGATTGTCTTCGCATTCCAAAAATGTCAGCGCCGTGTTCGCACTCACATCCAGCGACGTCAACTGATTGTCGTCGCATTCCAACACCATCAGCGCCGTGTTCGCACTCACATCCAGCGACTCCAACTGATTGTAGTAGCACCACAACGTCGTCAGCGCCGTGTTCGCGCTCACATCCAGCGACGTCAACTGATTGTAGCCGCACCACAACTCCGTCAGCGCCGTGTTCGCACTCACATCCAGCGACGTCAACGAATTGGAGGAGCAGTCCAACACCGTCAGCGCCGTGTTCGCGCTCACATCCAGCGACGTCAACTGATTGTAGTAGCAGACCAACTCCGTCAGCGATTCGAAATACTCGATCCCTTGCAGGGAGGTCAGGGTGCCGGGGTTTTCATTTTCATAAGTCCCCGAAACATCCAGTTCGGTGATTGCGGCTATCTTTTCCATGTCAGCCGACGTGATATTTTCCGCATCGGAGATATGCCCCAGTTCCTGCAACTTCTGCGCAAAGCCCGGGTCGAACAGGACGGTGAAATCCGTTTCGCCGGATGCAGCCGCCTGGGTGACGGTCAGCCGCACGGTCTCTTCTCCGCATGCAAGATCGACGTAGGCCGTGCGGGAGGCGGTCTGCGTATTCTCGGCGGCCGACAGTTCGACCGTCTGTTCGCCGGCCGTGCCGCTCGCGGGCGTGACGGTCAGCCAGTCGGCAGCGTCCTCATAGGTGACGGTGAGCGTCCAGTCGGCCGGGGCGGTGAAGGTTGCCGCGGCGGTCCGATCTTCGGCGGCGCCGAGCGTGTATTCGGTCTGTCCGACGGTCAGTTCCCCGGACCGGGAAGCGCCTTCATCGTCCTTCTTGCAGCCGGTAAAGGCAAGGGTGGCAGCAAGTGCCAGCAGGTAAAATGATTTCCAGGTTTTCATGACTATGATCTGTGATTGGTGAAAAAAGGTTTGGGAAGGCTATTCCGCCTTTTGGAACTCGATGGTGATGGTCTTGCCGCCGTACGACCAACTCGACTGGTCTACATACAAAGCATCCGGTATTGAATTGTCGTCGAACCAGGCCGTGACCGGGAACTTCGACTCCCCGTCGCCGGGATTGTTTTCGCAGTACAACTCCGTCAGCGCCGTGTTCGCACTCACATCCAGCGACGTCAACTGATTGGAGTAGCAGACCACCGCCGTCAGCGCCGTACAGCCGCTCATATCCAGCGACGTCAACGAATTGGAGGAGCAGGACAACTCCGTCAGCGCCGTGCAGCCGCTGACATCCAGCGACTCCAACTGATTGGAGTAGCAGTACAACCCCATCAGCGCCGTGCAGCCGCTGACATCCAGCGACTCCAACGAATTGTAGAAGCACCACAACTGCGTCAGCGCCGTGCAGCCGCTGACATCCAGCGTCGTCAACTGATTGTCGTAGCAGTTCAAAGCCGTCAGTGCCGTGTTCGCGCTCACATCCAGCGACGTCAACTGATTGGAGTAGCAGGACAACTCCGTCAGCGCCGTGCAGCCGCTGACATCCAGCGTCGTCAACTGATTGGAGGCACAGTCCAAATACGTCAGCGCCGTGTTCGCGCTGACATCCAGCGACGTCAACTGATTGTCGTCGCATTCCAACTCCGTCAGCGCCGTGTTCGCGCTGACATCCAGCGACTCCAACTGATTGTAGTAGCACCACAACGTCGTCAGCGCCGTGTTCGCGCTCACATCCAGCGACGTCAACTGATTGGAGCCGCAGTTCAGATACGTCAGCGCCGTGTTCGCGCTCACATCCAGCGACGTCAACTGATTGGAGCCGCAGTTCAGATACGTCAGCGCCGTGCAGCCGCTCACATCCAGCGACGTCAACTGATTGTTTTGGCAGTACAACTTCGTCAGCGCCGTGTTCGCACTCACATCCAGCGACGTCAACTGATTGGAGAGGCAGTACAACTCCGTCAGCGATTCGAAATACTCGATCCCTTGCAGGGAGGTCAAGGGTTCGGTATACTCGCTCAAATTGTCCAGCTTGATCACATTGGACAGATATTCCATATCTTGTCGCGAGATCTTTTCCGCATCGTAGATATGGCCCATCTCCTGCAATCCGCGGGCGAACGACGGGGCGAACCGGTCGGTGAAATCCGTGATGTCGGTCATGTGCTGGGTGACGGTTACCGGCGCGGGTTGCTTGCCGCAGGAGATTTCGAGACGGACTATGCGTTCCGCCTCGCTGAAATTCCTTCGGGCCGCCAGTTCGACGGTCTGGCTGCCGGCCGTGCCGCTTGCGGGCGTGACGGTCAGCCAATCCGCGTCTTCGCCGGTGACGGTGAGTGTCCAGTCGGCCGAAGCGGAGAAGGTGAGGGTCGTAGAGCGGTTGTCCAGGGCATCGAGCGTGTACTCGGTCTGTTCGATGACGAGTCCGGTATCCGCGGGGCTCGGATTGGGATCGGGGGTTGAGTCGTCGTTGCTGCAGGCGGCAAGGGCAACGGCGGCAGCGAGTGTCAGCAGGTAAAATGATTTCATAGGTATACTTATTCTATATTGAGTTTGTATGTGCGGTTTTTGTCTTCAGTATGGGCGGCTCATTGCCATTGCCGGGCTCCAGACAGACCGGTTGGAAAGGGTTTCTGCTCCTGTGTGGTATATGGGGTGTTGGAAATTTTTGTCCGAGGCAGTGCGTCCGAAGGTGCATGGACAGACTAAAGGTAGGTGAAAAAATCGAGAAATCCGAGGCTCCGAACACCCCGATGTGCTGAATTTGTCAGAATCGCACATTTTTGTCGAATGGGCATTTTCTGCAATTGTTGTTTGGGCACATTTTTGTCGTTTGAGCACATTTCAAGATGCGCCGTTGACCGCCTCCGGCGCGGGAAAACCCCTTGACTCTGATGCACGGGCGCGAGCCCCGATCTTCGGTGCAGGTATTCCCGCCGCCGGGTGTCCGGCCAAACAAAACGGACGCCGCCTCCGCAACGGGAGACAGCGTCCGCTGGTGTGTATATGGGTTTTGGGGGAGGGGCGCCGGTTCCGGATTCCGGACCCTCGCCGGGGCGCCGCCGGTCAGCAGACCGGCTCCTCGCCGGCGATTGCCACGAGCCGGATCTCGGGCCCGGCGGGTCGGAGCAGCCAGCGGCGGAAGGCCTCGCTTTCGAGGCTCCGCAGCCGGAAGGCCAACGCCGCGATCATCTCCAGGCTGTACAACTCCACGCCGTGAACGATCCGCAGCGTGCGGCCCCTGCGCAGTGCCTCCGAACGGTAGATGGCCCGGATGTTGGCTCGCACGGCCGCCTCGAAGACCCCGAACAACCGGGCTATTTCCGACTGCGTGAGCCACACCTCGCCCCCGGCCGTGCGGCGGACCGTGACCCGCTCCCCGTCGATCGCAATCGACCCCGTGAAAACGCTCTCCATCGCCGTCGGCATTACAGGTCGGCGGGCAGGGCGTTCATCTCGCGCAGGATGGTCTGGTCGAGCACCTTGGCGTAGTGGCGCGTCATCTTCGTGTCGGAGTGTCCGAGCATCTTGGCGACGCTCTCGATCGAGACGCCGTTGGCCAGCGTGTAGGTGGCGAAAAAGTGCCTTGCGCAATGGGTCGTCAGCTGCTTGCGGATGCCGCAGATGTCGGCCAGCTCCTTCAGGTAGGCGTTCATCTTCTGGTTGCTCGACACGGGCAGCAGCACGTTGTGCGCCACGCACTCGGGATCCGTGCGGTAGCGCTGCAGAATCCGCGCGGGGATCTCCAGCAGCGGGATGTTGCACATGTTGCCGGTCTTCTGGCGCGGCTTGCGGATCCAGCGGTGGCCCTGCATGTCGGTGACGATGTGCTCGGGTGCGAGCTGCTTGATGTCCGAGAAGGCCAGCCCCGTGAAGCAGCAGAAGATGAAGAGGTCGCGCGTCTGGGCCAGCCGCGGGATGTCGATCTCCTTGTGCATCAGCCGTTCGATCTCCGCCTTTTCGGGCATCTCGCGCTTGACGGGCTGCAGCGAGAAGCGGATCTCGGCGAAGGGGTCGCGCTGCATCCACTCGCGGGCCAGCGCAATGCGGGTGATCTTCTTGAAGTTCTTGAGGTACTTCGTCGCCGTGTTGTGGCAGCAGCCGCGGTGGGTTTTCAGGTAGAACTCGAACTCCTCGACGAAACGGCGGTCGACTTCGTCCAGATAGAGGTCGTCGCGGTGGTAGGTGTGGCGCATGAACTCCTGCGTGAGTTTCATGCAGGTCTCGTAGCGTTCGGCGGTGGCAGCGGCCAGATCGATGCCCACCAGCTGGTGGCATTTGTCGTTGTGCTCGCGGAAGAGCTCGAAGAGCGTGTGGCGGTTCGTGGTCTTGCGGCCGAGGTAGAGGTCCAGCACCTGCTGGGCTGTGAAGGGCTGCTCGTCCATCTCCAGGTCGCGGTGGATGCGGATGATGCGGGCCCGCACGGTGTCGATGTAGAGGTTGATGGCCTTGCCGAGCGTGGTGCGGGGCGATGCCTGGCCGCGGATGGCGTCCCACTGATCGGGGAGGATGCTCTTGCGGATGGTGGTGTCGGCGCGCTGGCCGTTGACCGTGATGCGGACGCACACGGGGACCTCCCCGTGCTTGTTGGGTCTCGTCCGACGCACGTAGAACGAGATCCGAAAAGTACTTTTTTGTCGATTCATATACTCCATGTGTTAACGGGTTGTAAATTTACGCCACCGTGTGCAATTTTGGAGTATGCAAAATGCAGAGAATCAGCGAATAAGAACCTTTCTGCGGTGGCAGAATCCGGGGCGGATGGTCATGCCACCGAATTGCCTGCCGAAGAGCTTCCGCAAGGGGGTGTATTTGTCCGACCCCGAAAAACAAAAATCCCTGTAAGTGAGCTACTTACAGGGATCATGGGTTTTTTGTCAAACCCCCTTTGCGGAGAGGGAGGGTTTTGAACCTATAATTCTAACCGCTTATATTTCAGCTACTTTGCTTTCAAA
>OGEN01000118.1_pt1 | contig 126091 bp, 100 predicted proteins | sample 1570671 | NCBI WGS metagenome assembly OGEN01 (sample SAMEA2582128, study PRJEB24529) | metagenome | biome: Human gut stool | place: China | collected 2011 | reverse complement strand
TCAACATTCCTTTGGTTACATTGGTAGACGTTCCGGGATTCCTTCCGGGAACAGGCCAGGAATACAACGGTGTGATCCTTCACGGTGCCAAATTGCTTTACGCTTACGGCGAAGCGACTGTTCCTAAGATCACAGTTACCCTGCGTAAATCTTACGGTGGCGCTTATTGCGTGATGAGTTCCAAACATCTGCGCGGCGATATGAACTACGCATGGCCGACTGCTGAGATCGCAGTAATGGGTCCGAGCGGTGCTGTAGAAGTAATCTTCGCAAAAGAAGTTGCCGCATCCGAAGATCCTGCAAAAGCAACAGCAGAAAAAGAAGCAGAATACAAGAAAGCATTTGCAAACCCGTACAATGCTGCTCAATACGGTTATATCGACGATGTGATCGAACCGCGTAACACACGCTTCCGTATCATTCGTGCTTTACAACAATTGCAGACTAAGAAGTTGAGCAATCCTGCTAAGAAACATGACAATCTGCCTCTATAATTCTAAAACAGGAAAATGAATATGACTAACAAAAGATTTGGAGTATTGCTGCTGTTCGTTTTGCTCGTCTCATTCGGGGCACAAGCACAGCGTGCAACCTCCATGCGAATAAATGAAGTGCTGGTCATCAATGACGATAATTTCGTTGATGACTATGGCAAACGGCACCCCTGGCTGGAGTTATTTAATACTTCCGCCGGATCGGTTAATATTGCCGGTTGTTTTCTGACAGACGACAAGAACAATCCCAAAAAATATCCGATCCCTAAGGGTGATGTAAAAACTATTATTGCTCCTCGCCAGCATACGTTATTTTGGGTTGACGGAGAACCGAATCGCGGTACATTCCATGTTAATTTCACATTTGATCCGTCAAAAGAAAACTATATTGCATTATATGATGCAGACGGGAAAACACTGATTGACGAAATAACCATTCCGGCCAACCAGATAGCAGATGTAAGTTATGGTAGGATAATTGACGGAAAAGAAGAATGGGCGCAACTGAAAAAAGTAACTCCCGATACAAACAACCTGACGCTCGATTCAAACGAAAAGATCGAGAACTTCAAAATGAACGACTCGCTGGGTATCGGCATGACCATTACCGCGATGGCGGTTGTATTTCTAGGATTGCTCCTTCTTTTCCTTATCTTCAAACAAGTGGGCAAAGCAGCTATTGCAGCCAGCAAACGTAATGCACAGAAAGCCGGTGCGACGGTTAGTGGCGACAGTGCGGAACAGGTTTCCGGAGAAATATTTGCAGCTATAGCGACTGCATTGTATGAAATGAATGACGATAACCATGACATCGAAAACACTGTTCTTACAATACGTAAAGTTCGCCGCACATATTCTCCATGGAGTTCTAAGATCTACAGCTTACGTGAAACCCCTAGAAAGTGATTATCTCATAAAACAAAACAAGAATGAAAAGTTTTAAATATACCATCAACGGTAACGTATATAAAGTACATATCAACTCAGTGGTTGACGATATCGCTGAAGTAGAAGTAAACGGTACTCCCTACAATGTAAAAATGGAGAAACCGGCAAAAAAACAAATGGTGACACTGAAGCGTCCGGCACAGGCTCCGACCACACCCAGCGGCGAATCGGTTATTACCCGTCCGGCAGCATCCACTACTCAAGGAGCTATCAAATCTCCGCTTCCCGGTGTAATCCTGCAGATGAAATGCAATGTAGGCGATACGGTTAAGAGAGGCCAGACATTGCTTATCCTTGAAGCCATGAAAATGGAAAATAACATCAATGCTGACCGCGACGGAAAGATTATTGAAGTAAAAGTACACAAAGGAGATTCCGTACTGGAAGGTGCTGATCTCGTCGTAATCGGATAAGAGTATGCAAGAGAGTTTTATGTCATTCCTGGGTGAAAACTTACAGTTGTTTCTCACCTACACAGGAGTATATAATGCGACTCCGGGGCATCTCGTGATGCTTTTGGTCGGTTTGCTCTTTATATTCCTTGCGATCAAATATGAGTTTGAACCCATGCTTTTGATCCCTATCGGATTCGGTATTCTGATTGGTAATATTCCTTTCAAAGATGCAGGACTTCAAGTAGGTATTTATGAGCAAGGGTCAGTATTGAACATCCTCTACCAGGGTGTAACCTCCGGATGGTATCCGCCATTGATCTTTCTCGGTATCGGGGCCATGACCGACTTCTCCGCTTTGATATCCAATCCAAAGCTGATGTTGATCGGTGCTGCCGCCCAGTTCGGTATCTTCGGCGCTTACATTATCGCTCTTCAGATGGGATTCGAACCGAACCAGGCCGGTGCTATCGGTATTATCGGTGGTGCTGACGGTCCTACGGCTATCTTCCTTTCCTCCAAGCTAGCTCCAAACCTGATGGGGGCTATTGCGGTGTCGGCCTACTCGTATATGGCGTTGGTTCCTATTATCCAGCCGCCGTTCATGAGACTGCTTACTACCAAGAAAGAACGTCTGATCCGTATGAAACCGCCGAGAGCCGTTTCTTCCACAGAAAAGATTGTTTTCCCGATTATCGGTCTGTTGCTGACTTGCTTCCTGGTTCCTTCCGGTCTGCCTTTGCTGGGTATGCTGTTCTTCGGAAACCTGTTGAAAGAAAGTGGTGTAACACGTCGTCTGGCTGAAACGGCCCGTGGTCCGCTGATCGATACGATCACGATCCTGTTGGGTATCACAGTAGGTGCTTCAACACAAGCAACTCAGTTCCTTACATTGAACTCAGTTAAGATCTTCGGTCTGGGAGCGCTGTCATTCGTTATCGCAACTTGTGCCGGTATCCTGTTCGTGAAGTTCTTCAACCTGTTCCTGAAAGAAGGAAACAAGATCAATCCGCTTATCGGTAACGCCGGTGTATCTGCCGTTCCTGACTCAGCACGTATCTCTCAGGTTGTAGGTTTGGAATACGATCCGAGCAACTATCTGTTGATGCACGCTATGGGTCCGAACGTAGCAGGTGTAATCGGTTCTGCTGTAGCAGCCGGTATCCTGTTAGGATTCTTAGGATAAGATTTTATCTGGGTATTCAATAGATACCTAAAAATAAAGGATGGCATGTGAAATGGATATTAAACTCCATTTTGCATGCCATCTCTGTGTTAATAGCAGTTCACTTACATACTTTATTCAACTACCATCGGACTCACTACCGGATCTGCCACTTCTTCCACTGTCGTTCCGACGAATAACCATATCATCAGAAGAACAATTGCTACAACTATTCCGATGATCAACCATACATTTTTCTTTTTCATACTTTTGCAAGTCTAATTCTTAATATATGACCATTAAACAACAGAAATCCGGATTTGGTTTAAAAATCATTATCCCTTCTTTTATTGTCTGTGTAGTTTTGGATATATACGAAATATACTGTCATACTATCATATTCACAAATAAATCACTTATTATAAAGCATTTAACACCATGATAGTTAAAACAAATAACTATCATGGCATCTATCATACTATCATACACAATTCGCACAAACAACTAACAATCAAGAGTATAGTTCTTCCAGATAATAGCAATTCCCCCGTGTTGTCCGCTTATTGGGTACGCTATTTCGCTTCAAAAGCTTACCAAAATTGAGTATCATCTTCTTTGTGATAACAAAACCGGGCTGTTTCTCTGCAATTATATCCAATATCTCCGACGCCAGTAAAGGCTTTATCCCTTCCGTATCGTCCGGAATACTGAAATAACGTAAGAATAACTGTTCTTCTGCCGGTAATTGCTGGAAACGCCGGTTGTTCTCAACAATTACCGCCTCCTCCTCATGTGTAAACCAGAAACGTTCCCCACGGCGCAGCATCTCTTTCGCTTCAGCATAAAGCTGTTCATAATCGACCGGCTGGATATAGTCGATCAATCCTTCTACCTCCACACAGACAAAACGACGACTTCCGGTCGGATCGGTCAACAAATCGAAATTATTACTGGTAGCAATAAAGGTGGCATAACGCCGCAAGCTACGCGTCGTACTCTGGTAAGGCAACCGCGCATTGACCGCAGCCTTTTGCAATACATGCTTCAGGAAACTTTGGTGTGACGGTTTTACCGAATCGAATTCGTCGATATTGATCAATGCATACCGGTGCAAAGCCAGTTCCGCCTCTTTCTTGTTGCCGAAATCGATGCTGTCGGTATAAAAAGGACGGAGCGGCGGAGGTAACAAATGCAGACAATAGGTCGACTTGCCACACCCCTGGTCACCGACCAACAACGGCGTCGTACTGTTCCCATGATCCTTATCCAGTTGCATCCAATGGGCAACCATACTCAGGAACCAACGGTAAAAACAATCGCTCCACGACGGATTACTATTAGGAACCCTGTCGGCCATCGCACGGATATACGGTTTCCCATCCCAAGCCGGGAGATTCGCCAGATACGACCCGATCGGATGGAATTGAGGGATCTGGTCGGAATTCACATACCGGTCTATATCCTTATCCCATACATTCAATCCTTCCTTCTGTGCTTCCAGACAAATACTGTTACGGACTTTCAGTGTATAAGGACGGTACACAAACTGTATGACTGAACGGTCGAGATATTCCACTCCCCCGCTCATCTCATTCATACGGAAGAAATAACGCCTCGACATAAATTCATCCAGTTGCATTACCATCGAAAGACATTCCGGCAAAGGCAACTTATTCCCCATCGCCTTTTTCAACAAATAAACAGAACGGAATACCTGTCGTACCAATAACGCATGCGGCTCCAAAGCCTCATAACGCAAGGTCCATCCCACCGCTTCCTCCTCCGGGATACCCAGACGGCAACAATTTTGCGCCATCTCAGTAAACAAGGCATGCAGATCGTTGCTGTTACTACCGGCGAACTTACGGACCGCCTCCACCAGCACGACACTGAACAACGTGGCTATCTGCGTATTACGCTCCACTCCGGGTAGCAGACGTTCGACCGGATCGACCGGCATATCCTGAATAACACGCAATTCGCTCTCACCCGGCATTTGCAACGGTTGTTCCAACCGGATAGGAACTGCCGCAGGGTTATAGTACAGTCCGGTATCGTAACTGACACGCGTCCCCCGCATCAGCAAGGGTTCTTTCAAGGTGATCATACTGCTCAACTGCGGCTGAAAATGTCTGACTGCCAATTGATAGGCCGCCGCATGAAACATTCCGGCTTTTTCCTTGTTATGCGGCAGCTTACCGTCGGGCAATGTGAACGGTACGATAATCTTCACTGACTTACCGCTCAGTCCGATAAAAGCCAGCAAAGTCTGAGGCATGGCGGCAGCTTCCTCACGTATCGAAGCCGCCTCTTCAGGAGACGACAAACCGTTTATCTCCAACAAGACACATCCGTTATAATTTTTCATCCGTACCTTTCCATCTTTCCTCAGAAACGTTGCGCCCCAAACGATAACAGGTAATTTCCGTACCCATTCATTGGCACGCCCCGGCAAGAAAAAATGCAGGCTATTACGCACATTAGCGACTTGTACACCCATATTCTCAGAGCGTAACATCTCTACCACAGGCTCCAGGCTACGTATCTGTAACATAAGCTGGTCTTTCTTATAACGATATTGGCTTACTTTCATTCGAACGGGTATCTTTCAAATTTAAAAAACTTCATTTCCTTACGTAGCCGCGTGCCCATCCTGAAACAAACCCGCTTCGCTTTTACCCGATGGGGAGTACAATCCTTCGCTTTCTCATAACCTTCACTCCCTGCCGAGAGATACAGATCGCCCATATCTTTCAGTTCGACCGAATAACCATCTTTCAAACGTTCAAGAATAATGTCGCTCATCTCGCAGACGGCAGCAAGCACATCTCCCCGCGTCAATGAACAACGGTCGGCAATCTCTTCTGCCAACTGCTCGGTAGTGACCCGCCCCGTCGTAACGGGAACTCCATAAAACAGCTTCTTTTCTATCGGACCTGTCTTATCCGATTTCGTGCGAACAACATAGAAATGTGCCATAAACAGGTATTTTAGTTTAATAATAATACTGGAAAACTTCATCAGGACGGGCATTTCACCCCATTTTACACCCGGATCTGAACGATGCTCACACCCGGGTCTCAGGGGTATCTACACCCGGGTGTCAGCAACTTCTTATACTTACAAATATAAGAAAAATATTATATATAAGCAATGTTTTTCAATTGTTTGTCTGATTTTATTCAGTCTATTTACAGCATTTTAAACTATGGTTTTCTGTTCCGGAACGTAATTATCATATATGATAGTTCATGATAGTTAAATGATAGTTATTTTCCACAACTATCATAATATAACAAACTCACAATCTGCTATTTATATTAAAAAATGATAGTATGATAGTTATTTTACAAATAATGTATGTAGTTAGAAAAAGAAAGACACGAACTTAGCAGGCACTTACAATTCATCGAAGTACCTGAATGATTTCCTGAAAATGGGATGTGGTTAACCGGGGAGTTTATCCTAATACCTTATTTTTAGCGATAGTCGCCTGGAACTCTTTCAGATAGAACGGTTCGAAATAAGCGACATCTTTAAATTGACCTTCTGCGAAAGCTTTTTCCGACAGAGGGATCATATTGACTGCCAGCGGGTGGATATCATCCATAAATACAGCGTTCGGAGATGCGATCACCTCACGGCATTTGGCAGCGCCATTACCGAAAAAGCAAACCTTACCTTTTTCCAGATAAGAAGCATATGTATCGGCATCCACAATATCGGCCAAAGTAGTACGGACCTCTTTCAGGTCAGCATCATAAATAGCGGCATACACTTCCATGCGGCGGGCATCCAGCATGGCACAATAGAAAGCATCTTTTTCAGCATGCTGCTGCTTCAAAGCGGCAACTGTCAAAACTTCAAGGGTAGGAACACCGATCAGAGGGATACCGTATCCGAAGCATAATCCTTTGGCTACCGAAACACCGATACGCAATCCGGTATATGAACCTGGACCGCTACTCACAGCAACAGCCTCCAGCTTCAAACCTTTATCTTTCACTACCGCAATGGCTTCTTCCACGTAAACGCCCAACAATGCTGCATGTGAAGGACCTTCAAATGAACTTTTCTCAAAAAGCACCTCACCGTTGGCAGACAAAGCTACGGAACATACAGAGGTAGATGTTTCAATATTTAAAATGCAAGACATAATAGTTGACAGTTGACAGTTGACAAGTGACAGATATTTTTCAAAACTACTCTATCAGTTATCAACCGAATTAATTGGTCGCAAAAGTACAAAAACGTCGCTGTAACAACACGAAAAAAACGAACTTTTTCTCTATCCTGACGAAGAATTGTCAACTGTCAACCGTCAACTGTCAACTGAATACCCTATCTTTGCACAAATTTTTAGCACAATGATACAATCAATGACTGGATTCGGTAAGGTTACTGCCGAACTTCCTTCAAAAAAGGTAACCGTAGAAATAAAAGCGCTTAACAGCAAACAACTGGATTTATCGACCCGTATTCCGTCCATTTATAAGGATAAAGAGATGCAGATTCGTAGTCAATTGCTTCAGTCGCTTGAACGGGGTAAAGTCGATTTCAGCATTTATATTGAATACATTGGAAAAGATACTCCTACTCAGATCAACCTGACAGCTTTCGAAAGCTATTACAGCCAGATCAAGGATATTGCTGAAAAATTGAACATAGGATTGCCCGCAGACTGGTTTCAGACTTTGCTGAAAATGCCGGATGTGATCAAATCGGAAATCGTAGAGGTAGACGAAAGCGAATGGGAAGTCGTTTTCAATGCAGTAAAAGAGGCCATCAAGCATCTTTGCGACTTCCGTATCCAGGAAGGCGCCATGCTTCAGAAACTGTTTGAAGAAAAGATCGGCAACATTGCCCGCCTGCTCACCGAGGTAGAAGAATACGAAGGCGAACGCATCGAAAAGATCAAAACACGTATCATGGATAACCTCGAAAAAGTGGCCAATCAGGATTACGATAAGAATCGTTTCGAACAGGAAATGATCTATTACATAGAGAAACTGGATGTAAACGAAGAAAAGAACCGTCTCGACAATCACCTGAAATATTTCATCAGCACGATGAAGGACGGACACGGCCAGGGAAAGAAACTCGGTTTCATCGCCCAGGAAATGGGACGCGAAATCAATACGCTCGGCTCGAAAAGTAACCATGCGGAAATGCAAAAGATCGTCGTTCAGATGAAAGACGAACTGGAACAGATCAAAGAACAGGTATTAAACGTTTTATAATATGGCTGGTAAACTCATTATATTCTCTGCTCCGTCAGGCTCAGGTAAATCAACCATTATCAACTATCTGCTGAAGCAGAACCTGAACCTGCATTTTTCCATCTCGGCAACAAGCCGTGCGCCGCGTGGAACAGAAAAGAACGGTGTGGAATATTACTTCCTGACTCCCGACGAATTTCGTGCCCATATCGCGGCCGGTGATTTTCTGGAATATGAGGAAGTGTATACCGACAAGTACTACGGAACACTGAAAAGTGAAGTAGAACGTATCCTGAATGAAGGTAATAATGTGATATTCGACGTCGATGTGGTAGGTGGTTGTAACATCAAGAAGTTTTATGGCGACCGTGCTTTGTCGGTTTTCATTCAGCCCCCCAGCATTGATCATCTGCGTAAACGTCTGGAAGGCCGCGGAACAGATGCGCCGGAAGTGATCGACAACCGTATTGCAAAAGCGGAGTTTGAATTGGGGTTCATTCCTCATTTCGATGTTTGTATCATGAACGACGATCTCGAAACAGCACAAACGGAAACGTTCGAAGTAATTAAAAATTTCCTTGCTAAATAAATGAACAATAACGGACAATTACCACGTAAGTGGGGATATATCTTTGGCATGACCGCTCTTGCAGCACTGGGAACCTGCATCGCCGGACTTATTTATAAAGAATATATCATAGCCTTAGCCACCGGACTTGTATTCGGTGTGCAAGTCTTTAATTTTATCAAGTGGAAAAGACAGCGATAAAGGAAATAAAAAAACTGAATACCGGAATCTTCTCCGGTTCGTTCAACCCGGTTCACATCGGCCATCTGGCTTTGGCTAACTGGCTGTGTGAATTTGCCGGCTTGGATGAAGTCTGGTTCGTCATCACTCCCCACAATCCGCTGAAAGACCGTAGTAACCTGATGGACGACCGGCTTCGGTATGAATTGGTAGAGGCTTCCATTGCCGGGTATCCTAAATTCAAAGCTAGTGATTTCGAGTTTTCCCTCCCCCAGCCTACTTACACCATCGACACGCTACGTGCACTTGAAAAAACATATCCCGACCGTCAGTTCCATTTCATCATGGGTGCCGACAACTGGGCTTTCATAAAACGGTGGAAAGAGTCTGACCAGCTGATCTCTAACTATCCAATCCTTGTCTATCCGCGTAAAGGGTACGAGATACAGATCCCGTCCGATATTCCCTCCATCCGCAAAGTGGATGCCCCTTTAATGGAGATCTCCTCTACGTTCATCCGCGAATCATTGAAAGCCGGGAAGGATGTGCGTTTCTTTCTGCCGGAAGCTATACGAAACCATAAGTGCTTTTCTAATATATAATTAAGCAAACTACTACCCACATTTAGCCGATAAGTGAGAAAAGTTTTGTACTTTTGCGCCGTATTATACAAAATAATAGCGTAATGAATCTATTAGAACTGAGTGAACAGGAAATCATAAGACGCAATAGCATGGAGCAATTGCGCCAAATGGGGATAGAACCTTATCCCGCTGCCGAGTACGTAACAAACGCATATTCCAATGAAATAAAGGCATCCTTTAAAGACGATGCAGAACCTCGTCCCGTAAATATTGCCGGACGTATCATGAGCCGCCGTATCATGGGAAAGGCTTCTTTCATGGAGTTGCAGGATTCTGAAGGCAGAATACAGGTTTATATCTCCCGCGATGATATTTGTCCGGACGAAAACAAAGATTTATACAACGTCGTTTTCAAAAAGTTGCTCGACATCGGAGATATTGTCGGAATCAAAGGCTTTGTATTCCGTACACAGATGGGTGAAATCTCCGTACATGCACAAGAGATAACAGTCTTGTCCAAATCACTCAGACCTCTGCCGGTCGTTAAGTACAAAGACGGTGTAGCTTATGACGGATTCAACGATCCTGAACTACGTTACCGTCAGCGTTATGTCGACCTGATCGTAAACGATGGTGTAAAAGATATTTTCCTGAAACGAGCAAAAGTGATCAAAACGATGCGCGCCGTACTCGACGAAGCCGGATATACGGAAGTAGAAACTCCGATCCTGCAATCTATCGCCGGTGGAGCAAGTGCGCGTCCGTTTATCACACATCATAACTCATTAGATATCGACCTCTATCTGCGTATCGCTACCGAACTGTATCTGAAAAGACTGATCGTCGGCGGTTTCGAAGGTGTTTATGAAATAGGTAAGAACTTCCGTAACGAAGGTATGGACCGGACACATAATCCGGAGTTTACCTGCGTGGAACTGTATGTCCAGTACAAGGATTATAACTGGATGATGAGCTTCACGGAACAATTGCTGGAAAAAATCTGTATGGCAGTCAACGGAACATGCGAAACTGTAGTCGACGGCAAGACCATCAGCTTTAAAGCACCTTTCCGCCGTTTGCCTATTCTGGAAGCAATCCAGGAAAAGACAGGTTATGACCTGAACGGCAAAAGCGAAGATGAAATCCGTTCAATTTGTAAAGAGTTGAAGATGGAGATTGACGATACGATGGGTAAAGGTAAGCTGATTGATGAAATCTTCGGAGAATTCTGCGAAGGCACATTCATCCAGCCGACTTTCATTATCGACTATCCGGTTGAAATGAGCCCGCTTACCAAAATGCACCGCAGCAAACCGGGATTGACCGAACGTTTCGAATTGATGGTGAACGGTAAAGAATTGGCGAATGCTTATAGCGAGCTGAACGACCCGATCGACCAGGAAGAACGCTTCAAAGACCAATTGCAATTAAGTGAAAAAGGCGACGATGAAGCGATGTTCATCGACCAGGACTTTTTACGTGCATTGCAATTCGGTATGCCGCCTACATCCGGTATCGGTATCGGTATCGACCGCTTGGTTATGTTAATGACAGGCCAGACAACGATCCAGGAAGTTTTATTCTTCCCACAGATGCGTCCGGAAAAAACAATTAAGAAAGACGCTGCTGATAAATATGTAGCATTAGGAATCGATGAAGCTTGGGTTCCGGCATTACAAAAAGCCGGATACGTAACTGTTGACACTCTGAAAGAGTTAAATCCTAACAAGTTACGTCAGGAGCTTTGTGAAATGAACAAGAAGTATAAGCTGGAACTGCAAAATCCTGCGGCTGAAGAAGTTGAAGCCTGGATTGCTAATGCGGCCAAATAAAAGGGAATGCCATGAAATTACCCGGTAAAATTGCAATAATGGGAGGTGGTAGCTGGGCTACCGCCTTAGCCAAGATTGTTCTTTCTACACAGGATAGTATTAACTGGTATATGCGTCGGCAGGACCAGGTTGACGACTTTATAAAAACCGGACATAACCCCAGTTATTTGTCGGCTGTAAAGTTCGATACAGATAAAATAAACTTTTATACAGATATAAACGAAGTTGTTAAAGATTCCGATACACTGATCTTTGCAACCCCTTCTCCTTTCCTGAAACAGCATCTGATGAAAGTCACCACTCCGTTGAATGACAAATTCATCATCTCTGCCATCAAGGGAATCGTCCCGGACGAGAATATGTTGATTGCAGATTATTTCACGGAATATTACAATGTTCCGACGGAAAATATTGCTGTAATAGGCGGTCCGTGTCATGCGGAAGAAATCGCACTCGAACGGCTTTCCTACATCACATTGGCCTGCTCCAATATAGAGAATGCCCGGGCTGTCGCACACGTATTTCAGAATCCGTACTTAAACAACTATTGCTGCAAAGATGTTAGAGGAATAGAATATGCTTCTGTTCTAAAGAATGTATATGCAATCGTTGCCGGTATTTGTCACGGAATGAAATATGGCGATAATTTCCTGGCTGTATTTATTTGCAATGCGATCGAAGAAATGCGCAATTTCCTGAATTCCGTGCACAGCCTGGAACGCGACGTGACCGATTCTGTTTATCTGGGAGACCTGTTGGTAACAGCTTATTCCCGTTTCAGCCGTAACCGTACATTCGGCACCATGATCGGAAAGGGATATTCAGTGAAGATCGCCCAACTGGAAATGGAAATGATCGCCGAGGGATATTACGGAACCAAGTGTATTCATGAAATAAATGAAAAATATAAGGTAAACATGCCGATCCTGGATGCCTTATACGATATTTTATATGAAAGAAAATCGCCGACTACCGTTATACGGCAGTTGACAGAAACATTTAAATAGGTATGAAAAACATCAGTATTAACATCGACAAAGCACTGGGCACTGTTACAAAAGAACAGATCTATGCACAGGAAGCTAAGGCAAACGAATGTATTGCCACTTTACATAATGGGAGCGGAGCCGGTAACGACTTTTTAGGCTGGTTAAACCTCCCCTCTTCTATCACGGATGCAGAATTGACAGACATCGAGAACACAGCCAATGTGCTTCGTTCAAAATGTGAAGTTGTTGTTGCTATCGGTATCGGCGGAAGTTACCTCGGAACAAAGGCAGTTGTTGAAGCATTGAACAATAGCTTCGATTGGTTGCAATCTGATCGTAAGAACCCGGTTATCCTGTATGCCGGACAAAATATTGGTGAAGATTACCTGTATGAACTGTGTGAGATCCTGAAGGGAAAACAGTTCGGTCTGATCAACATCTCCAAATCTGGTACGACAACAGAACCTGCTCTTGCATTCCGCATGTTGAAAAAACAACTGGAAGATGCTGTCGGTAAAGAAGAAGCTAAACATCGTATCGTTGCTATTACTGATGCTAAAAGAGGTGCCCTGCGTACTTTAGCAGATCAGGAAGGTTATAAGACATTCATTATCCCTGATAATGTGGGCGGACGTTTCTCTGTACTGACTCCGGTCGGTTTGTTGCCCATCGCTGTTGCTGGTATCAGTATCCGTGACCTGGTTGCCGGTGCTGTATCTATGGAAAAAGCGACTGGAATGAACGTTCCTTTCAATGAAAATATTTCTGCAATCTACGCTGCTACACGTAACGAATTATATAAGAGTGGTAAGAAGATCGAAATCCTGGCAAACTTCCATCCGAAATTGCATTACATCGCTGAATGGTGGAAACAGTTATACGGCGAAAGCGAAGGTAAAGACGGTAAAGGTATTTTCCCTGCTTCTGTCGACCTGACAACCGACCTGCACTCTATGGGGCAGTGGATACAGGATGGCGAACGTACGATCTTCGAAACTGTTATCTCTGTTGAAACTCCTTCTCATAAGGTAGAAGTTCCGACTGACGAAGCAAATCTGGACGGATTGAACTTCCTTGCCGGAAAACAAGTGGACGAAGTAAATAAAATGGCAGAACTGGGTACTCAGCTGGCACATGTCGACGGTGGTGTTCCTAACATCAAGATCACTATGCCGGAAGTAAATGCGTATTATATCGGCCAGTTGTTCTATTTCTTCGAAAAAGGTTGTGGCATCAGCGGTTATATGCTGGGAGTCAACCCATTCGACCAGCCGGGCGTTGAAGCTTACAAAAAGAACATGTTCGCGTTGCTGAACAAGCCGGGATATGAAAAAGAGAGCGAAGAGATTCGCAAAAAGCTGTAAGCTATAAAAAGATACATACAAGAAAAGGTGAATTGAAGTTCGATTCACCTTTTCTTTTTATCCATCGTTTACTTAACATTACATTCTATACCGTATTCCAGCCATCGCAGTACCCATATGACCGAAACCGACTTCGACAAATCCAGCTATCTGCCGTCCCAGTTCAATACCGATCGGGGAAACCTGATACATGAAGAATGCTTTCACCTTTGTTTCTTCATCCGGACGATTCTCTTCGTTGATAAAAGAGGCTTTGGCCGTAGCAATAGCGACACCTGCATTCAAACGTGAATATAACGTGACAAAGTTGTAGTTATACCAATTATACTTAAAAGAAGGACAGATGGAGTGGAAAGAACTTACGAAGTCTCCGACAATCTTTTCATTCGCAATAATACGCTTGTCACTATTTGTATAAGAATATACCAATCCAATCCCCCAATCCTCATCCGGATAAAAGATATAGCTGATATTCAGTGCTCCGAACTTGCCTTTATCATCATACAAATTGACCGATTCAGTCGATGGGTCGAAATAATTCTCATAATGATGTAACAAGTCGACTACCGGCAGACCACCGTAACTCAAAGAAACTTCATGCTGCAGATCCGTCCAGTCCTGAGCTTTGCTCTGAAAACAGAAAGCAAACAGCATCATCGATAACAATAGTAAACTCTTCTTCATATCCTTCAGTATTTAAAGGTTAATAACAGAAAGCCGAATTCCCGGAAAAACAAAACTATATCCGACACACCTCTAGTGCTATCAAAGATAGAAAATAAGTACAACTTTACGAAGATATTTAAAAATAAAAAAGATAAAACCGTTTGTATTTCAAGTTTGCCTTTTCCAGTCTTTGTAAATAAAAGAACTATCAATTCAATTCATCATCCAATGTGCTACGAAGCTGTTGAAACTCCTTTTTAATCCGGCTTCGTATCCGTAAACCACAAAAAATACCCACGATTGATCCGCAGCAAGCACCATATAAGGCATACATTTCATGCATATGATAAAGATCCAGCATAAAAAAGGCTATAATAATAAAGGCAAAGGGAAAACCGATCAGCATACCCATCTTTTGGATTTTTTCCAACTTATAGGTAGAAATTAAAGCCTCTTTACCCGTCATTTGCATAAAATTCAGCCTTGACAGGCGCATCCACAAAAAACCTTTATGAATAGCCATCACGATAAAGAAGACGTAAAAGCCACCTTTTGTCCATGTCCCAATATCACCGAGCCCCAAATTATCAATACTAAAAAAACTCGGAGCCATCAGACATAAAGCTGTCATCAATCTAAATCTGCGTGCCAGACGTTCCTGAACGGAAACAATACGTTCTTTTATCACTTTCTGTGTAATCTCATTATTATCTTGCAGGTAATCAATATGTTTATCCATCTCTTTCCACCCTTTTTTCAATTCTTCCAGTTCCATAATTCTTTCCTCTTTTATTGATTTGCCAATACATTTAATTTCTCTTTAATCCGCTTCAGCTTAGTCGCAATATTGTTGCGCGACAATCCGGTGATTTCGGCAATCTCCCCATACGACTTTTCGTCTAGCCATAACAGGATTATGGCTTTTTCCAACCGGTTCAGCCGACCGATGAGTTGATACATTTCACGTAGATGTGCAGGCTTCTCTTCATCGTCGGAGGTGAGTTCAAACAGGCTCTCCAACGGCATAGTTCCGGTTATTTTGCTATGCTTGCGATAAAACGAAATACAAGTGTTCAGAGCCACCCGATAAATCCACGATGAAATCTTCGCTTCTCCCTTGAAACTTTTAAATCCCTGCCACAGATTTATCAGAACTTCCTGATGCAGGTCTTTCAAATGTTCTTCATCTATGGCATAAAGATAACAGACCTTATAGATAAGCCTCCTGTTTTCTTGTATCAAGGTCAGAAACGCCTGTTCATTCTCTTTTCCTTCTCTCATAATCTCTTTTTTACATAAGACGCCATCTTCGACGATTAGTTGCAAAGGTGTGAAAAAATAAATACCTTTGTATGGCTATATAAAGGATATAAATAAAATGATACAAGAAGCTATCAACCGTTATCTGCTAAGAACTAAGCAGAATTTCCTCTCTCCCAAAGCTGTACTTTTCGATATGGATGGTGTCTTATACGACTCTATGCGTTTTCATGCCCGTGCCTGGCATGAAACAGCCATGAACCATCACCTGCAGGCTATAGAAGAAGACTTTTACATGTATGAAGGACGTACGGGAGACAGTACTATCAACGAACTATACCAACGTACTTTCCAGCGTGATGCGACCGAGAAAGAAAAGAAAGAAATATACGAAGAGAAAGCAACGTTTTTCAACCGGTACAATGACGGGAAAGCGATGACCGGGGCAGCAGATGTCCTGGCTGCAGTTAAAAACGCGGGCTTACAGACGTTAGTCGTTACCGGTTCCGGACAACATAGTCTTATCAATAAGCTGGAACATACTTATCCGGGATATTTCACACGCGAGAAGATGGTAACGGCCTTTGATGTAAAATACGGAAAGCCTCATCCCGAACCTTACCTGATGGGGCTGCAGAAAGCCGGAGTAAGGGCTAATGAGGCATTTGTCGTAGAGAATGCCCCGATGGGGGTAGAAGCCGGTGTCGCTGCCGGTATTTTTACGATTGCAGTCAATACAGGACCGTTGCCGGATAAAGTATTGCTGCATGCGGGGGCAGACCTGTTGTATCCGGATATGGCAAGCCTGGCAAAGGATTTTGGGAAAATTGTGAAGTGTCATACCTAGAAGAAGTGATTTACGCAAGATACTATCCATACCAATAACTCATTTTTTATTTCTGCATATTAAAAATGAATCTAATTTTTTGTAAAGAGGTACGTCTAATTGGATTTTGACGTACCTCTAAATTTAATCATATATCCTTAACTAAAATCAACATGTTTATTTATTCATATAATTATAATCATACATTTGAATTATACGACCTCCATAATCCTTGCTATTCACTAATCGTCCATAATTATCGTATTCATAATTTATTTTTATTCCCTGAGGATCTGTTATAGAAATTACACCTACCAACGGCTTATAAACATACGTAGTTACCATTGTACCTGGTAGTGAACTTCTTAAAGCATCAATCGGTGATATATTTGGATTGGCCGATGAAGCTATAGAATTGATAGTGTTTACCCCTCCGGAAATCGCTTGCACCACCTGATCATAAGTTGCATTTTCTATTTTTCCGACGATATACTGATAATTATATCCCCACAAGTATACAACCTTCTTGGAATTATCTTTAGATACATATAATACATTTCCTTTTGAATCATAATTATGATAAGTAATCCTCGTTTCTTTGGAACCAGTCCCCTGCTGTTCTGTAATACCTGAAGGCGCAATAAACGAATTTACCCAAAAAGAATAAGTTGTTTGAGTTTCCTGTAGAAACTCGTTATTTATATAAGTTGTTGTAACAATGACAGGAGAAAGCATGTTCTTTTCCACCATACTCTTATAAATAGTTGTATTTATATCTTTAGGGTATTTAAAATTCTTTTTCAACACAGAACCATCACTCCTGGTTTGTTGAAGAGAGGTTATTTCATACTGGTTATCCAACCGGTCATAGGCATAAGTTGTAGTCTGAATTACAGATTGCCCACCAAAATAACTTATATCTTCTACTTTGGTCAGTTTAACCAATCCGGTTTCCGCTGTAATATCAGAATACTGAAACAATTCATTTGTAGATACTTTTGAATTATTATAAGGAGATGGTAAATTATGATTAGCAGGAATAAAGTTTGGATATGATTTAAAACCAACTACACCACTTTGTTTTTTATATGTCGTATAGGTATAATTTATTCGTTTTGCTAAAGAGAATGAACTCCCTATTTTGGTATAAATGTCCTTACGTGATATTCTTCCTCTTGTCCATCCCCTATCAATAAACATATAGTCAAATTTAGGGATAAACTGATATCCACCCGAATAAACACCAGGAATTATGCACGGAGATTGATTGATGTATTCAACATCATTTGATGAATAAAGATAATAATACTCTGTTTTACCATTACTTGCCTGCGGCGTTCCTTCAAACTCTATTACCTTCCCATAATATACAGAAGCTCCACCACTATGTGACAATGGTACATTCGGCTCAGACATATAATAATCGTATAATAACATTTCCGTACCATAAATAGTACTTGATACGCTTTTACCTTGTGTATATAATGCGCCTTGAATTTGTGACCATCCCGTCATATTATTCATTCCTTGTTCATATTGATAACTATGCACTTCCGGAGATGCATCCGATAGAGAATAAGAAGTCAGACTCTGTATCCGAAGTCCTCCTGCTGCATTTCCCGAAGAATATTTATTACCTTCATACTTAAATTCAGTATATCCTCCTGTCGGATATGTTATTTTCTTTAGAATACATGCCTGAGCATAAGTTGGATTCACTGATCTGTCAGCCTGTACTTCCTTCAAATTATAGGATTGCTTTCTTGCATATGTAAAATAATTCTTATTGGTAGTAACACCATTATAATATCCCCAATAATCCTGCCCGAAATACCTTTGTTTATCACCTGTGACATAAGGTGTTATTGATAATGCATCGAAATATGTGGGTAATAACACACTTGAATTATAATCTAAATCATATATCCCCACTACACTACGCTGATTATTCAGAAGTTTAACTTTATTCAATTTCAATCTGTAATTATAACTAGCATTATAGTTTGTAGCAGGTTGTACCTGACTAAAACTTAAAACAGTTGAAGGAGAGAAATACCCATGTTCCAATGAATAAGCCTTTACCAATTGACTATTATTTTTAATATCAATGCCAGTCAATCTGTATTTTCTACGGTCAGCTCTGTCTCCACTGTAGTTAAAGATAATAGTTCCATCTGGAAATTTAATTGATTTAACCAATAACGTATTATCGACTCGTGAATATTGGGTAGCACATTTTAAATTACTTAAGTTCGGGGTATTTTGCGGAACCTCCAATACATAGTTCACATAACGATCGATATAAAGAGTATTATCCGTCATATATTCAAAATCAATCTCCCGATTATCTATTGTTTTTATCCAAGTCAAATACCAACTGGATGTATACTTATTTTCTGTTGCTTGAATACTACTAAATTCCTTACTCTCAAATCCATAAATTGTTCCATCACTTCCTGTAATTTGAAACACATCTCTGCCCGAATCGTATCTAATATTATTATTAGTTAAAGGTATTTGGATCAGGTTGTTATTTATATCAAATCTAAAACTTCCAGACATGCCTGCTACATTATAATAATAAATATCAGATTCAGAGTCATAAGTTCCAGTAAGACCCTGACTATAAATATTATCTAAATGATTAAGCCTGACGTCCTCAGAAAGATTTACAAACCATTGTTTGTTATGAATTGTTCCAGAAGCACCAAAATTTTTATCAGGAGCACCTTTTACTGAACGCGTTATAACTCCTCCGGCATTCAATACCCATCCCAAACCGACCGTAGTAGAAATATCATTCACTTTTATACCAGAAGCATGATAAGAAATTGTTATCGGCACACTGGTCAAGGGCAACTGAATTGTATAAACCGGAATATCAATTTGAACTAATCCGTTATACAAAGACACTGGATATTGTCCATATTTACCAAGAGCTGCAGCATCCGGAGAAGGAGGAATGGATGGAAGAGACAAATCTTCTGATCTCATTATATTGAAATTACAGAAGATCATAATCAGTAGATAAATAAATTTTGTCTTCATGGTTCGTTTCATTTTATTATTAAGGAAAACACATAATCAAATGTAAAATCACATCTCTAACCTACTATAACAGCAAGTAGAATCCTCAACAATACCAAAATTACAAATATAAAAATATTTTTAGTAAAAAAATATCATTGAAACATATTTGTTTTAGAACATATCTTTATATACTTTTTTACATCCAACAACAACTAAATCTATCTTTCAACAGATATATAACTCAAGAGAATATTTTTCCATATATTAAATTCAAATTTTATGATGATTAATTTTAATATTTTGATTAATTTTGTAAACAAAGATATTTGTTATCATATCTAGGATATCTTAGCAAACAAATTATTAAGACACAAGAGACAAATCCATATTTATCGTTTACCTAATATTTTGAATCTTATGAAAAAAAACGATCTCTCTTTTAAAATATTAGTTCTATTGTTGACTTTATATCTTCCTCCCGTTTATCTATCTGGGCAAATAGACTGGTCTACAAACCGCCCCCGTAGTGGAGACAAAGTAATAAAAAAACAAATTAATTACATTGAACCTGGAGAATCAGGAGAAAATGTGACATGGGACTTGAGTCGATTGAAAGATAGCGATACAAAATTCATCCAGAATTATACCTCTCCAAAACTAATTGCAGACAGTATTTATATAATGGGAACGGATACATTTTTAAAAGAAGATGTATTGCCGGAAGAGTTGGTCATTGGCATCGAAAATTACACCGTTTACTATTATCGCGTCCGCTATGAAGGAATTACTTTACTAGGATTTGAAAATCCGGTAACAGAAATACATTATCAAAACCCGTTGTTACAAATCAATTATCCGTTCAAGTTAAACGATTGTGATAGTATGATATTTGAAACGACAGGACTTTATTCAAAGGAATTACCTTTAAAATCATTCGGAGACATCCGCATAGAATCGGATGCTAGAGGACAAATCATTTTGCCTTCAGGGGATACACTATATAACGTATTACGCATGAAAACCATCCAAAACATTCGCGATACCTCATCAATGAATATGACTCAAACATCCTATAATTGGTTCGCTGAAGGTTATCGTTATCCAGTGTTGGAAACACTCCACACGGAAAATAACACAAGCGACGGTACGCAGGAAGTATTTAGAACATCTTTTTTCTATCCTCCCGAACAACATCAATATTTGGAAGATGATATAAACAACCAGCAAGTATTGAATCGTTCCTCTGAAAAAGGAACAGTTCCCCCATCCTCCATTACCCCCGGCTTTGCCGATTACTCAATCAAAGGAGACAGATGGGGTTGCAATGTCTATCCTACTCCCGTCGAAACAAATCTGAATCTGGAATATAAAACAGAGAAAGAGGCTAAGGTAAAAATTTCACTCTACGATATGGGAGGCAGATTACTCTATTTATCCCCCACCCGACATCAGCAATCCGGTTATTATACGGATTTAATCGATTGCCGTAATCTGACAACCGGCAACTACGTATTGAGAATTATGGTCGGAGAAGAAGAAATGAGTCGTATTATCACTAAAAAATAAAACAGCTATGAAAAGTCGAATAATAATCCTGTTTAGCTTGTTATCCACCGTTTTTATGCAATACTCACAAGCTCAGATCAGCAGCCAAAATTATATCAGGACACGTACCATGACGACTGAAAGCGGAACATCATTCGTAGAACAAGTTGATTATTATGATGGATTAGGACGACTTCTAGAGACTGTGCAAGCGAAAGCCGGAGGTAATTCCCAGGATTTGATAGTATTAACTGATTATGACAGCTATGGCCGTAAAGATAAAGTTTGGCTTCCGGTAGCTGTAAACGCCAATAACAGCAATTACGCTACTCCCTCTACACTTCGCAGTAACGCGCCAGGTTTTAATGCCAACGACAGCAAACCTTACTCACAAATTATTTATGAAGCATCACCGTTAAACCGGACAATGAAAGAGTTCGGACCCGGAAACAACTGGTACGCCAACAACAGGGCGATCCATACTACATACCTGACCAATAACAGTAGCTATCCGTGTGCTTTGTTTTCTTCCTCGAGCAGCGGCACAACAATCAGTATTACACGTTCAGGAACTTATGCCAATAACACTTTATTTGTTACTAAATATCAGGATGAAGATAATAATATCAGTTACGAATTCAAAGACAAACAAGACCGCATCTTATTAACAAGACAGGTCAATGGTTCGACTAATTTCGATACATATTATATATACGATGACTATGGTAATCTGAGAGTAGTTTTATCACCTTTAGCTTCCGATGTTTTTACCAGCAATACTACATGGAACGAATCCAATGTAACTTTACAAAAATATGCTTATTTATACAAATACGACAACCGCAATCGGTGTATCGCCAAAAAATTGCCCGGTGCAGATTGGACGTATTATGTGTATGATAATGCAGACCGACTAATCTTTAGTCAAGACGGGGAACAACGTTTACGTAGCGAATGGAGTTTTAACATTCCGGATAGATTCGGACGTATCGCCATCAATGGCATTTGCAAAAACTCGTTCAGTTATAGTAGCAATCCTCTAAATGGGAAAGTGATCAATGCAGTCTGGGCTACTAATGGAACAGGAACTTACAAAGGTTATAATCTGGAAGGAGGCATTGGTCTAACGAATGCAATCATTCAAAATGTCAACTATTATGACTCTTATGAATTTATTGGAAAAAACAATGTACCTTCCTCACTGACATTTGAATCCCGTAGCGGATATGCCACCACATATTTATCAACACCGAAAGGACTTCTAACCGGACAAATCACATCGGAACTGGGAAATAACAGTACTTTGTATTATTCAGTCAATTATTATGACTCCCGCAGCCGCCTGATACTGAACAGATCGACCAACCATCTGGCTGGAATCGATAAAGAATTTCTATCATACGCTTTCGATAATAACGTTGAAAAACGGTGCCATATACAAACAGTCTCAGGAAAGACCCAAACGGAGGAATATGCCTATACCTACGATCAGGCCCGGCGTCTAAAAAACACTTCGCATACATTAAATGGAGGTAGTTCGCGAATGTTATCGGAAAAAATTTATGATGATTTGGGACGCCTTCTAAGTGAAAAACTAGGAGGTTTCGATATGTTGAAAGCAGCCTATAACTATGATGTCCGTAATCGTCTGATAAGAAATTGGTGTAGTCAAATGGGGGAAGTACTGACCTATACATACGGTAGTAATGTCCAAACACAATCTATTGCCTTGGGAACTGGTACCCGCATATATGAATATGCTTATGATGGTTTATCCCGTGTGACCAGTGGAGCTTACACCTCCGGCCCCGGTGATTATACATCATCTTATAGTTATGATAAAAACGGAAATCCTTTGACGGTAAAGCGTAACGGACTAATCTCAACAGGAGTGTTCGGAATCGTGGATAACCTGACTTTCAGTTATGATGGAAATCATATTGTAAGCATTAATGATGCTGCAGGAAATATAGCCTATAATTTTTCGCATGATTTTAAAAATTACAGTAATCAATCCGTGGAATATATCTATAATGCAAATGGCTGCATGACAAAAGATTTAAACCGTGGAATTTCGGAGATTCAATATAATTCATTAAATTTACCAAGTCGTATAGATATCAAAAGTCCAGTAGGTGAAGCTCGCAATGAATACCTCTATAGTAGTGATGGTCAAAAGTTGCGTGTGAAGCATAGCTGGAATCCTAATTATTCGTCAAGTCCGATCATCGGGTCGGGAGTGACGGTCTCTTCTTTGAGTTCAATCGAAACTACAGATTATATAGGTGATTACGAATATGTCAACAATACGTTGAAACGAATCCGTACCGAATATGGTTATATCGAAGGCGGAGTCTATCATTTTTATGTAAAGGATCATCTGGGTAGTAACCGTTTGGTTGTTTCTGAACCGATGAGTTCCCAGGCCGTAAACTACTACCCATTCGGAATGGCGAATGGCGACCAACGTGCAGCCGACTTGCAGTCATATAAATATACTGGTAAGGAGCTGGACATGAAACAAGGTCTGAATTTGTATGATTATGGGGCGAGGTACTATGATCCTGCAACCTGTCGTTTTACAACAATGGATCCAATGGCAGAAATGTATTATTCGATCAGTCCGTATGCTTATTGTGCAAATAATCCGCTGAATGCGGTAGATCCTTCAGGGATGGCTATTGACTGGATACAGGATAAAGACAAACGGATCTATTGGGATAAAAATGCTACTTCAGAAACGACAACAAAAGCTGATGAGACATACTTGGGTAAAACTGTTTTTGCAACGAATGAACAAGGTGATTTCAGATATGGGGATCAATACGGAAATTGGTGGGATAGCGCCCCTTTGAATGGAGTAACTACTAAAGGTATTCAAGGTATTGGAATTGATCATATTAGTGCTGCGATGAGAAATGCGACACAAGGATATGATCCCCAATGGATTGTCAGTTTCGATCAATTTCTCAATGTAGGACTTTCTGCCATAAACATGGCTTTAACGGCCACTACGTTGGCAAATGATTTAACGAATTTGGGTAGTGGATTAAGAGGATTCAAAACCATTAATAATATTTCTAAAGGGGAACCTTATATAGGAACAAAGTTAGACTACATATTCGGCAAAGCTACGGGAGCAACTCATAACATAAAACGTTCGACAGGAATGTTAAGACAGCTTGAAAGTATCGGCATTTTTGACAATCTGGCAGGAAGATCTTTATTAAATACTCATTTAGAAAGGGTATATAGCGGAACTCAAGGAATACTGCAATCCAATGGACGTTATTTAAGAGAGTCCGTATTAATGGGACCAAGAGGAGGGCTCAAAGTTGAAAGCATTTGGGAAGGGAATAAATTAATTACAATTAAATTAATAGGTGGAAAATAATATGAGACAAGTCATTAAAAATAGATATTTAAAAGTGTTTAGTTTTCTATCTTCAAGAGAGACTACAACCTTTTTAAACAACCAAGGAGCAAATAGAAGTTTATCTCTTGAGGAAACATTTGGAGAAAATTACTACTGTTATATATGCTATCATTCATTGACACAAGAGAAATTATTTTCTTTATCTTTTAGCAGTGATGAAAGTGAAGATAATTTAAATATTATGTATTGGAATGATCTGATAGTCCTAGATATAGGAAAAAAAAATTATTTAATTGACGATTTTTTAGAAATAAGATCGTCAATTGAAATCACAACACCTTTGGTTGGGTTATATGTAATAAACGACGAAAGATTACTTATATTAGAAGAGGCTTTTGTAAGAGTAATAAATAACAAAGGAGAAGTTGTAAAAAGTGAATTGATAGACCTTATTGAGGATTTCAGCATTAAAGATAATTTATTGTTTATACAAACAAGTGAAGAAAATAGAATAATTGAATTAAATTAAAGCAAAATATTCAACAATATAATTATTTTTCTGGGTTATGGGACCAACGTCAAGAAATCTAGGAAAACAGATCGTTGCACAGAATTTGGATATTTAGCTAATTTAAGAGATTCAAATAAGGATCGGAATTTAATATCTCCTAAATCAATAAGTTCTTGGTTTACAAATGACGCTAAATCAAATAGCAAACAGCTTATAAATATTTATATATCATATAGATATAGCTCACTAAACAGAGGAAAGGCTAAATAATATTTATTAAACTACCAAATAGGATAATTATTATGAAATAAATATATGCAATATCAATCTTGTTATTTATATTATACCGATTGGGGATATGTGTTATTATTTTTGCGACAATAAATGTAATAATATAAGTATAAAAATTAAAAATATATCTAAATACAACACAGTTCATACTGAAGTATTTTGGGATAATAAAAAATGTTTATCAGAGAATTTATTTAAACCCCAATACTCATTAAATTATTCTTTTAACACATTTCCTGGAAACATAAATTAAAAATAAAAATGAAAGAGGATATAGAGGAAGTTGAATTATGTGTGTTTCCAATGAAATATATTTATATAGATTTTCGAGGAAAAGATTTTTATGATTGGGAATCAGATTCTACAGCATTTTTAATATGGTATACAACAGTTTCTTCTTATATAAAATGTTTGGTGATTTCATAAGCTAAATATACTGACTTGCACTTTTCGAAAATAATCGACTAAATCGGTAAATTCTTCAGGGATAGCTACTGACTGGTATGGTTTAGATGAGTCAATAGGAGTATTGAAAAAACCCCTCTAAACATTTAGCAAAATTCCGCTTAAAATAAAAAAAATATGAAAAACATTCTATTGTATAATTTTAAAATATTATTAATATTATATTTTCTGTTCTCTTGTGATTCACAATCAAAAATTGAAAATGAAAAGACATTAAAAGAAATATCTTCGATATTTATAGAAGAAAATGGAGTTGAAATGATCAAATGGATGATGATGGATAGTATAAACGTTATGAAGGTTGCAATAAAGAAAGAGGAATATTTAACCTCAAATGAGACACAACCACCTCCTGTTGGAGAAGAACCAATAAATTTTTTTTTCCCTAATTTGAATTTATATACATTTTATTATAGCATGGGAGTTGTTGAAGGTGATGACAATCTGCCTTCTAATATATTTTATGTAGATGGTTACCCTATTTTTTTATATGATGATAAAAAACCTTTTATGGATAAAAAAAATATACCACAATATTTATATAGATATGAAAAAATATGGGTTAATGATGATTATTGGTTGGTTGCCATTTGTCGAAAAAGTCAGAAATACATAATATTTAGGGAGTATTGGAAATTAGGAGATGAAGCATTAGATGAACTTAAAAAATTTAATGACAAGTGTTTTGATGTTAGTTAATCTATCATAACCTTTCATAAAACATAAAACAAGTCATTAAAAATAGATATTTAAAAGTGTTTGGTTTTCTATCTTCAAGAGAGACTACAACCTTTTTAAACAACCAAGGAGCAAATGAGAACTGGTTTTACACTTCTGTAAAAGGTATTTTTCCGGGATTTACAGTAGATTATGATTGCAACACCTCTGGGATTTTTACGACAAATGGATATTGAATTTTCAGATATAGAGATTAATACAGTAAATGGTAGGGGGGGAAGATATCGTCCTATTAAATAGAGTAAATAATAAGGGAATGAAAACATTAACGATAGAAATAGTTAGTCCACCAGATAAAGAAAACCTGGTTGCAGAAATTTGGCAAGATGATCAAATGATTGTAGAAATAAATCAAGAAAAAGGAACACTTGAATTGGAAATTTATATTAACAAAACTAGTAAAATAAAATTAGAATTTAACGATTTCATAGACACTCTAAAAAAAGCAAAAAAGATACTGAGTGGGGGATAACCAATTTCTCGTTAAATATGACTCTTATAAAGAGACAAATGTGAAGGCTTACAAAGATAATGATACAGAGAAATTGGATATTGGAGCATGGGATGATGACAGATAGCATAAATTCAATGAATATTCAAATAGACAAAAAGGTGTATTTAACACCTAGAGACACACCACCTCCCCGAGTAGGAGAAGAGCTGACTAAATTTATTTCTAATACATTGGACTTATATATATATATTTAATTACACTATGAGTTGTATTGAATGTGATAATGATCTTCCTTCAAGCTTATTTTATATATGTGAAAGTAATTAATTTATTGTCTTCTTTACTTGAAAATGAGCGACACTAGATATTACGAATATGTCAACAATACGTTGAAACGAATCCGTACCGAATATGGTTATATCGAAGGCGGAGTCTATCATTTTTATGTAAAGGATCATCTGGGTAGTAACCGTTTGGTTGTTTCTGAACCGATGAGTTCCCAGGCCGTAAACTACTACCCATTCGGAATGGCGAATGGCGACCAGCGTGCAGCCGACTTGCAGTCATATAAATATACTGGTAAGGAACTGGACATGAAACAAGGTATTAATTTGTATGATTATGGGGCAAGGTATTATGATACTGTAACCTGTCATTTTACGGCAACGGATCCAAGGCAACTATCACATTTGGTTTACCTCCCAATTTAGTACGTACAGGACAACAATATATGAAATTTCAGCTATGAAAAATATTATAATAATAGTTTTATTTACTCTGTTTTATGTTATAAGTATGGCACAGACAAATTGCTCTCAGGACTCTACAAGGTATTTAGATGCATATAATTATATTATTCAAGAACCTGTAAATCAAGAAAAAACAATAGTAGTATCAGACTCAATTGTAGATTTAGATAGATTTTGGTTTTCGCAGGATATTGCAGATTATCCTACTGAAAAGGAAATATTAAATCAATATCGTGCGAATAAGAAGTTTGTTTGGATGGACGCTTATTATTCTCCATATTTAGCATCTCTGTTTTGTAGAAAAACAACAATGCCGAAAAATGTATTGTTTTTTTCAAAAATAGAAGATTATATGCTTAGGGCTGATCTCCTCCTTTATAAACAACAATCTAATAAGTTTGATTATAAGAAAATGACTATCCAGAATATTGGACAAATCTACCTATTTATCTTTAATAAAGATGGTTCTCTCAAATTTGCTTTTAGCCATGAGATAACTTATGATTAGTTGGCAAGTTTGTATTTTGACCTTACCTAAACTGAATAAATAGAAAAAAACGATGGTCTGAAAATGATTATAGAATATGAATAAAGTAATATTATATAGCTTGAATATATTGACTATTTTATCTTTTGTATTGTCTTGTGATTCGCAAATAAAAGTTGAGAATGAAGACACACTAAAAAAAATATCTTCAAAATTCATTGAAGAAAACGGGGTTGAAATGATCAAATGGATGATGAATGACAGTATAAATCTTATGAATATTGTAATATATAAAGAAGAATATTTAATTTCTAAAGACACACCACCTCCCCCTCCTCCATTAGGAAAAGAACCAACTAAATATATTTTTCCAGCATTGGATCTATATTTATTTTATTATAGTATGGGATGTATTGAGTGTGATAATTGTTCTCTTCCTGCAAGTTTATATTATATAGATGGCTATCCGGTCTTATTATATGATAAGAACAAACCTTCTATAGAAAAAAAAGAAATGCCACAATATTTATATAAATCTAAATATTTACATACAAAAGAAGTTGATTGGTTAGTTGCTATTTGTCGAAAACGTCAGGAATACATAATCTTTAAGGAGTATTGGAAATTAGGAGATGAGGTGTTAGATGAACTTAAAAGGTTTAACGATAAGTGCTCTGAAGATAATTAATCTATTGTCTTCTTTCATAAAATATGAGACAAGTCATTCGAAATAAATATTTAAAAGGGTTTAGCTTTTTATCTCTAAGAGAAGCTCTAACCTTTTTAGACAACCAAGGAGTGAATAAAAATTTATCTCTTGAGGAAACTTTTGGAGAAAATTATTACTGTTATATATGCTATCATTCATTGACACAAGAGAAATTATTTTCTTTATCTTTTAGCAGTGATGAAAGTGAAGATAATTTAAATATTATGTATTGGAATGATCTGATAGTCCTAGATATAGGAAAAAAAAATTATTTAATTGACGATTTTTTAGAAATAAGATCGTCAATTGAAATCACAACACCTTTGGTTGGGTTATATGTAATAAACGATGAAAGATTACTTGTATTGGAAGAGGCTTTTGTAAGAGTAATAAACAACAAAGGAGAAGTTGTAAGAGCCGAATTGACAGACCTTATAGAGGATTTCAGCGTAAAAGATAATTTATTGTTTATACAAACAAATGAAGAAAATAAAATAATTGAATTAAATTAAAATAGGATATTCAACAAGAACAAACATGTAGATAATTATGTTAAAATAAAGCTTTAGCAATGATGAGTTTATTAACTGCAAATTATATTCCTTGAAATGACCTCTACCTTGGATATTTCAGTAATCAGCTTAACAACAGTTCCATCTACTCGTTCCAATCTAAATTGACCCAGGAGTTTATGTAGATTAAAGTAGAGTCCTATAGGGCTGATTACAAACATCATATATATTTCATTCATTTGCCACATATAAAACAAAAAAGCTGACATATTACTTTTTTTGATAATTATAATTATACGTTTTAACAATTCTCTTGATATTATTATCCAAAATATATGTTTCTTTCAATTGACCAAAATCATCGTAAGCGTAGTAAGTTGTAAGACCTGACGGATCAGTTTGAGAAGCCATCCCCATAAAAGGCTTGTAAGTATAAGTCATAACTATAGCTTTAGGAAGTGCTTTCTGCAAACTACCATCCCTCAATTTCGTCTCATTCGGTATAGATAATACAGAAAGTGCATCAGCGCTAGTTACAGAAAAAATGGTCTTTATGGCTGATTCTACTTCATTGAAAGTCGCATTTTTAATTTCGGCTATTTGATATTGATTATTATATGACCAAAGATAAACCGTTTTCATTCCATCAGCAGTTGTTAACTGACGTATATTACCTTTAGTATCATAAAGATCGTATGTTATATCTGTATGCAAATTATTTATCCCGGAGGTAGATGACTGAATCTTCTCCGGCAAAATAAGATTATTTGTCTTTGATATATCTCTAAAATAATTATTTTTTTTCCGATCTATTTCCTTGTTATTATAAGTAGTTATTGATTCTATAACAGAAGATAGTCTATTTTGAAGTGTCATTTCAGGAAAAGGTGAGGTTGTATAATTATAAGGATAAGTATATTGGTAGGTATACACGTCCGCTCCATTCAATCTATTTCCCACTTTAATCAACTGATTATTAGAATCGTACTCATATACATTTGTAACAGTTACAGGATTATTATCAAAATATTTTTTCATCTGTTCTTCACTAAGAAGATACTTATAAGTAAATATTTTATATGCACCTCCAAGAGCTACTTGACTAGACACTGTCTCTAAAGGACTCAATAAGCGAGAAATAAAAAAATCAATATATTTTATAGACTGATCTGATAATTTCTTATATTTCAAAAGTTTCTCATTTAATAATGAACCTTCCCTATTATATATCTTTACACTAATCAATTTTCCTCTTTCCAAATGTTTTGAAGAAACCGGAATATAATTGTTAAGAATATTTGCAAGCCCTAATCCTTTGACAGAAGAGATTGGGTGAAACGTTTCATTAAGTCTAGACAGGGGCATTTCATCTAGATGAGATTCTCCCCAAATATCTGAATTAAAATTCGTGAACTTATACTCTGTATATCCATTTATATTTCCATTATTATCTTCCTGCGATTCAACGACTGTCGAATATCCAACATTATATCCAGGTTTACAATAAATATAATTGTTAAAACCATTTGTTGAAAATAAGTCAAATTCTCTTACATAATTATTATCTCCTAATGGAACGAGCGATCTATAAGCTTTTATCCGTTGGACATACTTTGGTAAAGACGAGATAATACCTGAGTTTGAACCCGATTTAGTTCTAGGATTAAAAGAGTTTACATAATAATAATTTTTTGCATTATGAAATGTTCCATCTTCTAAATAATTTGAAATTCTTTTTACTCTAATTCCTCCCGGATATATCAAATTTTGAGGTTGATAGTTTTCGATCATAGTGTTCAGAGTCGTCAAGGACATATATCGATTAACTTGATGTGTTTCATAATCAAATGTTACATACCCCCCTACTGGATAAATTATTTTCTCCAAAATTTCTGATTTAAAATAAGCACCTGATTTATCTGGTTCTCTTGACGCTCTAAAGTTTTCTTCAACACTAGCATCTAAAAAATCATTCGAATTTACTGTATAATATTTAAAAAAGCCATCTTTTAATACGTATTGATGATCTTTCCCATTATAAAAGCCCTGATGATCACCCAAAGAAGCCCAATAGTCAGGAAATCTCCCAGTGTTATATTTAAACTCATATTTAGCGACAGAATTGTTACTAAAGTCTCTTTTTTTCATACTTAGTAGTTTTAACCTGTCATTTTCAGTATTAGTATACTGAAAAACATATTCAAAGCTATTATTAATGTTTACTTTAGACAATTGCTCCCATTGTATCTCGGAGAAAGCTTTAATAAATGGATTACTACCAAATTTATCTATAAATACATTTTTTTCTCTTATTCCCGGAATAAGAGTATTACTATATTTCTTTTGTATGCTATTTTCATATGTAAATTCTATATCAAAAGAATTATATTTGATTGATTTTAAGAGGCAAGACATAAACAGATCTGAAGAGACATACTGACTAGCATATGTTTCCATAAAATTAGATTGATATAAAAGGTTATAAGTTATATCTATTTTAGGCTTAGATACTACATAATTAAAACTGATAGTTTCTCCTGTATAAAGAATAACTTTCGATAAATGCCAAGTCATAGCAACAGGTCTGTCACCATCAATCCGAACTAAAGGTTCATAATATGCATATGAATAATCAATTGCAGAAGGATTATCACCAAAGATAAACACTGTTCCATCTTTAGCAGTTAACTTGAATTCAAAAAAAGAACTGATTCCCTGATACGATTTTGGTTGATTTATTGGAGTTCTTGCACTCGATAGTGTTTTAATTGTATGCTCGATTTTAAAATCATCATCTGACAATGTTTGCCACTGACCATTTTCATTTAAATAAAAGCTTCCATTATATCCTAAAAAATCAAAGCTAAATATATCCGGATAATAATCCTCACTTCCGCGACCAAGAAGGTTTTTGGTATTTATTTTCGAAGCAGCTAATTCCCATACAAAATTCTCCTGGTTCCATTCTCCTTTACCCCATTCATCAAACCCATAAAGTTCCTGCATATTTTTAGATTCCCTTTCATTATAAAACTTATAGTTTTGCCATATGAAACCTCGCTTTATAGGCGGATTACTTATAGTATATCCATCAATCGGAAGAAATGCAAATTCATCAGGATGCCCCTTAACAGTCCTATGTATAGCCCCTCCTGCCTGCAATGTCCATCCTAAACCAACTATACCAGGATGAATATTAGGTTTAACTTTATTCAAATTATATTGAAGGCCTATCGGAATACTAATATTTTTAACCTTTAGCTCATATAAAGGGATATCAATATGCAAATCTCCTGTATACATATCAACACCTAGATCATTCGTTGTAGAGATCATATTGGTTAGTGCAACTTGCGGAAATACCCCATACTCATTTTTACTCTGTGAGGAAATAATTGAACCCTGTCCAACCACATTTAATCGAATCATTAATAAAAAGAATATAAAAATACTTTTTTTCACATGTTTCTCCATAATATCAATACTATTAGTGTTGGACTAAAAAATCCTTATCGCATACGCTTCCTGTATTATAACAATATTATTACTACCAGAATAATGCACATAAAGATAAAGATAAAAAAGAGATTAAGAAACCTATAATGAATATATTTCAGCTTATATTCAATTATTGTTTAATTAAAGTAATGAGAAAAAGTATTTGTCACAAAAAAAGGTTGCTTGTATGAAGCAACCTTTTTTGTGACAAATACATAAATAATCATTTCACAAAATCCGCATTGTTCAGGAAGTCGAAACTTTCCTGGCAACTAGCTACCGGATCGTTATTGGTATATTGTTCAACTTCAACATACCAGTCTTTTACGTTATTAGCATACATCTGGTCGAAAATCGGTTTGAAATCAATCTTGCCGCTGGCACCAATTTCCTTGTCATCCTTAATATGGATAGTCTTGAACTGGCTGGGGCGAGCTTTCAGATAAGCAACAGGGTCGGCACCGCCTTCTTTCACCCAATAAACGTCCATCTGGAAGAATACATGATTCGGACTTACGTTATCCAACAGGAAGTCGTAAATCAACTGATCGCCAATTTTACGGAATTCGAAGTTATGGTTGTGATACCCGAAAGCAATACTGGCAGCTGCAGTCTTATAACCAACCGTATTGAAATAATCGCAATACATCTTCAGGTCATCCAATGTCGTTTCATCATTGACCGGCATCCAGGGCTGAACCATATATTTTACGCCGAGTTCGTTATGAGCATCGATCGCCTGATCCCACCAGCTCATTACTTCTGCTTCCTTTTCCTTGGTAAAAGCTTGTCCCAGATGGGCACTTGTACACTTCATACCAAGATCATTACACATTTTCTTGAATTCGGCCGGGGCCATACCATAAATCTTACCATTGTCATAACCGGCTGTTTCCAGATTTGTATATCCTATTTTGGAAGCTGTTTCCAAAACCTTCTGAATACCTTCGTCTTTTACAAGGTCTCTTAAAGAATACAACTGTAAACCGATATGTTTCTTCGATTTTTCGGCACAAGAAGATAATAACTGAGGTGCAACTAAACCTCCTGCAAGCAACAATGAAGCTTGCTTCAAAAAGTTACGTCTGTTCTGCATAGTACTAAAAATTAAGTTTGATTGAGAATTTGTACAAAAGTAAGACTATATTTGATGGATTCTAACATTATTTCGTTAAAATCCATCAAAAAGACCACTTTTGATTATCTATGCATCATTCGTTGCATCTTCATGTATCGATATTGTTTTATTATCAGTTTCCGGCTGCGCATGATCTGATACCTGTAAATCATACAGGAAGTAATAAAATAGACTCCAGCCTGCACCCAAAGCGTACGGTATTCGTGAGCTACTTCATTCAATGTGGCTCCTGCCGTATTGATACGGATAAACCCTTGTATTCCTGGCGTGGAAGGGAACAAATAACCTATTGCTTTCCAGAACGGAGGAATCGCTTCCTTGGGCCAGGACACACCGGAAATAAACAACAGGATCACCGAGGTAAATACAAATACCAGCATCGGCGATTCGCGGCTTGTCATGAAACCGGATAATGTCATAGATAAAAAGATAGAAGCAAACAAATAAGGCAAAACAAACAGCATGACAGTCCACGGTTCCCCTACCTGCGGCAATGAGAATAATTTCGGGACCACCGCCAATGCCCAGATACAAACGACCACATATAATAATATATAGGTAAGCGATTTTCCGAATACGATACGTAATGTCCCGTTAAAATGACGGCTGATAGGGACCAGGCTGTGAAAACGATTTTTCTCCCGCGCCGTTCCTCCCAACATACCAATTCCCAGAATCAGTGTCTGCTGGATAACCAGAATCAGGATAGCCGGTACAAGGAAACTGGCAAACCCGTTCTGCGAATTAAATAAAGCGACCGATTCATACGGAATAGGGTTGATCGTAATCTTCTCCTGTTCTATCGTCGACGACGGATTGTTCTGTGCCTGTAACTCCTTTCCTATCTCAAGTGAGACTTCGGTGGTAGCCAACAGGAACGCTTTATAAAACAGCAAAGCACTCATATCGCAATAAAGCGAAACGGTCGCCTGCTTTCCTTTATGTATATTTTTACTGAACTCACTGGGAAAATACAATATCCCGTATGCCTTCTTCTCATCCAGCATCCGCTTTGCTTCTTCCATATCCGCACATACGGCAACCACCTTCACATCGGCCGTCGCATCCACCTTACGGATATATTCGCGGCTCAGATACGAGTCCGACTGGTCCACCACTACCATCTTGGCATTATGTACCACTTCGTTATTGTAAATAAAGGCATACAGTAGCGGATAGACGAATGGAACCAGGAAGAAAAAGATCATTACTCCCGAGTCTTTGAAGACGTTCTTCAACTCGTCTTTCCAGATAAAAAAGGTATCCTGAATGCCTTCTTTGATTATATATCGTAAACGATGTTCTCTTTTCATTACTTTCAGTTTTACGGAATATATTTAAAGTACAGCAATGCATTTTTGAGATGTTTTCCGATCAGGAACGGCAAGATCAGAAAACCGATCAACCAGGCATACTCAGTCCATGAATAAAACAGGTCTCTCCCATTCAATGCCTGATCCACATAGATCAGGAAATAATGACGAAGGGGAAATAAGGTACTCAAAGCCTGCAATGTCGGGTCCATACCCAGAACCGGAAAGGAAAAGCCGACAATTGAAAAAGCGATCATACCGAACAAACTGGCAAAACTCAGTCCCAGACGTAAAGTCGGCAATGCCCCGATCATAAATACACCTACAGCCTGCGAGGCAATGACCAGCAGGAACAAAGCAACGATCATCGGCATCCATCCGCTATTCAACGGGAACGCATTAAAACCATATAGAGCGGAACAGCACAATAAAGCTATTACCGTGAAAATAACCGTTTGCGGCAAAAGTTTCCCCAACAGACTTAATGTAAACGAGTTGCCTCCGGTCTGCAACCATTGACGGGCTGTCGAGTATTTCAGTTCCGTTCCAATACTGAAAACCGTCACCAGAAAGATCATCAGCTGGAGCACACCCGGCAAAATCGTATTATTCAGGTAAACGGAATAGTTCAGCCAGGGATTACCTAGCGCATGTGTATCTACAACCACAGGTTGAAGTTGCCCCATGATCTGGTCGGTCGTATATCCTTTCGCCAGTCCGGTCTGCAAACCGACCGAAGCACCTGCCAGAACGGACATTGTCTTCATATCCCTGAAAAGCAGGGAAGCAGCGATCAAATAAGTTCCGTTCGTATAAAAAGACAACGTCGGTTGTTTTCCCGTAGTCGCTTCCACGGCAAAATCTTTCGGTATATAGAAAATTCCATATACATTTCCTTTTTGCATTTCCCGGCGTGCATCATCGAATGTTGCAGTCTTATAAACAACCTCTGTCTGCTCAAAAGCATCCAGCTGCCGGATCAGGTTACGGGAAGTGGCAGAACCATCCATGTCGACCACTGCGATCGGCAAATTGGTTGGCAGCCCCTCCTGCATCAGTGACAGGAAGAAGACGACACAGAGAACCGGAGCGATCAGCATACAGAAGAAATAGATCGGCTTCGATGTCAACCGGTGTATCTCCCGCTTCGCTACATTCCAGATACTATGTAAACTCTGCTTCAGGGTCATAATATTTCGTTTCCTTTTTTCTTCATTACAACAGACATGCCGGGACGCAGATCAGCGATTTTCTCCTGCGGACGTGCACGCACCTCGAAAGTCTTAGAGTCGAACTGTCCGGTTGTCTTTGTCGCTTTCCAGGCAGCATACGATCCCATATCTTTCATATAATATACTTTCAGTTTTACAGGCTTATTGTCGAGTGCCGGTATAAAAACATTCAGTTCCGATCCGATCTTGATATCTTTCAACAGGTCTTCACGCACACTGAATGACACCCACATATCGTTCAGGTCTGTAATATTCATGATCGGCGCACCGGTTCCGACCAACTCTCCCACTTGTGGGAAACGTTCGGATACTTCACCGTCGATCGGTGAAACCAAAGCCGACTCTTTCAGATAAGACTCCACTTCGGCTACAGCACCGCCAGCCTGCTGAACCAGGGCGGCAGCCGCTGCTTTGTCTTCCGAACGGGCACCGTCCATTGCCATATCATACTGTGACTTTGCCGCTTTCTCCGTGGCTACCATCGCCTTATAATTCGCTTCCGCCTCATCTCTTTTCTGGGCAGACATAACGCCTTTTTCATACAGATTCTGAACACGGGTATACGATTTCTTTGCTATTTCAAGACCGGCCTGTGCTTTCTGCCACATTTCATAAGCTCCGGCTATTTCCTGTGCACGGGCTCCTTTGATTGCTTTGGCATTCTGCGCTTCAGCCGCTTTCTGAGCAGCTTCCGCCTGTTGCAATTTTGCCAGCACCTCCGGCGTATTCAGATAGACCAGTGTATCACCGGCTTTTACTTTATCTCCTTCGTCAAAACGATATGATTCGATCCGTCCGGGAACTTTCCCGGAAATACGGACCTGATTGGCTTCAGCCTGCCCCATAATAATATCATCAGGAGGAGTAAGCAAAAAGAAACCGGTCAATGCGACTAATCCGATCACGACCAATACCGTGATAAATGCCAACATCATGTTGCTGATCGAAAACTTTTTATTCTCGTTCATCTTTGTATATTTTTATTGTTATTACTTCTGTTTGTCTACCGAAAGATTACCCATTGCTTTCGACAGGTAAACTTCCGTTAATTTCACCTCTATCTGAGCATCGATCAGGCTGGAGCGTGCCGAAACCCAGGCGGTCTGCGCTTCCATCAGATTCAGTGCCGGAATAACGCCTTCTTCAAATCCCAAATTAGCATGACGAAGGTTCTCTTCCGCATTTTCCATGTTACGGGAAGAAGCCGTCAGTTTCTTATTGGCTTCATTCACCTTATAGACGGATTGGTTCACTTGCAATTCCACCTTCTCACGCGCTTCCATTAGTTGTAACATCTGGATACGTGTTTCGGCACGAGCGGCATTCCGTTTGTAACTACCTTCCCACCAACCGGACAGGGGTACTTTTACCATTACACCGACATTGAACATTCCGGCAAATTCATTTTTAAAGCCGTTGAATGCATTCGGGTTCGTTACCAGATAATTTGCCGACAGAGCGACATTGGGCAACATATCCGCTAAAACGATGCGTTCTTTTTTCTGATAGATCTTTGTTGCCAGTTCCAGGCTTTTCAGTTCATCGCGATTGGCAAAGGCTTCATTCACATTCGCTACGGCATCATTGGAATGTACAGGGAAGTTCTCTATATTTTCATCCGCCAGTGCCAATGGCTCGTCGAGAGGCAATCCGCAAATTTGGGCCAGCAACATACGTGACAAGGCGAGTCCGTTATCCACTTTTGTCTGTGCCATTTCCGCCTCATTCAGCTTCACCTTCACAGAAAGGCCATCCACCTGTGTAGCAACACCTTCTGTTATCATAGCAGTCACATCGCTATCCATTTTACGAAGCAGTCCGACATAGGCATCCGCCAACTTCTTCTTATTGACCAAAGAGATCACTTGCCAGTACGTTTCATCGGTTTTATAAATGACTTCCTGCAATTGAAGGTCGTTCATCGACTCAGCCAACTCACGCGCATATTTGGTAATTTGATTATAGGATACGATCTTTCCCCCCATGAAGACGGGTTGAACCAGCGAAACACCTCCTACCCAGATATTCTGTACATCCAGATGCTGCATCTCATCTACTCCTCCCATCAATTGTCCGAAAACAGGAAGTTGGGCAATCGGCCCCAAAGCAGAACCGAGTTTGGCACTTAAAGCATCCATGTCCAGCAGATTGATATCTTTCTGATTCCACATATAACCTCCCATCGCGGAAAGTTGCGGGAAATATTTGGTAAAAGCTGCCTTCTTTTCTTCATTCGCCGCCTTTACCTTTTCGCCGGACATTTGCAATTCCTTATTATTTTGAATAGCTAAGTTTCGACATTCTTCCAATGTCAATGTCTGTTGGGAATTAGCATAACCAGACCAGACCAACAATCCTACTAATACGATAATCCGTTTCATCTTTTTATTGTTTTTTCATCCGGAGATTTTATTTTAACCACTAAAACAATTTATCACCCTTATTCATAATAAAAAACAACTGGTTATCTCCTATTGTTTATATTCGATAAACCTATAATCTTCGTACACAAACAAAAGTACGACTTTCCGATGCAAAAGTACTGGTTTACTTTAAATATAAAATTGAATTAATTCAATTAAAGATGCGCTTTTTCAGCTTGCAGTACCATGCATTACTGATCCCCATATACTGAGCAATATACTTGTCGGGGACACGTTGCATGATCCACATGTAGTGATTATAAAGATATTTGATGAATTCTTCAGCCGTACAGGACTGACGGATGGCAAACATGGAGTAAAGTTTTGATATAATAGTCAGCATCGCATTCTGGTAGTACGATGCAAATAACGGATAACGCAGGGACAAGTCTTCGATATGGGTACGTGACAACCGTAACAGTTCACCGGATTCCAGCGCTTTGATCTCGAACTCGGAAGGCGCCTGAGTAAAATACCCGATAGCAGACAGGAAAGGATACAGATAGTCAGATGAAAAGCCGGTTACGCATTCATCCCCCTTTTCACTTACATATAAATTAATGAATAGTCCTTTATTGATAAAATAGGCATCCTGGCATATTTCGCCGGTGCGGAGCAGATAGTCTCCTTTATCGACAGCAATCACTTTTGTGATATTACTGAGTTCGCCTACAAAAACCTCGTCACGGGCCAGAGATTCCGGAAGATCCGCTAAAAGTTTTGCTAAGTGGCAATCTGTCTCCATCGTTAATCTTCCAACGTAAAGCTTTTCTTTCCGATATGGTTACCATCAATAAATATATCGACCCGGTAAGTTCCCGGAGACAGGAACTCTTCAATATCCCAGTACATCGTAACCGGATATTCTTCTCCATCGTATTCGATCAGCTTCTTCATGGAATAGTTGATATCTTTTCCCTCAAAAGGAAAAACATCGGCACGGCTTTTTACCAGCACGTCATCGTCCGGCTTCAGGATACGTACATAAACAGTCTTCTCTCCAACGGGAGCAGTAATATTTTTCGCAATACGGAAGTCCACAACGAAACGTTCCATCCGTTTGATCTTCTTCGCCAGCTTTCCACGCGAATTGACCGGAGTAACCGTTATACCTGTAGCATCCAGTCGGCTTGCCAACGTAACGCGTTCGGATAGCTTCTCTTTCTCTTTCTTCAAGGTTGCAGCCTGTGAAGTGGCACGCTGATATTTTTGAACGGCTTCTTTTTTCTCTACCTGCAATTGTTCATTCGCTCTGTTCAAAGAGTCGATCTGCACAACATAATTACGCATGATCTTACGAAGCGTTTCCAGTTCTTTCTTCAAACGGGCTATTTCCTTGGTATTTGTCGCTTTTACCGTGCGAAGCTCTTCCATCAAACGCTGAACTTTCGCCTGCTCCGTAGATAACAGACTCATCAATGAGTCATTACCGACTTTGAATTGGTAACCCTCATATTGCATAGAGAGTTCATTGAACTCGTCTTCAAGCGTTTGCTTATCCAGATCATAAGCCTCGACCAAGTCAGTCATCTGCTGCTTTTGCTGATAAATATAGTAAGCGGCACCAGCGATAATCAATATCAAAATGACCACTGCCATGATCAATAATGAGAGCTTATTTATTTCTTTTGCTTCTTTCTTTTCTGTATCCATACGGTTCCTTCTAAAAATGAACGTACAAAGGTAATGTTTAATCAGATGTATTAAAACATATCCTGACCGTTTATACATTTTTTAAGAACTTAACCATTCTTTCAACAAATATGAAACGGTTTTAGCTCCGTCTGGAAGAACTATTCATTCTATTGGGTTTTCCTGTGCTATTTATAGCAGCAGATTATTTTCCCATACGGGTGGGGATTATTACCCATCTAAGTGGGGAAAAATCCCCACCCGCATGGAAATTCTGCTTCACAGCAATAAAACTTATGTGAAATCATAAAAAATATATTGAAATTCCCCTATCGATTCCCTATATATACAGCAAGCGCTGTACAGATTTTCTAAATAAAATTACTACCTTTGCCGCACTCAATTAAATAATAACACTGCATGCACGAGAAACTTATTATTCTTGATTTCGGCTCGCAAACAACGCAATTGATTGGCCGCAGGGTCAGAGAATTAAACATGTATTGCGAGATCATTCCCTACAACAAATTCCCGCATGATGCTACAGATGTGAAAGGTGTGATCCTTTCAGGAAGTCCTTACTCCGTTTACGACGAAAATGCTTTTAAGGCTGACTTGAGTGAAATTCGTGGCAAGTATCCGGTTTTAGGTATTTGTTATGGGGCTCAGTTTCTGGCTTACACATCCGGAGGCAATGTAGAACCGGCCAACTCCCGCGAGTATGGACGTGCGAATCTATCGTATATCAACAATGAAGATCCTCTGCTGAAAGGCATCGATACGGGTTCCCAGATATGGATGTCACATGGAGATACAATTACCGTATTACCTGATCACTTTAAGGTTATAGCCAGCACGGACGATGTGAAGGCTGCAGCTTATCATGTGGAAGGCGAACAGACATGGGGAGTACAATTCCATCCGGAAGTATTCCACTCTACAGACGGAACCAAATTACTGGATAATTTCCTGAATATCTGCGGATGTGCCAAAGACTGGACTCCAGCCTCTTTCATCGAATCGACTGTTGCTGAACTGAAAGAGCAGTTGGGTGACGACAAAGTGATCCTTGCCTTATCGGGCGGTGTGGATTCTTCCGTTACAGCCGTATTGCTGAACAAGGCAATCGGTAAAAATCTCACTTGTATCTTCGTCGATCACGGCTTGTTGCGCAAGAACGAGTTTGAGAACGTGATGAAAGATTACGAGCATTTGGGATTGAATGTGATCGGGGTAAATGCAAAAGAGAAATTCTATAAAGCGCTGGCCGGAGTGACCGAGCCGGAACAGAAACGTAAGATCATCGGTAAAGGTTTTATCGATGTATTCGACGAAGAAGCCCATAAACTAAAAGATATCAAATGGCTGGGACAAGGCACGATCTATCCGGACGTAATCGAGTCTTTATCCATTACTGGTACCGTGATCAAAAGCCATCACAACGTGGGCGGCCTGCCGGATACCATGAAACTGAAGCTGGTGGAACCGCTTCGTCTCCTTTTCAAAGATGAAGTCCGCCGTGTCGGTATCGAGATGGGTATGCAGCCACACCTGATCAAACGCCATCCGTTCCCCGGTCCGGGTTTGGGTATCCGTATTTTAGGCGATATAACACCTGAAAAAGTACGTATCCTGCAGGATGCCGACGATATTTATATGTCACTGATGCGCGAATGGGGTCTTTACGACAAGATCTGGCAAGCCGGAGTAATCCTGCTCCCGATCCAGTCGGTCGGAGTAATGGGTGACGAACGTACCTATGAAAATACCGTTGCTTTGCGTGCCGTAACATCAACCGATGCCATGACAGCCGACTGGGCACAATTACCTTACGATTTTCTGGCTAAAGTATCCAACGAAATCATCAATAAGGTAAAAGGTGTAAACCGCGTTGTGTATGACATCAGTTCCAAACCACCAGCAACAATCGAGTGGGAATAAAATCAACAGAAGGATAATCTAATCAACTTAATAATTTTAGGAGGAATACGATGAAACAAGATATGATCGTTATTTTAGACCTGGGAAGTCATGAAAATACGGTATTGGCAAGAGCTATCCGTGCATTGGGAGTTTATAGTGAAATTTATCCTCACGACATCACTGTCGGGGAATTGAAAGCTCTCCCGAACGTAAAAGGTATCATCATCAACGGTGGTCCTAACCATGTGATCGACGGCGTTGCTATCGATATAGACCCGGCTATTTATTCTATGGGCATTCCTGTCATGGCTGCCGGTCACGACAAAGCTTTATGCGAAGTTAAATTGGATGAATTTACCAATGATATAGAAGCGATCAAGAAAGCTGTCAAATCTTTTGTTTTCGATACTTGCAAAGCGGAAGCCAACTGGAACATGACAAACTTTGTCAATGACCAGATTGAACTTGTCAGACGTCAGGTTGGTGATAAAAAAGTATTATTGGCCTTATCGGGCGGAGTGGACAGTTCGGTTGTTGCCGCACTGCTTCTGAAAGCTATCGGGGATAAACTCGTTTGCGTACATGTAAACCACGGTTTGATGCGTAAAGGTGAATCGGAAGATGTAGTTGAAGTATTCAAAAATCAGCTGAAGGCAAACCTGATATATAAAGACGTAACCGATCGTTTTCTGGATAAACTGGCAGGCGTTGCCGATCCTGAAGAAAAACGTAAGATTATCGGCGGCGAATTTATCCGCGTATTCGAAGAAGAAGCACGCAAACTGGACGGCATAGATTATCTGGCTCAAGGTACTATTTATCCGGATATCGTGGAAAGCGGAACAAAGACAGCCAAGATGGTGAAGTCTCACCATAATGTAGGTGGTCTGCCTGAAGATTTACAGTTCGAACTGGTTGAACCGCTGCGTCAGTTATTCAAAGACGAAGTTCGTGCTTGCGGTCTGGAACTGGGCTTGCCGTACGAAATGGTTTTCCGTCAGCCGTTCCCTGGTCCTGGCTTAGGTGTACGTTGTCTAGGGGCTATCACTCGTGATAGACTGGAAGCTGTTCGTGAAGCCGATGCGATTTTGCGTGAAGAGTTCCAGCTTGCCGGTTTAGACAAGAAAGTATGGCAGTATTTTACTGTTGTGCCTGATTTCAAATCAGTAGGCGTACGTGATAATGCCCGTTCTTTCGACTGGCCTGTTATCATTCGTGCTGTCAACACCGTAGATGCTATGACTGCAACAATCGAACCGGTTGACTGGCCTATCCTGATGAAGATCACGGACCGTATCCTGAAAGAGGTGAAAAACGTAAACCGCGTTTGCTACGATATGTCCCCGAAACCGAATGCTACTATCGAGTGGGAATAATCGATACAAACATCCTATAACAATAAAGCCCGGTCTTGAAATCTGAACCGGGCTTTATTATATTTCAGAATAGAACATCCCTTATTGACAACCGGACTCTCCCTGCTTTATCTCTTTTATTACCCGACAAGGATTACCGACAGCCAGTATATTCGACGGAATATCTTTCGTCACTACACTTCCGGCACCGATGACAGTATTATCGCCGATAGTCACTCCCGGTAAGATAGAGACTCCCGCACCGATCCACACATTATGACCGATCGTTACCGGACGGGCATATTCAAGTCCCCGATTCCGCTGTTCCACATCCAATGGATGCCCAGCCGTATAAATACCGACATTCGGGGCAATAAAGGCATTATCGCCGATACAGACTTTTGTCCCGTCCAGAATAACCAGGTTCACATTCGCATAGAAATTCTCTCCTACTTCGATATTATATCCGTAGTCGCAGGCAAAAGGGGGCTCAATAATCAGGCTATCACCTGTTTTACCCAATAAGAGCTTTAACAACTCAGCCTTTTCTTTTTGTTGTGAAGGCCGCAAGCGATTGTAATCGTAAAGTAACTCTTTCGCCTTTTCACGGTCAGCCAATATCTCTGTATCATAATTGGCATCATACAATAACCCCAGACGGCATTTTTCCTTTTCAGTCATTATTTACATCTTTATGTTCTCCGCAAATATAGGAGAATTATTTCAGCTTACGAGGACTTTCTCTTTTCCGCCAGAAATTTTCAATTTGTTCCAGTGAAACACCTTTTGTTTCCGGAACATAGAAATACCCCCAAATCAACGCAAGAAAAGCAACTCCTCCATAGAACCAAAAAGCACCTGCCGGATTCCCCAGATTTTCACCATCCATTATTATTTCTTTTCCGGGTATTGTCAATGCTTTTACAATTTTAAAGAAAGTAAATGAAACGATGCTGTTGAAAAGCCAAACAGACAGCGAGCCGAGAGAAGCTCCTAACCCACGTAATTTTAAAGGGAATATTTCTGAAATAATAAGCCAGCCTAAAGGACCTATACTGATCGCAAAAAAAGCGACATAACAGAATATAAGCAAAATAGCCACCCATTTTACCGAATCGCCCAACTGATTTACAAAAACAAAGCATAACCCCAGGATTAAAAGAGATACGACAATCCCTGACAATCCGATAAAATAAAGCTTTCTTCTTCCCAAGCGATCTACAAAATAAACAGATACAACCGTGAAAATAACATTGACCACCCCAACCCCGACAGAAGCCCAAATTGCCGCAACAGTCCCGTCAAAACCTGCCATCAGAAATATCTTAGGACTATAATAGATCACCGTATTGATCCCGACAAACTGCTGAAAGAACATAATCCCTATACAGATGATCAGAGGGGTTCTCAACCAGGGTTGCAAAAGTTCTTTCCATCCGGATTTTTCCGTTTCGCTTCTTTTTATTTCCTCTTGCATCTGTTGAAAAGAATCCTTTGCCTGTTCTTCTCCTTCTATTCTTTTCAAAATACGGATACTTTCGCTATGCCTTCCCTTCGACATCAGCCAACGGGGAGTCTCAGGCATAAAGATCATACCCACAAGCAATATACAGGCTGGAATAACTCCCACATAGAACATTGGTCTCCAACAAGACATATCACCTTCATCTGCAAAATATAAATCTGATAAATAAGAAACCAAAACCCCAATTGTAACCATCAACTGAAACATTGAAACAAGCATTCCCCTCACTTTGGCTGGCGAAATTTCTGCAATATACAAAGGGACGGCAAAAGAAGAAACCCCAATCGCTATTCCCAGGAAAAGACGAGCCAGAACCAAATTCCAGGCATCAACCGCAACTCCGGACCAAATTGCCCCTACAGCAAAGATTACGGCAGAGGCTAAAATTACTTTTTTACGTCCTAAACGGTCTGTCAACCTACCACAAAACAAAGCACCTAAGATTGCCCCCAGCAAACCTGCCGACGTAATCAGTTCTATCATATTATTGTCTATTCCAAAATCCTTCTGAAAAAATGGAATGGCTCCCGAAATCACGCCAGTATCAAAGCCGAAAAGTAAACCTCCGGTCGCCGCAATCATCGCTATGATATAAATCAACATCTTATTATGCTCTGTTTTCATGGTATTCAAATTATATATAAAATCCCTTTATGGAATAAATCGTCTCCAATATTCTTCTTTTATTTGTGGAGAAGGAACAAATAAAAAAGTCTCCGGATCTTCTTCAAATGTACAATAAATAGATTTATCTTTTTTTATCCCTAATTCCAAATAATCGGCAGGAGACTTACATATCAGTTCCGATGGCTGATAGGCTGGATTCTCCAGCCATTGAATCTCATTCAATTCATCAAAAACCGGATACCAGGCTATTCCGTTATGTTTTCTTACACCCTCATAAACGAAACCATATTCCCGATCGCACCAGGCACCAAAAGTAAGCGGTTTATCCGGATTGGCACTGATAGTCGCATGTGCCCAATAAGGAGGAACAATAACTACATCACCCGGATTGGCATAAACTGCAAAACAACGCCCCGGATTATCTTCTGCATATTCCTGCATATAAATAATTGCTTCACCGGACCATATCTCATACACCTCAGGAGTAGACCAGTTACTGAAAGAAGAAACTTTATGGATATGTCCCTGACTCCGGATAGGCTCTATCCCCAGCTTTCCGGTAGCATATGTTACGACACCGTACAGCAAATGCATCGAATTCAATAGTTCTTTATGTTTTATTTTACCTACATCCATTGCAATAGAATAGACTATATCAGGCCCGGCACAGTCGGGGTCCATCAAACTTTTTGAAATGTCTTTCAACTTTCGTCTCTCTACCTGAGGGCCAAAAATACCCGGACCGTAGGAAAAGCCCATAGGCTCTTCGATCAAACCGATATCGAGTCCCGGATCAAATACATTAATAACCGGAGAAACACCCGGTTTATCTTCATGCAGATAAGATTTCATTCTTCCTTCTTTGATTGGTAAAACTATATTCCGCCGCCAGTACAGCTGCATTATCCCCCAGTTCCGATGCCACAATTTTCACATTCTCCGTAGGGCACCATGCCAGTCGTCCGACCCGTTCGCAGATATAAGGTAATATAACCTCTTTGCTCTTCATTACGCCCCCTCCCAGCACAATCACCTGAGGATCATATGCATGTATATAAGTAACAATAGCAGCACTCCATACGTCCATACATTCGTTCCTTACGATCAAAGCATCGATGTCGCCGCAAGAGGCCAAATTAAAAATTTCTTCAAAATCATAGCTATCCGCTTTTTCCCGAAAAGCAGCGGATAGTTTTGGGTTTTCTTTTATAATAGAAGACAGGAAAAATGACGAAGAAAGTGCTTCCACACACCCCACATTTCCACAGCTACATTTACGTCCCTTATAGTCGATCACGAAATGACCGCCTAACGAACCTGCCTGATAATGTTCACCGTACAAAACACGACCGTCCAAAACGACTCCAGTTCCTATTCCGGTTCCTATTGTCATCATTACCACATTGTCCAATCCTCGTGCCGCTCCACAAACCCATTCACCAACAGTTGCCATCCGGGTATCATTGTCCATATAAAAAGGAACCCCCCAGTTCAACTCACACCATAGCCGGAGATTCAATTCACAGGCGTCATTGTATTTCTCATTGGTGGCAAGCACCTGGCAATGTTTCACATCGACAATCCCGGGAAAAGCCAGACTAATCCCCACCAGATCGGAAGTCCGGATTTTACTGTCATGTAACAAAGCATTAACCGCTTCTTTTATTTTAGGTAAATTACTTCGAAGCCCCTTTTCCGAATAAGCAGGCAGAATTATAAAATTCAAAACTTGACCGGACTGGATCAATCCGATCTTTATAAAGGTTCCTCCTAAATCTATTCCAACAGTATATTTAATCATATCCTTTAAACTAAAGTGGGTACTCCGTTTACGTCTATCAAACGCTGTGCAAACCCGGCAGCAGAGATTGTTGCATAATCATGTCCGGCATCAGAAGGCCAACAAGCAGAAAACACTAACTTCTGATATCCTGTATTAGCCACCCGATGAGCTACTTTTCCGGGTATGTAATGCAAACTACCGGGGAATATCCGTTCAGCCCATACCTCTCTCTGTTCATTCATCAGAATCAGCATACCTTCGCCTTCCACTCCCCAATAAAATTCTGCCCGATCGTTATTTGAGTGAAAATGGCCCTTTGTCATAAAAAATTCAGAGCCGACCTTCCCCGGATAAAGGGTAGTAATCCCCATAAACAGACCACCGGGTGTATTCTCTAAAACCGGGAGATAACTACTGACCTGATAAATGACCTGATCTTTATACATTTCATCAAATGCCTGTTTGTCTCCAAATATCCCATCCAATTCACCCAGTACACGAGTCGATTTTATCACATCTTCCCCAGTAAGGCAATTGTTGGTAAAAAAGACTTCGGGTATAAAAATTCTATTTGTTCTCATAATCCTTATTTTTTACATTGATTTTTATCTTTATCTGATCCATTCATCAGCCGATAAATAAAATGCTTTGTCGGCTTGCCCCCCGGGAATTTCCATATAGATACGTTTCTCTTCGCCTGGTAATAAATTGAAATAACCGTCAGAAACATATACTGGTAATAAAGACTTTCCGGATTCCTTCTCTCGAACATTCACTTTAATTCCCGTTGCTATCTGTTTCGAATTATTCCTGATATCTGCCTGAACCACGACTTTACCTTCTTCCGTCTTACGAACAGTCTGTTTGATACGAAGCTGTGATTTTCCTCCTTTTTGCAAAACTGAAAAATCAGACGGCGAAACAGGGTTGATCCAATAGTCATTTTCAGAAAGCATCTTTCCTCTCCGGTCGAATAACTGAAGACGAACAAGGGATACATCTTTTATTTCCGGGGGGAACGCGACTTCCATACAATCGGTCAACTTGTTCGCTGCTAAGTTTACTAACCTATTTCTTTCATATAACTTCTTTCCTTTCAGATCATATATTCTGAAAAAAGCCTTTGTTCCCGGGAGTTCTTTAAGTGTGGTATTGATTACCTGCAATTTTCTGTTTACTGAATTCCACTGGATATGTACCGGTTCACAAGCCTTCTTAGCTCCATAAAAAGAACCATGCGTTTCATAATCGAATGAATAAGTCTGCCAAATCACACTAGGCCATGCCGGATGACTCATCCACAGCAATAAACCACTGGCATAATTCCACATTTTCTGATTCCAGGTCTCAAACATGTTACGATACAGGTTATAATTAATAAACTGAGCACGTGAACAAAATTCATCTGCATCGCGGGACGGCTCTGCTCCTAACCGATCTATATCGCGGATATAATTCTTCCAATCAAAACTTTCATAATGCAAATCATGATAATACCAGACATCGCCAATAGGCCATAAATCTTCTGCCGGTATAAATTTGCGAAGAGTTTCCGCTGTCGGCACGGAAGGCGCTCCCAGTTCTGTACTGAAGCCATCGGCTTTCTTGGTCAGATATTCCAGCTGATTATCGATATAATGCCAGGGGCCACTTGAACAAAGGTTTAAATCCCTTGAATTACCATGATAGTGGCGGGTCCCGTCCATCGTACTTATTATTCTCTGGAAACCATCTTCCAAGATTTCTGGGGCATATCCTTCATTTCGCGGACACCATACGGCAATGGACGGATGATTACGGAAACGAAGAACAATATCCTGTGCATTGGTTAGGAATAATTCATCATCGAGAGGTTCCAGGTTATAATCCTGGGTTGAAATGGAAAAGTCATTCCATACAAGCAAACCATATTCATCACAGAGAGTATAAAATAATTCTTCTGTAGATTCCCCTGTCCAGTTCCGTACCATTGTAAAATTCGCTTCTTTATGCAAACGGAAATAAGGTTCCAGGCGTTCACGAGTCACTCGTTTCATTCCATCATCCATACCCCAGTTTCCACCTCGGCAAAAAATAGGTTTTCCATTGACACAAATAGTCAGAAAAGGATTTTCCGGTTGTGTTGTTTCTTTCCGTAGATATTTTATCGCACCATCTGTTAATGAAGGAATAACGACTTGGGGGAAGCGGGTATTTTCAACTGTCACACGTTTTTTATAGTCAAACAAAGGTTTTCCGGTTTCTTCTATATCCGTAGGGCTATATTGAAAACGAATATTCTTTTTTTCGGCAGACTGTGCCATTAACTCATAGGAAAACTCCCGAATACCAAAACGGATTTCTTTTTTTTGTTGCACCTGATCATCCTGAGTCACAGTCATAGTCAATGTATATAAAGGCTGTGCACCGTAACCGTTCGGCCACCATAAAGCAGGATTATGGATACAGAGTTGTTCGAATTGTTCCGGCGTAAAACAGATTTCTTTCTGTTCAGACGGTTTCAATACGACTTTCTGAGAAAAGGTAATATGGTCAATTTTTCCATTCACTGAAACAGTTTTTACCTCCTCTGTCGTATTAACCAACCGTGTTTTTATTTTAATATCGGCATAAGTAGTATCAGGTAATGGTAAATCTGTTATGACCTGAGGGTCTTCCATCCAGACATCTCCCCCCCGCATCAGTTTCACATCCTGCCATATACCTATATTTCTATCCCGGATACCCGGTATCCAATCCCACCCTTCCGATGAAATAAAAGTAGGGCCGTCCAGGCAAAGAGCACCTCCGTTTCCTCCGAACCATTCCTTAGTTTCTTCAAAGGGGATTCCCGGATTATCGGGAGGAAAAATATGAACAGCCAATGTGTTTATTCCCTGCCTGTTCAGTAAACTCCCCACTGAGAAAAGACCTCTCTTAAAAGCGCCGTTCATAGTCCCCAGCCGGTAGCCATTTAACCAGACTTCAGCTTTATAATTAATGCCATTCAATAAAAGCCGGCAGTTCGTTTCCTCCATCTCCTGCGGCGTTTCAAAAGATATCCGGTACCACCAGTCCATACGGCAAAGCGTATCTGGTATAAGTAAGTTATTCAAGCCATAATAAGGATCCGGATATACAGACTGTTCTACTAATGTCGTAAGAACCGTTCCCGGTACCACAGCATTATACCATTCGGAAGAATTGGTGCCGGTATCCCACAAAGACATACCTTTTCCTGCTAACTTGTATCCTTCAATCATTTCCCAGCCACCGGAAAACAGGTAATTACCTTCTTCATCTTTTTGTAATTGTCCGGGTATAGCCAGATAAGCTTTCCTTTCCAATATATTTTTCCCGGCTTTTGAACGAGGGAGTTCATTTGGCTGTTGCCTGACGCTTCTGCCAAAATTCAATTTGCTTTGTCCTGTGACCAACTCTCCCATCATCAAGAAAAAGAGTAGGCTTAACCAATATACCTTTGTCATATCTTTATTCTACTTTTTCAACAATTTATCTTCCATCACCTCCTTAAAAAGAAGATATGCTTCAGGAGTTATGTGAATATGGTCCTGGGTAAAATATTTCATAACAGGACGATCCTTCTCATCGACAAATTTGTCCCAGACACTTACATAATCCATATAATCATACAATGCAGCATACTCCTCCATCAAACGATTGGCTCTTTTATATTTTTCAAAAGATTTTACCCGGGCCGGACAGGGTTTAATCGATACAAGTAAGATACGGCATTCCGGATAATGATAATGAATGAGACGGCACATACAAATCACATCTTCCATAAACTGTTCCGGAGTTGTTTCCGTCTCATTCAAATCATTATCTCCCTCATAAATAACTATTTGCCGAGGGTTAAAAGGTTTGACAACTTCATCGAAATAATAGATCTGATCACACATCATGGAACCTCCAAATGCTCGATTCACCACTACAGAATTAGGGAAATATTTCTCTGTATCTCCCCATCTCGTGAACGTAGAGCTACCTATAAATAAAACACAACCTTGTTTGATTCCTTCTTTTTCGTTTTTATCTCTTAACTCCTGAATCTTTTCCTCCCATTGCTGCGCCCGTTCATATTGCGCCGAAACCCAAATGCAATGACAGAGTAAAACACAAAGCAGAACTATCTTTTTCATGCCAACTAACCTTTCTTTACTGCACATTCAACACCTCACAAATACCGGAGATATGCCGGGAATCGATGAGCGTTACTCATTCTTATTCCCGACATGCTCCTTTCTCCCTATTTTTTGACTTTAAAACACCAGAACCAGGCTTCCCAACCATTAGACAATACATGAGCCAATACCATTTTGTCTTCTGTCAACTTCAGGATATCGAATTCATGAATAGTCTTTCCACCTTCATTCGGAGAAACGCCTTTCAAAATTGTTCCATTCACAATAGTCAACGTACCGATAGACCAAGGCGTCCCGTCTGCCATTACTTTTTGCTTGGTCATATCAAAATTAAAACTACCACTTTCCACGACTTTTCCAGTCTGGCTTATTTTTGTGAAATTCGCCGCACCGTTCAAATCGAAATGCATGACACCGTCTTTCCCGACTTCCGGATCTTGCTGGTCCATATCTCCTGCTTTGATCGTTGCCCAGGCCGGAGCTGTATTACCAGGATAACCGCCATTGCCCCAAACAACATCATCCGGGCTGGTATAATCCCACATCCATGATTTACCTTCTTTGTCCGTACCGGCAAAAATCGCCCATTCATCTTCTATCGGATAAAGAATATTGTCGATAGTCACTTTACGTACTGTCGAAACTGTTCCACCAACACAAATTCCCGTAAAAACAATTTCTTTTTCTCCTAAAAACGGGACCAGAACCGTATCCTGCTGACGAACAGAAATGCCTGAACCATAATTCCAATGTGATCCGACCATCGGAGTTTTATTTATCATTACAATCTTATTTCCACCTTCCGTCAGCGGATAAACATCCAAATTCAATTCGCTCTCTGCGACAATACTACCTTGTTTATGCTCCTCTTCTATTGGATTACAAGACAATTGAAACATTGCCAGTAATGAAAAAAGAGCGATCATTATCTTTTTCATATAATTCCATTTAACTGTTTGATTAATACAATGCATCGTTACCCCAGCCCGGAGTTTGTTCAAGTACCCCTGCCGATAAATCTATCTGCGTTTTAGGAATAGGCATAAAACCACCTGTTTCCTGAATACGTTGTGTCAAATTACCCATACTCATTACATCATCCACACCGTTGTTCTTCACCTTTACTCCATTCTGCTTTTCCAGGGATTCACCAGCGATTCCCCAACGCAGCAAGTCGTAATAACGGGAACCTTCAAAAGCTAATTCCCAACGGCGTTCATTCTGCAATGCTTTATCAGTATAGCCTGTCAAAGGAGTCAAACCTGCACGTTCGCGCACTCTGTTCAGATAACTGACATCTTTCTTTAATTCAGCCATCATCAACAAAACATCTGCAAAACGGATAATCACCTGGTCCTGGGTATTATCGATCTGGAAGTCAGGAGTACGTCCGTATAATATACAGCTGTAATTGACACATGCCGTTGTCCCGTCCGACTTAGCCTGGTGTGCATTTATTGCGATATATTTTTTCTGCCAGTAACCGGTTTCCTGAATCTGCATACTGGCTCCCCATGTATAGCTTTTTATATTTTCATCCGGGTTATTTACATCCAGAATAGATGCAGCGCGTCTGAAATCATTCGGTTCACTTATCTCCCAATCACTTACCAGATTTGTACTGACCGGTCCGGCTCCCCATCCTTGCCCGAAAGGAAATATATTCTCGTAATTCGGTTGTTCCCGAATAGAGAAATAAAGTACCGGCTGATTCCCATAATAGATACTGGTCGAATGATTCCCCATTGAAGAATATTTAATAGAAAAGATTGTTTCATTATTCTGGTCGTCTCCCACCCAGCTCAAGTTGTTATCGGTAGCAAACTTATAATCAGGAGCTGTTGCCGAGTTTGCATAAGGCCACAAATTACCAAAATTGGAAACCAAACCATGACCACTATTATTGATACAGTCATCCAACCAACTGATCACTTCCTGCTTCGATACAGAACCACCATCCGGTAAAGGAAGTGTCTCCTGTTTATAGTATCCTGTATAAAATAAATAAACACGTGCCATTAACGATTCGGCAGCCCATTTTGTAGCATGCCCCAGCTGACTGTCTTTTACCTCATATTTCTTATCCGGCAAAGTCTGAATTGCATATTTCAGATCTTCGGCCATTTGTGCATACAAATCTTTTGCTTCAGCACGTGGATTATTCACAGCCTCTGTTGTTAAGATCAAAGGAACTGTTCCAAACATACGACATAACTCAAAATAAAAGTAAGCGCGCAAAAATCTGGCTTCCGCCGCGATCTGCTCCTTTAGTTCCGGTTTTTCCCATGTTTTTACAACATCAAGAGTTTCCAGTAACATATTGGAACGGAAAATTCCCTGATACATTTTTTTCCAGAAGTCCGGAAACATGTCATCATTTATCTTTTTCAGCTGATCCATCGCAGCCCAGCTTCTGTCTACCGCAGCTCCACCTCCCAGGCGATCATCCGAAAGTAACTCAGACACCAGGAAAGTACACTGGTTGACATTGACTGACGGTAATATAGAATAGACTCCGGTCAACGCATCCAATGCATCCTGCGAAGTTTCAGGGAAACTCGACGTATCTTTTTTCACTAAGTTTTCTGAATCCAGAAAACTGTCGCAACCTGTCAAAAGGAATACGAGTAATGAAAGAAATGCTATCTTTTTCATATTTTCAAATCGATTAGAATTTTAAATTAACACCTACCATATATGTTCTCGGACTCGGATAGAAACCTACATCGATTCCGGAAACCCAACTTTTGTCTGCACCATATCCAATTTCCGGGTCCATGCCTGAATATTTGGTGAAAGTTGCCAGGTTTTGAGCAGTTACATACAATCTGGCCTGTCCTAACGGCATACGGGGGAATAATTTTTTAAAATCATATCCCAAGGTCACATTCTGGATACGGAAATAATCCCCGTCTTCAATAAATATATCCGAAATATACAACCAGTTTGCGTTTGTTCCCGATGCTACACGAGGCAGACGGTTGGATGTTCCCTCGCCATGCCAACGATCCAGAATATCAATGGTATAATTCTCTTTCGGTTGGTCAGTAAACGACCGGTACGACTTGGCGATCTGATTTCCAAATACGGCATTCGTCGTTATTCCCAGATCAAATCCTTTATACCCTAAATTTAAAGTCAATCCCATAGTCACATCGGGATGAGGATTTCCGATCATACATTTATCCTTATCATCAATTACTCCGTCATTATTTGTATCAGCAAAGATCAAGTCACCAGGAGCTGTACCGGATAATTTAGCTCCGGAATATTCCGCTATCTGTTTTTCACTCTGGAAAACTCCTAAAGTTTTATATCCATAAAAATAACCGATAGGATAGCCTTCCTGTGCCCGATACATTTCAGTAGTACCTTCACTCAAAATGTTAGGACTTCCGTGAATAATTCCTTCTGAATTAGCAATACGGGTTACTTCATTTTTATTATGCGACAAATTCAGGTTTACTCCATAAGTAAAATCTCCGGCATGATCATTCCAATTCAAAGCAAGTTCCACCCCCTTATTCCGGACATCTCCGCCATTGATATAAGGAGCGCTCGTACCGTAAGAATCCAAAACCGGTGCCTGTACCAGCCAATCTTTAGTAGTCTTTATATAATAATCGAATGAGAATCCCAAGCGACCACCCAGGAAACGGGCATCCAAACCTAAATCCAATTGTTCGGAAGTTTCCCAGGTTACATTTTTATTCGGCAAAATATCCGGATAAGCACCGGAAGAAATAGTTTGTTTATCCGGTCCGAAGAAATAGTTGGACTTCAGGAAAGATATCGTAGCCAAATACTGGAACGGATCGATATCCTGATTACCATTCTGCCCCCAACTGGCACGGATTTTAAGGAAATCCAGATAATTTCTCGTCGATTCCATAAAGGCTTCATTACTCATCACCCAACCGGCAGATACAGAAGGGAAATATCCCCAACGGTGTCCTTTTGCAAAATTGGATGAACCATCTGCACGCATGACCAATGTCAGCAAATAAGTTTCTTTATAATCATAATTTATACGACCGAAAAAAGAAGCGATCCCTCTTTTCTGTAAAATCTTATTTTTCATATAGGGAGAACCTCCTACAGTCGTTTTATCGGCATAGATGACTGTTGTATTATCCAAATATGCATGATCGAAATCATCGAATATTGAATTAACATTGCTGGCTGATAAATTATCTCCCAAGCCACTTCTCTCCATGGACTGGCCGATCAATGCACTGAAACTATGATCATTATTTATCTTGAAATCATAGCTTATCGTATTTTCCCAAAGCCAGCCGGAATTGATAAACATACGCTGAGTTACTTCATTCTCTTTATTATACACATTTGAAGCCAATTCATAAACAGGTTCAAAACTACGATAAGAATTAGCCTCCATCGTCAAACCGAAACTACTCTTGATCTTCAAATTTTTGATGGGCTGTAAGGTCACATAAGCATTGGCTTTAATATTATGTTTCTTCGTCAAATTCTGACCATGTGCATATTCCATCAGGGCAATCGGGTTTTCGCCGGTAGGATCCCAATTCAATGCATAATGATAATCTCCGTTTTCATCATACATCGGAAGAAACGGATTTGCCTTCAAAGCCCCGTTTATATCGTTCTGATACTGGTTACCGATAGAGATTCCCGATTTCTCACTATAAGAATATGTCAGATTCTCTCCAAACTTAATAATATCCAGATCCTGATTTTTCAATAAAGTATGTTCAGTATTCAAACGGAATGTATAACGATCGTACTTAGGTTGTACGGGTTTTCCTAAAATACCTTCCTGCGAAGTGTATGATATACCGATAGAATAGACAGACTGCTCACTTCCTCCTGTTATATTCAATGCATGATTTTGAATCGGTGCATTTTTATTCCTCATAGCATCCAACCAGTTTGTCCCTTTATTTGTCCCATTGGCATAACTTTCCCAGTTCGGTACCATCGAACTAAAATCATAAGCGGGCAAACCATCCATTAAACGACCTTCATTCTGTATCATCGCATATTCCTGGGCATTCAATGTCGAAGCCATTTTATATACATTCTGCACACCAAAATACCCATCATACGAAATCGAGGCTTTTCCGGCACGCCCTTGTTTAGTTGTCACCAATACTACTCCATTTGCAGCGCGCGAACCGTAAATCGCAGCAGATGCAGCATCTTTCAATACATCGATAGATTCGATGTCTGCAGGATTCAGATTATTAATATCCGCACCGGTTACCCCATCAATAATATACAAGGGACCGGAAGAACCTGTTGTTCCCAAACCACGTATCGTCACGTTGAAGCCCTCACCAGGCATACCTGACGATTGCGTTATATTCACCCCGGGTGTCTGACTTTGCAAAGCCCCCAAGGCACTTACCGTATTCAATTTCTGAATATCATCGCCTTTAACCTGTACAGTTGCGCCCGTTACCAGTTTCTTCTTCTGAATACCATAGCCGATTACTACTACTTCCTCCAGAGCTTGTGAATCTTCTTTTAAAACAACATGATACATGGCAACATCAGGCTTGACTGTTACCAATTGTTCCTGATAGCCGATATACGAGATTTGTAAAATACTGCCGTCCGGTACCATCAGAGTGAATCTTCCGTCCAAATCTGTGACCGAACCATTTGTCGTCCCCTTCTGAACCACATTTACACCGATCAGAGGTTCATTTCCGACCTCTGATACCACGATTCCGGAAATGTTTTTTCCCGTTTGAGCTTCTGCCAGCAGATTTCCTAAAAGCAGGAAAACGGAAATGAAAACCAGATAAAAATTTCTATTTTTCTTTCCCATAAAAGAATTGATTTAATTGATTAATCACTATTTTTTTAATGTAACTTCCCTGGCGGGAACGAAAATGCTCCTGCCTATATATATTTTAACATAAAAAATTTGATTACTGAAACCTAAAGCCGCCTCAATAACTTCGCTGCAACTTCATTGTCCATGATAATAGATTCATCCAGTATAGCCGATTTGATTATTGTTGTCAAATGCTGATGCCATTTTACATCACGCCACATGCCGACAAACTGAGGTCCACAAAAATTACTGGTCGCTATCCCTGCCCACATCCCTGTCTGAGCAGCAGTTACCGCACCCAGTGCACAAAGTTCCTTCACCCAATCCCAATTTAGTAAAGGCCAGTCTTTGTAATCCACAATCCCCCAACATTCTGTCGTAATAAGGGGACGGCCCGTTCTCTTTGCTATTTTTCCAGTTAGCTCTATTTTATCCGTCAATAACTTTTGCCAGTAGGAAGGTTTTTCCTTATAAAGCTTTTCTGCTACTTTGACTACTTTTTTATACGCTTCAGGAGAATATTGTCCATCTTTATAATCAACGAGTTTATAGAACTCGCTATTATTCTGATGTACCATCCATATATGATGCTCATACAAATCCAAAAAAGAAGTGTCTATTTCTTCATATTTTAAAACATCTCCGTTATCGAAAGAGAAAAGGAAAGGCATATCCGGATATTCTTTCCTCATCCGGGTCAAGGCATGTTTCATCCATTGGAGAGACTCTTCTTTATGCCATTGTCCCCACACAACATGCGGATACCGGGAAGAGAAAAAAGGTGCCCACAAATTACCCGGCCATTCATTACACAAATCCACATATAATACCGTATCCAACAATCCGTCTGTCTCTATGGTCCTGAGAGTCGAGATCCAGCAATCAGCCATTTTATCAGCGGTCATTATTTTCATCCGGGTGTCATCTACATCCTGACGATACCAGGATGAAAGTCCGACTTTAATATCACGCTCCTTACATTTTTCAAGAAACTTATTCAAGTTGGGCTGAACCTGAACTTCGTTCAGATCCGGACTACCCCAAACCTGTTGATTCCAAACTTCGTTCAACATCCATTTTTTGGTCGGATCTTCTGCTATCAAATGTGGGTAAGCATCGATACGTATAGCATTATAACCCCGTTCCAGCAATTCATCCAATACTTTATCCCAATCTTCGTAACCGGCACCGGGCCAGCGGCGTTCCAACCAGGAAAAGTCCCACATGGTAATGGCACGAGGCGATACTTTATTTTTACTTATTTCAGAGACTCCTGCTATTCTGTCATAAGAAGAAGCTCTTAATGTTTCAAAAGAAGCAAGACCACCTAAAGTAGCCATAGTAGTATGTTTTATAAAATTCCTTCTGTCCATATTCATTACTAAAAAACGGGATAATTTGTATTTTTCACTCAAAACTGTTCATTCAAAAAACTGTTGCATCCATAGGCTTTCTTATTAGAATTATAACTGTTAACTACATTTCGATATATCTATATTGCAAAGATATAATCAGTTAGCTCTATTTCTTTTCTTGATTCTTGCGTATAATTCTGGTATTTTACCATAATTTCTGCATCAGATAACTTTTTGGTTCTTCACTCCGAATTTTTTCTGATATTCAGATGGCGACATTTGAGTGGAACGTTTAAACTGTTCTATAAAGTTCGACAGATTATTAAAACCGGATTCCATACTTAATGTGGAGATTTTCATACGTCCCTCTATCAAAAGCTTTTTAGCATGACCTATACGTATGTCATTCAAATACTGGACAAACGTCTTCTTGGTCCGTCCTCTGAAATAACGGCAAAAGGCATTAGGTGTCAAACCGACCAAAGATGCGACCTCTTCCAGTTTGATGGGTTTCGTAAAGTTCTTCATCATATACTGGTAAACTTTATCAAATCTTTCAAAATCCGATGAATTGACAGATTCTGTAAACCCCACACTGGCAAGTAATTCATACTCGTCCGTTGTAGCCATCATTTCCAGCAATGAGATGAAATTAATGATACGGGTAGCCCCTGTATCACTCACCGATCGTTGAATAAAAGAACCTATGGCATCCCTGGACTTACCCATAAATTTTATTCCCCGCCTGGAACGCTCTATCAACTGACGTATATTTTGCATTTCCGGCAAGCGGATCAGGTTTTCTTCAAAAATATCTTTCAGGAAAAAGAGACACAAGCAGGATGCTTTCAATCCTGCCCCCTGTTTGAAGAATTCATCGTCATTCCTCCATTCATGCGGCAGTTTAGGACCGACCATACAAACATCACCTTCCTGGTATCTGTCAATATGATCTCCTACAAAACGTGTACCGGTACCTTCCAGTATATACATAATTTCTATTTCCGGATGATAGTGCCACGGAACAATGAAATGCGGCAGATCCTCTTTATAGAAGTTTATGTAACTATTACTTGTAAATGGTAATTCCTGATAAAGTGGTATCATAATATTAAATTATTAAAGAAAAAGGTTGTCAAATAGTATACTCATGTCACTTGCACAAATATACGATCAAGCATATTTTGTTATTTCTACGATATTCACATAAAATCATGGTATTTTACCATTCGTGCAAAAAACGGCTATCAATGTTTAGCTATCAGCTACTATTTATCCCCTCCTTTTCCGTTAGAATACTAAAGAATGATCCAAAGAAAAATAAAAAAAGGATATGAACCAAAAGAATCCTTTCGGTTAACATATCCTTTTTTCTGTCTCTATATGCTGTTACTGATTCAATACATGTATCGTATGACAAGCTACCAACGCGGCAGTTTCCGTCCGCAAACGGCTCTCTCCTAATGAGATCGGTTCAAATCCTTGCTGTAAAGCCAATTCTATCTCTTCAGGACTGAAATCACCTTCCGGCCCAATCAGAACCAAAGCATTCTCTCCCGGATGATAAAGTAGTTTCAGCAATTTTTTCTCAGCTTCTTCACAATGGGCAATAAATTTACGACCTTCAAACGGTTGTTTTACAAAGGTCTTAAAATCAATCATACCGGTCAATTCCGGTAAGGTCGCTTTTTGTGACTGCTTCATCGCACTGACCAATATTTTCTCCAAACGGGCCGGTTTAATTTCGCGCCGTTCCGAGAAACGACAGTTCAGGCAAGTTATCGCATCAATACCTATCTCGGTAGCCTTTTCCGTAAACCATTCCATCCGGTCCATATTTTTTGTAGGTGCGACGGCAATATGAAGATGGAAATTCCACAAAGCAGGTTGTTCCCAACTTTCTAGAATAGAAACTTCACAATGTTTATGGTGGGCACGACTGATGGCCGCTTTATAAAAAAAGCCTTTACCGTCTGTCAACAGAATCTCGTCTCCTTCACTCAAACGAAGCACACGAATACAATGACCGGCTTCTTCTTCCGGTAATTCAGGATTCACCGCTATATCCGGCGTATAAAATATTTGCATCTCAAATTATCAATTTTCAACTTTCAATGATCAATTACCCGAGTATCATGCCAATAATCGTAGCGGAAAGAACTGATACCAAAGCTCCGGCAATCATGGCAGGAAAGCCGAAACGAGTAATCATCTCCTTTTTTTCCGGAGCCAGCACTCCCATTCCACCTAATAAAATCCCGATAGACGAGATATTGGCAAAACCACATAATATATAAGTAGACATCAAAATCGATTTCTGGTACATAAACATACCGGCATCTTTCCATTCCTGCAACTGAAAATAAGCGACAAATTCATTCAGGATAGTCTTCTGCCCCAGCAAAGAGCCTACCAACATAATATCCGGTGACGGAATACCGATCAACCACATGAACGGCGCAAGAATTATTCCCAGAATAAACTGGAACGTCAATCCATGAGCCTTCCCGTCAGTCACCGAGACAATCCATTCATTCAATCCGGTATAGCGCCCCAACAAACCTTCCAACAAGTAATTGGCTAATGCGACCAACGCAATGAAGACCAACAACATGGCTGCTATATTAACCATCAACCGAATCCCTGTTGACGTTCCGGAAGCCAATGCATCCAATGCCGTCGGATGAGAACTTTCCTTTTCCAGACTCGCAGCCTGATCAACTACAACTTCTGTCTGAGGACAAAGCATCTTCGCCAAAACGATCGATCCGGGAGCAGCCATCAACGATGCTGAGATGAGATGCTTGGCAAACAAAACCCGTGCAACCGGATCTCCTCCCGAAAGCATTCCTATATAAGTAGCCATTACTGTTCCGGCAATCGTTCCCATTCCCGATACCATAACCAGAAATATTTCAGACCGATTCATTGCCGGCAAATAATTCTTTATAAGTACGGGAGATTCTGTCATTCCCATAAATATATTACCGGAAGTCACCAGTCCTTCCGCTCCGGAAATATTCATAAACTTCCGCAATACCCAGGAAAAAGCTCCTACTACACGCTGAATAATACCCCAATGATAAAAGAGTGATACCAACGCAGAAAAGAATATAACAACCGGTAATGAATGGATCAGGAAAATAAAGCCATTACTTTTAGTGGCATACGGTCCCAATAAAAAACCTACACCTGCCTGCGTAAAATCCATCAGTTTGATAAAAGCTCTTCCTATCCATTCCAAAGCGGTTCCCACAAAAGGAATATAAAGAACAGCCAAAGCAAATATGATCTGCATGACCAGACCTCCTCCGATCAACTTCCAATCGATCCGTTTCCGATCCTGACTCAAGGCGTAAGCCACAGCCAGGACCGTTACAATCCCTAATATTCCACGTAAAAGGGATTCAAAGCTGATCCCGCTCTGTTGATCTATCATTTGGCGTTCCCCTCTTCTTCTTCACGTCGACGTATCTCATCTTTATACATCTTGGCGTATTCGTAATTCTCATCGGCAATCGCTTCTTCCAGCCGTTCACTCAATTCTTCTTCATCCAAAAGAGAAAGCCATTTCTTTAACTCCGCCTCATCTTCTATATCTTCAGGTTCTTTATCCAGCAAAGAATATTCATTATCGTCCTTATCTTCCAACAATGTAGCTTCCTCCAAAACCACACCGCATTCAGAAACAATTTGTTCTGTTGTATAGATATCACATTTCACACGAAGAGCGATCGCTATAGCATCCGATGTGCGGGAGTCAAGACGTATCTGGGTAATACCATCGTCAAACAATAGTTCCGAATAAAAAACCCCGTCTTCGAATTTATAAATGAAAACCTCTCGCAACTGAATAGCAAAAGCCTGTGCAAAGGTCACAAATAAATCGTGCGTAAGAGGTCTGGGAGGCGTAATATGTTCCAACGCAATAGCAATAGACTGCGCCTCTGAGGTCCCTACTATAATAGGTATACGACGGGCTCCGTTTTCTTCCGCCAGTATCAAAGCATAAGCTCCAGACTGGATCTGACTATTCGTTAGCCCCTGAACCCGTAATTTTATTTTTGCATCCACACCACATAAATTTTATAGTCACTATACAAAAGTAATATTATTTCGGAATTAAAAGGGAGAAAGGCTGAAAATGATTCAGTAAGATATATAAAAAAGAAAAGGTTGTCTCCCGACAACCAATCTTCATTGCTAACCTTAAATCTAATACCATGAAAAACACAGTGCAAATATATGTACTTTTATGTTATCCAACATACTTTTTCGACATAAAAGATGATTATTTTAGCAATATTTCAGTAAAGACTCCGCCCGTTTAAGAGACGGTAACATAATATACGTACTACTTTGTATAATTGTCTGCTTTCTCTTTCATTCGCTGAACCCGTTTCTCTGTTTCCGGATGGCTGGAAAAGAGCTGACGAAACTTGGACGACTTAGGTGCATCTGCACTCAATTCCAACAATTTAGCCAATGAATCATGCATGCTGTAAGGATCATATCCATTAGCTACACTAAACTCAAAACCGTAATCATCGGCTTCATTTTCCTGCTTCTGCGAATACTGTGCACCAGCCAAAGCCGTAGCCAGGTCGCCTAACTGAGAATCAGACAACTTAGCAACAACATCGCTGGTTGCCCCTGCCGCATTTTTGGCTGCCGAAGTCAGATAAGCGTTCTTCATAGCATCTTTAGAATCGGAATGAAGTACGTGACCGATCTCATGCCCGATAACAGCCATCACTTCATTGTCATCCATTATCTTCATCAATCCGCCACAAACACGTACACTTCCGTCACCACAGGCAAAAGCGTTGACGTCGATTACATTATACACTTTGAAATTCAGATCCAAGCCATCCACTTTTATATCTTTGGTCAGACGTTCCAGACGTGCTCCCATTTCCGTATCAGGTCCGGCTACTTCATTATGCGTATCCATCCACTCGATATATTCGCGACTCATATTGGCAATATCGGTATCACTAAGTGTGATCGCTTTTGCCACATCGGTCGCGGCACCGACAACTTTCTTAGTATTAATGGTTTTTCCTCCGATTTTGAACTGGGCAGATGCAGTCAGACTAATCCCTGCCAAAAAGGCTAATGATAATAACGTTGTTCTCATACTTCAATTTGTTTATTTACATACTTAGTTTGTTTGCATTTGTAAAAATTCCATCAACTGGTTAAGTGTGACATCTTTCAATATAACTTTTTTGTTTTTATCCAGCAGATAAAGCGTAGGAATCGCTTTCAAATCATATATTTCATCATTTTGAAGGCTCACTGTGTTATCGTAAGAATTTATCCATTCTGCCGGAACATCCGGTATGTGCTTTCGCCATGCTTCCAAATCTTCGTCCGGATAAACAGCCAAAATCTTCAGTTTTTTGTTTGTCTGCAAATCCGAGATCAGCGGTGAAGACAACAATTGTCCTGTAATTTCTTTACAAGCGTGACAATCCGGATTATAAAAGAATAATAACAGATAGTCTGCCTTTACATTATATAATGTACCCGTCTTTCCGTCGGCAAGCGTATAAGTAAAATCCGTAGCAGGTTCTCCTACTCTGTTTTTCAATGCCAGTTCCAATAAATGGGCCGGACGTATCTTATTCACTTCATCAAAAACCGGAGTAGCCAGAATCGATTCCAAAACCGGTATATATAACGACTCATCACGCATCGGAGAATTAGGATCATACAAGTACTTCTCATATAAACCAGCCATATGAGCAAAGAAAGTACTATCGGCAGTCGCCTTATGCATCATTCCTTTGATAGACGAAGACGCTACTTCCGGAGATACATATTTCATCAGGTCGATATAGTTTGTAAGTGCCTGTTCCGTTATATCCGGTAGATGGATATAAGCCGTATCGGTAAAATCAAATTTATCCCAATAATGCTGTACCAGATATTTCGCCCGTTCACCCGGATCGGTGATCATACTTGGGACAGCTACCATTTCAAAGCTTTTCGGTGTTGTATCCTTTTTTCCTGTTTTTACAGTTTGCTGACCATGACATGAGCTAAAAATCAACGCAAATACCAGCAGACAAAGTATTCTGACTATCATATCTTTATGTTTTTGTACTGCAAATATAACAGTTACGCGTCATAAATATTCACGAGGGCGCCATAAATATTTATGACGCCCTCGAAAACAGAATACTATACCAAACGAATTATATCAGGTATTGCAAAGTTCTTTATCTGATACGACCGGAGCCATCCAGGAAGTTCAGATAGGCTTTTTGACCGACCGATACGCTTACAGCCTCCTGATCACCTCCGTTCTTCCGATACTCAATCTTATTGTTCATGACCATAAATTCGGTCCGCCACCAGTCTGTCGACGGTAATTTGACACAAAGGCGCAAATTTCCGTTTGCAACAAAAGCAGGTGAAACAAACTCACCTTCACCGGAAGGTACCGTAAACTTACGAGCATCATCGAAGGTATCCCAACCTCCTGAAACATCACCTGTTACGTAGATATCCGGAGAGAGAAATTCCAATATATAATTCAGATTTTTACCTTCCAATGCCGTAGTAACCACCACAATATACCAACCTGCATTCTTTACGCCGATATTCATTCCGCCACTACCGTCATCCACACCGGAAACTCCAGCTAAAGAGGCCGATTCAGCAGGGACAAGACCTTCCGAATAAGCGACCTGATTACCGTTCCACATAGGCTGTGCATTGAACTTCATCACATTATTGCCTCCAAAATACTGAACAGACCAAAACTTACCCGGAGTATCCGTTACCGGAATCATTTCAACCCATTTACCCCAACTGCTACCGGATGCAAAGTCACCGACTAAAAACATCTGTCCCGGTAAAGATACGGGAGGCTCTACGTTATATCCCAAAACTTGCGGTAACTCAATAACATTGGACGAGATCTGCCCCATCCCGTTATTGGATAAAGCCGCATTCAGACGGACATACACCGCCATAGGTGTTTCCGGAAGTTCTGTATTTTCGTTGGCTGCTTTCCATAAATCCAGTAAAGCCATTGCAAACTCAACTGCATCTACTTTCAATTCCGGACGGGGATAAGTTGTAGACAAAGTTACATAGTTAGCAGTTATACCGGTTGCCTCATCGGCTTCTTTGAAGGTATTTTCCAAAGATAGTTGTACTCTATAAGTTGTTCCGGCTGCATAGCCATAGTCAGGCTGTACACATGTCAGGTCGACAGACGAAATATTCTGCAGGTCATATATACCGGATGCTTGTTCCGGTGTATTCAGATTGAACCCGGTCGGCTCCTGAAAAACAGGATTATCGTCTCTGTCGTTGCTGCATCCGGTCCATAACAGGGAACCGGCTAAAAGCAGCATGAATATATTCAGTTTCTTCATTTTCTTTCAGATTAATCGTTATTACTTCAAAGATTCGTAGCCGGTGTTCTGTTTCAGGTTCGGATTGGCCGTCAGATCACGGTCGCTGATAGGATACACATTAAAACGGCTGTCCAGATTGGCAACACCTTCAAGTGTACCGCCCTTATAAGCCCAGGCGTAATCTCTGGTAAATTTACCGAAACGCACCAAATCTGAACGGCGTTGTCCTTCCCAATATAATTCACGGGCACGTTCATCGAGGATAAAGTCGAGAGACAGATCGGATAGAGAAATGTTTCCACTCTGGTCGCCATAAGCACGTTCACGCAATCTGTTCACATATTCAACAGCCTGTTCTTTACTGGTTCCGGCAGCATTACGGACTGCACATTCGGCATAGATCAGATAAATATCGGCCAGACGGAACAAAGGGAAGTCTGTGTTCGGATCAGGAGTCGGTGTTACAGCAGCACCATCCCATCCCAGATTAGTGAATTTATAGCAGAGATAACCGGAATCCCAGTCCTGCATCTTTGATTCAGGTGTTCGTTTTCCGGCACCATCGTAAAAAGCATACCGTTTATCTTTCTTGATCCGGCTTCCATGACTATCGGTTCCGGCATCCGGGCTTTCGTCAAAGAATTCGATCATTTGCCGTGTCGGTTTCAGGCAAGTCCAGGAAGAAGACATACCAAACCACGTCTGGTCGAGGTCGCCACCGAAAGCACCGGCAGTCAAGACAATCGTGCTTCCATAACTTTTTGCATTGACATTGTCAAAAGGTATGGCATAGATGATCTCATTTTTATGGATACCGGTCAGATGGTTCTCACCACAGAAAAGGTTCGCATAATTATCCTCCAGGCCGAAACCGGCATCGATCACTTTCTTAGCATAAGTAGCAGCTTTATCGTACATCGGTGTACCTGTATACACTTCGGCGTTCAGATACATCTTGGCTAACAAGGTATTGATTACCGGTTTGGTGATGCGGCCATACGTTGCCATAGAAGGTGTTTCATCGAGATCTCCGTTCTCAGACAGGTCGACAAGTTCATTCACCACCTTTTCAAACAATGCTTCTGCTCCTATCTGCGAAGGTTTCCACGATTTATCATCCGTAGGACTGTCATCCCAGACAACACCCGGATTGCGATAAAGATCGATCAGGTAATAATAGTTCATTGCCCGCAAGCCACGTACCTGATCCCGGTATTTCTGAATATCTTTAATATCGCTATCGGCATGATAAACATCCAGAAACTCTTTACAATAGCGGACGTTCAACATGGCACGCTGATAAAAGGTATATGCATAGGGCAAAGTATAGTCCCAGTCGATCTCGCAAAGTTCCACGATACCTTCGTCTGTCCAGTTCCAGATAGCCTCATCCGTAGGGAAAAGCTGCATGGAAAGCAGTCCGCGAAGGAAAACCAGCGAACCCTGGTCCCCACCCTGCAGGTCCGGTTCCACATTCGGGTCGGAAGAATTTCCCGACAGGCCGAAACCGGAATAGATTTTGGCAAGGAATGCCTGACAATCCGCTTCATTATGAATGGATGCGCTCGATTTATCCAATATCGGTTCCTGATCCAGATCACCCAGGCAAGAGGTTGCCCAGACACAACTACAAGAAGCGATGAATAACGATATATATTTTTTCAGTTTCATGATCTATACAATTTAGAAATTAATGTTAACTCCGAATAAAACAGTAATCGGACGCGGATACACATTGTTATCCATACCGTCATTTACTTCCGGGTCCAGTCCGTCATATTTAGTGATGACGATCGGGTTCTGAACCGTAGCATAAAAACGGGCATTACAGCCTGTGGCAAGGAACTTATTTACATTATACCCTAATGTGATATTGTCGATCTTCAGATACGAAGCATTCTGGATATAGTAATCAGATAAACGCTGGCGAGTCTGGAAACCGGTCTTCAACGCCGATGTAGGCTTATTGCTCAATGCATTATTACCAAACACTTCATTTACACCGAGAGCAGCATTGGCAGCTGTCGCATTAAAGTTATAATTCCCCAGGCTGATACGTCCGTTAAATCCAAGATCCCAGTTTTTATAACTGAATTTGGAATTGAAACCCATCATTACATCGGCTACCGGATTTTTGTAACGATACAAATCATTGTCGTTCACTACACCGTCGCCGTTACGGTCTACATATTCCCCTTCTATCGGGTTACCGTCTTTGTCATACACCTGCTGAAATACATAGAAGGAACCGGGAGCATATCCCACACTGTGAATTTTCAGACGCAGACCACCGTCACCACCGGTCGATTCAAAACGTTTACCCGGAGAATCCGAATTGTCGTTGTAAGTCAGTTCAGTGATCTTTGTTTTGTTATAAGCGATATTGAATCCCAGATCCCAGTTGAAATCTTTTCCTACCACCGGGCGAGTGTTGATAGAAAACTCAAAACCTTTATTCTCCAACGAACCGATATTCGAAACGACATATTCGGCGAAGTCGGTACCGGCAGGAACATTTACTTCCGCATTGATCAGGTCTTTGGTCTTACGGATATACCCATCTACAGAACCGCTGATCCGGTTGTTCAGAAAACTATAATCGACACCCACATTATACGTTGTCGTTGTTTCCCATTTCAGGTTCGGATTAGCCGCTGTCGGAGCTATCACATTCACCCAGGTCACATTCCCGGCTGCATCATAGATAGGATACATGGCACCGCCTTTCCCTTCCCGATAAAAAGAAAGATACGGATAATCCCCCTGGTTGATATCCTGTTGTCCGGTAACACCCCAACCCAGACGTAACTTCAGTTCATCCAGACTGTTGAAATCTTTCAGGAAAGATTCTTCATTCAGCTTCCAGCCTAACGCCAATGAAGGGAAAAGTCCCCAACGCTTATTTTTTGCAAAACGGGAAGAAGCGTCGTCGCGTAAGGTAAAAGTCAACAGATACTTGTCCATCAACGAGTAATTCATACGACCGTAGAAAGAGGCCAATACATATTTCGTATCTGTTTCCTTATATTCATTGCTTACCGTTGTATTCTGGCCGAATGTTTCCGGACGGCGTGACAGATAATAAGTCACTTTATCCGTTTTCGTACGATAACTCTGGTAAGAATATCCAGCCATTACATCGAAATGGCTGGATATGGATTCAAAGTCCTTTGAATATTGGCCATACAGATCAAATATCTTATTGTTGTGCGAATTATTATAGATATTACGGCTTCCGGTCGCATCATCGTCCGGCTGATAAGAACCGGGAGCATTCGGGTCTACATACTTCTTACCTTCCACGGAAGTATAGTCGATCCCCATATTCATGTTGACACGAAGTTCGGGCAGGAAATGAAACTTATAATCGAACTGGGCATTTCCGATAAACGATTTGGCAGTCGAACGGTCGTCTACCATTTCCAGCATAGACACAGGATTCACACCGGCAGAAGTCGAACGGGTTCCGTCAGGCGTATAATCGCCCGTCCAGGTAAAGAAACCACCATATTTACTATTGTTATAAACAGGTTTGGTAGGATCGAAAGCTACTGCGCTACCCAAAGCCCCCGTATCGGCAAAACGGTTCTTGATATAAACGCCTTTTGCGTTCAGATTCACATTCAGATGATCGTTAAACAAAGAAGGAGTCAAAGAAAGGCTTCCGGTATACCGCTGGAAGTTAGAAGTTTTCAGAATACCGTTTTGATCGGTATAACCGAAAGATACACGGTACGGCATAAACTCTTTAACCGAACCATACGCACTGAGATTATGGTCAGTAGAAACAGCCGTACGTAAAACTTCATCCTGCCAGTCCGTACTTACACCCGGATGCAGGTCCAATGCTGTCAGCATACCCTCCGTAACATTCGGTGAATTAGTTATATAGTCCCGGTATTCATCTCCGCTCATGACATCGACCTTATTACGTTTCGTACTGATCGACACATTTCCCGAATAATTGATCTTTACGCTACCGCTTTTCCCTTTTTTGGTTGTAATGATAATCACGCCATTCGATGCACGTGAACCGTAAATAGCGGCAGCCGAAGCATCTTTCAATACGGTGAACGATTCGATATCCGCCGGATTGACCGTACTCAACGGATTGCTTAAGCCGTCAGGAGCACTGTTATTCATAATCACCCCGTCGATAACCACCAACGGATCGTTCTTGGCAGACAAGGAAGAACCGCCACGAATACGGATCGACGAAGAGGAGCCCGGTTGCCCTGTTGAAGAAGCGACCGACACACCGGCCACTTTCCCCATCAACATATCCTGCGGACTGACCTGTACACCTCTGTTTTTCTCGTCCGGCTTGATTGCCGTCACCGCCCCGGTCGCATCATTCTTCTTTACCGTACCGTAACCGATAACGACTACGTTTTCCAGCATCTGGGAATCTTCCGCCAAAAGAATGTTCATATTGGATGCGGCAGGCAGTTCCTGCATTTTATATCCGATAAATGAAACAGAGATAATATCTCCTTTGGAAGCGGCCAACATAAACTTACCGTCTACATCCGTGACTGTACCGTTCGTTGTCCCTTTTATAATGACATTTGCCCCGATAACCGGTTCTCCTGTAGGATCTTTCACAACTCCATTCACCGTCATTTGCTGTGCAAACACAGAGATGGACATACACAAGCCTGCGATGAGCATCAACAAAGCTTTAAACCTTAAATGTTTCATGTGCTTAAATTTAAGTTCTTTACAAGTTTACTTAATAACCTTAACAATCCTTTTACCTTATAGATTTTTTAACCCTTTTATATCTTTCTGGTCTTTTACCTCAAAGATACTGATGGCATAGCCACCACCGCTGGCAGCCTTCAAATTCAATTTACTCTTGTTTGTCAACAGCCCTTTCTTAATCGTATAGGACTGTGGATTATTTTTCCAGTCGGCATCTTTCGCATCTGCATATACAGTTGCGATGTATTTCTTACCCGGCTCGAGGAAGTCGAAAGAAAGGCGGGAGTCATGTCCGTTCTCGTCTGCCGTACAACCGACAAACCAATCACCTGTCCCCTTTGCCTTGCGTGCAATCGTGATATAATCACCCGGCTCAGCTTCCAGATAAAGAGATTTGTCCCAATCGAGGGCAACATCTTTGATGAACTGGAAAGCATCGGCATATTGTTCGTAATGTTCGGGAATATCGGCAGCCATCTGAAGCGGGCTGTACATCGTTACGTAAAGAGCCAATTGGCGTGCCAACGTAGAACGGACCTGTGAGGTGTTCGACGGATTCATCGCACTGCAATGCGTTTCGAAAATACCCGGTGTATAATCCATCGGTCCACCGATCAGACGGGTAAATGGGAGGATCGTGGTATGGTCGACATTATTACCTCCGAACGATTCATACTCGGTTCCGCGAGCCGATTCGTTTCCGATCAGGTTCGGGTACGTACGGCACAGGCCGGTCGGACGGGTGGCTTCATGGGCGTTTACCATAATCTTATAATCGGCTGCTTTCTTTACAGCATACAGATAATGGTTACACATCCACTGTCCGTAATGATGTTCGCCGCGAGGGATGATATCACCGACATAACCGCTTTTCACACTGTTGTATCCGTTGTCTACCATGAACTGATACGCTTTGTCCATATGACGTTCATAGTTACGTACGGAAGCCGAAGTTTCATGGTGCATCATCATCTTGATGCCTTTACTTGCCGCATAACGATGGATTTCCTGTACATCGAAATCAGGATAAGGAGTTACGAAGTCGAATACATAATCTTTGCTCTTTCCGAACCAGTCTTCCCAACCTTCATTCCATCCTTCCACCAGGACGGCGTCGAAACCATTGGCCGCGGCAAAGTCGATATAACGCTTCACATTAGCTGTATTGGCAGAGTGGCGGCCGTTCGGTTTCACCTTTGTGTAATCCGTTTCGCCCAACTTGACACTGCTTAATTCATCCGTATAAGCCCATGTTCCTTTATTGGTGATCATATCCCACCAGATACCGATATATTTAACCGGTTTGATCCAGGAAACATCTTCCAGTTTACAAGGTTCGTTCAAGTTCAGAGTGATACGTGAAGCCAGAATATCACGCGCATCGTCACTTACGATAACCGTTCTCCACGGAGACTGACAAGGTGTTTGTAAATATCCTTTATCCCCTTTGGCATCCGGAGTAAGCCAGGATTCGAAGATCATATTCTTATCATCCAGATTAAGGTGCATACAAGAATAGTCAACCAAGGCTGCCTCATGCAGGTTGATATACAGACCATCCTCCGATTTCATCATCAACGGTGTCTGAACGCCAGTCTGGGAGAAAGGTGTTTGTGAAGAGTTAGGCGTAACGGCTTCCTTCATCAACCCGCGGATTTCGCTCAGACGGGAAGTAACCGTACTGTATTCTTGTGTGTCATAATCACCCGGGAGCCAGAACGCCTTATGGTCGCCTGCCATGGCAAACTGTGACTTTTCCTCTTTGATCACGAAATAATTCAGCTCTTTCTGCTGCGGAAATTCATAACGGAACCCTAACCCATCGTTGAACAGGCGGAAACGGATAATGATAGAACGGTCGTTTGCCGGTTGATCCAACGTAACGGCCAGCTCGTTATACTGATTACGAATTTCTTTTTCTTCTCCCCATACCGGTTGCCAGGTTTCATCGAAAGCAGCCGTACGGGTATCCGTTATTTTAAATCCGTCATACAGGTTCGTCTTTTTATCCAACGCTGCAACATCTTTGCGTTGTTTGAACTCGAAGTCGACAGCGGCATCCGCATCTTCCTTCTTCAACTCCAGCCCTAGTTTACTGGGTTTGATCACTTCTTTCTGTTTATAACTCAGGTCATAAACCGGTGCGCCCTTTTCATCCAGCTTGAAAGTCATTTTCAGATTTCCATCCGGTGAGAGTAATTGCTGGGCATACGACACCGCACAGCAGCCAAACAGTGCGGCCAAAAACAAAATACTACGTTTCATGGTGTTATATGATTTATATTAACATTAAAATTCAAGGATCATAACATCTCTTGCAGAAAGAGACAGGGAGGAATCCAACCGGATATTCTTACCACTCAGCAGTTCATTTGCCGAAGAGGCAGGAAGCACTTCCCGGTAGGGAGCAAGGTCAAGCATTTTCTTTTCATCCGTACCGTTCAGGAGAACGACAACAGAACGGTTACCCAATCGTCTTTCGTAGACATAAACGCCGTTGCGCGGAATGAAATGTTTATAGGAACCTTTGGCGACCACTTCATTTCCGGCACGCCACCGAAGGAGTTTCTGCATATAGGCGAATGCTTCCGTCTGCAACGAATCACGTCCTGCCGGAGTGAATGCATTTACTTTATCTCCTTTCCAGCCTCCGGGAAAGTCGTTACGCAAAGCACCGTCGCCGTTTGCCTTATCGCCGGCCATCACTATTTCCGTTCCGTAATAGATCTGTGGTATTCCACGGACAGTCAACAGGAAAGCCAACGCCTGCTTGTAACGGTTCAGACCGGAAGACGGTGTCGTTTTATAGAAACGCGAGGTATCGTGATTATCCAGGAATACCAAAAGGTTCATCGGATTAGCATACACAATATCCTGTGACAGATAATCGTAAATCTTCGCCAGCCCCCTGTCCCACTCGTTCGTTTCCTCATCGAAAACATACGACATCAGACCGTTCAACGGAAAATCCATCACGGTAGGCAAATAAGAATTACGGGGATAAGCCACCTTGCTGTCTTCCTGCCAGAAAGAAACACCGACATTGCTACCGAGCCAGGTTTCACCGACAATATTGAAATCAGGATATTCCGCTTTGACTGCCCGGCACCAGCGCGCCATCATCTCAAAGTCGGCATACGGATGTGTGTCCTGACGGATACCGTCTATTCCGGCATATTCGATCCACCAGATACTATTCTGTATCAGGTAGGTAGCGACATGACGATTCCGTTGGTTCAGGTCGGGCATGGATTCGGTGAACCAGCCGTCCACACTTTTCGTCTTATCGTAATCCGAACGGTGTATATCCATTTGCGGCATGGTCTGGTAAGAGGTCTGTGTAAAATTATCCTGGAAGTTGAACCAGTTGTCAGATGGTTTATCTTTAAAGAAGAAATGTTCGCTGCCACAATGGTTGAAGATCATATCCATTACGATCTTCAGGCCCTTATTATGAGCAGCTTCTACCATCCGACAGAATTCCTGGTTGCTACCCAAACGCGGGTCGACGGCATAATAATCGGTGATTGCATAGCCATGGTAAGAACCTTCTCGCATATTGTTTTCAAGAATGGGATTCAACCAGATAGCTGTCACGCCCAGATCGGTAAAGTAATCCAGGTGATTTTCTATTCCTTGAATATCACCTCCATGACGGGCAAAAGGATCGGAACGGTCTACCTTATTCTCCAACATCCCCGAAACGCGGTCGTTGTTGGGATTGCCATTCGCAAAGCGGTCGGGCATGATCAGATATAATACATCGGAAGCATCAAAACCTTGCGCTCCGGCAGGACTGTCTTTGCGGTCTTTGATCTGATAAGGAATAACGGCCTGCTCACCGTTCTTCTTCAGAATGATATCGAATTGTTGCGGAGCCGTCTCTGTCAAATCCAGATATAATAACAAGTAATTGGGATTTTCCAGCCGGACAATTTCCTTGATACGGATATCCGATGCCGACAGAGAGACATTATCTGTAGAAATATCGTTACCGTATAATAAAATCTGTAATTCGGTATTCTGCATACCGAACCACCAGAATGCCGGTTCTGTTTTCTGCACATTCAAAGCCGATACCCAGGGCAGATTGAAGGTCAGACATAGTACAATCGTAATAATAATTTGTTTCATGGAATGATTTGTTTGTTAACGGAAGCAAATGTAGCAGGTTGGTCAACCGGAAACTTCCACTAGAAAAAAAATCAAAACTCATAAAAGCATCTTATATCTGATTTACAACAATATAACCCCAACCAAACAGGGTAAAAATCAAAACTAATTAGAAAGAATTATAGCCTGGCACTATAGTGATACACGGGATAGCATTATAGTATTACTGGGTATTACACTATAGTGCGAGATACCATAGCACTATATAGGGAGCAAGTTCACTCCCCATAAAGTAATCACTCGTACCTTATAGGAAAAAGGCAAACACCCTATAAAGAAAAAACGTAAGTATTTCTCTGAAAAAACATAAGTATTTTTGCAAATGGATAGGCATCGGTTGGTAAGCGGGTAGGCACTCATAAAAAATAGTACCTTACCCATTTGAAGCTATTGTAGCAGTCATCCGTATAAATCTGTATTACAACCACATATATTCTATTTTGCTTTGTGACGCCATTTTATGAAAACTTTCAGTATGGAATACTCCGATTATTATTCGATTATTCCAATCCGACGAAGCCATGTTTCTGTACCGTTAGCATCGCCCGGCATATCAATGCCTGCGTCGTCGGCCGGACCGGGAGTTGTAATATCGTCCGGATTGAGATCTTCAGGAAGCGCAGCAGGAACATGTACAGAATTAGGAGTTACCTTATAAATCTTCTGCATCGACTCGTTCAAATAGGTCGTAGCTCCATAAGTGAAGAAAGGAATAATAGTTTTTCCACTCAAATCATAGGCTTCAAGAAATGTACAGACCACCATAGCGGGCTGATGCCACCAGATCGGTGAACCCACGAAAATTGTGTCGTATTGTGCAATAATGGATGCATCGGGTAAATTCGCCACTCCGGGACGCAAGTCATTGTAGGCTTCATGCTGAATACGGTCGCTGTCGTCGTAAGGGTTGTCGGCATAAGGATCGGCAGCCTCGATACGATATACATCGGCACCGGTAATATCCACAATACGCTCAGAAACACGCTGTGTCGTACCCGTTGCAGAAAAATAAGCGACCAATGTCTTACTATCCCCTGAAAGTTGCTCAGGCTCCTCTGGATTATAGGGATTATCGGGAGAACAAGCTGCTATCGTCGTCAGCGAAAGAAATAAAAGCGATATTAAACCAAACCTTATCATATTCAATATTTTTAGATAGTTATTTATTGTTATACTCTTCGTCTGTTACAGGTTCATACCATTGGGTTACTCCCAAATGCACTTTTGTATTAACAGCAATATGAGTGAAACTGCTGTCGGGAGCCGCTCCATGCCAATGCACTACATCGGCAGGAATGGCAACCACATCACCAGGATGCAATACTTGTATAGGTTTCCCTTTCTCCTGATAGTAGCCTTTACCAGCAGTGGCGATCAAGATCTGACCACCCGGATGCGAATGCCAACTGTTGCGGGCTTTCGGATCGAATATCACATCTGACACCACAACATCGAATGTTTCACTGTCGGTCATCAACCTTTGAAGATAAGCCGTACCGTTAAAGTTAGCACCTTCGATAGCACTTCCTTTAGGAAAGATAGAAGTAGATACGGCAGGCTGGGCTGTTTCAACCTTATTCACCGGCTTCCGGATACAGGCTCCGAGTACCACAGCCAATAATAATAAGCAAGTTATCTTTTTCATATCAAAATATTATTTCAGATATTGTTTGAAGAAAGCATCCAGTTTGGGAAGCGTGATCTGCAGATACTCCGGCTGGTCGTATAAATCCACATGCGTTGCTCCGGGTACGACAAACAACTCTTTTGGTTCGGCTGCTTTCGCATAGGCACCTTCTGAAAAATAGGCAGATACGGCGTTCTCACCCACAATAAAAAGTACCGGGCGCGGAGAGATGGTTTCTATCTGTGCAAAAGGAAAGAAGTTCATCATCGGAGCAAGACTCGTGTAGGAGTAATAGCCCGTGGAATTAGGATGCTGGCCACGTTCCGGATTATCGTAATAATCGAGGAAGTCGATCGCAAACTTCGGTGTCGAGGCATCTACTTTTTCAGGCAGTGCACGGATATCTTTGCGCGCAGTACCACTGTATTCCGCAGTACGTTGCACGCCGATGGCATCGAGAATTGCCATACGTTGCTCATACGTTTGCGAATCTCCAACACCCTGACGCCTGGCACGCCCCATGTCGTACATGCTGATTGTGGCAAGTGCCTTGATACGGTGGTCGATCTGTGTGGCACTGACAGAGTAACAGCCCCCCCACAGATACCGATGACACCTATTTTATCGGCATTGACAGCCGAGTGATTCGACAGGAAGTCGACCGCAGCACTGAAATCTTCCACACGCACTTCGGGTGATTCTATACGACGTGGATAGCCACCACTCTCGCCATAGTAGGAAGCATCGAAAGCCAACGTTACATAACCGAGCTCCGCCAGCCTGCGGGCATGAAGTCCCGAAGTCTGCTCTTTTACGCCGCCAAAGGGATGACCGATGATGATTGCAGCATACTTCTTTGTTTCATCGTAATCTTTGGGCAGATAAAGATCACCTGCAATATCTATCAGAAAACGATTGTGGAAAGCCACTTTCTGCACTTTCACTCCATCATCCAATATCTGAGACGGGGCATCGGAGTATACAGCCAACCCTTTACTGTGCAGTAGGTCGTTCAGTACCAGTCGTCCGGCATCGGCTTCGCTGCGACCGATATTTCTCTGAACTACGGCAAACAGATTGCGCAGTTCGTCGGAAGTGACACCTATGTTCATTGCAATATTCATGTGGCTACGCAGCATCGGTTCCACCCCTTTACCAAGTGAGGCGATTACAGCAACAGTAGCCAATTCACGTTCCTGGTAGGTCAATACGTCCCGTTCGAAGAGGTCAGCAAAAAGATGTTCTTTGAGGAACACTTCGATTTCGGGAGCCAGTACGGCATAACCGGCTTTCGGCGCATCGGCAGGTACACCTGATATCTCGGCCAATATATCCCGTCCTCGTTCGTACTTGCTGCGGGTATCGGTTATCGGCGATGCTTCCCGCCCCCAATTATCCTCGATACCTTCTTTTTTGCGTTCGGCAAGTACCTCGACAAGAGTTTGCAGTCCGCGCAATGCCCGAGGAAATCCACAATAAGCATAGGTATGTACCATTACCTCTTTGAGTTCATTGACGGTCATTCCGTCGTCCAGTCCCGTAACGAGGACTGGTTTCAAATGATGAAGGTCTCCCTTACCCACAAGGGTCGCGACCTCTACAATGTGTTGTCGTTTGTTGTCCATCTCTTGTTCCACTTTTGGAGTTTGTGCAACCGCATTTCCGCACCAAAACAAGATACAGAACAGGGTCATCACTAATTTTGATTCTATTTTCATTCTTCTGAATATTTATTTATCTGTTTTATCTGATGCAAAATTAGTCTGATATTTCTGCTTTGACCGGTCATAAATTACGGTTCTGTGTATAATTATTACAGATCAGGACTGACAACCCGAAGATATTTCTTATTTTTGTATAGAAACAATGATACATGCTGTTATGGAGAAGATTATAAAACTGAATACGATCAAAGATTACAATGATTTTTTGGGTATAGATACTCCCCATCCATTGGTCAGCGTGATCGATGCGTCGAAAATCAAACCGTTGCATCATACCCGTAAAAATATTGGATTCTATGTCATTTATCTAAAAGACATTAAATGTGCCGACCAGATTAAATACGGTCGAAAATTATACGATTTTCAGGAGGAGACACTGGTGTTTGCCGCACCGGGACAGATTATCGGTAACGACGATACAGGTGAAGTATTTCAGCCCAAAGGGTGGTGGCTGACATTTCAACCCGAGTTGTTACACGGCACACCCCTGGGACGTCATATGCAGGACTATACATTTTTTTCCTATGCTGTCAATGAGGCACTACACCTTTCGAAACAGGAGCGACAAACCGTTATCGACTGTATGATAAAGATCGATGAAGAAATCAAAGGAGCGACGGACAAGCACAGTAATCTGATTATTGCCTCGGCTATCGAGTTATTACTCAATTATTGTACCCGGTTTTATGATCGTCAGTTCATTACCCGCAAAAAAGAGAATAAAGATACGCTCAGCACCTTCGAAGCGTTACTGAACGATTATTTTACGTCGGATAAACCCCAATTATTTGGAACACCGACCGTAGCTTATTGCGCAGAAAAACTACACTTATCGGCGAATTACTTCGGAGATCTGATAAAAAAAGTAACCGGTTCTTCTGCACAGGAATATATCTTGTCGAAAATAATGGATACAGCAAAAGAGTTACTCGCCGACCCGGCCAAATCAATCAGTGATGTCGCTTATGCTCTAGGGTATCAATATCCACAATATTTTAGTAGGGCATTTAAGCGTATCGTCGGATATTCACCAAATGAATACAGAACATTGAGAAAAACACTCCTATGACTAAAACGATATCAGCCATTCTCCTGTTTCTGTTCTGCATTCAGTTGTCTTATGCTTCTGAAAAAGACAAGACGAATCTATCCCTGCTAAAAGAACTGGATCGCACGATTGCGCAGAAACCTTTCTTCCAGCAGCAACGGGAACAGGAAGCCGATAGCATTAAAAGTCTGTTGAAAGCGACCTCTTCGCTGGAAAGCAAATATGAACTATACGGAACTTTATTCGGTATCTATCTGCATTTCCAGGCAGATTCAGCCTTGCGTTACCTAGAGAGAAGAGAGGCTTTGACCGACCCACTCCGTAACCCATCCTATAAGAATGACCTGCGGATAGCCCGGGCAGAGGTTCTCGGTATCATGGGGCTTTATAACGAAGTTCCCGAACAGCTGGAACAAATACAGAGAGAGAGTCTTAGTGAAGGCTCATTACTTTATTATTATTATACCAGCCGTACTTTCTATGGATGGATAGCCGATTACACCCGCACGAACGACCGTCATAAATACATCGCCCAGACAAACGCTTACCGCGATTCGATCCTGGCTGTTACGCCAAACGGCATCGACCATAATATCGTACTGGCAGACCAGTTGATCGTAAACGGTAATCCGGATGAAGCCATTCGCCTGATGAACGACGAACTGACAAAAGCTCAGGGCACAGAATCCGCTATATACATATTATATAACCTATCCCAGGCATACGCTCAAAAAGGCGATACGGAAAAGCAGATCTATTACCTGTCCCAAACAGCAATCAGCGATCTGAAAGCAGCCAAACGTGAATATATATCCCTGCAAAAACTGGCGTTACTCATGTTTGAAAAGGGAGATATCGAACGGGCATACAAATACCTGAGCTGTTCGATGGAAGATGCCGTAGCCTGCAATGCCCGTCTCCGTTCAGTCGAAGTGACCGAGTTTTTCCCGATCGTGGATAAAGTTTATAAACTAAAGATACAGAAAGAGAAACAGATTACCCGTACCCTGCTTATCAGCATCAGCCTGATGGCGGTCCTTTTACTGATCACCATCGTTTACCTCTACCGTCAGATGAAAAAGCTGTCGTTTATGCGTAAGAAAGTCAGTGCCGCCAACGAACAGTTACAGGAGATCAACCAGGAATTGAGCCAGGCCAGCAAAATAAAAGAAGAATACATCGCACTCTACCTGAACCAATGCGTTATCTATCTGGATAAACTGGATACATATCGCCGTTCACTCGCCAAACTGGCAATGGCCTCCAAGCTGGATGATTTGTTCAAGACGATCAAGTCCGAACAATTCATACGCGACGAGCGGAAAAACTTCTACAACGAGTTCGATAAATCATTCCTCCGGCTCTTCCCCCGTTTCATCGAATCTTTTAACGGCTTAATGACGGAAGAAGGAAAATTATATCCTAAATCCGGTGAGATATTATCGACCGAACTCCGCATCTTCGCCCTCATCCGGCTCGGAATAAACGACAGTAGCAATATCGCCCATTTCCTGGGATATTCGCTGGCTACGGTTTATTCCTACCGAAGTAAGGTCAGAAGCAAGGCACTGAATAAAGAAGAGTTTGAACAACAGGTAGCAGTCCTGTAAACATATTTCAAATAAAATCACTACATTTGCCTTCCGTTATTATAAGGAAGGAAATAATTAAATGATCGATCAACCTACCATAGACCGGATACTTGACGCTGCAAACATTGTGGATGTTGTTTCTGAATTCGTTACCTTGCGCAAGCGAGGGATCAACTATGTAGGATTATGTCCGTTTCATACTGACAAAACACCCTCTTTCTACGTCTCTCCGGCTAAAAATATATGTAAATGTTTTGCCTGCGGCGAAGGAGGCACGGCTGTTCATTTTATTATGAAGCATGAACAGCTGAACTATTTCGATGCCTTACGTTATCTTGCCAAGAAATACAACATCGAGATACAGGAACGGGAACTGACCGATAAGGAAAAGCAAAGACGCAGTGACCGGGAAAGTATGTTGATCGTCAACAGTTGGGCACAACAGTATTTCAGCACCCAGCTGTACGAACACGTAGAAGGGAAAACCGTCGGATTGCGTTATTTTGCCGAACGTGGATTCCGGGAAGACACCATCCGTAAATTTCAATTAGGTTACAGTCTTGACCAGCGGGATGCTTTATATAAGGCAGCAACCAAGAACGGTTATAAAAAAGAATTTCTCGAAAAGACAGGACTCGTCATCGTCTATGACAACGGAGGAGTCAATGACCGTTTCCGTGGCCGTGTGATCTTTCCTGTACATACCCTAAGCGGAAAAGTCGTAGCTTTCGGTGGACGCGTACTCAAAAAAGATGAGAAGACAGCCAAATACGTCAACTCACCGGAAAGTGAGATTTATCACAAGAGTAATGAGTTGTACGGTATCTATTTCGCCAAACAGGCCATCGTAAAGGAAGACCGCTGTTTCCTGGTGGAAGGCTATACCGATGTGATCTCCATGCACCAGGCGGGAATCGAGAATGTCGTCGCTTCTTCCGGTACGGCTCTTACACAAGGACAGATACGGCTTATACACCGTTTCACCAGTAACATAACCGTATTATATGACGGTGATGCCGCCGGTATCAAAGCCGCTCTGCGCGGTATCGACCTGTTGCTGGAAGACGGCATGAATGTCAAGGTGGTCCTGCTCCCCAACGGTGAAGACCCCGACTCGTTCGCCCGTAAACACAATGCCAGTCAGTTTGCTGAATTTATCAAGCAGAGCGAAACAGACTTTATCCGCTTCAAAACCCGTTTATTATTGGATGATGCAGGAAACGACCCAATCAAACGATCGTCGCTGATCACGGATATTATCCGTACGGTAGCCATCATTCCCGATAATATTGCCCGTTCCATCTATATCCGCGAATGCAGTGCAATGATGGAGATAGACGAACAGGTGTTGTTGAACGAAGTCAATAAAATCCGTTTAAGCAAAGAAGAAAGACAAAATACACAGGGTACTCCTCCGGTATCCAATACGATGAGTATAATACCGGAATATCCTGATATTCCCGGTTACCAGCCAATCGTTGAGGATAGCTTTTTGCCACCGCCGGACGATGCGATGCCATTACCGGACGATAATATGCCTCCTCCTCCACCGCCAATGGAAGAATATCCGATGGAAGAGACAGGGCCTATGGAGGTTCCACCGCCCGATTTTCCACCGGTACAACCTACACAACCGGCTCATCCCGTCCAACCGAAACGCTCTCCGTATGAGGTATATGAGCTTACGCTGTTGAAATATATCGTGCGGTACGGTGAACAGGTCTTGTTCGATTATGTGGATGAGGAGACAAACGAACAGGTCATAATGCGAGTTGCAGAATATATCCGTTACGACCTGGAGCGTGACGATCTGACTTTTTATACCCCAATCTTTAAAAGCATGCTCGACGAAGCCTCAGAGAAATGCAAGACCGAGGGATTTAAAGCCAGCCGTTATTTTCTGGCCCATCCAGACCCGAATGTCAGCAGGCTTGCCGCCAACCTGATCAGCGAAAAGTATCAACTAAGCAAATATCACAGTAAATACCGCGAGTTGGAACAGGAGCAGGATAAACTGGACCAGCTGGTCATCCGTGAACTATATGCCATGAAAGATGCCTATATCCTCCGGCAGATAAAGGAGACACAACTGGGTATTAAAGAGGCACATGCCCAGGGAAATGAAGATAAGGTGTTCGAGTTGATGAAACAACTCACCCACCTGAACGAAATAAAAAATGTATTGAGTAAAGAATTGGGAGAACGTATCGTATTAAAAATGTAACAATCTTAAAGCCTATGAACTTTCTGGAAACAGAAGATGTGGTCAAACAATATGCCAATCATCTTGCCCTGAATAAAGTCAGCATACAAGTTCCCGAAGGGAAAATATTCGGGTTACTCGGACCGAACGGTGCCGGAAAAACCACGCTGATCCGTATTATCAACCGTATCACGGCTCCTGACAGCGGGATTGTCCGTTTCAACGGCCGCGAATCGAAGCCGGAAGATATTTATCAGATCGGTTACCTGCCCGAAGAACGGGGATTATACAAAAAGATGAAGGTCGGCGAACAGGCCATTTATCTCGCCCAACTGAAAGGATTGTCCTATCAGGAAGCCCGGACCCGCCTGACCCGCTGGTTTGAAAAGTTCGACATCATGCCCTGGTGGAATAAGAAACTGGAGGAGTTATCAAAAGGGATGCAACAGAAAGTACAGTTCATCATAACCGTGATACACGAACCGGCATTGCTCATCTTCGATGAACCGTTCAGCGGCTTCGACCCGGTGAATGCAGAACGGCTGAAACAGGAAATCCTGGAACTGAAAGAAAAAGGGCATACGATCATCTTCTCTACCCATAATATGGCTTCCGTCGAAGAAATATGTGACAATATAGCCCTGATCAACAAATCGCAAGTCGTACTGTCGGGTAATGTTGCGGAGGTCAGAAACCGTTTTCGCAACAATACGTTTACACTGCGTATCGCATCTGCCAGCGAACTTTCAAACGATCATTCTGATATTTTCACACTGCTTTCTGAAAAAGACCAAAGTGGGATACGCGAATTACAAATCCATAAAGCAGACGGAGTCAGCAATTCCGCCTTATTATCCGCTTTATCCGAAGAGGTCGAGATTCTATCGTTTACCGAAGAACTTCCATCCATGAATGATATATTTATTAATACCGTTTCGGGCACAAACTCTACACAGGCATGAATAAAATAGGACTTATTATCAAAAGAGAATATCTGCGCCGGGTAAGCAAAAAGTCGTTTATCCTGCTAACGTTCCTTACACCATTTCTGTTTGCCGCACTGGTATTCGTGCCGTTATGGTTATCGACCATCAAGGGAGACGAAGTACGTAACGTTGCCATCATCGATACGACCGGAAAGTATGCCCCGTTGTTCGAGAATAACGAAAGCTATCATTTCATCCATAGCAATAAGACGCTGGATGAATACCGGCAAAACGAGGACAAAGAAATATTTGCCTTCCTGAGTATCACGGACGATCTGCTGGACAATCCCAAAGCAGCGACCTTGTATTCTGAAAAACAAGTACCGGTAGAACTGAGCCGGATGGTCAACCAGACACTCAGTAAACAGCTGGAAAGCGAGAAACTGGCTTCCTTCAATATCCCTAACCTGAGAGAGATCATCCGGGAAAGTAAGATCAACTTTAATGTACAAACGATCAAATGGAGTGAAGACGGCAAGGAAAGTGCCTCATCGGCTACCGTGGCTTCCGTGATCGGGATGGTATTTACCTTTATCATTTATATGTTTATCATGATGTATGGAGCGATGGTGATGCAAGGTGTTATGGAAGAAAAGACCAACCGTATCATTGAAGTGATGATCTCATCGGTTCGCCCGTTCGATCTGATGATGGGGAAAATCATCGGTATCGGCTTTGTCGGGCTGACACAGGTATTCCTGTGGGGAGTTATCACAACGATCCTCGTGGCTGTCGGAGGATTCATGTTCTCCGGTGGTGTGGATGTGACAGCCTTACAGGCAACCCCGTCCATGGGCATGATGGATGCAGGCGCACTGGCCTCCTCTTCGGGCAATGAGATTATGGGAATTATCAATTCGATCAATATTGCGGAAATAGGAATCTCTTTCATCATCTATTTTATTGGCGGTTATATGTTATATGCCTCCATATTTGCTGCTATCGGTTCGGCTGTCGACAGCCAGGAGGATACCCAGCAGTTTATGGCTCCGGTTACGATCTTTATGATCTTTGCTTTGTACGCCGGTATATATAGTATGGAGAACCCGGACGGACCGTTGGCATTCTGGTGTTCGATGATTCCGTTCACCTCTCCGATCGTCATGATGGTACGCATCCCGTTTGAAATACCGTTATGGGAAAAGCTATTGTCTGTAGCGTTATTATATGCTTCCGCTATCGGAATTGTCTGGATATCCGCCAAGATATACCGGGTCGGTATCCTGATGTACGGAAAGAAACCGAGCATCAAAGAGATGATCAAATGGATCAAATATAAATAATATGGAACAGAATATATCGCTTATACTAAGCCGTCACGGGGAGACGGAAGAAAATAAACTACGCATCATGCAGGGACAGATGCCCGGACATCTCTCCGAACTGGGCAAACAACAGGCGGAACAACTTGCCGACCTGTTGGAAAAGGAAGAGATCGATATCATTGTTAGCAGCGACCTGGCACGGAGTTACGATACCGCCATGGTCGTTGCCCGCCGAAAAGGACTGGAGCCGGTTCAAACGCCGCTACTCCGGGAAATGGACTGGGGTGTTTACACCGGAAAGGTTGCCAATGAACTGGATTTCAAAAAACTCCCGGAAAGCGTAGAGAGCCTGGAGGCTTTATATAAAAGAGCCGGAGAGTTTCTGCAATTCCTGCAAACGAACTTCCCCGGAAAACGTATCCTGGCGATCGGACACGGGGGTTTCAACCGTGCCATTATCGTACGGATAGAAAAAAGGCAGCAAGAGGATATCCTGAAGCTGCCGATCATGAAAAACACAGCTTGTCTGCGCTTTTCAATCTGAATGATTCTTTGTTATTGTTTATACCTGGGGCTGCACGACACTGAACGTACCAGATGCTTTACTGACCAGTTTATCGTCGCAATAAATCTCACACTCGCTGAAATGAACGTGACGTCCGGGTTTGATCACCGTTCCTTTAGCGATCAGTTCCTTGCCCCAGGCGGCTCTTAAAAAAGAGACTTTCAATTCTGCCGTCAGGACATCTTTGTCCAGCGGTGTCATCGTATAAGCGGCAAAACCGGCGATCGTATCCGCCAAAGCAGCCAGCACACCTCCGTGAATAACCCCGCTGTACTGGCGTTGTTCATCATGTAAAGGCATGCGTGCCTCGACTATTCCATCCTCTACCGTCGTGAATTGAACGCCCAGATGATTTACATATGGGTTCGTTTTTACCCTGTCAAGCAATCTTTCTTTTACTTCTGTATTCATTATTTTTACTCAATTAGTTGGTTTCCTTCTAGCGGATCGTGATCTTACAATCATCCAGATTATCTATGATTGCCAGGCTTTCCACATGGATACCCGATTCACGCAAAGCTTTTCCACCGTCCTGAAAGGCTTTCTCAATGATAAAGCCCATGCCGGAGATAGTAGCACCTGCCTGTTTTGCCAGATCCAGCATTCCCATAGCCGCATTACCGAAAGCCAGGAAGTCATCGATAAAAAGAATATGGTCGTCGGCTGTCAAAAAGTTATTACTTATACAAACCGTATAATCACGATCTTTCGTAAAAGAATGGACTACCGTACTCAGCATATTCTCCATTGTCTTCGGTTGTTTCTTCTTCACAAATACCACCGGCAATTGCAAGATATATCCGACCATGATAGCCGGAGCAATACCACTGGCCTCGATCGTCACGATCTTATTGATATGTTCTCCTTCGAAACGTCTGATAAATTCTTCAGCAACCTTATACAGAAGCATCGGGTCCATCTGGTGATTAATAAAACTATCCACTTTCAGGATGCCTCCCGGATAACATCTGCCATCTTGCAAAATACGCTGTTTAAGTAATTCCATGTGTTTTTATTCTGTTTTATCTACTTTGTCTTCTTTTACGCGAATCAGGACATTGGCTATGATCGCCGTCAAACCACCGGTAGTGATACCGGATGAAAATATTCCCTTTATAGCTTCCGGAGCTGTTTTCAAAATATCTGGCATCAGTTCTACCCCTAATCCCAGAGAAAGACTGACGGCCAATACCAGTGTCGCTTTCCGGTTGATCTCCTGTGAAGCGATAATACGGATACCGGCAGCAGCTACCGTCCCGAACATCAGTAATGTCGCCCCTCCGAGAACCGGATCGGGCATCAAAGAGAACACCACTCCCACGATCGGGAATAATCCCAGTAAAATCAACATGCCGGCAATATAATAGCCGACATAACGGCTGGCAACGCCCGTCAACTGGATAATCCCGTTATTTTGTGCAAAGATAGAGTTTGGAAACGAATTAAAGACACCGGCAACAAAAGAATTTACACCGTCTGCCAGCACACCACCCGAAACACGCTTCAGATACCCCTCTCCTTCAATCGATTTACCGGAAATCATGGAGTTGGCTGTCACGTCTCCTGTCGCTTCGATAGCCGTGATCAGATAAACCAGGCCAATAGCAATGAAAGAAGAGATATTAAAGTCGAGTCCGTATTTAAAAGGTACCGGGATATTGAATCCCATCAGGTTCTGGGAAGAAGCCGCACTCATATCGACCATGCCTAAGGCAAAAGACAGTCCGTAACCGATGCACAGCCCAAGTACGATCGAACTCATACGCAGGTATTTGTTTTTACAACGATTGAAGAACAGTACACTCAGCAATACCGTTGCCGCCACACCGATATTCCTCAAACTACCGAACGTTCCGTTATCCATCGCAGCAAACCCACCTCCGCAGGAGACTACACCGACCTTGATCAGACTCAATCCGATCAACAGCACGACAATCCCGGAAACCAGCGGAGTAATGATCGAACGCATATATTTGAATGTCCGGCTAATGATCATTTCGATCGGAGCAGCAGCCATACAAACACCGAAAATAAGCGGCAGGCCACCGGCTAGTCCGGCTGAAATGATCGGTCCGATAAACGAGAAACTCGTTCCCTGTATACAGAGCAGTCCGGCTCCTACCGGACCGATCCGTTTACATTGTACAAATGTGGATATACCGGAAGCGAAAAGAGCCATCGACACCAGGAAGCCGGTTGTTTCAAGATCGAGCTTCAAAGCACCCGCAATAATCAGCGGCGGAGTAATGATCGCGACAAAGATAGCCAGCAAATGCTGCAAAGCTGCAAACAAAGCCTCTTTCAAAGGCGGACGGTCATCTATACCGTAAATCAGATCTGTTTCTTTTACCGGAATAATAGTCTCTTCTAACTCTTCAGTATTTATATCCATATTTGTTATTTGATGATAAATATTTAATTACAGTTTCAGATCTTGAAGGGTCTCTCCTTTGGCATTCAATACACGCAAAGTCATATCCTTTCCTTTTTTCTGAAGTACCATGACCGTCGCACCGTCCATCCGGTAACCGCCACCTACGATAACCGGGAAATTGTTACCATTGGCAACCCCTTTCGGATAATAAGCATGACGGTGAGTATGTGCATTGATACATACATTGAACGGAGCTTTCGCCAATAAGCCACCCCATAATTCCAGACAAGGATTATAACGGTCTACATCTTTTCCATAAATAGGCACATGATGGATCAACACGCGTTTCGTTGCTTGTTTAAACGACTTGGAAGCCAGTTCTTCTTTCAGGAAGCCTACTTGTGCCTCACGCAGGGCGGAGAAATCATTCAGGCCATAATAAACCCAATGATCATCGGGTTTATCTTCACCGCAATCTAACATGACGATACGAGTATCGCCCCAGTTAAACGCACCGTATGTCTTATCGCCGACATAATCGAACAGTTTACGCAAACCGATCGAATAAGCATTCCTGATCTCATGGTTACCACGCAGATAAAATACAGGAACATCCGCTGCCCCGACCGTTTCATTCAGTTCAGAAAGAAAATGAGTTGCTTCATCATGATTGGCGGGATCGTCGATACAATCGCCGTTAAAGATAACGAAATCATAATCTACACCTTTTACCTGATTATATAGTGCCTGCAATGTTTCCGAATGCTTATGAAGGTCATTAAAGATAATGGCTGTAAAATCGGATGTAGAAGATTCCGGCAACGTGAATGTATGGAAATCGGAAACAGCCGTTTCCCCGAATATTTTCTTATAAGCCTGGTAAAGCATGATTTCCTGAGAGCAAACGCGATAATAATAAGTCTTGCCCGGTTCCAGATCATTCAGCCTGATCTTATTCTGCAAATCGTTGCAAATCACCTGACCATCCACGATGGTACGCGCTTTCTTCAACTGATTCTTATCCGTGCCATATTCAACCCAACTATAAGCAGGAACGGTAGTCTGCCACATAACCGTAACTCCGTTCCCTACCGGATTCTGCAAATAAGGTTCCGTACGGAAGATCTTGTCAGCGGTTTGTTTGAAAACGATATCCGTTACGATCGGACGATGATCGGAAGCTGCCGGTTCATCGACTACCCAGGCGGAAAGACGTGTAAAGGCAGTAGTATCCTTTGCATAAGCCGCAATATAATCGATTGTTTCAGTCGGTTCATCTGCCGGGAAAGTCGGTTGCTTGGTATTTGTCAGGATTACAAAATCATTCTGTATACCTTTAATGACTTCCGAATCCGGATGAGCATTAAAGTCACCGGCAATAAAGAGAGGCTTATTCGCCTTTGCAGCTTCTCGGCTTATAATCTCCAACGAGGCCAGGCGGTCTTCCACTGTCAGGGAAAGGTGGGTACAACAATAAATATACTTTTCAAACTCAACGATCAGCAGGGCACGTTCTTCTTCTCTTCCCGGGAGTGCCAGATACCGATAACCGAGCGGTTTCTCTTTGCTCAACATGCCGATACCGTATTTTCCTCCGTCATAATCGATAGCAGGAGCATATACCGGATACATCAATGTTTTGTCAGCCAGCACACGCAATACATCGGTCTGACCGCTCCTGCCCGTCACACTGTCCACTTCCTGTACGGCAACAACATTCGGACGCACTTTATTGATCACGTCGGCCGTACGTTGAAAGTTGGAAACATCATCCATTCCTCTCCCGTTACGGATATTATAACTCATTATACGCAAGGTATTTTCTTCCCTCGCTCCCTTCTCCTGTGAATAAAGGTTGCATAACGGCAATAACATAAAAAGTACCGCCATTAACCCACTCCCATGTTTCATATGTTTATAGTTTAGTGATTAACATTCTCCCATTACTTCTTTCAAATCCTGTTCGAATTCAGCTATATCTTCGCCGGTCGTATCCCAGGAAGTAACCAGGCGGGCCTCATTGTTTTCTTCATTCCACATATAGAAGAAATAACGCTCCTGGAGTTTTTTCAACGGTTCGGATGGGATCGTGAAGAATATCTGATTCGTTTCTACTTTCTGCGTAAATTGTATCTGCGGATATTGTTTGAGCGCAGCAGCCAGTTTCGCTGCACTGATATTCGCCTTCATTGCATTTTCAAGCCACAGGTTATTTTCCAGATAAGGGATAAACTGAGCTGAAAGGTAACGTAGTTTGGAAGCCAGTTGAGCCGACTGTTTTCTGTAATACTGCAGGTTTTCCGTAATTTCCGGACGGAAAGAAACGACAGCCTCCCCCATCACCATACCGTTTTTGGTACCGCCGAAACTTAAAATGTCGACACCGGCGTCTACCGTCACTTGCTTCATGGAACAATTCAGATAGGCACAGGCATTCGCCAGACGTGCACCGTCCATATGCAAATACATATTATGAGCATGCAGTAAGTCTGCAATCGCTTTCACCTCTTCAATCGTATAGACTGTACCCAGTTCTGAAACCTGAGAAATATAAACGGCCTTCGGTTGCGAATGATGGCAAACGCCAAAGTTATGTAAACGTGGCTTGATCAGCTCCGGAGTAAGTTTACCGTCGGTGGTCGGGATCGTTACAACCGCACAACCGGTCATACGTGCCGGAGCACCGCATTCATCGACATTAATATGTGCCGTTTCCGCACATAAAATACTATTGAAAGGACGTGTTACGGCCTGCAACGCTACCGAATTAGCGCCGGTCCCGTTAAAAACAAAGAATGGAGATGCCTCTCCACCGAATATACTCTTGATCTTTGCCACTGCGGCAGCTGTCCAGGGATCGTCGCCATATCCGATCGCATGATCCTCATTTGCTTTTATCACAGCCTCCATCACCAAGGGATGGACACCAGAATTGTTATCGCTTGCAAAACTTCTCATTGTGTTTTAGAATTTTGCAGTAAAAGTACGTATTTATTCATTAATATGTCATTTTTATCATCCATATATTAAAAAAAGAAGGAGCTTCCAAACGGAAACTCCTTCTTTTTATTAACTTGTTTATTAGAATATTAACCACTATCCCAGGCGGAAATCCTTCAAAACTTTTTGCAACTCCTGGCGGGCAAAGAAGATACGACTCTTTACGGTTCCCAGCGGTACATTCAGTTTATCTGCTATCTCATTATATTTATAACCACTTAAAAACATGGAAAAAGGAACTTTCAATTCATCATTCAATCCATTAATGGCCTTTGTGATTTCCTGAATCTGATATGCTCCGTCCGGAGAATCAAACCCTGAATCATTAACGACGTCCAAATTATACAAATCAACACCTTGATCAACAACTGTCTGCGTACGAACTATCTTATGATAGTTGTTTATGAAGATATTACGCATGACGGTCAAGACCCATCCTTTAAAATTAATATTATCAACAAACTTTTCCTGATTGTCCAAAACCTTCAGCGTTGTGTCCTGCATCAAATCTTGGGCGTCATCCCGATTTGCGGTGAGCATCAATGCAAAATTCATCATGTTTTCTTGCATGCTCAATAATTTTTTCTGAAATTGCAACGCATTCATATTACTTACTATTTATAAAAGGTTAATACCGGTTAAGTATAGCCCCTCACTATTGAGAGACAATACAAATATAGGAAATATTATTGATATCGAATGTTGCTTTGAGAAATATTAATATTAAAAATCGTAACTTAATATATTTATAACAAACACAGCTGAAAATGAACAGCTTTTGCAAGTTTGCAACTTGTACAAATACAAAATTTACAAGTTATATGTTACAATTTTCAAGAAAGTACAAAAAGTATAGATAATTAGACAAAATGATGAAAAATTCAGGACTCTTGTTTCTGCTGCTATTTCTTTTGGTAACAACCTTTAAATCAAAGGGAGAAGAGCAAAAGATCGTCTACCAGATAGATATAAAGAAAGAGATAGATAACACCACCCGTATCTATCTCCATAACGGATTGGAAGAAGCCAAATCATTGGGAGCGGATGCCATCCTTCTCCACATGAACACCTATGGAGGACTGCTCGAAGCAGCGGATTCAATGCGTACGGCAATTTTATACAATCCGATACCCGTCTACGTTTTTATCGACAACAATGCCGCTTCGGCAGGAGCACTTATATCCATTGCGTGTGAAAAAATATTTATGAGAAAAGGCGCCAATATCGGGGCAGCAACCGTCGTCAATCAGACTGGGGCCGCTTTACCCGACAAATACCAGTCATATATGCGCTCCATGATCCGATCGACTGCCGAAGCACACGGAAAAGATACGATCATACAAGGAAAGGATACGACTTTCAGATGGAAAAGAGATCCGCTGATCGCCGAAGCGATGGTAGATGAGCGCGTTGTCGTTCCCCATCTGATCGACTCGGGAAAAGTTCTTACTTTCACAGCCGACGAGGCTCTGGAATGGAGATATTGCGACGGCATTGCAGAAACACCCGGTGAAGTGATTACAAAGTATCTGGGATATAACGATTACGAATTGAAAACATATAAGCCATCCTGGTATGACGACCTGAAAGGTTTCCTGATGAATCCTATGCTGCAATCGTTACTGATCATTATTATTATCGGGGGAATTTACTTCGAGATGCAGACACCCGGCCTCGGCTTTCCATCAGCAGCAGCCGTTGCCGCAGCTATACTTTACTTCGCTCCCTTATATATCGACGGTCTGGCACAAAACTGGGAAATCCTGGTATTTATAATCGGCTTGTTATTGATTGCGGCGGAGATATTTATCATACCCGGATTCGGGATAGCCGGTATCAGCGGGATCATTTTCCTGGTAGCCGGATTAACCCTTAGTTTACTGAATAATACGGATTTCAATTTCGAAGAAGTCTCCACCAAGGAAATCGGCGAGGCAGTCCTTACCGTTCTGATCGGACTGGGACTGGGTTTCGTTCTGATGATCTGGCTGTCCAACAAAATAGGGACAAAAGGCATGTTGCGGAAAGTGGCACTCCATAAAGATCTGGAAGATGCCCATTCCTCGCCTTCCCTCGCCCCACTGATCGGAAAAGAAGGAACAGCCTTCACCGTTCTGCGCCCTTCGGGCAAAGTGATGATCAACAACGAACTCTATGACGGCGTATCCGATTCAGGTTTTATCGAAAAAGGGACGAAAGTGAAAGTCGTCCGTTTCGAGAATGCACAAGTCTATGTGGAGACATTCATCCTATAATACCAGTTTATCATTACCGGGCACACGCTCATAAAGGATACGTTTATCGACGACCACATATCGCAAGGCATCGATCGCCAGCAGGTCGCTTAAAATATTCCTGGCCGTGTAATAATTTACATGGCCGATACGACAAAGCAGCCCGGCATTGATAGATGGATGTTCGTCCAGATAGGCGAACAGGCGTTCCACCGGTTTGCTGATCTTCACCAGTGTCCCGTCTTTCCTACGCTTTTTCTCCCACGAAAGCATCAGGATCTCATTGGCCAGAATATTTTCATCGGCAACACGTATATAGGCCTTATATTTATCTTCCTTATCAGGTGCCAGGTGGGGCTTATCCGCACTGGGCGCAATATAAACTTCCAATACGGTTTTTCCGTTTATCTCCCAGCGGGTGGCTTCAAACGGAACTTCCGGCTGAGTATACATTTTCGATGCAGCCTCGATCATGTAATACTCTTCTTCACTACGGACACCGGAGATATTCCCGTTGTCTTTCACTCCTATCAGCAACCGACCGCCATCGGTATTGGCAAAAGCAGACAAGGTACGGGCAATCTTTTTACTATCGCTTACCTCGAACTTGAAATCGAGCTGTTGATGCTCGCCCTGTTCAATCAATGCTTCTATCGGATGTTTCTTCTTCATTTTGGCTCATTATTTGACCGGCAAAATTAAAATAAATGTCTAACTTTGCCAACCGAAAAAGAGTGAAAGCATGTCACAGATCCCTTCATTAATTTCAGACCTGGCAGTAATACTGATTTCTGCGGGGCTTGTTACTTTGCTTTTCAAGAGATTAAAGCAACCGGTCGTACTGGGCTATATTGTTGCCGGAATTCTGGCAGGCCCGGCTATAAAAGAAATTCCCACAGTTTCAGACGTAGAAAGTATCCGTATCTGGGCGGACATAGGCGTTGTCTTCCTGCTTTTCGCCCTGGGGCTCGATTTCAGTTTCAAGAAACTGATGAAAGTCGGTGGAACAGCGGTGATCGGGGCAGTCACGGTCGTTATCGGGATGATGACGTTCGGTTATATCACCGGATTATCGCTCGGCTGGGGACATATGAACAGTCTTTTTCTGGGCGGAATGCTCTCGATGTCGTCCACCACGATCATATTCAAAGCTTTTGACGATATGGGACTACGCAACCAGCGGTTTGCCGGAGTCGTATTCGGTATACTGGTCGTAGAAGACCTGTTTGCCGTCCTGCTGATGGTCTTGCTCTCTACACTTGCCGTAAGTAAACATGTCGAAGGCATGGAATTACTGGACAGCGTGATCAAGCTAGGTGTCTTTCTCCTTTTCTGCTTTGTCGTCGGTATTTACCTCATCCCTTCTTTCCTGAAGAAAGCGCGGACATTCCTCAACGACGAAACGCTGCTGATCGTCAGTCTCGGTCTATGCCTGGGGATGGTTATGATCGCGACCAAAGCCGGTTTTTCTTCTGCACTGGGTGCTTTCGTTATGGGTTCGATCCTGGCTGAAACGATCGATGCCGAACATATCGAACACATCGTAAAACCGGTAAAAGACCTGTTCGGTGCCATTTTCTTCGTTTCTGTCGGCATGTTGATCGATCCGGTATTGCTTTGGGAATATAAGATCCCGATCCTGATACTGACCCTCGTTGTCATGATCGGACAAATACTTTTCGCCAGTTTCGGAGTCTTACTGTCGGGACAGACAGTCAAAGTCGCCATCCAATCGGGTTTCTCTCTGGCACAGATCGGCGAATTTGCTTTTATCATCGCTTCCCTGGGGTTAACACTCAAGGTGACTGATAATTTCCTCTACCCGATCGTTGTCGCTGTTTCCGTCATAACGACCTTTTTCACCCCTTATATGATACGTATGGCAGAACCTGCCTATAAAATAGCCGAACGGCTCATTCCTGCCAGCTGGATGAATTTTCTCGAACGTTATTCTTCCGGTTCTAACACGATCCGGCAGAAAAGTACCTGGGATAAGTTGCTAAAAGCGTTGGTACGTATTGTAGGTACTTATACCGCCGTCACCCTGGTACTGATCTTTATCTGGCTGCAGTTCGTGGCTCCCTTCATCATCAAGCAACTTCCCGGCATACAAGGACAAAGCATTTCACTGGTCCTGATCCTTCTTCTGATCTCTCCGATGCTGCGCGCCATCATGATGAAGAAAAATCATTCGGTGGAATATGAGCAATTATGGCATGACAACAAATATAACCGTGGTCCGCTCGTCTCCCTGATCGTGCTGCGTATTATATTATGTATAGGACTCGTTATGCTTCCGATCGCACGATTGCTGAATACAGCCCTCGGAATAGGGATTGCAATCGCCGCCACAGTCATTGCCCTGGTCATTTTCTCCAAACGGTTGAAAAAACAATCGATCCTGATGGAACGCCATTTCTTCACAAACCTGACTGCGCGGGAGATGGAAAACGAACGGAATGCCCCCATCAACCAACGATTTGCCAGCCATTTGCTGGAGCGTGATCTTCACCTGGCCGACTTTGAAGTAAAACAGAATTCGCCCAGTATGGGCAAAACACTTAAAGAGCTTAACTTCCGGCAGAAATGTAATGTAAATATCGTCACGATCATCCGTGGAGGCAAACGTATCAACATACCGGGAGGAAACGAACGGCTTTATCCGTTCGACAAGCTGGTCGTTGTCGGTGCCGACGACGATCTGACCCATTTCCGGAAATATATAGAAGAACGCTATAAAGAATCGATGAACAACCTGCAGGAAACAAAAGAGGTGAACATGGAGCAATTCTTTATCAGCGAAGGTTCAGGACTGATCGGCCGGACCATTCTGGAATCGGGTATCCGCGACAATTCCGGCTGCCTGGTCATCGGGATCGAACGCGACTCCCACTCGATCAAGAACCCGCCTCCCACTACGGTTTTCGAACAGGGAGATATTGTATGGATCGTCGGCGAGCATGAAAAAGTGTTACGTCTCAGCGAAGGAAAAACAGTAAGATAATCAACTAACGAATAAAACAACCGGATATGAAATTTATAGGAATAATACCGGCAAGATATGCCTCCACCCGCTTTCCGGGAAAACCGTTGGCCGACATGGCAGGTAAACCCATGATACAACGCGTGTATGAACAGGTAAAAGATGTACTGGATGCCGTATGTGTCGCCACCGACGATACCCGGATCGAAACAGCCGTAAAAGCTTTCGGCGGAAATGTCGTCATGACTTCCGACCAGCACCGGAGCGGTACAGACCGCGTTTACGAAGCCTACGCCAAAGTAGGAGATGGTTATGATGTCGTTGTCAATATCCAGGGAGACGAACCTTTCATCCATCCGGAACAGATCGAAACATTAAAAGGATGCTTTACCGATACCGGTACACAGATCGCCACGCTGGTAAAACCTTTCCGACCGGACGATGATTTCGAAACAACACTGTTCAATGCGAACTCACCGAAAGTCGTTCTCAACAAGAACAGCGAAGCCATGTACTTCAGCCGTTCCATCATTCCTTATATGCGTGGAAAAAATTATCAGGAATGGTTACCCAACCATACTTATTATAAACACATCGGTTTATATGCCTACCGGGCCGATACACTGAAAGAAATCACCAACCTGCCGCAATCACCGCTGGAACTTGCCGAGAGCCTGGAACAACTCAGATGGCTCGAAAACGGCTACAAGATAAAAGTCGGCATTACCCAGCAGGAAACGATAGGCATCGACACCCCGGAAGACATGGAGAAGGCACTCGCTTTTCTCAACCGATAGCATAACCGGATATAGCAACCAACAGCAATACCAGTAAAAGTCCGGTAGTAATGGAGACAGACAATATACTGATTTTCATATGCCGGACTTTTTCAAACTGTGTAGCTACCAATACACATGCCAGCACGATAGCCGGGAAAAATGCCGGAAGCCATGCATGCGGATACTGATATGCATCTTCCTCCGAAAGCGAATACAACTCTTTCAGAAATTCAGGCAGTAAAATACCTGTTATCAGCAGTAAAGCCCAGTATACCCAATGTTTTTCTCCTATTTCCGCTTCATACAGCAAGACCAGAATGACAAAAATAAACAACCGGCTACCCACCAGCGAATAGACTACGAACAATAAAGCAAATCCCGCTACCCAGGAAAGCCATTTCGTCTTTATCAACGTATAGCCACAGAATATATAGAGTGTCAGAATCAGGGACAGTATAGAATTCAAATGGTAATAATGACTACAATAAGTTCCCCATTCCAATATCACCGGAAACAAGGCATACAAAGGAGCCATTCCCCCTACATGAAATTTCTTTAATATGAAAAGAGAAGCCCACCATTCCGCCAACAATACCAATGCTATCAGAACAGCCCCTCCACCGACGGGAACATGCAAGGAGGTAAGAGTCCTTGCTAAAGAACAAGCAAGCCATGCCGGTTTACCCCAATATCCGGACAACACTTCCGGTAAACTCGTAATACTTACCATCTGTTCTTTCAGAAACAAACGATCAGGATCAAAAAACTGGAAAAAGAGAATACATAACAATGCAAAGAGTCCAGCTACGCTCTCTTGCAAAAGCCTTTCTTTCTTATTCATCAGTAAACCGTTTTAGACCAATACCAAACCCTTCAAACCGGAACTTGCTAATCCGACAAAATAAGTCGTCAACATAATCATAATCCACATAGGTTGACATATTCCAATAATGCAAATATATGAATATTTCAATACAACGTACACCAGATTACTTCAAATTCAAGCGATTGATTAAAATATACAACTTATTTAAATAATCGGTCATAAAAAAAGGCATGCCCGCGTCTTTCGACCGGCATGCCTTTCTTTTTATCTTTCCCTAAAGGGAACCTTATTATCTTTTCTTTTTCTGATCCTGCTGTTTCTTCAACTGATCCTGCTGCATACGTTGTGCTTCTTCCAAACGTTTCATGAAACCTGATTTCTTCTGCGGTTTCTTTTTGTTTGCTTCCAGCTTGGCGAGCAACTTATCCTCATTGATCGTATAGCGGAATACTAACGTCTGAATGATCGTGATCAATGTAGAGATGAAGTAGTAATAAGTCAAACCTGACGCATACTGGTTGAAGAACACCAGGAACATCAGCGGCATCATATACATCATGGCCTTCATACCCGGCATCTGCTGTTGTCCGGTATTGGTCATTTCCATATTATACTTGGTATAGATAACGTTGGTAATCGTCATCAACAAACAGAATAAGCTGATATGGTTACCGAAGTACGGAGTAATAATAGGAATGTATTTATTCCAGCTGAAAATCGCATCATAAGTCGACAAGTCATGTGCCCAAAGGAAACTCTGGTGACGCAACTCGATAGCCGACGGGAAGAACATGAACAGCGCAATCAATACCGGCATCTGTAACAACATCGGTATACAACCCGCCATCGGACTGGCCCCGGCACGGCTATACAACTCCATCGTAGCACGCTGACGCTCCACTGCCTTATCCTGCCCCGGATATTTTGCATTCAACTCTTCCACCTGCGGGCGAAGTACACGCATTTTCGCAGATGACATATAAGACTTATAGGTCAATGGGAACAGAATCAACTTAACGATGATCGTCATCAATAAGATGATCAGGCCATAACTCTTGATATATTTGCCCAGGAAGTCGAACATCGGGATAACGAAATACTGGTTCACCCAGCGGAATACACTAGCCCCGAGCGGAACCAGGCGTTCCAAATCCAGCTGCTGGTCGGAAGCGATCCCCTTGTCGTACGATTTCAACAACGGATAACTGTTCGGCCCGAAGAAATAACGGAAAGTCGTCGCTTCATTACCTCTCAGGTCGAAAGGCACTGCCGTTGTTGTCTTGAACTCTTTAACGATACCGTCGGCTTCAACCATCTTAGAATCGAAAGTAGCGCTTTCAAAACCTTCGTCAGCGATCATCACCGTCGAGAAGAACTTATCTTTATAAGCGATCCATTTCAGACGACCCGACACTTTCTTATCTTCGCTTTTGCTTTCGCTCAACTGTTCTACGCCGTCAGCCAGGAATTTATAATACAAGGCTGTATATCTGTTCTCATATTTGATACCTTGTTCCTGCTGGCGGATCTTTTGTCTCCAAACCATATCCAGAGCAGTCGTACTCGGAGCCAGAACACCGTTCAGACCTGTACCTTTGATATCGAACTGTACCATGTAGTCGTCCGGCTTGATCGTATAGATAAAGTCCAGCGAACTACCTTCGCCGGCATTTACCCGCATAACCAACTGGTTCGGGTCCTGTGTTTTTACCGGAGTAAAAAACAGTTCGGCCGTATTCAACACACGGTTCGTTGCTGTCACCAGGGTAAAATCGAGAGATGCCTCTTTCCCTTCAAACAGGACAACCGGTTTATTATCATACGTGGTATAATCTTTCAGGCGGGCATACGAAATACGTCCCCCTTTATTACTGATATGCAATTCGATCAGGTCATTCTCCAGAACAGTTACATCGTCTGCTCCTGTCATAGCTGCGGCAAATACCCCGAAACTGCTTTCCAACCGGGCTGTTCTTGCAGAGTCCGGCAGATTATCAAAAGAATTATCGGCAGTGCTTTTACTTTCTTCGCGCTGCATTTCAGCCTGTCTGGCCAGTTCGATCTTCGCGATCGAATCCTGATACTGGCGCTGAGCTTCCAACTGCTCAGGCGTCGGTTTGTTTAACCAGCTGAATGCAAATAAAACAATACCAATAAGCAGAAAACCAATTAATGTGTTTTTATCCATCTATAACGTTGTTATTTATTATCAATAGCGGCTTTCACAAAGCTCACGAAAAGTGGGTTCGGATTAACTACCGTACTGTTATATTCCGGATGGAACTGAACTCCTACAAACCATTTCAAAGCAGGAATCTCGACCACTTCCACCAGACCGGTCTCAGGATTTTCTCCCGTACATTTCATTCCGGCTTCTTCAAACTGCTCGCGATACTGATTGTTGAATTCAAAACGGTGACGATGGCGTTCCTGAATATGTTCTTTTCCATAAGCTTCATAGGCTTTTGAACCTTTTTCCAAAATACAATCATAAGCTCCCAGACGCATAGAACCTCCCATATTGGTAACATTCTTCTGTTCTTCCATCAGGTCGATCACCTTGTAAGGCGTATTTGGTTCCATTTCAGTCGAATTAGCTTCTGTCAGTCCCAAAACATCGCGGGCATATTCGATCACCATGCACTGCATACCCAAACAGATACCCATGCAAGGCACATCGTTTTCACGGGCATATTTCAGAGCGGCAAACTTACCTTCGATACCCCGCTGTCCGAATCCCGGAGCAATCAGGATACCATCCATGTCTTTCAGCTGCTCAGCGGCATTGGCTTCCGTCAGTTTCTCTGAATGGAATAAATGCAGGTCCAGTTTGCGATCGTTATAGATAGCGGCCTGCAACAATGATTCGTCGATCGACTTATAAGCATCCTGCAATTCCACGTATTTACCGACCAATCCGATCTTTACTGTTTCAGTAGCATCCGTCTTTTTCTTCAGGAACTCTTTCCAGGGTTTCATTTCCGGAGTCGGTCCTACTTCCAGTCCCATCTTTTTCAAGATAGTAACATCCATATTCTGACGCTGCAATACCAGCGGAACTTCGTAAATAGTCGGAACATCGACCGACTGTACAACGGCATCCGCATCAACATTACAGAATAAAGCGACCTTGCGTGTAATATCGTTGCTCAACAGATGTTCGGTTCTCAAAACCAATACATCCGGCTGGATACCCAGCTCCTGCAATTGCTTAACCGAATGCTGTGTCGGCTTTGTTTTAAATTCTTTGGCAGCCGCAATGTAAGGTACATAAGTAAGATGTACGCACATACAGTTCTTACCCAGCTCCCATTTTAACTGACGCACACTTTCGATGAACGGCAACGATTCGATATCACCTACGGTTCCACCGATCTCTGTGATCACAAAGTCAAACTTGTACTTCGAACCCAACAGTTTCACATTCCGTTTGATCTCATCGGTAATATGAGGAACTACCTGCACTGTTTTACCCAGGTAATCGCCTTTACGTTCTTTATTTATTACACTCTGATAAATACGGCCTGTAGTAATATTGTTCGACCGTGTGGTCGGAACATTCAGGAAACGTTCGTAGTGTCCCAGGTCCAGGTCCGCTTCATGTCCGTCTACGGTTACATAACATTCACCGTGCTCATAAGGGTTCAATGTTCCCGGATCGATATTAATGTAGGGGTCAAACTTTTGGATAGTAACCTTGTAGCCTCTCGCCTGAAGGAGTTTACCCAATGATGCAGCAATAATTCCCTTACCTAAAGAAGAGACTACGCCGCCCGTAACGAAGATGTACTTTGTATCTGCCACGATAGTAATATTTTAATTGTCTTTTAATTGCTCACTCGCATTTCAAAACTGCAAAGTTAGTTATTTTCATTCAGACGACAAGGGTATGGAAGTTTTTTCAACCTTAATTTAATACAAACAACCGCATAGGCATCCGGTACATATGGCATGCCCGGAAACTATTTTTCACATCCCGTAAAACTAACAGCAGGATTACAGCTAACTATTTATAAGTAGTAGGACATATCTATGATAACCTGTACACCTTATTATATATATGTAGTACAGGTTACACCCGATAAGTAGTACACCTTATGCTTAGTTGTATATATAAGAGACAATAGTTTCCGGTAATACGCCGGTTAACCGGTCGGCATGAAAAACTTAGTGGAATGGCATCTGCTGTATAAAGTTCTGACTTATATAACATTTTGTTTAACTACCCGTTGTAAAAACAGATAAGTTAAGATTGTTATATCATGTAAAAGATTAGCACATCTCATACTTTTTATCTAATTTCGCATCGTAGATACTAAAGATTGTAAATTAAAAGGTATTATGGTTATCAAGAGATACTTCATTCTGTTTTCTATACTTTCATTACTGGCAAACCTGGCAAATGCACAGGAGGAGATAGTTATTAGTGGAACTAATAACCAAGATACTGAACAAAACAATGTCACTGACACGATACCAGTAGTTGATATAGAAGATTCGGACCTGGATAACATTATAAGCTTGAGAGCACAATTCGAAAAACAGAACCAGTTATATTCCACACCGGCCACTCCCAATGAGAACCTACTTCGTTTTCTAAAGAAAGATGAAGTAGAACTGTCTGATGAAGCAATGTATTGGGCACACTTAGTACGTGATGCTTCCACCATATTCGACAGCAGTGTAACATTCCAGGATACGATCATAGTAAATCCGCTATTCCTTCCTATCATATTTAAGGGAAAACTTCTACCGGATGATCTTTCTTACTACGACAAAGATGCTTGGAAAACCAGAGTCGAAATTCCGCTTCCTTTTACTCCGGATAGTTTATTCAAAGAAGAGAGGCTAAGGAGAGAGATCCAAAATAAAGCATATAAATATGTAGAAACAAATTTCCCAAGCTACTTCCGGTATTCAATGAGAGATTTACCTCAGGATAAAGTGATAGCCGAAGTTATTGCAAAACCGACTTACCAACCAGATATGATCAAAGTAGAAAGTGAAGCAGACTTCAGCGATGTGGATGCTCCGGTAAAATTCATTCCGGAAAGACGTTATTGGACCTCTAATTTTGAAAGTTCCATACAATTTGCACAAGCCTATTTTTCACCAAACTGGCATGACGGTAATCAGCATACAAATATCAATCTAAATACACGTAATTATTTCAAATATGATTACAATAAAGATAAGATCAAATTAACTAATGAATTAGAGTTGAAAATATCAGCTAACAACGCGCCGAAAGACACTGTGAGAAGTGTCAGTATTACAGATAACGATATTCGTATACACAGTAACTTTGGTTATCAGGCTTATCGTAAATGGTACTATTCTTTTGACTTAAGTGCCAATAGTAAAATATTTGATAGTTACAACGCAAATGATACGATAACAAGACTTTCCGGCTTTCTAGCACCTTTAAGTGTTACAATTGGTATCGGTATGAAATACGACCTCGACAAACAATTGAGTGGAAATAAATATAGGAAAATACATTTCGATATAAACATTGCGCCATTATCTATGACTTACCGTTATTCGCGGTACAAAGAAAGATTTGATTTTGGACGTCATGGTTTCGACGGAAGCAAGGTTGACGACGAAGGTAGAATCCGAAATCATCAAACTTACTTCGGTTCCAATGTCAAAGCAAACCTGAAGTGGCAATTCAACAGAAATACCATTTGGACATCGCGTTTTGAATACGACACAAGTTACCAACGTATTTTCTGGATATTCGAAAACCGATTAGAAATGGCAATCAGTCGTTTCTTCTCAACACAGATCACTATAAACATGAGATATGACGATGCCGGTAACAAAAATATCGATCTGAAAGACACTTATCTTCAATTAAATGAAGCACTCACATTCGGCTTCAGTTACAGATGGTAAGAAATATTAAAGATTAAAGCCAAAAATAAAGTTTGATTGTTGACTTTATTTCCAAATAATCCTTACTTTTGCCCTGGTTTTGCAATGTCGAGATTACAAACATGAGCGAAAGTATCAATCACAACGGTAGAATCGAAAAGATCGAAGGCGATACGATCTTTGTCAGGATCATTCAACAATCGGCCTGTTCCGGTTGCCACGCAAAAGGTATGTGCAGCGCATCCGACCAGAAAGAGAAGGTCATTGAAGTGAACGATCCCAACTCCGACAGATTCCACATAAACGAGGAGGTTACACTATGCGGTCAGAGTTCGCTCGGACTACAGGCTGTGTTACTGGCCTTTGTTCTTCCGTTGATCATTGTAGTCGCGGCCATTGTAGCAGGAAATTATTTGCAATGGGACGAAACAACCAGCGGGTTAACCGGTCTATTACTATTAGTTCCCTACTACTGCATACTATACTTTTTACGCGAAAAACTAAAAAGAAAATTCATATTTACCTTGAAAAAACTTAATTGATCAAATATCATGATTTTAATTGCCGTTATTTCATTAGGAGCCATTGGAGCCATCGGTGCAGTATTTCTCTACGCCGCCTCCAAGAAGTTTGAAGTATACGAAGATCCCCGCATCGCAGAGGTTCAGGAAGCATTGCCCGGAGCCAATTGCGGAGGTTGCGGATACCCCGGATGCGGTGGTTTTGCTGCAGCCTGCGTAAAAGCCGATTCACTGGAAGGACTGCTTTGTCCTGTAGGCGGAGCCGAAACGATGGGTAAAGTTGCTTCAATCCTCGGTATGGAAGCTGCCAGCGCAGAGCCGATGGTAGCAGTAGTGCGTTGCAACGGAACTTGCCAGGCCCGTCCGCGTACAAACCGTTACGATGGTGTACAGAGCTGTGCCATCGCTTCCTCTTTATATGGAGGAGAAACGAACTGTACATTCGGTTGTCTCGGTTATGGCGATTGCGTAAACGCCTGTACTTTCGATGCCATCCACATCAATCCGGAAACAGGACTGCCCGAGGTAGACGATGACAAATGTACATCATGCGGTGCCTGCGTGAAAGCCTGTCCGAAAAACATTATCGAACTACGTAAGAAGGGACCGAAATCACGCCGTATCTTCGTTAGCTGTGTGAATAAAGACAAGGGAGCAGCAGCTCGCAAGGCTTGTTCCAATGCTTGTATCGGTTGCGGTAAATGTGTGAAGGAATGTCCGTTCGAAGCCATCACGCTTGAGAACAATGTGGCTTATATCGACTACCGCAAATGCCGCTTGTGCCGCAAATGTGTAGCCGTATGTCCGACCGGAGCGATCCATGAACTGAATTTCCCGCCCCGTAAAGAAGCTGCCCCTGCCGTGGACGCCGACAAAGTAAAGCCTGTTGCCCCGAAAGCAACACCGGCTCCGAAAACTGCCGAAACAACTCCGAAAGCAGAAGCTGCAACTAAAGCTGAACCGACTGCAAAAGCAGCCACAGCGCCTGAAACAAAAACAACAGAAGAAACAATTCAAAAATAAAAATCTAATAGTATGCTAAGGACATTTCGAATCGGAGGTATACATCCACCCGAAAATAAATTGTCTGCCGGGAAGAAAATCACCGGACTGGCTATACCCAAGCAGGTCATTATACCGCTAAGCCAGCATATCGGGGCTCCGGCCCAGGCTGTGGTCAAGAAGGGCGATCCGGTTAAAGTCGGTACACTTCTCGCCAAAGCCGGAGGTTTTGTATCGGCGAATATCCATTCGTCGGTATCCGGTAAAGTAAACAAGATAGATAACGCCCTCGACGCAAGCGGATACAAACGCCCCGCTATCTATATTGATGTGGAAGGCGACGAATGGGAAGAATCCATCGACCGCAGCGAAACACTCGTAAAAGAATGCCCGCTTCCTTCCAAGGAAATCGTAGACAAGATCGCGGCTGCCGGTATCGTAGGTCTGGGCGGTGCAACTTTCCCTACCCAGGTAAAACTGATGCCTCCTCCCGGAAGCAAAGCAGAGATCATTATTATCAATGCCGTAGAATGTGAGCCGTATCTGACTTCCGACCATTCGCTGATGATGGAAAAGACAGAACAGATTCTGGTCGGCGTTACTTTGCTGATGAAAGCCGTCAACGTAACAAAAGCGGTGATCGGCATTGAAAACAACAAACCGGATGCCATTGCCCTTATGCAGAAACTGGCAGCAGGATATAAAGGCATTGAAATCATGCCGCTGAAGGTACAATATCCTCAAGGGGGTGAAAAACAGCTGATCGACGCTGTGATCCGTCGCCAGGTAAAGAGCGGTGCACTGCCAATCTCTGCCGGAGCTGTTGTACAGAACGTAGGTACGGCTTATGCAGTATATGAAGCGGTGATGAAAAACAAACCGTTGTTCGAACGTGTCGTTACCGTAACGGGTAAAGCAGTTGCCAATCCGTCTAACTTCCTGGTTCGCATGGGTACGCCGATCAGTGCATTGATCGAAGCTGCAGGCGGTATTCCTGAAGATACCGGTAAAATAATCGGCGGAGGTCCGATGATGGGTAAAGCCCTGATCAGTCCGGAAGTGCCGGTTACCAAAGGTAGCTCCGGCGTATTGCTGATGACAAAAAAAGAATCTGAACGTAAACCGATGCGCGATTGTATCCGTTGTGCCAAATGCGTCAGTGTTTGTCCGATGGGCCTCAACCCTACCCTGCTGATGAATGCTACAGAGTTTACAGAATGGGATCTGGCAGAAAAGAATCATATCACCGACTGCATCGAATGCGGTTCTTGTAGTTATACTTGCCCGGCCAACCGTCCGTTGCTGGATTATATCCGTTCAGGTAAAGGAAAAGTAATGGGAATCATGCGGGCACGAAAGTCATAAAAACAGAGCAATATGGAAAATAATTTAATAGTATCTCCGTCGCCCCATATCCACGGTGGTGACAGCATAAGCAAGAATATGTATGGTGTACTGATTGCCCTTGTTCCGGCTTTCCTGGTATCCCTCTACTTTTTCGGACTGGGTGCACTGATCGTTACTGCAACATCGGTCGCTGCTTGTGTCCTCTTTGAATATCTGATCCAAAAGTTCCTGATGAAAAAGGAACCGACCGTATGCGACGGTTCAGCCATCCTGACCGGTGTCCTGCTGGCATTCAACCTGCCGTCGAACCTGCCTGTATGGATCATCCTGATCGGTGCGCTGGCAGCTATCGGTATCGGTAAAATGTCGTTCGGCGGACTGGGTAACAACATTTTCAACCCGGCGCTTGTCGGACGTGTATTCCTGTTGATCTCTTTCCCGGCACAGATGACAACCTGGCCGGAAGTAGGACAGCTGACAGCTTATACCGACGCGACAACGGGTGCAACCGTTCTTTCACTGATGAACGAAGGGGCACTCGACAAATTGCCGACATTGGTCGATATGTTATGCGGTAAGATGGGCGGTAGTCTCGGTGAAGTAAGTGCGCTGGCATTGCTCCTGGGACTGGGTTATATGTTATGGAAGAAAATTATTACCTGGCAGATTCCGGTATCCATCCTGGTGACGGTATTTGTATTTACAGGTATCATGCATCTGGTCAACCCGGTTCAATATGCGAGTCCGTTCGTTCACCTGTTGTCCGGAGGTCTGATGTTGGGAGCTATTTTTATGGCGACTGACTATGTGACTTCTCCGATGAGCAAGAACGGAATGCTGGTGTACGGTGTCGGTATCGGTATCCTGACCACAGTGATCCGTCTGTTTGGCTCTTATCCGGAAGGTATGTCGTTTGCTATTCTTATTATGAATGCATTTACCCCGCTGATCAACAGTTATATCAAACCTAAACATTTTGGAGGGAAATAAGCATGGCAAAATTAAAATCAACATTACCCAATATGCTCTTGTCGCTTACCATCATCTGTTTGGTGGCAGGAGCAATATTAGCCGGAGTAAATATGTACACCACCGGCCCGATTGCCGCCTCCAAAGCGGCTGCACTGGAAGCAGCTATCAAAGCTGTTACACCCGAATTCGATAACAAACCGTCGGAAGATGCCTATATGGCCGTTACTGCTGAAGGCGATTCTCTGAAGATTTATCCGGCCACCAAAGGCGGTGAATTCGTAGGTGCTGCCGTTGAAAGCAATACAAAGAAAGGATTCAGCGGTGAGATCAGAGTGATCGTCGGATTCGACAAAGCAGGCAAACTGCTAAACTATTCCGTATTACAGCATGCTGAAACTCCGGGTCTCGGAGCTAAGATGCAAGAATGGTTCAGTACGGATAAGAACAAACAAAGTGTGCTGGGACGTAACCTGGCAGACGGAGGCTTGAAAGTAACCAAAGACGGTGGCGATGTAGATGCGATCACAGCAGCAACCATCACCAGCCGCGCATTCCTGGACGCAGTGAACCGCGCTTACAGCGCATTCGCCGGTACCGATGGAGTAACAGGTGCAACAACCAACACTAAAGAGGGAGGAAACGACAATGAATAATATGAAAGTATTGATGAACGGTGTCATCAAAGAGAACCCGACATTTGTATTGTTGCTGGGTATGTGTCCCACTCTGGGTACGACCTCCTCAGCACTGAACGGTATGAGTATGGGACTTGCTACCATGTTCGTTCTGATCTGTTCAAACATGGTTATTTCAGCCTTAAAGAACCTGATCCCTGATATGGTGCGTATCCCGGCTTTCATCGTTGTGATCGCCACATTCGTGACGGTGGTACAGATGTGTATGGAAGCATTCGTTCCGGCTCTGTATGCCAGTCTCGGTCTGTTCATCCCCTTGATCGTTGTAAACTGTATCGTGTTGGGACGTGCGGAAGCGTTTGCTGCTAAAAACGGTGTGATTCCTTCTGCTCTCGACGGATTAGGTATGGGATTGGGCTTTACTCTGGCACTGACCCTGCTAGGAGCCGTTCGCGAATTATTGGGAACAGGTAAATTATTCAGTATAACTCTGATGCCCGAACAATACGGTTCGCTGATCTTCGTACTGGCTCCGGGTGCTTTCATCGCATTGGGTTACCTGATTGCTATTGTTAATAAATTGCGTAAAGCCTGATATAAAAAACGAAAGATATGGAATATATACTAATATTTATCGCAGCCGTATTCGTCAACAACGTTGTGTTGGCACAGTTCCTGGGTATATGCCCGTTCCTCGGTGTATCGAAGAAAGTGGAAACTGCGGCAGGTATGGGGGCAGCCGTAACATTTGTGCTTACCATTGCAACTATCGTAACTTTCCTGGTACAGAAATATATATTGGATAAGTTCGGATTAGGCTTTATGCAGACGATCAGTTTTATCCTGATTATCGCCGCATTGGTTCAGATGGTAGAGATCATCCTGAAAAAAGTATCTCCGGCTCTTTACCAGGCACTTGGGGTATTCCTTCCGTTGATTACCACCAATTGCTGTATCCTGGGTGTCGCCATCCTCGTAATACAAAAAGAGTATAATTTATTGGAATCTGTTGTATATGCAATATCAACAGCTATTGGATTTGCGCTAGCTTTAGTTATCTTTGCAGGGATTAGAGAACAGTTGGCTTTGACGCGTGTTCCCGAAGGTATGAAAGGTACCCCTATTGCGCTGATAACTGCCGGTTTACTGGCTATGGCGTTTATGGGATTCTCCGGAATCGTATAATTTAATCTAAATAGAGACTAGCATGAAAAAGAAAATCTTAGTAGCAGGTGGAACCGGATATATTGGCTCTCACACTACAGTTGAGTTGCAGAATGCAGGTTATGATGTGGTAATCATCGACGACCTGTCGAACTCCAATATCGAGGTATTGGATGGTATCGAAAAGATCACTGGTATCCGTCCTGAATTCATCAAGCTGGATTTAAAAGATAAAGAAGGAACCCGCGAAGCACTGAAGGCTCATCCGGGTATCAACGGTATCATCCTGTTCGCTGCCAGCAAAGCTGTCGGTGAATCGGTTCAAAAGCCGCTGATGTACTACCGTAACAACGTGGTTACATTGGTCAATCTGCTGGAGTTGATGCCTGAATTTAATATCGAGGGAATTGTATTCTCTTCTTCCTGTACCGTTTACGGACAGCCCGATCCTGAAAACCTGCCTGTAACAGAAGATGCACCGATCAAACCGGCCACTTCTCCTTACGGTAATACAAAACAGATCAACGAAGAGATCATTCGCGATACAATTCACGCAAACGCTCCGTTCAAGAGTATCATCCTGCGTTACTTCAACCCGATCGGTGCTCATCCGAGTGCAGAAATCGGCGAATTGCCCAACGGTGTTCCCCAGAACCTGATCCCGTATCTGACACAGACAGCTATCGGTATCCGTAAGGAACTGAGTGTATTCGGTGACGATTACGATACACCTGACGGTTCTTGTATCCGCGATTATATCAATGTTGTCGACCTGGCCAAAGCACACGTAATCGCTATGGATCGTATGCTGGGTGGTAAAACTGAAGCTAACGTTGAATATTTCAACCTGGGAACAGGAAACGGTGTAACCGTACTGGAGCTGATCAATACATTTGAAAAAGCTACCGGTGTAAAAGTACCTCATAAGATCGTTGGTCGTCGCGAAGGCGATATCGAAAAGGTTTGGGCAAATCCGGAACGTGCAAACAAAGTATTGGGCTGGACTGCAAAAGAAACATTGGCCGACACATTGGCTTCTGCCTGGAAATGGCAGGAAAGACTGCGTGAACGCGGTATCCAATAAAAGATAAATCTTTTTAATAAACACCGGAAGAATCTTCATTGACTTCTTCCGGTATTTTTTTGTTCTCAAAACAGCCATTATCTAATCAAACTGCCAGATCGACATCCAACAGTGAAACAGCCACATCAGAAAGGCCGGGTTTGCCTAATAGCAAAAAACGAACAGTTCTATTGATTTATAAAGCTTTTTCTGTCTTTTGTATATTATTTTATTTACTTTTGTACAATATTTTTCAGTCACAGAGGATTGGTTCGTGACATAAAACCGGCAACAAAGAACATGACAAGCGAATACAAAGAAAAGTTACAAGCACACGGAGTTAACCTAAACAGTGCATTAAACCGATTCATGAATAATGAACAGTTATATGAAAGGATACTTTCTAAATTTCCAATGGATGAAAACTTTATTCTAATGGAGAAAAGTCTTGCAGAGAATAACATCAGCCAGGCTTTCCAGCATGCTCATACGTTAAAAGGATTAGCCGGTACACTTGACCTGACCACTCTTTCAAACATATTGATCCCGATGACGGAACAACTCAGAAACGGAGAAACGGAAAGTATACAGGATTTGTTCAACCATTTGAAGATAGAATATAAACACATCTGTGAATTGATCGCCGAACATAGCGCCTGATATAAATGCAGATAAACGAAGTCACATGGAAAAGTATCTTAAATCAAAAGAATTGTTAGCTAACTACCAGTATCTTATGGACGTCGTTTGGGTTATTTATCCCGAAAACGAAAGTATCGAAGTCATCAAGGACGGTATAAATCCAGAACTGGAAAATACAAAACACGACTACAAAATTCTTTGTAATATCCGTAAAAGAGATATCTATCCACCGGATCATAATTTATGGGATGAAACGATCTCACTCGAAACTTTTCATAAAATGATAGAGGAAGGATATTTACACAGGAAATTCGATATGCGTTTCTGCAATAAACATTTCGGTTTTGAATGGCATGAAGCCTTTATCGACATAGTAATCAACGAGGATGGTATGCCGGGCAGGATCATTCTATCCAGCCACAATGTCAACGATTTCAGAAAATCACAAATCATAGAAAAAGCCGTACAATCGGAATATGACTATGTGATTTATATCGAAGCTTCAAAAAATAGCTATGTCATGTACACTTCCGGTTCGGAAAGCGACAGCCCCCCTCCTGTCGCCAGCAGCGATTATGAGGCTGTGGTTGCGGAATACAACCGGCAATATATGTCGCCGGAATTGTGTGAAGAAATGACCATGAACATGAAGATTGCACATGTCAGTCCCATATTGAAGCAACACGGAGAGTATATTCTATACAACTCTATGATAGAAAATGGCATGAATCGGGATAAGAAAATACGATTCAGCTATTTCGACAAGGAAAAGAACATCTGGCTATTGACCCGAACCGATATAACAGAAATCAAAGAAGAAAGAAGACAGAAACAACTGTTGCGGGATGCTTTACAAAGCGCAACAGCAGCCAACCGGGCTAAATCTGATTTTCTGTCGCGAATGAGTCATGATGTACGTACCCCTATCAATGCGATCATCGGCATGACGGCAATAGCCGGATTACATATGAACGATCAGGCACGTATCGCTGATTGTCTGAAAAAGATAACTATTTCATCCAAACTTCTGCTGAATCTGATCAACGAAGTTCTGGATATGTCGAAACTGGAAAGTGGGCGTATCATGCTGACGGATGAAGTTTTCAACCTCGACGAACTGTTGGAAAGCTTGTTCATAATGGTACAATCCGCCTTTGAAGCAAAGAAACAGCAATTACATATACGCGTCATCCGTGTAAAACACGAATGCCTGATCGGTGATGTACAGCGCATACAGCAAGCCTTATTGAATATGCTGACAAATGCGATCAAATATACTCCGGATAGAGGGCAGATCGAAGTCACAATCGAAGAAAAACCGTCTGTTTATAATGGTTACAGTCAGTTTGAAATAGCCGTTTCAGACAACGGCATCGGGATGAAGCCTGAATTTATAAGCAAGGTCTTCGAGCCTTTCGAACGGTCGGACGATACCGCTGTACGTAACATCCAGGGTACAGGCCTCGGCATGGCCATCAGCCGGAACATTGCCCAGATGATGAACGGTGATATCCTGGTAAAAAGCGAATACGGGAAAGGCTCCACATTTACTATGATCTTCCACGTCAAACAGGGTAACCTGGACGAATACGACAGCAGTATATTGGTAGACTTACCGGTACTGGTCGTAGATGACGACGATATCTCGTGTGAAATAGCTTGTGAAAATCTGGAGGAACTCGGGATGAAACCGGAATGGGTACTATCCGGCCGGGAAGCGGTGGAAAAGGTTACCGATGGGAACAACTATTTCGCCATTATCATAGACCTGATGATGCCAGGTATGAACGGCATCGAGACAACTCAAAAAATACGGGAACAAGTAGGCCCGAATATCCCTATCATTATCATTTCTGCTTACGACTATTCCGGATATGAGAGTGAAGCCCTGAAAGCGGGAGCCAATGGTTTCATCAGTAAGCCTGTTATGAAATCGAAGTTATTCCTTCTGATGAAAAGATTCGCGACAGACAGGAAAGAAGAAGAACAGGCCGTCGGTCCGGCTGTTATTACTTCTTTTGCAGACAAACGGATACTGGTGGTGGAAGACAACGACCTGAATCGTGAGATCGCCTACGAACTTCTGAAGGAGACCGGTGCAGAAATAGAAACAGCCTGCGACGGGAAAGAAGCGGTAGACAAAGTTTCCGCCTCCCCCGAAGGCTATTACAATCTTATAATCATGGATATCCAGATGCCCGTAATGAATGGTCTGGAAGCAACAAAGAACATCCGCCGACTCGACAGGCAAGACATCAAAAAACTACCGATCGTAGCCATGTCGGCCAATGCTTTTGCCGAAGATGTACAGTTAAGCCTCAAAGCTGGTATGAACGAACATATTGCAAAGCCGATAGAGATAATCAGTCTTTACAAGATTATCGCAAAATGGTTTAGCTAAAAATTTATCATTTGGATAAATATCGATTGATCGGCTCGCGCCAATCTTCCCCGTTTTCCGGCTGGTACGTTTCGAAACCAAGTTGGCGGGCGATCTCGATATTACTCTTTCCATCATCCACAAAAAGTGTTTCCGAGGGATTCAAACCGCTGTCACGGATCATATATTCGAAAATCTTCGGGTCGGGTTTGGTAACCCCCACCTCATAAGAGGTGTACATCTTATCGAAATAAGCGCCGATAGGACGACCGGCAGGCGTGAATTCGCTGGTCCTTGCCCAACCTTCCTGAATGATCGGATTGGTATTGCTCAAAAGATATACATTATATTCTTCGCGAAGTTTCAACAGGTAGTCCAGCTTATATTGAGGAGTATCGACGATAAAACCCAGCCAGGCATGTCTTATAGCATCGTATGAAAGATCTTTCCCGGCGTATTCACGCAACTTCTGACAAAATTCATCGGAACTGATTGTTCCGTTCTCGACTTCCAGAAAGAATCCTTTCTGTTCATAAGGATCGAGCAATTGCCTTGCATCATCCACTCCAATCTCCTCAAAGCGACGCACGGCACAATCATGGTCCAGTTCTATCAAAACACCTCCCAAATCAAATACAATGTTTTTAATCTTTGTCATAACACTCTTCTTTTATATGATGTTCTCTTTACACGAACAAAGATAGGAATAATCTTAATATCCCAGGGTAAAACGTTCCTGATGATGCTTTTCCTGTTCCAGTTCGTCGATCATGGCAACGGCAAAATCCTCTACGGAAATATTACTGTCCCCCTTTTCATCGGCTACCAGCTTGTCTTTTCCCAGACGGAATTTACCTGTACGCTGCCCGGGAAACATATTGGCTGCCGGACTCAGGAACACCCAGTCGAACGACTTTTCGGGTAACAGCATATCGGTATATACCTTCGCCAGACTCCGGATGCCAGGTAATAGTTTTTCAGGAACATCGGGTTCGTCCATCAGCAGACGCCCCGGAGCCACCTGCAGGCTTCCGGCCCCGCCAACCATCAGAAAACGATGCACACCGGCGTTACGCACGGCACAAATAATAGAGCCGTAGCCTTCTAATGTTTCATCATATATATTCGGATTCGACCATCCCGGATTGAAAGCACTGATCACCGCATCCGATTTTGCCAACTCACGCGACAAAAAATCAGTATCTGTCACATCACCTCCTACCACCTTCAGGTTCGGATGGGTTAATATCAACTTGGATGGATTTCTGACAATGGCCTTTACCTGATGTCCTCTACCTAACGCTTCTTTCAAAATTGCAGAACCTGCATAACCGGTTGCGCCTATAATAACAATTTTCTTCATGACTATATCTATTTGATTACTTGTTTATAGAACAACATCAGGTAGGTATCTTGTTTAGGGAAGCCTCTCTATTTCTGAAATACTTTAGTCGATTTGATCATGACATCATGTACAGGACGGTCATTTTTATCGGTCTTTACCAACGACATCTTCTCTACAATATCAAACCCGTCGACTACTTCGCCAAAGATGGTAACAGAATTGTCCAGATGGGGAACACCACCTACAGTCTTATACACTTCGCGATGCGCTGCCGGAATAACATACGGGCCAAGTTCCGCCAGGGTATCTTCTACCATAATCAGGGCACGGTTCGTCAATTCACTTTCCATCGAATCGGCTGCCAGCGCAGGATCTTCTTTCTTTAACTGATCAAGATATTTATAGTATAACCAGTTACGACGTATCTGGTTGATCCGGGCTTCTTTTTCGTCCAGTTCGGTATCGGAAAGAACTTTTCCCTGTACAAAACAAAACTGGGTTCCGGCTGATGCCCGTTCAGGGTTTACGTCGTCGCTTTCTTTGGCATCGATCAAGGCACCTCGTTTATTGAAATGGTTAGGGAGTATCTCGGCAGGAACAGTATAGCCTCCGTCCCCATCACCATATAAGACACCCGGTTCATGGGCTTTACTGGTAGGATCGCCTCCTTGTACAACGAAGTCTTTGATAATGCAATGGAACAACATTCCCTCATATTCACCGGACTGGCAAAGTTTTATAAAGTTATCCCGGTGCAATGGCGTATCATCATAAAGAAGGACAGTAACGTCGCCCATCGTTGTTTTCACTGTTACATAAACCGGTTTAGAGGGGTCAAGCGGTTTATCCGCACAGGAAGCGAAGGTAAACAAGACGAGTAAAAAGGTTAATAGGTGCTGTTTCATAATAAGTTTATTGTGTATTATAGTTCAAATATTCTCTATTCTTCCGCTTCATATACCAACATCTGGCACCGCTTGCAATCAAACTGCAGACGGAGCCGGGTGTCTTTATATAAAAGGTAATACGGCTCTTTATACGGTGATTTCTGTTTCTGGTATGTCGGACACCATCCCATACTATAGCGCAGGCAATGTTTTGTGAACATCAACGGAACATCCTTCTCCGGCTTCAATTCGAAGGCATCGGCCACCGTCTCCACCTCATGCATCTTATAGAAAGCTTTTGCCCGGCTGTTCGATACATTCCCCAAATAAGTCAATTGACGTTCAGGGAACGGTATCTCTTTCGCCGGTTCCACCTTACGCGCCAATTCCCGTTGATAACGAATGGTCCGGTCAGCCTGTAACTTCCCGACAGCCTTGCGACGCATATCCGCCAGCAAAGACGAAGGGACAAACCAATTCCCGCCCATCTGTACAATGACCTCCGAGGCTTCAAACGGTGTATTTCCTAATTTTGACAGTTGGGTACGAATATTGTCTGTTTGCTCACGTCGTGCCAGTTCTTTGGCAAACGGTTCCGTCAACATTACCCGCGCACCGGTTTCATCCTCCATTGCCAAGGTAAAGCCGAAAGCATTATCGAGAAACTCTATCTTTACGGAGAGTTTTCGTTCGGCCGAAGGTTTCGCCAACAGCTTCTCAAACATCTGATCGAAATTACGATAGAGAGGTGTTTTAGGCTTTATGTCCGGCATATCCAATGGGAAAACGCGATTCGCCTCCACCCTGTTCACACGGAATCCTTCCAACTCACCCCGATTATTGAAGAACACCAGGCCATCACCATTATTCAATTGTTTTAAACCTGCCACTGTAAACGAGGTACCCTTCAATTCCTTCACGGTCCCTACCGGTTCCCCTAACGACTTCGGCGTATCGAAAGCAGTAATATCTTTCGACCGTTCATGCAGGAAGAAAGGAGTAAATCCTCTGTTGAAGCTCTTCTCTGCCACCGGTTCAAACGTATAGGTACTTGTTCCTGCCGAAGCCCTGCAATATTCCGGACGATGTGCCAGGATTGCATCCAGCTTTTTCCGGTAATAAGCTGTTATATTCTTTACATAGGTGACGTCCTTCAACCGTCCTTCTATCTTCAACGACGAAACACCTGCATCGAGCAACGCTTCCAGTTGATCGGAGCGGTTCATGTCCTTAAGCGACAACAAATGCTTGTTATGTACGATCTCCGTCCCGTTTGCATCCACCATCGAATAGGGCAGGCGACAGTATTGTGCACATTCGCCCCGATTGGCACTTCGCCCGCTCAGGGCTGCACTCAAATAACATTGACCGCTATAACTGACACATAAAGCGCCGTGCACAAACACCTCCAGGGGCACAGTCGTCTGCTCCGAGATACATCTGATCTCGTTCAAAGACAGTTCACGTGCCAAAACCACCTGTGTGAATCCGGCAGATTCCAGGAACTTTACCTTTTCTGGTGTCCGGTTATCGGTCTGTGTGCTGGCATGCAAAGGGATAGGCGGCAGATTCAGGCGGGTAATTCCCATATCCTGCACGATCAAAGCATCCGTACCGGCCTGGTAAAGTTGCCAGATCAACTGCTCCGCTTCCGGCAATTCGTCTTCACGCAGGATCGTGTTTAACGCCACATAGATACGGGCATTATATAGATGGGCATAATCGCAAAGGGCACGGATATCCTCCAACGAATTTCCGGCTGCTGCACGCGCACCGAATTTTGGCGCACCGATATAGACGGCATCGGCACCATGATTGATCGCTTCGATACCACAAGTTAAATCCTTTGCCGGAGCCAGGAGTTCAATACGACGAGGTTTGATTGGCATATTTTATTTCAGATATTATCAATAATGAGCTATCCCTTTATCAAAGTGACTTAGCCATTACAGGTTTATTTGCCGTCAGTTTTAACTGACGGTTTACATGTTGCTTCTCTTTATTGGCTTCAGCCACATTTCTCTTCAATAGAGAGACTGCTTAAATGGGACTAAAGTCCAAAGAGAGAGAGCATTTACTAATCCGTTGGTTAAAACCAACGGCAAATGAACCTGTAACTAAGCATGTTTTATGTATGACTGATCGCTTGCTCGGATAGTTCAATTATTTCTAAATTACAAACTTCCCAGATTCTTAATATCTTCGATATTGAACGGGGTTTCCTGATAAACGTAATAGTTCAGCCAGTTGGTAAACAGCAGGTTTGCATGACCTCGCCAACGGACAACCGGACCTTGTGCCGGATCGTTATTACGGTAATAGTTATGAGGAACCGAAATAGGAAGTCCTTTATTCAAGTCACGGATATATTCATCGCTCAATGTATAAGGCGAATATTCCGAATGTCCAGTGATATAAAACTCACGCCCTCCGCGCGACATTGCCATGTAAACACCCGACTCTTCACTTTCTGAGAGCAACGTCAGTCCCGGTACCTTCCGGATATCTTCACGGCGTATCTCCGTATGGCGGCTGTGAGGCACATAAAATTCATCATCGAACCCACGGAAAATAGGCAAAGAAGGCTCCCGCAACGTATGACGGAAAACCCCGAACATCTTCGCTGGCAAATCATATTTAGGAACACCATAGAAATGATACAATCCTGCTTGTGCCGCCCAACATATATATAATGTAGAGGTCACATGCGTACGTGCCCAGTCGAAAATCGTAGTCACTTCCTCCCAGTAACTCACCTCTTCAAACGGCATCTGCTCTACCGGTGCACCGGTAACAATCATTCCGTCGTAATAATCTTTCTCTATTTCGTCGAAGTCTTTATAAAACTCCTGCATATGTTCGATCGGTGTATTCTTCGGAGTATGTCCTTTTATCTTCATAAAGTCCAACTCTACCTGTAAAGGGGTATTACTTAACAAACGGATCAGATCGGTCTCCGTCGTAATTTTCAAGGGCATCAGATTCAGCACCACCACACGAAGCGGACGAATATCCTGTTCCGAAGCCCTAAGGGAATCCATCACAAAGATGTGTTCCTTTTTAAGGAGTTCAATAGCGGGTAAATTCTTTTGTAAATTTAATGGCATAGCAATTCCTCTCTTTATTGTTTTTAGGAATACAAAGATAGGAATAAGTTAGCAGTTAACGTTTTTCCCAATAAAAAAAGTACCTATAGGCTGTCTTTAGCAGATTTCCTATAGGTACTTAATATTTTGTATCTTCTTGCAAAAAAGGACTATTTCTCTGAAGTTAAGGTATATCCGCCACCTAATGCCTTATACAGATAAACCACTGCCAGTAATTCATTCTGTACCGCATTATTCAAACTGATCTGCGCATCCAGATAACCACGCTGGGCATCCAGTACATCTATATAATTAGTTACTCCATTTATATATTGCAGTTCAGCCAATTTAAGATATTTAGCAGATGCAGCTTCCAGCCTTTCCTGCGAGAAACGGATCTCTTTCGCTTTACGGATCGTGATAATAGCATCATTCACTTCCTTAAAAGCACTGATCACACTCTTTTGATAAGTATAAACCTCTTGTTCGTAACGAGCTTTCGATGCTTTCAGCTTCGCTTTATTCTTTCCCATCGCAAAAAGCGGTTGAAGCAAATCGCCTGCCAAAAACCAGGCCGGACTCTTCAACAGATCGCCCAATTCTTCACTTTCAATACCAAAGTTACCTGTCAGGCTGATCTTCGGAAACAGGTCTGTATAGGCCACTCCTACTTTGGCATTTGCTTCACGGAGTTTCAACTCTGCCTGTCGCATATCGGGACGACGTTCGAGCAAAGCAGAAGGTAGTCCTATCGGTAAAGCATCGGGCAAACGCTGTTCACCAAGCGGCAATCCCCGGGGAATATATCCCGGATATTCTCCCAAAAGAAGGGAGATATCGTTTTCTTTTATCCTGACCTGACGTTCCAACGACGGGACAAGTGTTTCCGTACGGGCCAACTCAACCAATGCCTGGTTGTAGGATGTTTCAGATGTCAAGCCTCCTTCAAAACGAAGTTTAGCCAAACGGACACCTTCACGACGGGCTTCTAAGGTCTGCCGTACGATATTTAACTGCCGGTCGAGAGCACACAATTCATAATAAGCAGCTGCAACTTCAGCTACTAAAGTCAATTGAAGAGCACGACGTGCCTCTACCGATTGCAGATAAGCTGCTACACCCGCCTCATTTGCCCAACGCAAATTTCCCCATAGATCGAGTTCCCACGAAAGCGTCAGTTTGGCTCCATATTCAGGATCGGGTTTCGGATTATCGCCACCATAATTCAAACGCTCCTTCTGTCCATAAATACGTGCCCCGATCTCCGGGAACTGCTCGGCAAAAGTGATACGTTTAGCAGCCATCATCTCTTTAATCTTGGCAGCTGCGATCTTCATATCTTTGTTGTTTTCCAGAGCAGTTGTTATCAACCGCTGCAAAGTTGTATCAGCATACAGGCTTTCCCAGGGAATGTTCTCTACGGAAAGAGTATCCGATTCTCCTTCAAACTGAGTCGGCAAATTCAAATCCGGACGGGCATACTTCTCTCCCAACTTACAGGAAGAAAGCGAAACCAAAGCAACGGCGACCACTGCAATAAAAAGGAATAACTTTCTCTTTCGAAGGATTTTTTCCTTCGGAATGATCTGGCTGACGCGTTCCAATTTTAAGACTTTCTTCATTTTATAGATAAATACAAAGAAGAATGGTACCAACACAATTCCTACAGTGATAACAACCAACATACCAAAGAACACTCCGGTCCCAAGACTATGGCGGGAAGCCGAACCCGGCCCGCTAGCCAATACCATCGGAAGCATACCCAATACAAAAGCCAGGGAAGTCATCAGAATGGGACGGAAACGCATCCGGGCGGCATGAATAGCGGCTTGTATAACATCGACACCTGCATCTACCTGTACTTTAGCAAACTCTACGATCAGGATCGCATTCTTTGCAGCCAGACCGATCAGGGTAACAAGTCCGATTTGGAAATAGATATCGTTATGTAATCCGGTAGCCCAAATACCCAAATAAGCTCCCAAAGCTGCAACCGGCAACGACAGCAGTACGGCGATCGGCACAATCCAACTTTCATACTGTGCAGCCAGAAACAGGAAAACGAACAGGAAAACGAGTGCAAGCACCATGCCGGTCTGACCTCCGGCTTTCTTTTCCTGATAAGACAATCCACTCCATTCCACACCGATGTTATCCGGTAGATGTTCACGAGCGATCCGTTGCATAGCCGCCATCGCTTCACCAGAACTGTATCCGGGAGCAGCCACCGCACTGATCGCAGCTGTAGAGAACATATTGAACTTCTTGATCGTACCTGGTCCGGTTGTATAACTTGTCGTACCCAAAGCGGTCAACGGAACCATCGAACCGTTCTGAGCACGGACAAAGAATAATCCCAGATTCTCCTGTGTGGCACGATACGGTGCTTCCGCCTGGATATATACCTTATATATACGGTTGAACATATTGAAGTCATTCACATAAACCGAACCCAAATAAGCCTTCATCGTCGAGAAGATGTCGGTCAGAGGAATACCCAGAAATTTTGCCCGGTCACGATCTACATCAAAATATAATTGAGGGATCTGGGGTTGCAAAGCAGAAGAGACACCGGTCAGCTCCGGAGCTTTCGATGCGTACAGCATAAAAGTGTCGGTAGCACTTACCAGATTTTCCCAGCTGGCTTCTCCACGAGCTTCCAGCTGCATTTCCAGACCTCCGCTTTCTCCCAGTCCGGGAATAACAGGCGGACGGTTCAGATAGGCCAATATTTCCGGATAGTACTCGAATTCTTTACGGGCAACTTCCATTACATCTTCAACTCCCATGCCGGAAGACTTACGTTCTTCCCAGGGTTTCAGAATAACGGTAAGGGTTGAACGGCTTTGTGATGTTCCCACACGAGTACTGCTACCGGTCACATTTTGCACATAGGCCACAGCCGGTTGTTTCTGCAAAAACTCGATAGCACGGTCGGTTACTTTACGGGTACGTTCCAGGGTTGCTCCTTCAGGCATCACTAATTCCACGGTGAAAAAGCCCTGGTCTTCCTCCGGAATAAAGCTGGTCGGTATAAAGCGATTCAGTACAAAGATGAAAACAAGTACCATACCGAAACCTGCCAGAATCCGTTTTGGATTTCCGATGGCCTTCGATAACAAATGGATATATTTATTATTTCCTTTATGTAACCAGATATTGATTTTACGGAAGACAAAGTTCTTCTTTCCGGTTGTCGGACGCAAGATCAAGGCACACATAGCAGGACTCAATGTCAATGCGACTACTGTTGAAAGCAATACTGAAACGACAATAGTTATCGAGAACTGGCGATATAACGCACCGGTAATCCCGCTCAGGAAACTTACAGGAACGAATACTGCAGCCAATACCATCGAAGTCGCGATCAATGCTCCCGACAATTCATGCATAGCCTTATGGGTAGCTTCACGAGGCGTCAGTTTTTCCTCATGCATAACACGCTCCACATTTTCCACAACAACAATCGCATCATCCACCACAATACCAATTGCCAGAATCAATCCCAACAAGGTCAGCATATTCAGTGAGAATCCCATAATTAACATGAATCCGAATGTACCGATCAGAGAAATAGGCACGGCAATAGTCGGGATCAAAGCGGCACGCCAATTCTGCAAAGACAGGAACACAACCAACACAACCAGGAATAAAGCTTCAAACAAGGTCTTGTACACTTCATGGATGGACTGTGAAATATATTCTGTCATATCGAACGGGAATTTATATTCCAGCCCTTCAGGGAAGTTCTGGCTGATCTCTTTCATCGCTTCCTTCACGTTGGTTGCCACTTCCAAAGCGTTAGCTCCCGGTAGCATATAAATACCGAGGATTGCAGCATTCTCACCGTTTATCCCACTTTCAGTAGAATAGGAAGAGGCTTCCAATGAAATACGGGCAACATCCCGCAAACGGACGATAGAACCGTCCTGATTTGCACGGACGACAATATCTTCAAATTCCTTCACTGTCGATAGGCGGCCACGAGCTGTAATAGGTATGGTGACATCCACATCTATGACCGGTTGTTTACCTAACTCACCGGCGGCAGATTCACTGTTTTGCTCTTTCAATGCATTCTGGATATCCTTTACCGTCAATCCCATATTGGCAAGACGATCGGGATATACCCATATCTGCATACCATAATAACGGCTACCGATATTCGAAACACGTCCTACTCCAGGGATACGACGAAGGACATCAAGCACATTGATCGTTGCAAAGTTACTCAGGTAGATTTCATCGAAACGCGGATCATCCGAACTCAAACTTAATGTCATCAACTGACTGGCGGATTGTTTCTCTACCGTAATACCGTTCTGCACGACATCGGAGGGAAGACGCGACTCTGCCAGCTTCACACGATTCTGTATTTCGACAGCAGCCAGGTCAGCATCCGCCGACACATCGAAAGTAACCGTAATAGTCAAACCTCCGGAGTTACTGCTGCTACTCTGCATATAGATCATACCCGGAGTACCATTCAACTCCTGCTCGATCGGTGTAGCAACAGCTTGCGACACCGTCAAGGCACTGGCTCCCGGATAAGAGGCACTAATCTTCACAACCGGTGGCGTGATCTGCGGATACTGATCCACCGGCAACAACATCAATCCAATAATCCCGACAATAACAATTAACAAAGAAAGTACAGTCGAGAATACGGGACGATCTATAAAGAATCCCGGTTTCATTCTCCTGCCTCCTCTCTATATGCTGCGACAGCTTTATCATCACCTGCCTGGACCGGACGAACCAACATTCCGGGAACTAACTTATGATAGCCTTCAACAACGACCGATTCATTTTCACCTAGACCACGTTCAATAACAATACTGTTCCCTATTTCCGGTCCTGTCTGAACAAAACGTTTTTCCGCAACGTTATCACGACGGATAATATAAATAAAGACACCGCCCTGTTCAATAGAAATGGCTTTCCGGGGAACAACGATTGCGCGCTCACGCACATCTAATAATAGTTTTACACGTGTAAACTGTCCGGGAAGCAATTTTTGGTTCGGATTAGCCAATTCTGCACGGACACCGAAAGTACCTGTTTGAGGGTCTACAATCGGATCTGCAAAATCCACAATTCCTTTTACCGGATATTCAGAATTATCAGCAAGGGTTACAGTAACGGTCGGTTGCCAGGAGCGAGTCGTGTCCTGCTCACCGAACTTGATATTACGACGTTCAGCACGCAGATAATCCAGTGCTGTCATTTTAAAATCCACCAATACCGTATCGCTTTTCACAACAGCAGCCAACTTTGAATTGACACCGGGGCCGACCAAGGCACCGACATCGACAAAACGCTCACTGATATACCCGGCAATTGGGGAAGTTACAGTTGTATAACCGAGTTCCAGTTGTGCCTGATCAAGGTCAGCCTTACTCATAGCGATATTGGCTTCCGAATCGTCCAGGGAAGCCAATGCATTATCGAGATCCAACTGGCTCGCTGCATGTTGTTCATACAAGGGCTGCAAACGTTCCACATCTCTTTTGGCTTTTGCCGCCTGAGCTTCATTCTTTTTTAACTGTGCTCTTGCTTTCTCTACGCGAGCCTTATAAAGTGCAGAATTGATAATAAACAGAGGTTCATTTTGTTTAACCTGTTTACCTTCTACAAAAAGCATCTTTTCCAGATAACCTTCTACACGGGCATGTATCTCTACATAACTTGCTGCCCGAATACGACCTACGTATTCACCAAATATTTGCACATCTTCTTTCTGAGGCTTGTCTACAATGACAAGGGGACGCAACGGTTCTTCTTTTTTACGACAACCTGTTGCCAGCATTAAAAGGGCGACTAATACGATACTTCCTTTTACTAATCTTTCTCCTACCATTACTAATATCTATAAATGACATTTAAATATTCTATTGTTCTATCTCTCTACTGTAAGAATGAAATAATCGTACCATTGTTCAATACAATCTGTTAAAAAACGCTATACTACTAAATATTAATCATATAAACCAACTACAAGATAGAACGACTTCTTTATTAAAAGATACTTTTGTAGAATTATTCCACAAACAAGTGTTACTGAGTCCACAAAATTAATATAAATCAAAAACAAATAATGTATTTATGGATAGTTTTCCTCTTTGGAGAGAGGGTAGAGAGGATAAAGCTAGTCATTAGGAAGAGCTATATAAAACAAAAAAGAAGTCAGCTCCATTATGCCAATAAAGATTTGAGCCAACCATGTATAAGCATCAGTCATAAATAAGACATACTTAGTTACAGGTTTATTTGCCGTCAGTTTTAACTGACGGTTTAGTAAATGATCTATATCTTTGGACTTTAGTCCCATTTTAAACACACACTCTCTGTTAAAAGAAATGTGGCTGAAGCCCAAAAAGAGAGACAACCGGCAGTCCGTCAGTTAAAACTGACGGCAAATGAACCTGTAATAGCCAAGCCTCTTGATTATGGGATAGCTTCTTTTGATGAATATAAACTTATTGCTATCTCTATTGGCATATTGGCACATTAGCTCATTATTGATAAAAGTGAAACCATGATAAATGAAAAAAGGAGTCCACTCTTTCGAATGAACTCCT